>PPYF01220102.1_pt1 | contig 17537 bp, 17 predicted proteins | sample 1559871 | NCBI WGS metagenome assembly PPYF01 (sample SAMN08240021, study PRJNA423297) | Human gut metagenome, whole genome shotgun sequencing project.
GTCTTCTTCCCCACCCCCTCAAAAAATAACGCCCCTACATCCGGAGCAAACCTTTTACAATCATGTATGAAAATAACATGATAGCTGCTATTGCGCTCTGGAGGACCCCAAAGGGGCATTGCGCTGAGGCCGAAGACAGCGTACGGAGACGCGAAATCCTTTTGCCCTCGAAACGCCCCATGACCGAAGAACGCGAATCAGCCCCCAATCAGGCGCCCGACACGGATCAGGCGACGCACCAGCGGCCCCCCCAGGCTTCGCTGGCACGCCGCTATATGGGCAAGCTGCTGGCGAACATCGCCACCGTCCCCGTCTATCTGATCATGGAGGCGGTGCTCCCGCGTGCGCTCGGGCCGCAGGTCTACGGGAACTTCAACTTCTCCACCAGCGTGTTCACGCAGCTTACCGGCTTTCTGGACATGGGCACGTCCACCTGTTTTTACAACGCCCTGTCCCGGCGCCAGTACGAAATGCCGCTCGTCGCCTTTTATGGCCGGGTTTCGGCGCTGGTATTCCTCGTTACCATGCTCGCGGGCGTCTTCCTGCTTGTCCCAGGGCTTGGGGATATGCTTTTGCCCGACGTGCCGCTCTGGTACGCTCCGCTGGCGGCTTTCTACGGCTTTCTGCTGTGGGGGACGCGCGTGGTGCGCTCCATGAACGACGCCCTCGGCCTGACCGTGCCCGGCGAGCTTCTGCGGAGCGGGGTCAACCTGCTCGGGGCCATCATCATTCTGGCGCTGTTCTGGTTCGGTTTCCTGAACGCGGGGAGCCTGTTCGGGCTGCAATATCTGATGATGGGAAGCATCGTGATCGGGTGCCTCGCCATCATGCGGCGCTCATGGGCGCATATCGATCTCAGCCTCACACGCGACCAGCGCCTCTCCTACACACGCGAATTTTCCGACTACAGTATGCCGCTGTTCGTGCAGGCGCTGCTCTCGGCGCTGGCCCTTTCCGCCGAACGCTGGGTGCTCCAGTGGTTCGACGGCAGCACACAGCAGGGCTATTTCGCGCTGTCCCAACGCGTCAGCGCCGCGTGTTTTCTGTTCGTATCCGCCATGACCCCGCTTATCATGCGTGAACTCGCCATTGCCTGGGGCAAGGACGACCGCGAACATATGGGGCACCTTCTGACCCGGTTCGCACCGCTCCTCTTTGGGATCGCGGCATGGTTTTCCTGCTTCACCGCTGTGGAAGCTTCCGTGCTCGTGCATATTTTCGGCGGCGCGGAGTTCGCCGCGGCGCTCGTCCCCGTGCAGATCATGGCCCTGTATCCGGCCCATCAGGCTTACGGGCAACTGGCAAGCTCCGTTTTCCATGCCACCGGCAAGACCAAGGTACTGCGGAACCTTGCCTTTATCGAGCACTTCGGAGGCTTCCTCCTCGTATGGCTGCTGGTCGCGCCGCAGGACATGCTCGGCATGGGGCTCGGCGCAACGGGCCTTGCCCTCAAAACCGTGACCACGCAGTTCATCATGGTCAACCTGCTGTTCTGGATGGCCTCACGGCTCATCCCTCTCAATTTCTTCCGCAACCTGATGCTGCAAGGGCTCATCCTCGGCTCGCTCCTCGGAATCGCATGGGTCTGCAAACAGGCGACGGGGATCTATTTTGCGGATGACGCCCATCAAATCATACGCTTCTTCCTCTCCGGCATCCTCTACTCCTTCATGTCCTTCGGGCTCGTGGTCACCTGCCCGTGGCTGTTCGGGTGCTCATGGCAGGATTTCCGGGAAATGCTCATCCGCCTCCGACTGATCAAGAGAAAAGCCTGATCCGGCCGCAGAACACATAAAAAAGAGCCTTGCAGCAACACAAGGCTCTTTTTTATGCCCTGATTGAACGTCAGGACTCTCTATCCCGCCAGCTCCACACATCCGGCAGGTTCTCCCGCCGCGCAGCCTCCCCGCCAGTCCAAAGTCTTTGCGGGAGATGGGGTAGGGTTCGGAGAGGGGAAGAGGGGGCTTCTTCAGAAAGCCCCCTCTTCCCCTCTCCGGTTCTCAATATCCCTCACTATCCACGCCACAGCGGACTCAAAATCCGCAGCGACGACACGCCGGGGCGCGCCCGGAACCTCGACGATACCGGAAACGGGCACGGGATATCCGGCCTTCCGGGCATGTTCCGCGCCTTTCCCGCTCAATACGAGCAGCCCGGCGGACAGCCCGGCATTGGCGGCGAACCCCAGATCGTCCAGCTTGTCCCCGATCATGAACGCCGTTTCGGGCAAGAGCCCGTGCCGATCCCGGAGCTCATCGAACATACCCGGCAGGGGCTTGCGGCAAAAGCAAGACTCTTCAGGCGCGTGCGGACACCAGACGGCATCCGTAAAAGCTACGCCATACGGCTCCAAAAGTTCCTCAAGCCGTTTTTGGCACGCCACGACAGCCTGTTCAGTGAAATACCCCCGGCCCACGCCGGATTGGTTGGACACCAAGAAAAGGCGATGCCCCGCCTGAACCAGACGCGACAACGCCGGGCCGACGCCGGGCAACAGGGCGACGCCGGACGGTTCCGAAAGGTAATGCTTATCCTCAATGAGCGTGCCGTCCCGATCAAGAAGCACCGCACAGGAAACCGACATGAAAAATCCTCCGGAAAAAATGACGGAACAATGACGTAAAACAACGCGGGAATGTTGCGGAAATCAAGCCTTCAGAACCCGTGGTTCCGCGATTCGGTTCTTGACACGCTGTACATCTTCCTGCAAAAGAGGACGCTTAGAATATGGAGGATGGGAACGGCGCGCAAGAAAAAGATGGCGCGTTTTTCCTCATGCGATTTGTCGCCGTGGAACATTTGCAACATCTGGAGGAGCTGTCGGTATGATCCGTCTTTTCAGTGCGACCCTGTTGTCCCTGCTCTTGTGTGCTTCTCTGGCCAATGCCGCCGAAAAACCCCTCATCGTGGCTTCCGACGCGACGTGGCCTCCCATTGAAATGCTTGACGAAAACAAGAACGTGGTCGGGTATTCCATTGACTACCTGAAAGCCGTCGCCAAAGAAGCGGGCCTGAACGTTGAATTCCGCAACACCGCGTGGGACGGCATTTTCGCCGCCCTGGAATCCCGTCAGGCCGACATCATCGCCTCTTCCGTGACCATCACCGACAAGCGCAAGAAGGCTATGGGCTTCTCCGATCCTTACTGCGAAATCCGCCAGGCCGTTGTGGTTTCCACCAATTCGGACCTCAAAAACCTGAAAGAACTGGACGGCAAGAAGGTCGGCGGCCAGATCGGTACCACCGGCCTCGTGGAGACCCTGCCCAAGGCCAAGTCCAAAGCCATCGTCAAGACGTACGACGAAGTGGGCCTCGCCCTCGAAGACCTCGCCAAGGGCAACATCGACGCAGTGATCTGCGACGATCCGGTCGCCAAGTTCTACGCCAACAAGAAGCAGGAATACGCGGGCAAGCTTAAGGTTGCCTTCATCACCGATGATGTGGAATTCTACGGGTTCGCCGTCCGCAAGTCGGATACGGATCTCGTGAAGAAGCTCAACGAAGGCATCAAAGCCGTGAAAGAAAAGGGTATCGACAAGCAGGTCGTCGAGAAGTGGATCGGCAAATAAGCGGCCGTAACTCTCATCCTTAATCGTCCTGTTGCGATTCTATACCGGCAGGGGAGCCCTCTCCCCTGCCGCCCGTTTGGTAAGGCCCCTGTTTTCGCGCGTCGCCCGGGCGCGCCGCAACTTGCAAGGCCCACATCGCGGCGCACGCATCTCATGCGGCGTTTGCCGGAGCCTGACACATTTTAGGAATACTTATGAACAACGCTCCCAACATTCGCATTGAGGTTACGGAGGGCGCACAAATCCCTGATCCAAGGGATCGCAGGCTCCTCAATGCTTGGACATTGGCGTTCTGCGTTGCCGTGGTGGCACTCGTCACCCTCTGCGCCACGCAGCCGGAACCCTATCTGGAAATCGTCAAATTCCTTCCCGACGGGTTGATCATCACGTTTGAGGTGACCGTTCTCTCCCTGCTCTGCACGCTGCCCATCGGGTTGCTCACGGGTCTCGGACGCCTGTCGCGCAATCCCGTCATCAACCTGATCGCATCGACCTACGTGGAAATCATCCGCGGCGTGCCGCTGCTCGTTCAGCTTTTTTACATCTATTACGCCCTCGGCCGCATCATTCAGGTCCCGCCCATGGTGTCGGCGGTCATCGCCATCAGCTTCTGCTACGGAGCCTACATGGGCGAAGTCTTCCGCGCGGGCATCCTCTCCGTCCCCAAGGGACAGACCGAAGCCGCCCGTTCGCTCGGCTTCAACAACTTCCAGACCATGACGCTCGTTATCCTCCCTCAGGCCATGCGCACCATCCTGCCGCCCATCGGCAACGAATGCATCGCCATGCTCAAGGATACCTCTCTGGTCTCCATCATCGCCGTGGCCGACCTGCTGCGCCGTGGCCGCGAATTCGCTTCGCAGACCTTCGACTATTTCGAGACCTATACGGTCATCGCCCTCGTATACCTCATCATCACCCTGCTGCTCTCCAAAGGCGTGAGCATGATGGAAGGGAGACTCACCTACTATGACCGCGACAGAAAGTAACGAAGCCCCCATCATCAGCATCCAGAACGTGTGGAAGTTCTTCGGGCAGCTCACCGCATTGCACGATGTCAGCTTCGACGTGCAGCCCGGCGAACGCGTCGTGATCATCGGACCTTCCGGGTCCGGCAAGTCAACGCTGCTGCGCTCCATCAACCGCCTGGAAGTCATCGACAAGGGCACCATCCTTGTCGAGGGGAGCGACATCAACGCCCCCGAGAACGACATCAACAAGATCCGGCAGGATCTGGGCATGGTGTTCCAGAGCTTCAACCTGTTCCCGCACAAGACCGTGCTCCAGAACCTGACGATGGCGCCCATGAAGCTCCGCCATATTTCCAAACACGAAGCCGAGGAGCGCGCTCTCCAGCTGCTCAAGAAAGTGGGGCTGTCCGAAAAGGTCAACGTCTACCCGAGTATGCTTTCCGGCGGCCAGCAACAGCGCGTCGCCATTGCCCGTGCCCTCGCCATGCAGCCCAACATCATGCTGTTCGACGACCTACGTCCGCGCTCGATCCTGAAATGATCGGCGAAGTGCTCGACGTTATGGTCAAGCTCGCGCAGGAAGGCATGACGATGGTATGCGTCACCCACGAAATGGGTTTTGCCCGCGAAGTGGCCGACCGCATCGTCTTTATGGATCAGGGGCAAATCCTTGAAGTGGCGCCTCCGGCCAAGTTCTTCTCCGATCCCGAGCATCCTCGCCTACAGCAGTTCCTCAAGCAGATTCTGTAAAGAAGATTGGAGGGGGAAGGAGAACCTTTCTCCAGTAAGGTCCTCCTTCCCCCTCCAAACCTCCCCCCTTCCTCTCCCACGACTTTCGCGTTTATCGAATCCCCCACTCGGGTTTCCCACTCATGGGAACCTGTGTTATGGCATTGGGCCTATTGGTATTTATTGGAACAATGAGGAGTCAGGGCAACAAAGGCATTGGGGACATATTTCTTTCTGGAAAGCTCCGTGTGGAATAAAAAAGCGCAAGGGAAATTCCCCTTACGCAGACTATCAATCAGCCGTTTCTAAAAAAACGGAGGAAGAGCGTGCAAGGGATACCCACCTTACCAATCTTCCTCCGTTCTTTTTTGGCTTGGAGCTTTTCGACTTTGAACTGTTTCAAAAACAATCCGCTCTCATCCCTTACTTTGAACAACCGCAACCGCCGGAAGATGTACCGTCGGACTTGTCCGAGCAGCATCCGGTCTTCTTCCCATAGGTCACTTCACCGGTTCCCATGTTGAAGTTGACTTCGACATCTTCGCCTTCGGGCGTGGTGACAACCGTGCTCTTGCTGGCCATGCAGTCAGGGCTCTGATTCTTATCGTCTTTCGTATTATTGCAGCAGCATCCCATTGTCTTGCTCCCTTGGAGTAAAAAGTGTTCGCGCCGCGCGCGTCGAGCGTCATTAGCCTTAGCGTTAAGTATTTAGGATTGGTTCTTAAGAAGTCAAGTTCCCAGAGCATGATTCTTTCCCATACGCTGCGAATCTCTCACAGCGGAGCCTCCTCCGCGCCCCAACCAGTTAGAAAGCGTGCACAATCGCTGGATCCCCCCCGGCTCTACAGCTTCACAGAGCGGATGAAATGGGGTATTCTGCAGTGAATATGATACCTGTACACAGCCCGTTTTCATCCGGGAAGAGACTCTGGAGGGTGGCATGAGCAAGCCGAACCGCTATCGGACAGACAAAGACGATGACCGCGAAACAGAACCGTCACGCAAGGGGCACCACGGGCTGGCCCTGCTGATTCTTATCCTGCTCGCGGGCGTGGTGGTCTGGTTTTGGCTGGCCCGAGATCCGGAGGCACGGGAAGAATTCTCCAACCGTATGGCAAGCCTGAGAGAATCGGCCATCAACCTCGCCGCCGACCTGATGAGCAGGACAACGACACCGCCTTCTCCTCCAGATGTCGGAGCCGTCGCGGGAAACAGCCTGCCCGGAGCGCCGCCCAAATACCGTTCTCCCATCGAAACGCCCGCTGAACTGGACGAGGCGCTTGCGGAACAGAGGCCGGTGCAGCCGGGCGGAGCCGAAGTACGCGGCCCTGTGGCCCCCGGAGAACAGGTTCCTCCCGATGCGGGGCGCAAGGACGATCAAGTCGTACGCATCGCCTTTATCGACGATTTGGCTTCATGGCTCGTTTCCCACTATGTCCCCGCAGCGACCCCGGGCCGGAGCGGAAGGCTTTCCGCAAGCCTGCAGGGAGCAAATCTCCGTTATGGAATGGGGATGACCGGCCTCGCATGGATCGGCGATGATCTGCCCGCAGGACGTACCGCAGCGCTGAACCATCTCTTCACGCCGGGTATGCTGGACGCCATTTATCGGCTGTACGTCGACCGCTTCATGGAAGCCGTGAACCGCAGCGCGGCTACCCCCCTGCCGAGCGGCGAGGCTCTCTCGCCCGCCCAGCGGAGCGAGTTCTTCAAGCTGTACGCCCGGCAGTTCCGTGGTGTTGCCGGGGCGTTGCAGGCGCTTGCCTCCATGCCCGACTTCAACCGCCAAATGGAAAACCTCAGCGCCGCGGCCCAGCGTGTCGTGGACACCAACGCCCAATACTCCGAATTGACATTCGCCGCCGATGAAGCCCGCTCCAACGGCGAGCTGACCAGATACTCGACATTGCGCCAGCAAATGGCCGCCAAGGGCCAGCAGTACCAACAGGCCGTCATCGCCCGCGAACAGGCCAAGAGCGCTTTCGTGCAGGCCCTCAAGCGGACCCCGGAGGCCCGGTATCTGGATGATGACGCACTGCTCTTCATCGCCTCATGGATCGATCGGCGCACGCACAACAACCCGGAAAAACTCACGGCTGCCGGACAGGCCGCAAACCTATTCCGCGATCTGGCGGGGCACTTCGACGCCGCGGCCGCCAACCCAGGAGCCTCTCAATGATTTCCCGCTGCTTCCGCTTTTTTCTCTTCCTTCCGTTGCTCTTGCTCGTAACGGTCCCCGCCCTGGCCCGCCAGACCCCGGAGGCTGTCTTGAAGGAAATCCAGACAGCCATCGACGCCAGCGATCTGGCGGCCTTTGAGCGGCGCGTCGATGTGGACGCCCTGCTCGACCAAAGTTCCTCAGCCCTGATTACAGCGCTGCAAAAAGCCGGACAAGTCGATACATCCGGCCTTCCTCCCATGCTCGCCCTGATGGTCGCCTCTGTGCAGGACCCGTCGATGGCGAAGCAGATCAAAGGGTTGCTGGTTCAAGAAACCGGAACGTTTACCCGTTCAGGCATCGAATCCGGCTTTTTCGCCGGAAAACCCAAAGCCAACGCAAAACCCAAAGGCCTGCTCGCACCGCTTTTCGGCAACGTCTCCACAGGGCGTAAAGAGCTGCGCCCACGCGGCGCATCCCGCAAAGTCAACGGCAACGTCATCCTTCCCGCAACCATCCATGATTTCGGCAACGGGCGTGACTACAAGGTTGATCTGGGCATGAGCCCCTCCGGAGAGAGCTGGAAGGTCACCAGCATCGCCAACATGGACAAGCTCGTTTCCCGCCTCCAGAAGGAAGCCGCGGAATAGCGGACCCATCCAGACAACGCTTACAGAGTCCCATAGAAAAACGCCGTCCCTCCATGTGGAGGAACGGCGTTTTTCTTTTGAAGAATCAGCTAAATTATCTGGAAAACTTCCCTTTTGGAAAAGCTTTTCCCCATCCCTTGCTTATTTGCTCATGGCATTGATGAATTCTTCGTTCGACTTGGTGCCGCGCATCTTGTCGAGCAGGAATTCCATGCTGTCGATGGAAGACATGGGTGCAAGGATCTTGCGGAGGATCCAGACGCGCTTGAGTACGTCGTCGGAGAGGAGGAGATCTTCCTTGCGGGTTCCGGTACGGTTGATGTCGATGGCCGGGAACACGCGCTTTTCGGCGAGATGGCGATCAAGATAGATTTCCATGTTGCCGGTGCCTTTGAATTCTTCAAAGATCACTTCATCCATGCGGGAGCCGGTATCGATGAGCGCCGTGGCGATGATGGTCAGGCTGCCTCCGCCCTCGATGTTGCGGGCCGCGCCGAAGAAACGCTTGGGCCGCTGAAGGGCGTTGGCGTCCAGACCACCGGAAAGCACGCGGCCGGACGAAGGCGTCACGGCGTTGTACGCGCGGCCAAGGCGGGTGATGGAGTCGAGCAGGATGACCACGTCACGCTTGCGTTCGACAAGGCGCTTGGCTTTTTCGAGCACCATTTCGCAGACCTGCACATGGCGCTGCGGAGGTTCGTCGAACGTGGAGCTGATGACTTCGGCATTCTTGACCGTGCGCTCCATATCCGTCACTTCTTCGGGACGTTCATCGATGAGCAGCACGATGAGATAGACTTCGGGATGGTTCGCGTTGATGGAATTCGCGATGCTCTGGAGCAGAATGGTTTTACCGGTCCGGGGAGGCGCGACGATGACCCCGCGCTGGCCGCGCCCGATGGGCGACATGAGATCGATGACCCGGCAGGACAGATTTTTCTCGCCGTTTTCCATGATCAGCTTGCGATCGGGATAAATAGGCGTGAGGTTATCAAAAAGAACGACGTGGCGGGCGTTTTCCGGGGGTTCAAAACCGATTTCCTTCACCTTGAGCAAGGCGAAATAACGCTCCCCTTCCTTGGGAGGCCGTATCTGCCCGGAAACCACATCACCCTTGCGCAGATAAAAGCGCCGAATCTGAGAGGGGGAAACATAAATATCGTCCGGGCCGGGCATATAGCTCGACAGTGGGGAACGCAAAAAACCGTAGCCGTCAGGCAGGATTTCCAGCACCCCGTCGCCGTAAATGGCACCGCTCCGGGACGCACAAGCCTGCAACATCGCAAAGATGAGTTCCTGCTTCCGCATGGAACTGGCGTTTTCGATCTCGTACTTTTCCGCAAGCTCCATGAGCACGGACATGCTCATGTTCTTCAGTTCAGTAAGGCTCATCGTTGCGCCTTCCTGAACCTCCTCCGTGGCAACTTTCTTCTTCCGCATACGTTCCGATACTTGTTTTGGGAGTGAATGGAAGTTCGCCCGGCGTGTCGCCGGACGTTATGAGTCCTGCCGAACGGCAAGACGGTATTACACGGCACAGCCGCATCAAACGCTGATTAAGATAGGGGAGATGTGTGATTGAAAAAGGCAGGCATGCGCCATGAAAGCGGCGCAGACGTTTTCCTAGCGTAACTTCCTTTTTTTGGCAAGGGGATGAGAATAGATTTGGCCATATTTTCCGGTTTCCGGCGTGTTCTCCTCCCCTTTTCCACCTTCAAAGCTTTGAGAAACAATCTGAAAAAGGCGACGTACCCTTTTTACCCTTATGATAAGCCGCATCCCTATCGCCGCACAGAAAAAAGGAGAGGCCTTTCGGCCCCTCCCCGCTTATACCGAAAACGGCAGACTAGTGCTTGAAGATGGAATCCTTGGATTCGTCTTCCTTCACCAGCTTGAACAGCACCGGGCTGAGCAGCAGGATGGCGATCAAGTTCGGGATGGCCATGAGCGCGTTGCAAGTGTCCGCAAGCAGCCACACCACATCAAGCTGCGTGAGCACGCCCACCGGGATGGCGATGCAGTAGACGATCCGGAAGGGGATCTGCGCCTTGTCGCCGAAGAAATAGATGGCGCAGCGCTCGCCGTACACGCACCAGCCGAGGGCTGTGGTGAAGGCGAAGAAGGTCAGGCAGATCGTCACCGCGATGCCGCCGATGCCGGGAAGCGAGGTTTCGAAGGCGGCGGAGGTCATGGCGGCCCAGTGAGGCCGGAGGTCCACTGGCCGGTCACAAGGATAGCGAAACCGGTCATGGTGCACACGATGATCGTATCAATGAAGGTATCAAGCATACCGATGGAAGCCTGCACCAGCGGTGAAGCGCTGGTCGCGGCGGCGTGAGCCATAGGCGCGGTACCGAGGCCGGCTTCGTTGGAGAACACGCCGCGGGCCATGCCCATTCGGATGGCCATCATCACGGTCGCACCGGCAAAACCGCCTTCGGCGGCCGTAGGCGTGAACGCTTCGGCGACAACCCAAGCAAGAACGCGGGGAAGCTGGTCAATGTGCAGGATGATGACGATAAGGGAGATGAGGACGTATATCACCGCCATGGCGGGCACGACCTTACCGGCCACGGCACCGATGCGCTTCACGCCGCCGATGAGAACGGCTCCGGCCAGCAGGAAGACGGCGATGGCGGTAAACCACGTCGGGATGGAGAGGTTGGCCTGTATGGCTTCACCGATGGAGTTGCCCTGTACCATAGCGCCCGTACCGATACAGGCGACGATGCCGAACAGCGCAAAGCACGAGCCGAGCCACATCCACTTGGGTCCGAGCCCGTTTTTGATGAAGTACATGGCGCCGCCCACCCAGTTTCCGGCAGGGGTCTTTTCACGGAAATGCACGGAAAGGAGCACTTCGCTGAACTTGGTGGCCATACCCACAAGGGCGGTCACCCACATCCAGAACAGCGCGCCGGGGCCGCCGATGTAAATGGCTGTCGACACGCCCACGATGTTGCCGGTCCCGATGTCGGCGGCCAGCGCGGTCATCAGCGCGTTGAACGGAGAGATTTCGCCCTGCTCGGACTGATTGGAACGCCCGGCCCACAGGTTTTTGAGCCCTCTAAAAAAATTGCGGAATGTGAAAAATTTCAGGCCGACAGTCAGATACAGGCCAGTACCGACCAGCAATACCAGCATCCCCGGTCCCCAAACCACGTCGTTGACTGACTTCAGCCATGCCATGAAAGCTTCCATTTCTCCCCCTGATAAGGATAAAGCGTTAGAAAGCACGCTTCCGCACGTCACTCGCATTGCTGCTCATCAGCGCAGGACACTATGATGGTTTGCGCTGAAAACGGCGAAAGCAATCGCGAAACAGGAGAAATGGAAAAGGCTTTAATAAGCATAAGAAAGCACTACTGTCCATCTTTAAACAGCATTTGATATATGTTTCACTAAAGGAAAAAGCTTCCCCAAAAGCATCTTTCCATAAAACATACTATGCTTGTCATCTATTGAGGGTCCCAATACCGTCAATATGTGACTCTCTTCCACTCCCCCTGCGGGCTTTTTATCCATGCAAAGCCCTCTTTGCTTATTGTTAGTCAAAAAAAGATAGCAGTGCAAGCCTTTTTGCATATAAAAATACTCTTCTCTATCAGCGATATACAGATTGTTTACTCAATGAATATAGATTGGGCAAACAATGAATCATCATTCCTTATCGAAATCACTAAACAAGGCTTCCGCACGTTTCTTGGCAAAACTTTCGACATCCGCATACCATTGCTGAAAACGCTGAACCAGCTCCCGCCCCGCCGGAGTCAGCGAGTAACCGTCGCGCTTGGTCCCCGAAGCGTCGACAAGCGTCTCGCCCGCGATGCGTTCGGCCTTCTTTATCTTGCCCCACGCCCCGCGGTAGGACATGCCGAGCTGTTTTGCGGCCTTGCTCAGCGATCCGAGTTCGTCGACAAGCTGGAGAAGCTCCACACGCCCCCTGCCGAAGCCTTCCCCATCTTCGCCCTCCAGCCATAGCTGCACGTGGATGCCCTTGCGCCTTACGACCTCATCCAAAAATTCCATGTCGCTCTCCGTCTCCGTTTCAGTGTCTTCCTGTCCGCCGCCCGCCATGCGCACGGCCAGCCGGGCCAGCAGTTCCAGCGCCCGCCCGAGGCACGTTTCATCAAAATCAAAGCGGTCGCTGTGGTGCCCCGCAGCCCTGTCCGTCCCGACCTGCAGGTAGGAAGCCAGCCCTCCCGAGGCCTGAACCCTGCTCATCAGGCAAGCGAAATCTTCCGTCGCCCCGAAACCGCTCATCGGGATAACCGTCTTCCAGCCACCCATCGCTTCCGCGACCGTAGCAATAAGGCGGGCAAGCTCCGGGCTGCTCCCTCCCCCGGCACTGTTCCCCACAGTCCGCCACTCGCAAGCGCAGCCCCACAAATCGGCTGAAGCGCGCAGGATACGCTCGGACTCGGCGGTCATATAGGCGTCCAGTTCCGTGGTTTCTCCCCGCGTTTCCATGAACAGCCTCGCGGAAGCGGGGATGACGTTGCGGGCCTCTCCCCCTTCCAGCCTGCCCACGGCGATACGGGTGCCGCCTTTGCCGTTCCGGGAAATGGCGTGCAGGTTCACCACCGCCGAACAGGCCGCCAGCAGGGCATCCTTCCCTTCCTCCGGCGCGGCCCCGGCATGGGCGGGCACTCCGGAGAAAAGGACATCGCGCTTGGTGGTGGCCAGGAATCCTTGCGTGCCGCATATCAATGAGCCCGGCCCCTCGGCTTTGAAACCGATATGGAAACCGAACAGCACATCCACGCCGTCCACGGCTCCGGCCTCCGACATCGGGAGGGCCCCGCGCGCCCCCTCTTCGGCGGGCTGGAAGATCAGGCGTATCCGCCCCCGCAGGTGCCGCCGGATCGAAACAAGCACTTCAGCCAAGCCGAGCCCCACGGCGGCGTGCCCATCGTGTCCGCACGCGTGCATCAGACCGGGCCAGCGTGATGCGAACCCCTCGCGCACGGGCCTATGGCTCTCTTCCGCGCACTCGGCGACTTCGTTGCAGTCCATATCGAACCGGAACGCCGTCACGGGGCCGGGGCCGCAATCCAGATCCGCCCAGAACCCCGTATAGCCGTCCCCCATGCCCGCAACCAGCTCGGCATCGGCTCCATGCTCAAGCGCACGCTCCCGCGCCGCCGCAAGGACAGCGGAAGAAGGGACGCCCATCCTCCGGTCGGAGGCGCAAGCGGCTTCGCCCATGCGGATCGCGTACCCAAGCTCACGCAATCGCCTGATGATCAAGGCCGCCGTGCGGAATTCAGTCCAGCCGGCTTCCGGATGGGCATGGAAATCGCGCCGCCACGCCGCCAGCTTTGGGAGCACAGCGGCAAGCGCGCCATGCAAAAAAGGCAAAGAGGAAACCGACATAGACGTTACCTCACCGGGACTTCTCGGCCCCCTAACGGTTATAACAAAAAATGGTAATAGAATATCAAAGTGTTACGACAAAGGAAACAGCCTGTCAATTTTCCCGGAACCATTGTCCCATATCCCCGAAACGGTTCCCATCCCGGAAGGAAACGGCACGCTTCACAAAAATGTACACTTCCAATATACCTGAAACCATGAAAACCTCCCTTGCTTTGAAGCCCTTCTTCATATAATTGACAAGAAAATGTCGACAAAAGGGAGACAACGACATGCACAAACATTTGCTCGCGGCTGTTCTCAGCCTTGCTGTGGCCATGACGGGCGCTTCCGCCCTTGAAGCCCACGCCAAGACGACGTTCGTTACCATCGGCACCGGCGGCATCACCGGCGTCTACTACCCCACCGGCGGCGCCATCGCCAAGATCGTCAACGCCAAGAAGGACAAGTACGACATCCGGGCCACCGTCGAATCCACCGGCGCGTCCGTATTCAACATCAACGCCATCATGGCGGGCGATCTTGAATTCGGCATCGCGCAGGCCGACCGCCAGTATCAGGCCTACAACGGGCTTTCCGAATGGGAAGGCAAGCCCCAGAAGGATCTCCGCGCCGTGTTCGCTCTGGCTCCCGAAGCCGTCACTTTCGTCGCCGCCGAAGATTCCGGCATCAAGAGCCTGAAGGACGCCAAGGGCAAGGTCGTCAACATCGGCAACCCCGGCTCCGGTAACCGCCAGAACGCCATTGACGTTTTCGAAGCCGCCGGCATCAATATCGAAAAAGACCTCAAGGCCGAAAGCATCAAGGCCGCCGACGCACCCCGCATGTTGCAGGACGGCCGTATCGACGGCTTCTTCTACACCGTGGGCCATCCCAACGGGAATATCAAGGAAGCCACCGCCGGGAAGCGCAAGACCCGCATCGTGTCCATCACCGACATTGAGCCGCTGGTCAAAAAGTTCCCCTACTATTCTCTGACCAACATCGACATGGCCCAGTATCCCGAAGCCACTAACGCCAATGAAAAGGTCACCACCGTGGGTATGCTCGCCACCTTCGTGACCTCAGCCAAGGTGCCGGACGACGTCGTGTACGCCATTACGAAGGAAGTCTTTGAGAACCTCGACGAGTTCAAGAAGCTCCATCCCGCCCTCGAAGGCCTGACCCGCGAGACCATGCTCGAAGGCCTGACGGCCCCCATCCATCCCGGCGCCCTGAAGTATTACAAGGAAGCCGGCCTGATGAAGTAGGCTGAGGAACACCCCGTTCCTCCCTCCGCTTCACCGTGAAGCCTTTCGGCCGGGATTGGACATATCGCCCAATCCCGGCATCCTTGCAATCAGCCCGAGTTTATCCGGGCGGCGCCCCGCGTCGCCGTCACCTCAGATCACGCCGGGAGTCACATGCCCCACAAAATGATAGAGCACATCGAGCAGTCCCCAAACGGGGATGACTACAGGGAAAAGCTGGTAGCCGCCGAGCACGGCCTGCGCGGCGATACGGTAGGCATCACCCGCATCATCACGATGATCCTCGCTCTCTGCTGGTCCCTGTTTCAGCTCGCCTCGGCGAGCATCCTGCTCCTTGATACCGTCTATATCCGGGCCATCCATCTGGCCTTTGCCATCAGCCTCGTCTACTTCAATATCCCCATGATCAAAATCTCGGGAACCTCATGGCGCTGGGATCTGCGCATCCTGCTCGCCATGAACCGGGTCACGATCCTCGACTACCTGCTCGGGATCATAGCCGCCGTCTCCGCGCTGTACATCGTGCTTGACTACGAAGGCATCGCCTCGCGCGCGGGCGTGCCCACCACACGCGACATCATCTTCGGCCTCATGCTGGTCGTCCTCCTGCTGGAGGCCACCCGCCGGGTCATCGGCCCCGCCCTGCCGATCATCGCCAGCATATTTATCCTGTACGTGTTTACCGGGCCGCATCTGCCCGATTTCCTTGCCTTCAAGGGCGCATCCCTGTCCCGCTTCATCTCCCAGATGACGATGGATACGGAAGGTATCTACGGCGTGCCGCTGCACGTTTCGGCCACCGTCGTCTTCCTCTTCGTGCTGTTCGGGACCATGCTCGAACGGGCCGGAGGCGGCAATTTCTTCATCCAGCTCGCCATCAGCGGGCTCGGACGTTTCCGGGGCGGTGCAGCCAAGGCCGCCGTCCTCGGCAGCGCCCTCACCGGCGTGGTTTCCGGTTCGAGCATCGCCAACGTGGTCACGACCGGGACCTTTACCATCCCGCTTATGAAGAAGGTGGGCTATCCGCCCGAAAAGGCCGCGGCCGTGGAAGTGGCCTCGTCCATCAACGGCCAGCTTGCCCCGCCTGTCATGGGCGCGGCGGCGTTCATCATCGCCGAATACGTCAACGTCCCCTACATCGAAGTCGCCAAGGCGGCCGCCATCCCGGCCTTCGCCGCCTATGCGGGCCTGCTCTGGATCACCCACGTGGAAGCTTGCAAGCTCGGGCTGCGCGGCCTGTCCAAATCCGAACTGCCGTCTTTCTGGACCACGCTCAAAGAGGGGCTGCACTTCCTCATCCCCATCTGCATGTTGCTGTATGAGCTCATCATCATGCAGCATTCCGCCGAAATGTCCGTGTTCCGCGCCATCGTGGTGCTCGCGCTCATCATGCTCGGCCAGCCCGTCGTGAAAGCCTTCGTTCACAAGAAGTCCAAGCGCAAGGCCCTCAAGGAAGGCATCAAGACGCTTCTCCTGTCCCTGTCCGCCGGCGGCAGCAACATGGCGGGCGTCGCCATGGCCACGGCTTCGGCGGGCATCATCGTCGGCTGCGTCTCGCTCGGCCTCGGGCAGCAGATCACGTCCTTCGTGGAGATCCTGTCCGGCGGCAACATCTTCCTGCTGCTGCTCATCACCGCTCTGGCGAGCCTGCTCCTCGGCATGGGCCTGCCCACCACGGCGAACTACATCATCATGGCGTCTCTGACCGCGCCCATTCTGGTGCAGCTCGCCTCCGGCATCGTGGTCCACGGCGTGGCGCTGGCCGTCCCGCTGATAGCGGCGCACCTCTACTGCTTCTACTTCGGCATCCTCGCGGACGACACGCCGCCCGTGGGCCTCGCCGCCTACGCCGCTGCGGCCATTGCGGACACGTCGCCCATCGCCACGGGCATTCAGGGCTTCCTGTACGATATCCGTACGGCCATCCTGCCCCTGATGTTCATCTTCAACCATGACATCATCCTGTGGGGCGTCGACAGCGTGCCCGAGGGAATCTTCCTGTTCTTCATGACGGTGCTCGGCTGCATGTCCTTCGCCTCGCTCACGCAGGGCTGGTTCATCGCCAAAAACACCCTGCCGGACGCCCTGCTCCTCGCGTGCTCCACGATCATCATGCTCTACCCGGCCCTACTGACGGGCTTCTTCCTGCCGCATGATCAGCGGTACTGGGGTTACCTCATCGGCATCGGCATCATGGGCCTGCTCGCCTACATGCAGCACGCCCGCACCACGCAGACCACGGAGGCCGCAGCATGAGGACCAAAACGCCTTTCCGCCGCAAGCGCTTGATCTCGCGCGGCTCTTCGTCCTCCACTTCCGTCGAGGTCAAAGTCGAGCGCGAATTGCAGTGCTCCCGCTGCAAGGCCATCTTCCCCGACTATCTGGCCCGCTGCCCTGAATGCGGCAGTGAAGAGTGGATCGGCCTCGTGGAGGTCAACCCCTATACCCGGATGCCGATGGAGACGTTCCTGAAAGCCTGCGGCCACCTGCTCTGGCTGGTGGGGACCATCGGTTTTCTCGTCCTTCTCTGGCAGACGGACAGCCCGGATGCGGAAACCAACAAGCTGTTTATCTACGGGGCGTTCCTGCTGCTCTTTTGCAGCGTGCTGTTCTCCGCCGCCTACTTCGGCATGAGCGAGATCATGCGCCGCATCCTCCGTATGCAGCGGCGGCTCCGCGCCTTCCACGAAAACTACCGCGACGATCAACCCGGAAGCGGCCACACCCGCACCGTCCAGCACAAGCTCGCCGTCCGCCGCGTGCAGGGTTACGGTTCGCCTATTAACAAGATGCAGTAGGAGAAAATCGGGGGAAGGGAGGGGAAACCTTTCTGG
>PPYF01671035.1_pt1 | contig 17530 bp, 10 predicted proteins | sample 1559871 | NCBI WGS metagenome assembly PPYF01 (sample SAMN08240021, study PRJNA423297) | Human gut metagenome, whole genome shotgun sequencing project.
ACCGCCAGCGAAACTTCCCGCAAGATAGCCGAGCGCGCTGCCGAAACGCTGCTCGCGCATGCCTTCCATGGTTTCCAACATCACGCCGGACATCGTCGACAGTCCGCCAAGCAAACCAAGCCCGACGCCACGGCTGACGACCTGCCGCACCCTGCGGCGCAGCCACGACGCGGTCGCCATGTATTCGGTCAGCATCGCAAACAGGAAGCAGGCGAGCATATTCGACACGAACGTGCCCACCACGAACGGCGAACCGTTCACCGACGGCAGCAGCAGGTCCGTGGCACGACGGAACCCGACGCCGACGAAGCCGCCGACGAACACCACGAGATACATCAGACCATCGGCAAGAGGGTTGAATCGCGCCTGCATGCGTTTCATCGGCGCGAGCGGAATCTGCGGCGGATGCTTGGATGCGGCGGCACCGGACGGGCGCACATCCGCGCGCGCCACTTCGGCGACGTCGATCGACTGTGTGGCGGGATTCGGCTCATCACCCGCGTTTGGCGAGTCTGCCGCCCGTTGTTCTTGCGATTCCATCACATTCCCCTTGTACTTGGCTTTCCGCGGACAGCGTCGTTCCGCCCCAGCCATACGGCAACGAGCTGGCCGCAGGTGCCGTCTTCCTAACCTTGTACGAGTCTACACGTGCGTTGCAACCAAACATCGAACATGTCCGATTCGGTGGATAACTGTGGATAACTTCGGGTGGCCCTAGACGTCTACGAATGGTTATGGAAGACAGTAAGGCCGCGTCAGACGGACACGTCGCACAACCGCCGCATCGCATGCCGTGCGTCGCTTTCGCCCTCGCCGCTGAACAGCACGACCAGATAGTCGCCGGCACGCAGCCGCGTATCGCCATGCGGCACGATCTGCCGTTCGCCGCGACGCAGGCCAATCACCAGACAGCCGTACGGCCAGCGCACGTCACGCATCAGCTTGCCGTCCGCGGTCGCGCCCATTTCCACAGGCAGTTCCATGATGCCGTTGTCGATGCGATTGGCGATTGCCGTCGTGCCGCCTTGCGCGCGCATGTACCGTTCCAGCAGCTCGCCGTAGATCGGTTTCGTACGCAGCAGGTCGGAGACGAGCAATGCGATGAACGCGACGGCGGCGACCGGCAGCATGTGCGTCAATGTGCCGGACATTTCCACGGCCAGCAGAATCGACGTGATCGGTGTTTTCACGGACGCGGCCAGCGTGCCCGTCATCACGCATACCGAGAAAATCGCCACGGAATCGGACGGCAGGTTGCCGAACTGGTGCAACGTCTCGCCGCAGATACCGCCGGCGAGTGAGCCAACCGCGAGAATCGGCATGAAAATGCCGCCGGGAGCGCCTGAACCGAAGCTGGTGGAGGTGAACAGCACTTTCGCCACGAACAGCACGCACAGCATGCCCAAGCCGACGCGCGCATGCTCGGCCATGGCGATCAGGTTCGAGCCGCCGCCGAGCACGTCAGGCAGCCAAATGCCGATTGGCAGCGCGAGTGCGATCGCGATCAAAGGGCGGCTCCATGCGGGAAGCTTGCCGTACAGCGTTTGGAAGCCGAGCAGCGAACGGTTCATCAGCGAACCAACCAAACCGGCCACCAATCCCAGCGGAATCAGCCACCCGTATTCGCCGAGCGGCAGTTGGCCGATGGTGCCGAAGTCAAGCACCGGACGCAGGCCGAAACAGTATTTCGATACGAAATCGGCGGTCAGGGACGCGGCGGTGGCGCCCATCAGAATCGCGGGCGAAAAACTGCGATGCACCCCTTCCAAAGCGAACATCATGCCGGACAGCGGTGCGCTGAACGCGGCGGACAGGCCGGCCGCGGCACCGGCGGTGACCAGATAATGCTCCTGCATGTCCTCACGTTTCTTGCCGCGCAGCCGGTGCGATAGGAACTGCGCGCCCGATGCGCCGATTTGGATGGACGGTCCTTCGCGGCCGAGCGAGAGGCCGAAGAGCGATCCGAGCAGGCCTCCGATGAAGCGAACCGGCAGAATCGTCTGCCATCGCATTTTCAGGCCGCAGATCACCACGCCGTTGGTTTGCGGAATGCCGCTGCCACCGGCCATCGGCTCTTTTTTGACCATCCATGCGATGGCGAGCGCGGCTGCGATTGCGGCGACCGCCCACGGTGCGACCAGCCACGGGGTTTCGCGGATGCGCGCGTAGATCCAGCGCGCGGTGTCGGTGCCGTATTCGATGCCGAGACGGTAGAGGACGACGAGGAAGCCGGAAATCAGGCCGACGAGAATGCCGGCAGCGGCCATCTTCCATTTCAGGTGGTCGAATCGCGGGACCAGTTTGCTGAACCTGTCAAACCTGTCGAACCTGTCGTTAGGCGGCATTGCAGTCATCGCACTCCCCTTTTCCGTTCCTCCGCCGCGCACCCCGTCGGTGTGTATGCGGTGTGCGTCATACGCGCACGCCATCGCACGCACCATACGCAAAGTGCCGGCAGGCACAGGCCCACCGGCACTTGTCATTGACGTTCGTTACCGACGTTCATATCGACGAATCAGCCGAATCAGCTTCAGTCGATCAGCGAGTTGATCTGGATGATGTGGTCGCGCTGCGGGCCGGTGCCGATCACGGAAATGCGGCAGCCGGACAGTTCCTCAAGACGCTTGACGTAATCCTGGCAGGTCTTCGGCAGATCGTTGAAGTCATGGACCTGGGAAATGTCCTCGTCCCAACCCGGCATGGACTCGTAAATCGGCTTCGCGGCGGCGAACTCGGCCTGGTCGGTCGGCATATCGTCGCGACGCTCGCCGTTGACGTCGTACGCCACGCACAGCGGGATTTCCTTGAGGCCGGTGAGCACGTCGAGCTTGGTGAGCACGATGTCGGTCAGGCCGTTGACCTGGGCCGCGTAACGGTTGACGACCGCGTCGAACCAACCGCAGCGACGCGGGCGACCGGTGGTCACGCCGTACTCGTGGCCTTGGGCGCGCAGCCATTCGCCGTCCTCGCCGAACAGTTCGGTCGGGAACGGACCTTCGCCCACGCGGGTCACATACGCCTTGGAGACGCCGATCACGCGGGTGATCTTGGTCGGGCCAACGCCGGTGCCGGTGCAGGCGCCGCCGGCGGTCGGGTTGGAGGAAGTCACGAACGGGTAGGTGCCGTGGTCCACGTCGAGCATGGTGGCCTGGCCGCCTTCGAACAGCACGGTCTTGCCCTCGTCGAGCGCCTTGTTGAGCACCAGGGAGGTGTTGGCCACGTACGGCTTCAGGCGTTCGCCGAGCTTGAGCAGCTCGTCGGTGGTCTCGTCCACGTCGATCGGACGACGGTTGTACAGCTTGACGAGCATCTGGTTCTTCTGATGCAGGCTGGCCTCGACCTTGTCATGCAGGTGCTCCGCGTTGAACAGGTCGTGCACGCGGATGCCCACGCGGTTGATCTTGTCGGCGTATGCCGGGCCGATGCCACGGCCGGTGGTGCCGATCTTGTGCTTGCCGAGGAAGCGTTCGGTCACCTTGTCGAGCACGCGGTGATACGGGGCGATGATGTGCGCGCTTTCGCTCACCAGCAGTCGGGAGCAGTCCACGCCACGGCTTTCAAGGCCGTCGATCTCCTGGAACAGCACTTCCGGATCGACGACGACGCCGTTGCCGATGACAGGGGTGGTGTTGGGGCTGATGATGCCGGACGGCAGCAGATGCAGCGCATACGATTCGTCGCCGACCACCACAGTATGGCCAGCGTTATTGCCGCCGTTGAAGCGGGCGACGTAGTCGACCTTCGTGCCGATCAGATCCGTTGCCTTGCCTTTGCCCTCGTCTCCCCACTGGGCACCGATCAAAACAATTCCAGGCATGTTGTTGCACCTCCGTGCGTACGCGATTCTGCCTTAAGCCTTGCGCCTAAAGCCTTACAAAGGTTACTCTTCACCCTCTACCGGGTCTGAGGGATGCTCACGGCTCCGGACCGACCGTAATCGGATTGCAACCGGTCCGAAAAACAGACCAGAAAACGCCCGAAAACAGTTCGAAAGACCGTTGGCTAGTTCAGCGCGCGCCCGGCACTGCCGAGCTGCTTGCATGCTTCGACCACACGCGCGGCCATCGCGGATTCAGCTTCACGACCCCAGGATCGCGGATCGTACAGCTTCTTGTTGCCCACCTCACCGTCGATTTTGAGCACCGAATCATAGTTGGAGAACATGTGACCGGCCACCGCACGGCTGAATGCGTACTGCGTATCGGTGTCGATGTTCATCTTCACCACGCCGTAGCTCACGGCCTGCGCGATCTCCTCCGGCGCGGAGCCGGAACCGCCGTGGAACACCAGGGCGAACGGCTTACCGGGAGCGACATCCAGCGAGTGCGCGGGGGCAGGCATTTCGCCGGCCTTGATCGCGAGCGCGACCGTGGTCTGGATTTCGTCGAGCAGTTCGGGGCGCAGTTTCACCACGCCCGGTTTGTATGCGCCGTGCACGTTGCCGAAGGTGAAGGCGGCCATGTAGCGTCCGCGCTCGCCGAGGCCGAGTCGTTGCGCGACGGCGATGCCTTGCGCGGGCGTGGAATACAGTTTGTCATTGATTTCGGCGCTGTGCCCGTCTTCTTCGCCGCCGACCGCGCCGATTTCGATTTCCAGCACGGTGTGCGCGGCTTGGGATTTGTCGAGCAGTTCTTCTGCGATGTCGAGGTTTTCACCCAGCGGCACTGTGGAACCGTCCCACATGTGTGACTGGAAGGTCGGTTCCTGACCGTGCTTCACCTGTTCGACTTCATGGTCGAGCAAGAGGCGCACCCATTCGTCCAAATACTGTTTGGCGCAGTGGTCGGTGTGCAGGGCGATGGTGATGTTGGGGTATTTCGCCGCGACTTCGTGCGCGAAGGCTGCGAAGGCAAGCGAGCCGGTGACGCGGTCGTTGACGCGTTGCCCGGAGAAGTAGGCGGCGCCGCCTACGGAGACTTGGATGATGCCATCGGATTCCGCCTCGGCGAAACCCTGGAGTGCGGCGTTCAGGGTCTGCGTGCTGGTCACATTGATCGCGGGATAGGCGTAACCGCCGCGGCGTGCGGCGTCCAGCATTTGCGCATAACGTTCCGGCGTTGCAATAGTCATGCCTCCATTATCGCCCAACCCTATCCCACTTGTCATGTGACAACATTCGCCATCTTTCCTTTCCGTTTTCCCGACCGTCCGCTCCATATCCAGGTCGCCCGCCCCACTAGAGCCATATGCCGAGCGTTTTCGTCTCATATCCCGACACTTGCGGGACCGACCAATAAACATGGCGAAACCATTGCGATCGTTCCATCGGAAGTCATAGAATGTCCACCGGATCGCGCGACGAAGAGCCCAACCGGGTGTTCCCGCACGGGCATGCCGCCGCACGTAGATGTTGCGACCAATACCCGCGAGGAGGCTTGATGCACCAGGTTTTCGCCATCTTCCTTCGAGACGTGAAACGCATTCTGAAGAACCCCGTGGCGCTCGTCGTCACGCTGGGTGTGGCCATCATCCCATCACTGTACGCATGGTGCAATATCCTCGCCAACTGGGACCCGTACGCGAACACGGGCAACATCCAAGTCGCTGTGGCGAACGAGGACAAGGGCACAACCTCCACGCTGGTCGGCCATCTCGACGCTGGCCAGCAGACCGTCAACCAGCTTAAGAAGAACCATCAGCTCGGCTGGCGTTTCGTTCCCAAGCAGCAAGCCATCGAAGGCGTGGAATCCGGCAAATACTATGCGGCGATCGTACTGCCGGAAGACTTCAGCTCCAGACTAATCGGCACCGTCACCGGTAAAGGCGACCGACCGTCGATCACGTACTACATCAACGAAAAGCTGAACGCGATCGCGCCGAAAATCACCGATACGGGCGCGACCACGATCGACGAGCAGATCAACACCACTTTCGTTTCCAGCGTGGCCGACGCCGTGGCAAAGGAAGTGAAGGAGGCAGCGGGAGAAACCACCGGCAGCGTGAAAAGCGCGCAAAGCGACGTCGTCAACGATCTGACCGACACCATCAACCAGCTCGAAACCGTCCAACAGCAGCTGCGCGACACCCGTTCCACGCTCGACAAGGCCCTCACCACCATCGATTCGGCCAAACAGTCCAACATCGCGCTCGCCTCGGAAATCACCAACTCGCTTGACACCGTCGGCAAGGCGTCCGACTTGCTGAGCGAGACGCGCACACAAACCGAACGATTCTCGAACACGCTGGTCGGAGCGCTCGACAACGGCAGCACGCAACTGTCCGGCCTGCAGGTCAACGTGAGCAATGCCACCGGCACCGTGCTCAGCGGACTGAACACCACGCAGGACGCGCTCGACCAAGTGTCCAGCACCATGCATCACGTCAACACCACCACCGGCAATGTGCTCGACGACGTGGAGAAGGCGTTGCAGGCCAGCCAGCTGGATCCGAACAGCCAAACGTATAAGGATCTTTCCGCGCAGCTCGCCGAAGCCCGCAAACAGCTGACGTTCCAGCAGCAGCGCATCGACGCCTTCGATCAGGACACCACGGCTGCGATCAACGCGGGGAAGAACACCGCGAACGGGTTCAACGACGATGTCACCACGCTGGCGAAGAACGGCACGGCGTCGATGGCGAGCGCACGCACGACCATCACCGGCACGGTCATGCCGAATCTCAACACCGGGCTCGATACACTCAGCCTGGCCAATGGGTCGCTGTCCGGCACGCTTACCACGCTGCAAAGCACGCTGGAACAGGGCAACGGGCTGCTCGACCAGTTGTCGCACACCGTGACCCAAACGAACACCACCATTACTGGCACGCAGACACAGCTCGCCAATCTCGCCAAACAGCTCAACACCACGCGCACCGATGTGGCCGCGTTGAGCAGTTCGGCGATGTTCCAGCAGCTTTCCCAAGCGCTCGGACTTGACGCGAGCGAGGTCGGCTCGTTCGTGGGCGAGCCGGTGCATTTGGACGAACAGGTCCTCTACCCGGTCAAAAACTATGGTTCCGCGGTCACGCCGTTCTACACGAATCTTGCGCTGTGGGTCGGTGGATTCGTGCTCGTCGCGATCTACAAGCTTGAAGTGGACCGCGATGAGAAGATCCGCATGTACACGCCACGCCAAGGCTATATGGGCCGTTGGCTGCTGTTCGTCACGGTCGGATTCCTGCAGGCGATCATCGCCACGATCGGCGATCTCGCGCTGGGCATCCAATGCGAGCATCCGTTCCTGTTCATCCTCGCCGGCATTTTCGCCTCGTTCGTCTACGTGAACATCATTTACGCGCTCGCCGTGGCGTTCCGGCATATCGGCAAGGCCGTCGCCGTGATTCTGGTGATCATCCAGATTCCGGGCGCGGCAGGCCTCTACCCCATCGAGATGATGCCGGAATTCTTCCGCCGTCTGAAACCGTTCCTACCGTTCACCTACGGCATCAACGCGATGCGCGGGCCGATCGGCGGCATGTATGCCAACCATTATTGGATCGACATGCTCTCGCTGTTCTGGTATCTGCCTGTGGCGCTGTTCATCGGCTTGGTGGTCCGCAAGCTGGCGTTGAACCTCAACCGCCTGTTCGACAACCGTCTGGCGGACACTGATCTGATGATCACCGAACATAACGAAGGCACGGTGGAACCGTTGCGGCTCACCGAGACCGCGCAGCAGATCGCCGAGGAGTTCCCCGAACTCGCCCGCAGACGGGCGATTCATTTCTTCCGCCTGTACCCGCGCCTGGTGCGTTGGGGATTCCTCGCGCTGGCGGTACTGCCGTTCGTGTTCCTGCTATTGCTATTCATCACGCGCATGAAGCTCGCCATGCTGCTCGGTTGGATCATTTCGATCATCGCCATCGACACGTATCTCATCGTGGTGGAGTATCTGCGCGAACGGTATGCGAATTATCTGGGCGAGGAAGCGATGAGTGCGGAAGAGTTCCGCAGCGCGATCCTGCACGAGAACCTGCTGTTCCGGCCGGGCATGCATTACAAGCCGATGCATGCCGTACGTACGAGACTGTATGAGGCTGCGCATGGTGGTTCGGCCGGACATGCGCCTGAACATGCGGCTGAGTATGCGGCTGGAAACACGGACGGAAATGCTGGCAGGAGTCTGCGTGAGGAGGGGAACGAACAGTGAAAATGATCTGGGGCATCTTCAAGCGGGACATGTGCCATGCCACCCGCAACGTGATCGCCGTGATCGTCTCGATGGGCCTGGTGGTGGTGCCGGCGCTGTACGCCTGGTTCAACATCGCGGCCAGCTGGGACCCCTACGGCAACACCAAGGCATTGAAGGTCGCCGTGGCCAATAACGACAAGGGTTACAAGTCGGATCTCATACCGGTGCGCGTCAACGTGGGCGAAACCATCATCAGCACACTGCACGCCAACGACCAGCTGGACTGGCAGTTCGTGAAAAGCGACAAGGCAATCGACGGGGTGAAATCCGGCGAATACTATGCGGCGATCGTAATTCCGAAAGGTTTCAGCGCCGACATGATGACGCTGTTCTCCCCCGACATCAAACACGCGCAGCTCAAGTACTATCTGAACGAGAAAATCAACCCGATCGCCCCGCATATCACCGATCAGGGCGCGACAACCGTGGTCAACACGATCGACAAAACCTTCGCCAAAACGATTGCGCAAGTCGGACTCGACCTGGCCTCAAGCATCCTACACTATTCGCAAAGCCCGCAAATGGCCGAATACATGCGCAACCTCAACGGCAATCTCACCACCACGGCGGATACGCTGAGCGGCGCATCGCAGCAGGTGACGTCGTATTCGCAGCTGCTCGGCTCGGCGAACGACATCGTGGATTCCACGGGCAAACTGCTCGCCTCGGCGACCAAGGCGGGCAAACAGGCCCAGAACGCGTTGAAGCAAGGCAAATCAGGTGCCACGTCACTCACTTCTGCAGGTGCGAACGTCACCTCCTCGGTGAACACCGCGCTCGACCAGGTGTCAGGCGCGTTCGACCAAGTAGCTGCCAAGGTGAACAAGGCGTTCGACGCGATCGGCAAGGGCTCAGACACCGCAGCCAGCCAGTTGGCAACGTTGAGCGAACAAATCTCCAGCGGCGAATCGCTGTACGACACGTACATCACAAGCCTCAACCACATGCGCGAATCGGTGGAACAACTACCGGACAGTGATTCCGCGAAACAGGCGCTGCTGGAAGCCATCGACCGGGAGATCACGCTGCTGGAAGCCGCCAAAGGCGATTCGCAGAAGCTCGCGCAGCAGCTGAAAGACGCTTCCACGCAGGTCACGCAGGATACCGCAGCCGCGGAACGCTCCCGCAAGGAGATCCTGAACCGCATCACCTCCGCGAAGCAGTCGATCAGCAATGTGCGCGACGATTACGCCACGAACGTCAAGCCGAAAATCGACGCGCTCGCCTCCACAGTCAGCACGCTGATCTCCCAAACCGACAGCATGATCACCCAGCTGAGCGGCACCGCCGACGGTCTGGACGATGTGACGGGCGATGTGGGGACGAATGTGACGTCCATCCGTTCCACGCTCGGCGCGATCGCGAAGAAACTCGACTCGTCGGCAGCGACGGTGAAGGAGCTGATCACGAAGCTGGAGACGGGCGGAAACGCCGGTGACGGCAACAGCGATGGTGGCAATGGTGGCAACGACGCCAGTTCGTCCGATTCGGGTGAATCGGACGAACTACGTGCACTGGCCACCGCCAACGCGTCCACACTGTCCACACTGATTTCCGCGCCCGTCGCACTGCATCGCGTCTCGGTATACCCGATTGCGAACTACGGTTCGGCCATGGCGCCGTTCTATACGATCCTGTCAATCTGGGTGGGTGCGATCATCCTGTGCGCCATGCTGAAAGTGACAATTTCGGACCGCGAGAAGGCGCATGTGCTGGGCTTGGGCGACACGCTGCCGCGCATCGCCGGCCCGTCCGGCCCGGGGAACGCCTCACGTTGGGGACTGCGTCTCGACCACGAGTATTTCGGACGGTACGCGATCTTCGCGCTGCTCGCGTTGCTGCAGGGCACACTGGTTTGCCTGGGTGACATGTATTTCCTTGGCGTGCAGGCGAATCATGCGCTGCAGTTCCTTGCCGTGGGGTGGCTTGCCGCGCTCGTGTTCTCGAATATCGTGTATACGCTGACCGTGTCGTTCGGCGATATCGGCAAGGCTGTGGCCGTGGTGCTGCTGGTGATGCAGGTCGCCGGTTCGGGCGGTACGTTCCCTATCGAGACGCTGCCGAAGTTCTTCCAAATGCTCTACCCGTTCCTACCGTTCCCGCACGCCATCGATGCCATGCACGCCGCGATGGCCGGATCGTACGGCAATGAGTACCTGCTTGATATGGTGTATCTCGCCTTGTTCCTGATTCCTTCGCTGCTGCTGGGATTGGTGTTGCGCAAGCCGGTGATCCGGTTGAACAACTGGGTGAGCCGCAATCTGGAGTCCACCAAGGTGATGTGACGAGGCGGATTTGAACGGGCTGGTTTGAGCCGGTTTAGATCGGTTTCGGCTGGTACACGTGAACGCGCTGCCCGCCATCATCGACGACCTGAAAACCCAAAGCCACGAATTCGTCACCATCGACCAGCCGGCAAAAACCTAAGCTAGCGTGGAGACGTAGGGCATTGTCCTGCCCAGTCACTTCCCTTACGTACCGCTGCGCCATCCCGGCGCTCCTCTGCGCCGCCACTACCCCACATGTCGCCTCCTCACGCACCAACAAGTGTCCGACCCCCCCCGAATCAGCTACCCACGCGTCATCCGGTCACCCCAGGTTGTCCGATTCGGGAGAAACGGACACTCAGGGGCACCGTGCAAACCACACGTTGATCAGAGAACCGGCAACCACCAGCACAACACCGATCCAGAACGGCATGCCCAGCGCCACGCCCAACAGAAGCGTGCTGGAAGCCGTGGAAAACAGCGGAGTCGCGTACGAACCAATCGCAAGCGTTTCCATACTGCCGTGCAACATGCCGTATCCCCAGCACGCGTAGCCGCCCGAAATCGAAGCGGCGCACGCAATCAGCGCAGCATATCCACCGATGCCGGGCGCCGTGTCCGGCAAACCGTCTCCCGAAACGAAATGGATGGTCCACAGTACAACGGCCACACAGCAGAAGAAAATCGTCGTGCCGTCGTAACCGCCGGACAACGACGGCGTAAAAGTCGCATAAATCGCCCAAATAAAGGCGCCAACAAACGCGAGCACATACGGTAGGGGGTTACTGGCGATATTGTGGACCGCTTCCTGCATATCAAGGCTTTCTCCGCCAACCGCCATCGCCACACCGATGGTTGCGATCACCGCGCCAGGAATCGCTTTGGCGACCGCACCACGTTTGTGCGATACCGCTGCGGTCATCAGCACCAGCAGCGTCGGCCACAAGTAGTTGACAAGGCTGACTTCCACGGATTGCGCGTTCGTTGTGGCCAGGCCGATCGACAGCGAGATTGACGCCTCGTATGCGATGAACATGAGTCCGCCTGCGATGAGGTACTTGCATGGCGCTTCGCGGATTGGTTTCGGACGGCGCACAATGAACAGCATGACACCACCGACGGTGTAGATGAGCGCCGAACCGAGCGTGGCGCCGAACGATTCGGAGACCAGTCGCACGAGGCCGGCCATGAAGCCCCACAGGACGATTGCGAACAGGCCGATGAGTGTCGCCGCGTGTGATGTGGCATGGCCGAGTAGCGGATTGCAGGAGTTGCCGGTGGGGTGGTTTGCGCCGGAATCGGAGGGGGACTTCTGGTTCGTGTTCACGGGCTCCAGCCTACCCATCGCCCTCCACGAGTGTCCGATTCTGCAGAATCGGACACTCCTGCAACCTGCGATGCCGCGAACCCGATTACCCCCGGAACCGCACCAACAGCAGAGTCAACCACCCCATCCGACGCTGCCACACCAGCCGTATCGGCAGCCAAGTCCATGCATCCCGCATCCACACAGCCCACGCGTCCCGCACCTCCACGGCCCGCCGACGCGCACACGTCGCCCATGACCAAATCATCCAACGTCACACCGAACATGTCGCAAAGCATCAGCAGCTTGTCACAAACGTCGCGTTCCACGCCACCATCTTGCGGTTGCATTGCGATTCGCAACCAAATTTTGCGACGCAACCGACAGTTGCGCGACGCGAAGTTGGCTTCACGGGTCTTTTACGACAATAGAAAAACCCTTGAAATTCCAACGATTCCAAGGGTTTCGAATGGAGCGGATGACGGGAGTCGAACCCGCCTTTAAAGCTTGGGAAGCTTTCGTTCTACCGATGAACTACATCCGCAAGGTGTGCCTTTTGGGCACGAGCCATTAGTCTAGCACGCAACGGATGCGTATGCGGACACAGACCGACATGCGATACCAATTTTCCGCAATATCACGGAGACTCAACCACGCGGCCGCTGCGAATAGTCGCGAGAATATCTGCCAGCCGAGCCGCCCGAATCATGCGCGAATCCATACTGCGTTCCAAATTGCGGCCCACCGGCACCAGCCATCGCAGAACGTCCGCCTTGCCGAATATCCGCCGCCGCAACGCCGCTCGTGGCATAGCCACCGGCCAAATATCCGGACTGCACGCCCTGCTGACGCATCTCCTGCCCCATCTGCATCAGCCGCGCAATGCGATCCGAGGTCGGCGGGTGCGTGGAAAACAGGCGCGAGAAGCCCTCCGCGGAGAACGGACTGGCGATCATCATCGCAGCCACCGACTGCGTGCCGGCGGTCTTCTCCATCGGCATCGCGGCTGCGCCGCCGGAAATCTTGCTCAACGCGGAAGCGAGCGCTTCCGGATCCTCCGTCAACTTGGAACCGTCTTCGTCGGCGTCGTATTCGCGTGTGCGGGAGATCGCCATCTGTATCAGCGACGCTGCGATCGGCGCCAGAATCGTGCTCAGCAGCACACCCAGCAATCCCAAGCCGCCGGACGCCGAATCGTCGCGGTCGTCACGCGAACGGCCGCCGCCGAAATACATGAGCGAGTAGCCGAGGTACGAGATGACGGTGGCCATGGCGGAGGCGATTGCGGACGTCAGAATGTCGTGGTTGTAGACGTGCATGAGTTCGTGTCCGAGCACGCCGCGAATCTCACGTTCGTTAAGCGTCTGTAGGATGCCTTGCGTGCAGCAGACCGCCGCGTGTCGTTCGTTGCGCCCCGTCGCGAACGCGTTGGGGCTCATGGTGGGGGCGATGTAGATGCGCGGCATCGGCTTGCCTGCCTTCGCCGATAGCTCGCGGACGATCTTGTATAGTACGGGGGCTTCCTGCTCGCTCACCTGTCGAGCGTGCATGCTGGCGATCGCCAGTTTGTCGGAAAACCAGTAGGAGACGAACGTGGAGCCCAGGCCGATGAGAATGTAGTAGCCGAGCGTGCTTTGACTGGCGCCGGTCGCCCACCAGATGAGCATGATGACGCCCCACATCAACGCGAACAAAAGCGTTGTTTTCAAGCCATTGCAATGGCCGTGCACCTGCAATTTGCCGTTCATGGCCACCAGCCTAGGAATTCAGGCTGGGATTTTGCTGTATACAAGCTGAAGGGCGGATTTGCAACATCTAGAAACATGCCACGCAACGACGCTACAGCATCGGCCATAGACCTATCTGCGGCACGGCGAGAGTCACCCCAACTTGAAACGTATTACCCCCGCATATCCCCTGAATGCACTGCGTCAAGCGTGCCGATCAGGCTGGTCAGCAAATCGTTGCGGCCGCACGCGTTCGTCAGCACCGCCAGCACGTACGTGCCCGACTGCGACATCACCAGTCCGGCATCGTTCAGCGCGTACAAACCGCCTTCGCCGTTGATCCATCCGGCCTTCGTGTACACGGTGTCCGCATCGCCAAGGGCCGCGTGGATGCAGGAGTTCAGCGAATTCGTCATGTCTCCGGACAGCCATTGCAGCGATTCGGGCGTGATGTTCTGCACCCCCGCCGTTTGCCCGGCGAACAGGAAACCGTATCCGGCGGTCCACAGTTTGGCCATGTCGCGCGCGGAGGTGAACAGGTACCCGCCGCGATCACCCATTCTGGAAGCCGCGCCTGCCTGTTCGGCCCACGTGTTGAAGCAGTCGAGGCCATACGTTTTGTACAGCCAGTCGTAAGACGCGTTGTCGGAATTGCGCAGGACGGCGTCGACCTTCTGGTGGACGGTGGCGGACTGCGCGTCAGCGGATTGGGCCACGCTGTTCAGGTCGACGGTGCCCGTTGAGAACAGCGATATCAGGTATGGCGCCTTCGCCGACGAGGCCGAATAGATCTGTGCATCGGCGTTGTATGCGATCGTGCGGCCGGTCGTGATGTCGGCGAGCACGAATGATGCGGTATATCCGTCGGCTTCGAAAGTGGCGATTTGAGACTGCACGGCGGCCTGCGAATCGGCGCTTAGCGTGAAGCCCTGCGTTGTGATCGTGGCGCTGCCCTCGACTGCGGAAATGCCGTCCAGCGCGACCTGCGTCGGCGACGAGACGGCTTGTGTCTGCGATTGCGGCGCGCTGTTTTGCTTAAGCGCGCCCGACGTGGAGGACGTTTCCGAAGACGTTCCCGAGGACGCCGCTGCGTGGGCTTCCTCTTCGAGATGCACATCGACAAGACCCACGCCCATGGCGAAGCCGATCAGGCAGGCGATCAGCAGGCCCACAACGGACACGGAACAGCAGTACAGTGCCTTGCGCTTGACGTGTTTTCCAAAGTTCATGCCGACTTCACAACCTTAGATTTCAATGCCCGCATCCGTTTGCGATGATATTGCGCACCGCGTTTCACTGGGGTCAGCCTAGCGCATGGACCCGGACTTCGGGGGTAATAGGTCAAAACGACCGCGTATGTCCGATTCTGGAGAAACGGGCGGTTGTGCGATCGAAAACGCACGCTACGCGACCAGTCCGCCGAAAATCGACCACTAAAGCGGCAAAAACTAACGCCCTGCACGTCCGATTCAGAGGAATCGGACGTGCAGGGCGTTACTAGATTGCGTTAAAAGGCTTGGAGTTAGGGTGTCAGGAAGTCAGCACTCCCACCCTAATTCCAGCCGGCCCGATTCAGGCATGCGCCAGCGCGCGCATCTGCTCCGGGTCGATGACCTTCTTGTGCTCGCGGCCTTCCTTCGCGCCTTCGGCACGTTCGAACGCGTCGACCTTCTTCCAGCCGGCGAAGTCGATCGGCTTGACACCGCGGGAAGCCAGCAGACGGTCGATGGATTCCGGATCGCGGTCAGCGGCCACGCGACCGCCTTCGGCGGCCTTGGACAGGTCCTCCAGCATGTTGGTGACGATGAGCAGCGCGTCGGACTTGGTGGAGCCGATCAGGCCGACCGGACCACGCTTGGCCCAACCGGTGGCGTACAGACGCTCACGCACCTGCGCGCCCTCGCCGGAGGCCTCCGTGGTGATGCGGCCGTCGCCGTTCGCGTTGGCCAGGTGCGCGCGACGCTCGTCGTACGCGATGCCCGGCGCGGTGGCCGGCTTGTAGCCGATTGCGTGATACACGGCCTGCACCGGGTACTCTTCGAATTCGCCGGTGCGAGTCATCTTGCCGTCCGCGGAAGTCGTCGTCTTCTCCACGCGAATCGCCTTGACCTTGCCGTCCTCGCCCAGCACTTCGACCGGAGCGGAATTGAAGTGGATGTAGTACTTGCGATCCGCCGGATTGCCTTCGAAATCGGTGTCGCCGTCGTCTTCCATGTCCTCGGCCATCTCGCGGATGGTGAACAGCTCCTCGACCATCTGACGGGTCAGCTTGTCCTTGCCGGCCTCCTCGATAGTGTCGTCGTCCAGATCAAAGTCGTCTTCGTTGATGATCAGCTGCACGCCCGGCAGCTTCTCCATTTCGCGCAGCTCCTGCACGGAGAACTTGGCCTGAGCCACGCCACGGCGGATGAACAGATGCAGGGTCTTGGCCTTGTTGGCCTTGATGCCCTCGTACACGTTGTCCGGAATGTCGGTGCGTTCCTTCAGGTCGTCGGCGTTGCGCATCAGCTCGCGCGCCACGTCCATGGCCACGTTGCCGCCGCCGATCACAGCGACTTCCTCGGCATCGAGCGGCCATTCGCGGGCGCCGGTCGGGTAACCGTCGTACCATTCCACGAACTTGGCGGCACCGTACACACCGTCCAAGTCGGCGCCCGGCAGGCCGAGCGGCTTGTCTTCGACGGCACCAGTGGCGAACAGCACCGCGTCGTAGCGTTCGAGCAGCTCGTCGAGCGTCACGTCCTTGCCGAATTCCACGTCGCAGTACAGGTGGATGTCCGGGTTGTCGAGCGTCTTCTCGAGAGCGGATGCGATGAATTTGATGGAAGGGTGGTCGGGGGCCACGCCGTAGCGCACCAGGCCGAACGGCACCGGCAGCTTTTCGAACAGGTCGATGCGGGCCTTGGTGCCCAGTCCCAGCTCTTCGCCGAGCTTGCCCAGCTGGCGCAGGAAAATATCGGAAGAGTAGACGCCTGCGGGGCCGGCGCCGATTACAGCAATACGAAGTTCGTTGGTTTCGCTCATATGTTCCAGCCTAATATATTCCCTGCATTTCCAACAGGGGGCATACGGCACTTTCTTGCGATTCCCTTACTTGCCTCGCAACGCGCAGCCCGGCCCATGTGCCGGCGCAGGAGAACGTACAATCGCAGAAGATCACAATCGGTCCCTCACTAAAGAAGGTCCTTATCGTAAGAGGGTGGGCATATGCGCATTCACATCACGTATACCGGCGGCACCATCGGTATGGTCGAGTCACCGAACGGTCTGGTTCCGGGCGCCGATATGCGCGGCTGGCTGCGCCGGCTGATTGAGGACGCGCATCTGGACTCGAGCTTGTTCTCGTTCACCGAGCTGGACCCGCTGATCGATTCGTCGAACGCGACGCCCGACAATTGGCAGACGATGGCGGACGACCTGCGCGCGCACCGCGATGACGCCGATGCATTTGTGGTGTTGCACGGCACCGATACGATGAGCTATTCGAGTGCCGCGCTGTCTTACGCGCTGACCGGTTTCGGCAAGCCTGTGATTTTCACGGGGTCGCAGCATCCGCTCGGCAAAATCGAATCGGACGCCACCGCGAACGTCACGGGTGCGCTGAACGCCGCGATGAGCGGACGTTTTCATGGCGTCGGCCTGTTCTTCGGCCATCATCTGTTCGCCGGCAACCGTGTGAGCAAATCGTCAAGCTGGGCGTTCGAAGGGTTTTCGGCGCCGTCCACCGGCCCGCTGGCACGTACCGGCACGCCGTGGCATTGGTATGCGGGCGATTCGGCCGGCTCCGGTTGCGGTTGGACGTCGCCGCTGCCCTACTCCCGTCACGATGTGGCCGTGATCGACATGGCTCCCGGCATTTCCGCCGCGCGATTGGCCGCGATGCTCGACCCTCATCCGGAAGCGGTGCTGTTGCGCGCGTACGGCGTTGGCAATGTGCCGAGCGACGAGCCAGGACTGACCGACGTGATCGCCGACGTGCTGCATGACGGCGTGCCTGTCGTCATCGCATCGCAATGCCAGCAGGCGGAAGTGCTGCTCGGCCATTACGAGACGGGCGACGCGATTGCCCGCGCCGGTGCGATCGGATCGGGCGACATG
>PPYF01268622.1_pt1 | contig 17528 bp, 18 predicted proteins | sample 1559871 | NCBI WGS metagenome assembly PPYF01 (sample SAMN08240021, study PRJNA423297) | Human gut metagenome, whole genome shotgun sequencing project.
TTCTAATTCGTAACCTCTTCTTTTTATGAGATAAAAACTTATCTCATTCTCAATCACTTATAAAAAATACGTACTTTCTGACTAAGAAAGATGACAAAAACGTATATTATATGTTGGAAGGTACCATCACAGAGTTTGCCGGTCAGAGAAATGATTTGAAGACATACGGTAACTTCGGTTTGACAGATGCAACTGGTTCTGCTTACGTCTATGGCTTGACTGCAGGCTGGGATGGTGAAAGCAAGAAGGCTGGTGAGCTTGGCTTGAACTTTGGTGATAAGATTACCATCATCGGTTATCATACATCTTACAAGGACGCTCCTCAGGTAGGTGGTGCATTCCTCTTCTCTAAGGGAAAGTAATCTGATACGTAAGTTTAATAAATAAATAAGGTTAAGCGAGAACGTTGCTGGATAGGTGATGTTCTCGCTTTTCAATTGTAGTTATGAAGACAAAATGGTTTTATCTTCTTTCCTTGAGTTTCCTCTTGGCTTTCTCTGCGTGCAGTAGCGATGGTGATGACCAGGGTTCTCTGAAAGATTCGAATGCGAATAAGAATGTAGTTTCTGCTTCTGTTCCTACAGAAGCAACAGGGTTAGAATTCCCTAAGATTGTGGCGAATGGAACTTCTAGAAATGTAGTGCTCGTTCGCAGAACGGCTGACTATGGCGTAACCTATTCCACTTACTACGATTTGGATAAGAAGTCGCCAAGATGGTGCTGCTATCAGATCTGCCAGTCTAATAATAAGAAAAAATGGACCAGAAAGCAGTGGGAAGGTGCTACTTGGATGGGCAAGAAATGGAGTGGGGATCCGTTCCAGAAAGACCCGGAGGTAGATGCCGATTGCCAGCCACCGGTTAGCAAGGAGTTTAGCGGAAGTGGATATGATCGTGGTCACATCGTGGCTTCTGAGGATAGAGTTTACTGTCAGGATGCCAATGGACAGACATTCTATATGACCAATATGTATCCGCAGATGCATAATTTCAATGCCGGTATCTGGGAAGATATGGAGAAGCTGGTCCGTAATTTCCTTACCTACGATATGAGTACCCAGGCATCTCATGCCAAAGATACGCTTTATGTGTGCAAAGGTGGCACCATCGACTCTTCTGGTCAGATTCTGAATTATACGAAGAATGGTTATATCGTTCCGAAGTATTTCTTCTGTGCGGTTCTTCTGAAGAATGCCAAAGGTTATCAGGCTATCGGCTTCTGGTTCCGTCACAGCGCTTATGGTTCATCTGAAACGGTAAAGGGTCATGTGGTCAATATCAAGAGGCTGGAGGAACTCACAGGACTCGATTTCTTCTGCAATCTTCCGGATGATATTGAGAGAAGTGTAGAAAATGCTTCTTGTGATCCGAATACGGTCAAGGAAAAGTGGGGATTCTAACCACTTCTCTTGTTGTATGCAATAAGAAAGAATCCGTATATGAAAAAGGGTGCGTCATCAATCTGTGACGCACCCTTTTAATTTATATGATACCAGTTGGATATTAGAACAGCTGGGCGAATGCCTCGGCTGTCTTGCCGGTATAGGTTACCATCTCTGTAACTGGCTGGTAGCCGAAATCCTTGAAGGCAAGGAGCTGAGTGGCTACAAACTGATGGTCGTCAGAGAGGCATGCCTGCAGCTTCATATTACCCATACTGATGGCTGATACCGGGAACTTCTGGATAGAAGATTCTACCTCGCTAGGGGCAGAGTTAAGGATGCTGATGAGCTTCTTGCCATCCTCTGTAGAGTATTCCTTCTCCTTGATCTTGATTGCACTGTTTGTTGGTTTGTAGATTAACTTGATGGTCAAACCCATGAAACCCTTCTTTACCTGTACATCGTCGAGTGCCAATACTTCCGCACCCATATCTAAATGATTAATCTTAGCCATAATCTTATTTCTTCTTTAAATATATATATAAATCTGTTTTTTGTAAATAATCGTATGCCATGCATACACCTTATTATATACTGGCTTTATTATATGCCACTTTATTATATGCCGACTTTATTATATGATTATATGCCGGCTTTATTATATGTCGACTTTATTATATGCCGACTTTTCGCTAGTATGGCTCCATACGCCCTGAAAGGGCAGAAGCTCCTAGCCCAGGGCAACACCCTGGGTTTTTTATGCCCGCCAACCTGTCGCCCTGTAAGGGCAAAAGCTTTCAAGTCTCAAGCAATTTATAAGGCTTTTGCCCTTACAGGGCGCCTTGTTGGCTGCCATTATACCCAGGGCGATGCCCTGGGCTAAGAGCTTTTGGGCCTTCAGCCCGTTCTTGAACCACATGCAAAAGCTTTACAGGTTATATATAAAAAGAAGAACTAACAGATGAGATGCCGCAGGCAAATGACATAATACTTGCTGGCGACATCAAAGTGGATAGGGGCAGTTTCCTGGCGGAAAGGCTCCTTCGCACCTTCTATGACTGATAAAAGGGATGATAAAAATCGGATTCTATGGATTAGCAATCTACTGCTTGCAGATGGGTTGCCATGTATGTTGCCACTTGGCAACAAACGCTGTGGACGACTGCTGCATACCCGATAGGCGGCATTGGATGCATCTTCCAGCTGGGCATCTTGCTCCTGCTGGTGGGGTGTAACCTTGGCAAGTCTATCCTTCGAATGGCTGGCTTCTGCCGCATACGATCCATCCTTCTTGTGCGCAGCATCAGCAGCTTCAACAGCTAAAGAATCCTGATGGGATAAAGAAATAGAAGCAGCAGATACCTCTCCATAGCCTGAGAAGACCATGGACATCAGAAAAATGATGTAAAGTATCAACTGCTTCATATTTGATATTGGATGGTGCCGGGAATCTCCCGACACCGTTTTTTAAATAATTAATAACTTCTTGCGATGATCACGCGAGCTACGGCAGGCTTGCCACTCACCATATCAACACCTGGAGTCTGCTCGTAAGCGAATGGCACGCAACGGATGGTAGCCTGAGTCTCCTCCTTGATCTTTGCCTCGGTCTCGGCTGTACCGTCCCAGTGACAGAGGAAGAAACCGCCATTCTTTACACGCTCCTTGAACTCCTCGTAGTTGTCGCACTCATATACGTGAGCATCACGGTAAGCACGAGCCTTCTCGAAGATGTTCTTCTGGATATCTTCCAACATATTCTTCACGCGCTCTACGATGCCGTCGAAGCTTACGTTCTCCTTCTCCAAGGTATCACGACGCATGATCTCGATGGTGTTGTTCTCCAAGTCACGACCACCCATAGCCAGACGAACAGGTACACCCTTCAACTCGTAGTCAGCAAACTTGAAGCCAGGACGCTTAGCTGTGTTGTCATCATACTTCACGCTGATGCCCAACTCGCGGAGCTGGTCGATGACAGGCTGCAGCTTGGCAGTAATCTGAGCCAACTGCTCGTCGCCCTTGTTGATAGGAATGATTACCACCTGGATAGGAGCCAGCTTTGGAGGCAATACCAGACCGTTGTCATCGCTGTGAACCATGATGAGGGCACCCATCAGTCGGGTAGAAACACCCCATGAAGTAGCCCATACATACTCAGGCTTGTTCTCCTTATTCAGATAGGTAACATCGAAGCTCTTGGCGAAGTTCTGACCCAGGAAGTGAGAAGTACCGCTCTGCAGCGCCTTGCCATCCTGCATCATAGCCTCGATGGTATAAGTGTTGAGAGCACCGGCGAAGCGCTCTGTCTCACTCTTCACACCCTGCAATACAGGCACACCCATATACTTCTCAGCGAATTCAGCATATACCTTCAGCATCTCCTGAGCCTTTGCTTCTGCCTCTTCCTTGGTAGCATGAGCAGTATGACCCTCCTGCCAGAGGAACTCAGAAGTACGGAGGAATGGACGGGTACGCATCTCCCAACGCATCACGTTACACCACTGGTTGCAGAGGATTGGGAGGTCACGCCATGAATGAATCCAGTTCTTATATGTGTTCCAGATGATGGTCTCTGAAGTAGGGCGGATGATCAGCTCCTCATCGAGCTTGGCATTAGGATCCACCTCAACCTCTGTACCATCTTCTGTAGAACGAAGACGATAGTGAGTAACCACAGCACACTCCTTGGCGAAACCTGCCACGTGCTCTGCCTCACGAGAGAAGAAGCTCTTCGGGATGAGGAGAGGGAAGTATGCGTTCTGTACACCTGTCTGCTTAAACATCTTGTCGAGCTGCTGTTGCATCTTCTCCCAGATTGCGTAGCCGTATGGTTTGATGATCATACAACCACGAACTGGTGACAACTCTGCGAGGTCAGCCTTTACTACCAAATCATTGTACCACTGACTGTAGTTGTCAGCGCGCTTGGTTAAATTCTTAAGTTCTTTAGCCATATTACTAATTATATATTTTGTTTTTAAATTCTGCTTGATATTTTGAGCGTGAAAACACGATGTATCTTGAGCGTGAAAACACGGTCAATAGGGAATTTCCGCCCCGAAATAGGCGATTTCCTTTCGCCATTTGGACAAATACCCTTAAATTTGCATGCAAAATTACAAAAAAATATTAGAAAACCCTCCATATTGGAGAAAAAAGACGTATCTTTGCATTTAAATAACATAAATATAGGAGAATTATAGTATGAAAAAGATGAAATTTACTGCTGCAGCGCTCTCAATGCTGCTCGTTTTGGGAAGTTGTGGAACTAGTCAGAAGACTGGTACTGCTGCTGGTGCAGGTGCTGGTGCTGCTCTTGGTGCCTTGGTTGGTGGCTTGCTCAATAACAGCCATCGTGGTACTGGTGCAGTGGTAGGTGCTGCTATCGGTGCTGCTGTTGGTGGTACAGCGGGTAACTTGATTGGAAAGCACATGGATAAGGTAAAGGCTGAGGCAGAGGCTGTGAAGAATGCGCAGGTTTCTACCGTTACAGATGCCAATGGTTTGACAGCTGTCAAGGTAACCTTCGATTCTGGTATCCTCTTCCAGACCAACAAATATGCGCTCAATGCAAGCGCTAAGAACGACTTGGCTCAGTTTGCCCAGGTTTTGAAGAACAATGCCGACTGCGAGGTAGCTATCCAGGGTTATACCGATGCTACTGGTAATGATGGCATCAACTTGCCTTTGAGCCAGAATCGTGCCAATGCCGTTTCTACCTACTTGAAGTCATGCGGTGTTACAAGCAGCCAGATCAAGAGCGTAGAGGGTTTGGGTTCAGCTAATCCTGTGGTCAATACTACAGCAGCCTGCGCTCAGAACCGTCGTGTAGAGGTTTACATGTATGCTAGCCAGGCAATGGTGAATGCTGCTAACAATGGTACATTGAAGTAAAAACGAATGAGGTTCCCGATAAGGGAAAAAGAAGATAGATGGTTCTAAAAAAGATTAGAAATATCGTAAGATGGGTGGTGGTGCTGTTTTTCAGTACCACCATTCTTGCTGTAGTAGCCTACCGTTTTATTCCGGTATATGTTACTCCGTTGATGATAATCCGCTGTTTTCAGCAAGTGGCTGATGGTGAAAGTATTACCTTGCATCATCACTGGGTTTCTATGGATAAGATATCCCCTCACATGCCTGTGGCGGTGATGGCGAGCGAGGATGCCCGATTCCTCAAGCATCATGGCTTCGACTTCAATGCCATCGAGAGTGCTGCCAAGAATAATGCCCGTGGCGGTAAGGTGCATGGTGCCAGTACCATCAGTCAGCAGACCGCCAAGAACGTATTCCTCTGGCCGGGCCGTTCCTGGACCCGCAAGGGATTTGAGGTGTATTTCACCTTCCTCATTGAAATGATGTGGAGCAAGCAGCGCATCATGGAGGTCTATCTCAATAGTATCGAGATGGGACCGGGTATCTATGGTGTCGATGCCGTGGCTGAGTATCATTTCAACAAGAAAGCACAGGATCTCTTCCGTGGCGAGTGTGCCCTGATAGCTGCTACGCTGCCTAATCCTAGAAAGTTCAGCTCCCTGTATCCGAGTGCTTATATGAAGAAGCGCCAGCGACAGATTGAACATCAGATGAAATTCATCCCTTCCTTCCCTCGTGAGGGTGAAGACTACGACCCAAGCACGGCTGTAGGAGGATATAGGGGGAAGTGAAAAGTTAAAAATGAAGAGTGAAAAATCTGGTAAATATTGATTAATGGATTTATTGAACGACTTGAATGATGCGCAGCGTGCTGCGGTAGAGTATATTGACGGACCTTCGCTGGTGATTGCCGGTGCAGGTTCGGGCAAAACGCGTGTGCTTACCTATAAGATTGCTTATCTCCTGAGCCAGGGTATGAAGCCTTGGAGCATCATGGCGCTTACCTTTACCAATAAGGCGGCAAGGGAGATGAAGGAACGTATCGGAAAACTGGTAGGCGATGACCTCGCCCAGCATCTCTATATGGGTACCTTCCATAGCATATTCTCCCGTATTCTCCGTGCTGAAGCTGAGCATATCGGTTTCAATAATAACTTTACCATCTATGATGAAAGTGACTCACGTTCGCTGCTGAAGGCAATCATCAAGGAGATGGGACTGGATGACAAGACCTATAAGCCTGCTGCCGTTCATGCCCGGATTTCGATGGCGAAGAACAACCTGGTAACTGCCGAAGCCTACGATAGCGACCCTGCCATCCTGGAGCAGAACAAGCGTGCCAAGATGCCTGCCATCGGAAAGATTTATGTGGCTTATGTGCAGCGTTGCCGTCAGGCGAATGCGATGGACTTTGATGATCTCCTGATGCTTACTTTCCAGCTTTTTAGAGATCACGAGGAAATCAGACAGAAGTATGCCGGCAGGTTCGATTATATCCTGGTGGATGAGTATCAGGATACCAACCATGTGCAGATGTCTATCGTGATGCAGCTCTGTAAGGAAAAACTGCGTGTCTGTGCCGTAGGTGATGATTCGCAGAGTATCTATAGCTTCCGTGGTGCCAATATCGACAATATATTGAATTATCAGAAACAATTGCCTGGAACCCAACTCTTTAAGCTGGAACAGAACTACCGATCTACTCAAACCATCGTGGAGGCTGCTAACAGTCTGATTCATCATAACCGCAATCAGATTCAGAAAGAGGTATTCAGCAAAAATGATAAAGGAGAGAAGATACTGTATAAGCCAGCCTACAGCGATAAGGAGGAGGCTCTGATTGTGGCGAAGAATATCCAGCGCATCAAGCGGCAGGATGATTGCGGATACGATCAATTTGCCATTCTCTATCGTACCAATGCCCAGAGCCGCAGCTTCGAGGAGGAATTCAGAAAGCAGGGCATTCCATATCGTATTTATGGTGGATTGAGTTTCTATCAGCGTAAGGAAATCAAGGATATCATCGCCTATTTCCGCCTCGTTGCCAACCCTGACGATGAGGAGGCTTTCAAGCGTATCATCAATTATCCGGCTCGTGGCATCGGTGCTACTACTGTGATGAAGATTGCCGATTGTGCCCATCAGAATCAGGTGAGTTTCTGGGAAGTAATAGGTAATGTGGAACATTACGGACTGAATGTCAACAAGGGTACGCAGACGAAACTCGAGAATTTCCGCCTGCTCATCTCTTCGTTCATCGACCGTTCGCATACCCTGGATGTCTATGAACTGGGTGATGCCATCATCCGGGAGAGTAGAATCAGCGAGGATATCATGTCGGGCAAGAATGCCGATGACCTGGCTCGCCAGGAAAACCTGGAGGAGTTTCTGAGTGGTATGCAGACCTTCGTGGCTGGACGCCAGGAAGAGGGACGAATGGATGAAGCTTATCTTACTGATTATCTGCAGGACGTGGCGCTGCTGACGGATGCGGACAGTGAGGGAGAGAAGGATGAACCGAGAGTTTCGCTCATGACGATTCATGCGGCAAAGGGTCTGGAGTTTGCTACTGTTTTCGTAGTAGGTTTGGAGGAGAATATCTTCCCGAGTCCGCTTGCTGCAGTTTCTGTCAGGGAACTGGAAGAGGAGCGTCGCCTGCTCTATGTGGCGATTACCCGTGCCGAGAAGCATTGCATCCTGACCAATGCCAAGAACCGTTTCCGATATGGCAAAATGGAATTTGATAATCCGAGCCGATTCATCGATGAGATTGATGCCAGTCTGATAGAGGGAGGAGAAGAGACTCCTGAATCTTCATTCGGTGGGGGAAGAAGTTCGTATGGTGGCTATGGTTCTGAAGGTGGCTATGGCGGAAGAATGCCATGGGATAGGGACCGGTCAGGCTATAGACGTGAATATCAGAACGCTAAGCCTGTAGCTTCGCAGTTCATGGCTGATCCTAAACCAGGATTTAAATCTGTAAGAGCTGTGAATGCAGCACATAGAATCATGGGTGATACCGCTAGTTCTTCATCCGTAGCATCTTCTGGTTCTTCAGCTTCTAAAGCTTCCTCAGCAGCCGGTTCTCTCTGCGAGGGCTGTAGAATCGAGCATCAGCGTTTTGGAATAGGAACGGTATTGAAGATAGAAGGAACCGGCGAGAACACGAAGGCCACTGTAGAGTTCCAGAATGCAGGAACCAAGCAGTTGCTTCTGAAGTTTGCCAAGTTCACCATTCTCTCATAGAAAATAGAAAGAAAATAAAACTGAGGATATGAAAAAAATCCCAGCTGGAAAAGAACTTCCAGCTGGGATTTTTTCATATAGAATCTTTTATAAAGCTTCATCATCAGGACGCTGAATGGCAGGCTTCTTGATTTTGGGAAGATGCTTCTTGCGTCTCAGCCAGGCAGCCTTGCGCTGCTCGTAATCTTCGCGGTGGCGTTCAAGGAAATTATCTGCCATGAATTTATTCCTTGAACTTACTGTAGATCACCTTGATCTGAACAGGACCTGTAGCCACTCGCTTGCCGTCCTTGGTGGTGTAATCCTTGTCAGGATCATCCGTCGCCTTGATCAGTCGGGTAGAGGTGAGCTGCATATCGTGATTGATCTTGGTAATCACGGTAGCATTGTTCTGTGTACTTGTGGTCAAAGTCACAGGTACCAGTACCACCTTGTTCCAGTTTTCACTCTTGTCCTTGTTCTTGTACATCGCAGTAACCAGGTTACTGATATTATAGAAGGTATAGGCATTCTTCACGCCTGTAGAGTTCTTGTTGTAAGAAGCCGTATAGGAGGCGCGGTTGTCTGTCAGCTTGTTCTTCTCGAAGAAGGCATCCAGACTGTCTTTCTGCACCATCAGGATAGTAGAAGGAACACTGAACTGATAGTCGTTGTTGTTATCTACATTGTTCATTCTTGGGAAAGAGATGGTAGCTGTATTCAGCGTATCCTTCTCATGACCCTTCATGATATCCTCTACTGGCAGCGTTACTTCTGTGAAGATGCCGGCTGGAGACTTCAGATAGGTACAGCTCTCATCCTTTGCCAGATTAGCCAATGTCTTGCTGTCGTTGGTAATCTTGTTGAGCTGCAACACCTCTTCTGTACCGTCAAAGCGGTTGAAAGCGAGACCTGTTACGATACTGTCGTTGCCCGCAGAGTTCTTCACCTTCTTCTGGATCTTGTAGTAGAACTGCAACTCGGTATTCCAGATGTTGGCTACGTTTCCGATACCGCCGGCATGCTTGATATAGAAACCAGGACAAACCTTGTTGAGGAAGTCCCAGTTGGTCTTGAAGTACTCAGGGTGATCCACGAAGGTATTCATCACATAAGAACCGTAGTTCTTGTAGGTCTTGCCATCCTTTGCCTTATATGGCTTGTTCAGATAGATCTTGAAAGCCATTGTCGTGCTGTTCAGGTTATAGGTGGCGCTTGCCTTATAGTTGTTCTCGCTCACCCAGTTGTCCTTGAAGGCATCAAAGTCTGAGTAATACTCCTGATCCTCACTCATCGGCTTGCTCATTTCGTAGGCAGTAGCCTTCATCGGAGCCAGGGTATCACCGTATGTAGTCTTGTATGATACCAGGAGATAGCATGAGTCTGCCTCAATCTGGCAATTGTGTGCATTGCGGATGTACTCCAATGTGTCCAGACTGAATGATGACAATACGCCAAACTGGGTCATATAGTCGCCAGCTACGTAGGTATCGGTCTCAGGATCCTTCACCATACCGATCATACCCGTATTGTTTCGGCTCAGAACCGGGCCGGAAACGATGGAGCGTGAGGTGACGTTGAACACCTGGTCTTTGATAGAGATGTTATCAACGTCGTTGGTGATCGACGATCCGATGTTGTCGGTGGTGTCATCACATGCAGCAATAGTCATCGCTGCTATAAATAACGCTGTAAATAGTCTTAAAATCTTCATTATCCTTGAAATGTGTCTAATTTCTGAAGCTTACTCCTCATCAGGGCATACTTCGTTGATGAATGTCTTGTAGGCATCCGCAAAGTCATCGCCAGGATAAGCGAGGGTTGGTTTGCTCTTCTCATTGGCATAATCCAAGAGAGTTCTGTCTGACAGGCTTTCGCCTTCAATCACGCCGTCGCTGTAGTCGATGGCCATCTTGCCCAGCTCGATGAAGTCGAAGTCCTCCTTGTAGTCAGCGAGCAGTTCCGACTTGGCATCACGGAACTCCACGCAGCGCTTGAAGTGTGTGCCGAGTTCGCCCTTCAGCTCGTTGGTATAGAGTGAGATGATCACCTTTGAGTTGGCGAAGGAAGGCTCCTCAGCGTATGCCGTCTTGATATAGAAAGGAACCACAGCGCTTACCCAGCCCTGACATACGATGACGTCTGGCTGCCAGCGAAGCTTCTTCACGGTTTCCAGTACACCGCGTGCGAAGAAGATGGCGCGCTCCCCATTATCTTTATATTCCACACCCTGCTCGTCGGCTGCCATCTGGCGGCGGGTGAAGTAATCGTCGTTATCAATGAAATAGATTTGTTGACGTGTTGTTGGTATAGATGCAACCTTGATGATCAGCGGATGGTCTGTATCATCGATGATAAGGTTCATACCAGACAGGCGAATCACCTCGTGCAGCTGGCCGCGACGCTCATTGATGGTGCCCCATTTAGGCATAAAGGTGCGAATATCAAAGCCTGCTTCCTGCATTTTCTGAGGTAATTCGCGTCCCATGATAGACATGTGGGTCTCGGCTACGTATGGGTCGATCTCCTGATTGATAAATAATACTTTCTTTGCCATAAATTTAATTATTATTCTTACGAATTAGGTGCAAAGGTACAAAAAAAACTCCAAAAAAGCGTATTTTTCTTCTGAAATTCAATAATTTCGGCAATAATTCGCATATTTTTAGGTTTTTTCTTTCTTATTTGAGAAAAAAGTTGTTATTTTGCACCCGAAAACAGATAAGAAGATGAAAGTAATCAATAAGATTGTTGACCTCCAGAACGAACTTTTCGATCGTCGCAAGGAGGGAAAGGAAATCGGCCTTGTGCCAACTATGGGTGCGCTTCATGAGGGTCATGCCTCTCTGGTAAAGCGCAGTGTTAAGGAAAACGGTGTTACGGTAGTTTCCGTTTTCTTGAATCCTACTCAGTTTAATGACAAGGGTGACCTGGAGCGTTATCCACGTACACTTGATGCTGACTGCAAGCTCCTTGAGGCTTGTGGCGCTGACTATGTGTTTGCTCCTTCTGTAGAGGAGATGTATCCTACACCGGATACCCGCCACTTCGAGTTCCCTCCGGTAAGTACCGTGATGGAGGGTGCCAAGCGTCCGGGCCACTTCAATGGTGTATGCCAGGTAGTTAGTCGCCTGTTCTTTATCGTTCATCCTAACCGTGCTTATTTCGGTGAGAAAGACTGGCAGCAGATTGCTGTCATCAAGCAGCTCGTGAAGTACCTCAACAGTGATGTGCAGATTGTGGAGTGTCCTATCATCCGTGATGAGGATGGTTTGGCTAAGAGCAGCCGCAATACATTGCTGACTGCTGATGAGCGTGCCATCGCACCGAATATCTACAAGGCTTTGAAGGCGAGCGTAGAGTTTGCCAAGAATCATACTGTGCAGGAAACTCACGACAAGGTGGTGAGCGACATCAATGCCGTGGATGGTCTGGAGGTGGAGTATTTCCAGATTGTGGATGGCGACAGCCTGCAGGATGTGGCATCATGGGAGGATAGCGCCTACGTGGTAGGTTGCATCACCGTATATTGTGGTAAGACTCCTATCCGTCTCATCGACCATATCAAGTATAAAGGATAAAAAAAAGTATTATGCAGATTGAAGTATTGAAGAGTAAGCTCCATTGTGTGACTGTAACTGAGGCTAACCTGAATTACATGGGTAGCATCACGATAGATGAGGATCTGATGGACGCAGCTAACCTGATAGCAGGAGAGAAGGTGCAGATTGTGGATAACAATAATGGCGAGCGCCTGGAGACCTACATCATCAAGGGTGAGCGTGGCAGCGGTTGTATCTGCCTGAATGGTGCAGCCGCCCGCAAGGTGCAGGTGGGTGATACCGTCATCATCATCGCCTATGCCCTGATGGACTTTGAGGAGGCAAAGACCTTCAAGCCTACCGTGGTTTTCCCGAAAGAGGGAAACAGGGTTTAATATTCAATGGAAACAAAAGAAAGGGTGTGTTATGGACTTATGGCACACCCTTTCTTTTGTCTTTATTTGGCGGATTTGCATCCGCTTTATCCGTCTTCACGATGATGTCGGTGTTACACCTTTTATATAAAGAGGAGAAAAAATAGGGTCAGGATAAAATGAACCAGTTTGAACCAATTTTCAGAATCTCTACGTAAGAGATACGGAAAAACGGAGAACTTCCTTTCAATCAGAGACTTATCAGATTTCGTCCAAAATCATCTCAAAAAAATGTTGATTTTTGCAGAACAACATTAAAAAATTAACAAGTATAATTCGCTTATTTACAATAAATTTCGTATTTTTGCAGTGTGAATCCGTATCTCTTACGTAGAGATTCAGAAGAACGAGACGATTTAAGAACTTATAAGATGGCTTTCAAGCAAGCAGAATGGTATATGATATATAATTTGCTTCAAGCAGCTCGCTTTGCATTTCGTATGCAGCAGGCAGAAAGACATAATAGTATTGAAGATTAGTGGAAGTGAGTCTATTGGTTTTTCAATGCTGTGATACATATCACAACCCTCATAACTCGGGAAGAGTCATCTTCTCAGGGGAAGCGGAGCTATATCCGGCAGTTGAGACCCTTTAACATATTTAATAAGAAACTCCCCATCTGTTTTCTGATGAGGAGCATTTTCTAGAGATGGAAGTCGATTTCCTTCAGCCATTCCTGCAATGATGAACATTCAGGCGGTCCCATCCCGCAAACCTGGCGAGACCTTTGATTGGTCCGCCAACCCTAAAGCATAGCGGTTCTGTGCACCGGAGGGCGGTTACATCCTTCCTTTCTGAGAAGGGAAGGCTTGGTTAGGATGTGGAGCTCCCTTTGGCTAAAGGGTTTCTGTCCCCCGCAAACGGGGGAAATGAAGGGGGTGTAAAGACCATTGAACGGAGGGACAATAAAATTACGCTGTTATGATTAGTAAGAATGTACAAAATATGATTCCAAAGATACAAGATTTCTTTGGTAGCCAGCCAATAACAAAGGCTTGGCTCTTTGGTTCATGCTCACGAGGAGAAGAAACTACTGATAGTGACATAGACATTCTTGTAGAGTATGATCGTCAGCATAATCGAATTTCTCTGATGAAAATAGCAGGTATTATGTTGAATTTGGAAGACTTGCTTCATCGCAAGGTGGATATAGTAGAGGCTAATCGTCTCCTCCCTTTTGCTCAAGAAACAGCCAACCAAGATAAATTCTTGATTTATGAGAGAAAAAGTTAGAGATAGGGGAAGGTTAGAGCATATTCTTGAAGCGATAGAAAGTATAGAGGAGTTTCATGCTCAATATACTTTTGAAGATATCAAGAAGAATAAGCTCATCTTTTATGGCTTTACCAAATTGGTGGAAGTAATAGGCGAGGCTGTCTATATGCTTTCAACAGAATTTCGTGAATCTCATTCTGATGTAAATTGGCGTCAGATAGAACGGATGCGACATGTCCTTGTGCATGGCTATTATACAATAGATCCCGAAAGCCTTTGGGACACGATAGAAGTTGACATTCCTGAGTTGAAACCTTGGATAGTTAAGTATCTGTCGGAGTAATTAAAAAAACTTATATTTTTTGCCGTCCCCAGGCGGTCCCATCCCGCACGACCTGGCGAGACCTTTGATTGGTCCGCCAACCCTAAAGCGTAGCGGTTCTGAGCACCGGAGGGCGGTTACATCCCTAATCCCTATGGTAGGGATTTAGGGCTTGGGTATAGGGTAATGGAGAAGCGTATTTCCAAATTCGCAAGTTGAGTCTTTTATCAAAGCTAAAAGAGGATGGAAGTAGTTTGGTCAGACTTGGCTTTGACGCAGTTAGATGAAGTCATAGACTATGTGGAAGAACATGCAAGTTGTAATTATGGGGATTGTTCATGTCAAGCGGTCTCCGCAAGCTGTAACTTCCATGATTAAACGCTTTTTAGAAGAATATGACAAATAGGTAAGTCTTCAGAAAATTGATGCTGTCAGCAACTGTTCAGAAATTCCGAACAGTTAGAAAAGAAGGCAATCGTATGGTTACACGTAATATGGATTACTCCGCTATAACCCTGATGGGCACCTCCCCAGAGGTAATCCTATCAAAAGTAGAATAAAAACAATATTCCTCATTCGAGTGGCGACCAGTGCAGAGCGATACTGCAATGAGGAACAATTCTGGCTGTCCTAATCAGCAAGCTATGGCCAGGCGGTCCCATCCCGCAAAACCTGGCGCAGACCTTTGATGGTCCGCCAACCTTAGAGCGTAGCGGTCCCGAGCACCGAGTAGGGCGGTTTCCTCCCTCGCTCCTGAGGAGAGAGGGCAGGGGTGAGAGGTGGAGCCTTCTTTAATGGTAAAGAAGGACGGGATGATTTTAGAGCAAAGCCTTCTTTAACAATAAGGAAGGACGGGTAGGTTTTCGAAAAAGAATAAGAAAAAAATAATATAATAATAGAAAAGTAGCCCTTATTACGGGTATTACAGGTCAGGATGGATCATACCTGGCAGAGTTATCATATCATAAAGTTTATGGCAAAAAAAGTATTTGTAAGTGGATGTTACGATTTACTCCACTCCGGGCATGTTGAGTTCTTCCAGCAGGCCTCACATTATGGTGATCTGTATGTAGGCATCGGCTCCGATGCAACCTATTTAGAGTACAAACATCGCAAACCGATGTTCCCACAGGAAGAACGACTCTTCATGGTCAAGAACATCAAGGCAGTGAAGGATGCGTATATCAATGAGGGAAGCGGAGTTATCGACTTTCTCCCAACACTTGATAAAGTAAAGCCTGATGTGTTTGTTGTAAATGCAGAAGGCGGTTCCGATGAAAAGCGAAAGATCTGTGCCGAACGAGGCATCGAGTATGTCGAACTTCAGCGCACACCTCATGAAGGCTTGAAGGCACGTTCTTCATCCGATTTGAAGAAGGCTTTATCGACAGCATCTGATAATACGACACAAAATGCGGGCATCCCAACCCGTCTGGACCTCGCCGGAACCTGGATTGACCAGCCATACGTCAGCATGCATCACCCTGGTTGGGCAATCACCATTTCTCTGGATCCAACCTTCGAGGTACGAGACAGATGTGGTCTCTCCACATCCACCCGTAACATGATCAAGAAGATATGGCCGGTGAAGCTCCCAAAGATGGATCCCGAGATGCTCGCCCGTCTGGTCTTCTGCTTCGAGAACAATCCGGAGCGACACGACGGCATCATTTCCGGTGCCCAGGATTCCATCGGAATCTGCGTACCAGGTCTGGCTCGACATTATTATGACAACAACTTCTGGCCAGAGAAGATAGAGAGCACTCAGGATGAGATGACCCTCCGTTTCCTCGAAGACCACCTCGTGATGATACCGATGCAGCCACGACGTCCGGGATGCAGTGTGGTAGAAGGCAAGGATATCACCCCTGCAAAGGTGAAGGCTTTAGCCGATGCTGCCGATGCATGCTGGAATGCCATTCTTGCGCATAATCTTGATGCCTTTGTTGCAGCATACAAGGCATCCTTCGAAGCCCAGATAGCCATGTTCCCTGGTATGGTGAATCCGTCTATCAATGGTGTGATAGAACCAGAGGCGAGTGTGCAGCCAATGATTGATCATTACAGTGCTCTCAATGATGTGCTGGCATGGAAGATGCCGGGCGCAGGTGGCGGTGGCTATCTTGCCCTGGTTGTAAAGGATAGTAAGGAATTTGCAGAGAATCATGGTGAAGCCATCCATCTTCAGATACGAAGGGCATAATTATCTAGTTCCCTTCCTCATTATCAGCAGCCTCTTCTTCATGTGGGGCTTTGCCCATGGCATCCTGGAAGTCCTGAATCCTCATTTTCAGGAATCCTTCCATATCAGCAAGACGATGTCGGCACTGACGCAGGCTGCCGTTTATGGAGCCTACTTCCTGATGGCTCTGCCAGCGGGATGGATCATCCAGAAGTGGGGATATCGTAGGGGAGTGATTACCGGACTGGTTCTGTTTGGCATCGGTTCCCTGATGTTCATCCCGGGAAGTGAAATCAACAGCTTCTACTTCTTCGTACTGTCCTTGTTTGTGATAGGATGCGGCTTAACCTGTCTGGAGACGAGTGCCAATCCTTATACCACGGTATTGGGACATCCCGATAAGGCGGAGAGTAGAATCAACCTGTCGCAATCTCTCAATGGCATTGGTTGGATAGTGGGACCACTGGTTGGCGGACAACTGCTGTTTTCTGGTGTCAACATAGCCATTCCTTATGCTCTGGTGGGTATCTTCGTGCTTTCAGTGGCATTGATTCTGTCAAGAATAACATTGCCCGACCCAAGGAGAGCGCATGAGGCAGACACGAATGAGAAGATAGAGGAGAAGCCGATGAAGACGATGGCATTCGCTTTCGGTATGCTCACCCTCTTCCTTTATGTGGCAGCTCAGACGGGTGTGAACAGTTTCTTTATCAACTATGCGGAAGAGAGCATTCATATAGAGAAGCAGACCGCCAGTCTCTATCTCGCTTTTGGTGGAATGGGCTTATTCTTTGTCGGAAGATTGGCGGGAGGAGTAGCGATGAATTACGTTCAGCCGAAGCGGGTGCTTCTGGGCTGTGCGATTCTGGCATTTATCGCCACGTTGGTAGTAGTATTATGTAGTGGCAAAATATCATTGATAGCCTTCTTCGCTTTGTATTTAGGAGAGAGCATCATGTTCCCCACCATTTTCTCCCTGGCGTTGAGGGATGCCGGCACTCAGACGAAGCTAGCCTCCTCCCTCCTCATTATGACGATAGTTGGTGGTGCCATAGCCCCCGTGTTGATGGGCTACATAGCCGACACCACTGCCAGCATGTCCCTCGCCTTCCTCATCCCCCTCATCTGCTACGCCGCCATCGCCAGCTACGCCGCCACGAGGAAGAGTTAGGGGGCCAAGCGGTCCCATTCCGTATAACCTGAGTAGATGATACCACCGCCAGAAACCTAGCCGCCCTATAATTTACTCAAGTTTCGCAAGTAAGCCCTACACGCCCTGAAAGGGCAGAAGCTCCTAGCCCAGGGCATCGCCCTGGGTGTTTATGGACGCAAACCTGTCGCCCTGTAA
>PPYF01349741.1_pt1 | contig 17521 bp, 19 predicted proteins | sample 1559871 | NCBI WGS metagenome assembly PPYF01 (sample SAMN08240021, study PRJNA423297) | Human gut metagenome, whole genome shotgun sequencing project.
GGCCAAGACCTGCCCCCAGTGCGGCGCGCCCGTCTCGGACGACGCGCTGTTCTGCAACAAGTGCGGCGCACAGCTGTAAGCGAAAAAGCCCACGCAGGGCGGTGTCCCCCGGGGGATGCCGCCTTTTGTTGTGAATGAAATGAAAATTTTGCCGCAAAAAGCCGGAAAATGCGCTTGTACCCTTGCATTTCGGCAGATTCTGCGGTACAATTTGAATCTGTTCGCAGATGTTTTCGGAATGCGGAAAGGAGACGCCCCATGCAGGACTGGACGCCGCGTGAACACTATACGGCGGAAGACCTCGTGGAGATCATCCGCATCCTGAGAGACGGAGAGAACGGCTGTCCGTGGGACAAAGTCCAGACCCACGCTTCCATCCGGAAAAACTTTCTGGAAGAAACGTGCGAGGCGCTGGAAGCCATCGACGCCGACGACCCTGTCATGATGCAGGAAGAGCTGGGCGACGTCCTGATGCAGGTGGTGTTCCACACCGTCATCGAGGAGGAGCGGGGCCGTTTCGACATGGAAAAGGTCTGCCGCGAGGTGTGCGAGAAGCTGGTCTTCCGCCACCCGAACATCTTTGCTTCCTCTGCGGCGGAAAATGCTGGTATAAACAGCTGGGATGCGCTCAAAAATAAGGAAAAGGGCCGCACGACCCTGGCCGATGAGCTGGACACCGTCCCGGCCACCCTGCCCGCCCTGATGCGCGCCCAGAAGCTCCAGAAGCGGGCCGCGCGGTTCGGCTGCGGGCCGGAGGATGCCGCCGGTGCGGCCAGGGCTCTGGACAGCGCCAGGGCCGCGTGGGACGCACAGCAGACGGCAGAGAACGCCGGTGAGCTGCTGCTGGCCGCCGCCGATGCCATGCGTCTGGCCGGTGTGGATGCCGAAGAGGCTCTGACCTTCGCGGCAAAGCGCTTCACCCAGAGGCTGGAAGCGGACGAAACGTAAACGGGTACCAGACGGTCAGACCGTCTGCTCGAATAGAAAATGTTGAGAATATTGTGGAGGCTTTTATTATGACCAAGACCGATCTGATCGCACAGGTTGCGGCAAACACTGAGATGAGCAAGAAGAGCGCCGAGATGGCTGTCAACGCTGCATTCGAGGCACTGGGCAAGGCTATGGCCGAGGGTGAGAAGATCTCCATCTCCGGCTTTGGCACCTTCGAGGTGCGTGAGCGCGCTGAGCGTCAGGGCATCAACCCCCGCACCCGCGAGCCCATCACCATCGCTGCTTCCAAGAGCATCGTGTTCAAGCCGGGCAAGGCTCTGAAGGACACCCTGTAAGAGAAGACCCATCGCCGCCGGAACCTTTAGGCCCGGCGGCTTTTTTCATAGAGGAACAACCTCTCCGTCACGCCTACGGCGTGCCACCTCCCCTAATAGGGGAGGCTTTGGCATATCGTAAAGCTTTGCCTCTTCGCCAGAGGCTCCCCTACTAGGGGAGCTGTCGAGCGACAGCGAGACTGAGAGGTTGATACAAGGAGTTTAGAAATGCGTTTAGACAAATATCTGAAAGTTTCGCGGCTCATCAAGCGCCGCACGGTGGCAAACGAGGTGGCCGACGCGGGCCGCATCCTCATCAACGGCAAGACCGCCAAGGCCAGCCAGGCCGTCAAGGCCGGCGACATCATCGAGGTCACCTTCGGCAACCGGCCCATCAAGGTGAAGGTCCTCTCCGACGTGGAGCCCCGCACTAAGGACGTGGCCCGCGAGATGTACGAGATCATCGAGCAGGACAACGTGCTGGCAGCCGCCCACGACGCCCCGAAGGCCGAGTAAATCCGGCATGACCCCGCCCCGCCCTGCATAAGATGGCAGAAAAGGGGAGGGGAATGGCATGAAACAACAGGACGCAAAGCCGGAGCAGGCTCTGCCTCATGACCTCATCCTGGAGGGGCGGAACAAGCTGACCGTCACCGGTGTGCGGCGGGTCATCCGCTGCGACGCCGAGGGGGCGGCGATGCTCACCTCGAAAGGGACGCTGGAACTCACCGGGGCCGAGCTGAGCGTCACCAGCCTCGACCTCGACAAGGGCGAAGTCAAGCTTACAGGCCGGGTGGACACGCTGGAATACACCGCAGAGCATACGCCGGGCGGCTTTCTGCGCCGTCTCGTCCGGTGATGGGCCCGGCGCTTTCGCCCGGGGCGGTGGCGCAGGAGATGGCGGCCTGCGCGGTGCTGGGCGGTGTGCTGGGCGCGGCGCGGGCCGTTCTGCCCACCCGGGGCAGGGCTGCGTTCCTGCCGGATATGCTTTTTGTGGGAGCCGTGCTGATGGCTTTGCAGAGCTATGCCGTCTCCCAGAGTCAGGCCGGGCAGCTGCGGGGCTATATGGCGCTGGCGGCGTTCTGCGCCGCCGGGGCGGTGCAGGCAGCGCTGCGGCCTCTGTTCGCCGCTGCCGAAGCCTTTGCGGGGAAACTGCTGCTGGGGCCGGTGCGGCTCGCCGCCCGGTGCATCGCCCCGTGGAAAGCCGCCCGCGCCGCCGCCAAAGTACGGCGGAACGAAAAAAGACTTGCAAAAAAACAGAAAAAGAGCTTGCCAACACCACGGCGTATGTTGTATAATTCAAACGTATCAAAGTGAGAGTACAGGCGCATCGGGCCTGCTGTCCGAAAACGGGAGGCACTGTGTTATGGCAAATCCGAGCCGGAAAAAGCGGAAGAGAAAGGCGTCCGTCGTGGGCGCTGTGCTGAAACTGCTCTTCCTTCTGCTTTTGCTGAGTATGCTGGCGGCGTACATCGCAAATCAGGTGGCGCTCAGCTCCAAGAAAGCGGAGCTGGACACCCTGCAGGAGCAGATCGACCAGCAGAAGACCCAAAACGAGGAGATGCAGCGCATCCTCAGCGGCGACTCGGACGACGTGACCGAGTGGGTCGCGCGGGACTCTTACAATTATGCGGCGGCCAACGAGCGCATCTTTGTGGATGTGACGGGCAACTGATGCCGCGCCCCGAGCGGCTTGCGGCCGGCGGGAAACACATTAGTCAACAAGGAGTATTGAGTTTTGGCGATTGAGGTAGGGAATATTTTTGAAGGCCGTGTCACCGGCGTAAAACCGTTTGGCGCATTCGTTGCGCTGCCGGAGGGCCGCGTGGGCATGGTCCACATTTCTGAGGTGTCCAACGAGTATGTGCAGGACATTGCAGCCGTGCTGCATGACGGCGACACCGTGAAGGTGCAGGTCATCAACGTGGCACCGGACGGCAAGATCGCGCTGTCCATCAAGCGGCTGCTGCCGCCGGAACCCCGCGCTCCGCGTGAAGGCCGCGGCCCCCGCCCCAACAACAACGGCCCGCGGGAAGGCGGCTTCCGCCGCAACGGTCAGGGCGGACGTCCCCAGGGCGGACGCGGCCCGGCACGGGACGCAGCGCCCCGCGTCTGGCAGCCCAAGGCCCCGGCCAAGAGCGACAACCTGAGCTTTGAGGACATGATGAGCCGCTTCAAGAGCCAGAGCGAAGAGAAGATGGCCGACCTCGACCACGAGACCAACAACCGCCGGGGCGGCGGCTACGCACCCCGGGGACGCCGCGGCAGCCGCTGAGCCGTCCGCACAAGACGAAGAAGCTTTGGGCCTGCCCCCAGCGGGGCGGGCCTGTTTTTTGGTGCGGCACGCCGCACCCGACAGGAAAGGAAACCAGAATGCCTGCAAAATTTGAACTCATCGCCCCCTGCTTTTTCGGGTGCGAGTCCACGGCCAACTTTGAGCTGCGCCGCATCGGCGCCGAGGACATCCGGGTCAGCGACGGCCGTCTGACCTTCAGGGGCGGCGCGGATATGATCGCCGCCGCCAACCTCAACCTCCGCACCGTGGAGCGCGTGATGCTGCTCCTGAACACCTACACAGCCACCACCTTCGACGAGCTGTTCGACGGCGTCTACTCCATCCACTGGGAAGAGCTGCTGCCCGCCGACGCGGCCTTCCCGGTCACCGGCTCTTCGCTGAACAGCCAGCTGTCCAGCGTGCCGGCCTGCCAGAGCATCATCAAGAAGGCCGTGGTCAAGCGCCTGATGCAGGGCCACCGCACCACCAGCCTGCCCGAGACCGGCGCGGAGTATAAGATCCGCTTCATGCTCCGCAAGAACGTCTGCGAGATCATGCTGGACACCACCGGCGACGGCCTGCACAAGCGCGGCTACCGACGCAATTCCATGGAGGCCCCCATCCGTGAGACACTGGCCGCTACCATCGCCGATCTGGGCCGCGTCCGCCGCGACAGCCTCGTGGAAGACCCCTTCTGCGGCAGCGGCACCCTCCTCATCGAGGCCGCTCAGAAGGCCATGAACATCGCCCCCGGCCTCAAGCGCCGCTTTGCCGCCGAGCGCTACAGCTTCGTGCCTGCCGCCATCTGGGCCGAGCAGCGCCAAAAGGCTCTGGCCGACTCCAAGCTGGACGTGGGCTTTGAGGCCTTCGGCTACGACATCGACCCCGCCGCTGTGGCTCTGGCCAACGCCAACGCCAAGCTGGCCGGCGTGGAGAAGCGCTGCCACTTCGAGGTGGCCGACGTGGCCGATTTCGCCGCCAGGAGCGAGGCCATCGTCCTGACCAACCCCCCGTACGGCGAGCGCATGAGCACCATCGAGGGTGCCGCCAAGCTGGCCCGCACCCTCGGCCAGCAGATGGAGGCCCACCCCTGCGCCGGTGTCTATGCCATCACTGCCGATATGGACTTTGAGCACCACTACGGCAAGCGGGCCAACAAGCGCCGCAAGATGTACAACGGCATGATCCCCTGCCAGCTGTATATGTACTACAACGCCCCCAAGTTCGAGAACCGCCCCGCAAAGCCCATGCCCAAGAGCGGCTTTGACGGCAAGCGCACCCAGCCCGGCCACACGAGCCGTTTCGAAAAGAAATAAGATGCACCCAAAGACCGCACTGAAATCGATTCCAGTGCGGTCTTTTCTGATTAAATTTACAAAAGAGCGGTTGAACGCTGACGAAAAATAGATTATACTAATCTATAGCTGTGGGGAAGCGGTCTTCCCCTGCAAGAAAGGCTGCGCCCGGCGCGGCCCGCGAAAGGAATGAACAGAATGAAGGGACGTATGCGGCCCTATCTGCCGGAGCTGACCATCCGGGATTACAACACCTATCAGTGGTATCAGCGCGGCGTCCGCCGCCAGCTCTACACCACCTATGGGCTGTATTCCTGCTATGGTCTGCGCTACAACGGCGTCCTGTTCGCAGTGCTGGCCGACAGTCTGGCAGGACGTCCGGCCACCTGTAAGCGGATGCGGGAGCCGGGTACGCTGGTCTGGCGGCAGATGATGTGTCAGACTCAGGGCATCCGGCTGGCCGCGCAGGTGGAAGTCCTGCTGAGCTGGCACCGCATCCAGGATGCCCAGTGGGCCGACCTGCCCTTCTATAAAAAGGTACGGCGGGTGGTGGACACCGTCCTGCTGCGGCAAGCCTACCGGAAGGCCGCCGCCGAGAACCCGGCACTGGAGCGCATCTTCGTACAGGAGCGGGATCAGGCCAACGTCCAGATGACCCTGAACGCCAAGAACTATCTGCTGGCAGCAGAGCCGAAGGGCAACCTCTACGGCGCGCTCTACTCGGTGCTGGCCACCGACGACCCCAATCAGCGCAAAAGTATGCACTACATCGGCAGCTGCATCGGCCGGGCCGCTTATCTGCTGGACAAAGCGGAGAGCTTTTCCCGGGACAAAGATAAGGGCCGCTACAACGTCTTCCTCCTCAACGGCATCAACGACAGGAACGCCGCCCGGGAAAACGCCCGGCGGCAGGCCCTCGCTGCGGTCAACGACCTCGTCCGCGCCTACGGGATGCTGGACGTCAAGCTCAATCGTACCCTGCTGGACAACATCATGATCTTGGGCCTCCGCCACGCCATCGAGCCGCTGGACGCTGAGAGCCAGCCGGTACAATGGGAGCTGCCATGAAGGGACGCAAAAGTAAAAGCTGGGCCATGGCCTACTGCGGCATGGCCGCAGCGCTCAGCGTGGCCCTGATGCTGCTGGGGGCTGTGTTTCCCATTGCGATGTTCATCGCTCCGGCGGTGGCCAGCTTCCTCATCGCCACAGTCTGCGTGGAGTGCGGGAAGACCATGGCTCTGACGGCCTATGGCGCGGTGAGCCTGTTGAGCCTGCTCTTCGTGCCGGACAAGGAAGTGGCCCTCACCTTTGTGTTCCTGCTGGGGTACTATCCGTTGGTAAAGCCTTATTTCGAGCGGATACGCCCGGCCCTGCTGCGGGCTGTCTGCAAGCTGCTGCTCTGCAACGGCGGGATTCTGGCGATGTACGGGCTGGTGCTGCTGCTGGTCCCGGCGGGCAGCATCGCCGAAGAGCTGCGCACTACGGCGCTGGCCGTCTCGCTGGTGACGTTGGCCATGGGCAATGCAGCCTTCCTGCTCTATGACCGGGCGCTCCACAATATGCTGATGCTCTATAAAGTGGTCTGGCAGCCGAGGCTCCACAAAATGCTGGGCGTCCATTGACGGATGTGGGACTTTGTGATACAATACCGCTGACCTTTTCCGTCGGCGTCTGACAGCTCCGAAAGGAGCTGTTTTTGTTTTCAGGAAGGCGGCGGAAAGAGCAGAAAGAGGGGATAGACCACTTCAGTTGACGAAAAAGCGCCGGGCCACGCGGGTGACAGCCGTGAGGGTGACGAGGAGAGGAATCATCGAAAGTTTCGGCGGGTGTTCCTCCGGTTGAAACGGGAGCGATAGCTTCCAGGGCTTATACCAGCCGCAGAGAAGGGCAAAAAACGGCAGCAATACCGCAACAGAATCCTTTCAAAGAAAGCCATACAAGAACATAGACTGATCATAAGAGGCTGACAGCTGCCGTGTGCGTTCGCGCCGGGCTGTCGGCATGGAGGTGTTTTGTATGTGTGGCATCGTAGGTTATTCGGGTAAGCGCAGCGCCCAGGAAGTGCTGCTGAACGGTCTGGAAAAGCTGGAATACCGCGGCTATGACTCCGCCGGCGTCGCGCTGGCGCTGGAAGGCGGCATCCACGTCGTCAAGAGCAAGGGGCGGCTGGAAGTGCTCCGCCGCAAGCTGGAGGCAGAAAACCTGCCCGAGAGCTTCTGCGGCATCGGACACACCCGCTGGGCTACCCACGGCGAGCCCAGCGACGTCAACAGCCATCCCCACTCCACCCCCCGCGTGAGCATCGTCCACAACGGCATCATCGAGAACTACGGCCCTTTGAAGGCCGACCTGCTGGCCAAGGGCGTCACCTTTGAGAGCGAGACGGACACCGAGGTGCTGGTCAAGCTCATCGACTACTTCTGCTGCGCCCAGCCCAAGCAGAGCCCGCTGGAAGCCCTGCGGGGGGCGCTGGCGATGGTGCGGGGCAGCTATGCGCTGGGCGTGCTGTTCCGGGATGAGCCGGACACCATCTACGCCGTCAAGAAGGAGAGCCCCCTCATCGTGGGCTGGGGCGAGGGCGAGAACTTCGTGGCCTCCGATATTCCGGCCCTGCTCAAGTACACCCGCCGCTACAGCGTCCTCGAGGAGGGCGACATGGCGGTGGTCAAGGCCGACGGCATCCGGTTCTACGACGCCTTCGGCAAGCCGGTGGAGCGGGAAGTGCTGACCGCCGACTGGGACGAAGAAGCCGCTGAGAAGGGCGGCTACCCCCACTTCATGCTGAAAGAGATCCATGAGCAGCCTGCCGCCATCACGGCCACCGTCAGCCCCCGCGTGGAGGACGGGATGCCCGACCTCCGCATCCCGGAGCTGAGCGATGAGAAGCTGCGCAGCATCAGGAACATCCACCTCGTGGCCTGCGGCACGGCCATGCATGCCGGTATGGTGGGCAAGACTGCCATCGAGCGGCTGGCCCGGGTCCCTGCCGAGGTGGACATCGCCAGCGAGTTCCGCTATCGTGACCCCATCCTCGACCCCGACGACCTCGTCATCATCATCAGCCAGTCGGGCGAGACCAGCGACACGCTGGCCGCCCTCCGCCTCGCCAAGAGCCGGGGCGTGCCGGTGCTGGCTGTCGTCAATGTGGTGGGCAGCTCCATCGCCCGCGCAGCGGACTACGTCCTCTACACCTACGCCGGCCCGGAGATCGCCGTGGCGTCCACCAAAGCCTATATGGTGCAGCTCTGCACCCTCTACCTCTTCGCGTTCCGTCTGGCCTACGCCAGAGGCCGTCTGAGTGAGGCAGAGACCCGCCGCCTGACCGCCGAGCTGCTCCGCGCCGGTGAGGTCATCCAGCCCCGTTTGGCCGACTGTGAGCAGATAAAGTACCTCGCCAGCCGCTTTGTCAACACCCAGAGCTGCTTCTTCATCGGGCGCGGCTTCGACTACGCCCTCTCGCTGGAAGGCAGCCTGAAGCTCAAGGAGATCAGCTACGTCCACTCGGACGCCTACGCTGCCGGTGAGCTCAAGCACGGCACCATCAGCCTCATCACCGACGGTGTGCCGGTCATCGCGCTGGCCACCCAGAAGCAGGTGTACGAGAAGACCATCTCCAACGCCAAGGAGACCAAGAGCCGCGGTGCGCGGGTCATCCTCTTCACGACGAAGGACGTTGTCGTCCCGGAGGGCGTGGCGGACTATGTGGTGCGCCTGGACGACTACGACGAGCTGCTGATGCCCCTGCAGCTCATCGTGCCGCTGCAGCTGTTCGCCTACTATATGGCCGTCCTGCGCGGCTGTGACGTCGATAAGCCCCGCAATCTGGCCAAGAGCGTGACGGTGGAGTAAACCTCTCCGTCAGCGCTGACGCGCTGCCACCTCCCCTAACGAGGGGAGGCCTTGGCATATCGGAAAACTTAATCTCTTCGCCAGAGGCTCCCCTCGGTAGGGGAGCTGTCGAGCGATAGCGAGACTGAGAGGTTAAAAACAGCGGCTGCTGTAGTCTTAGGGACTTACAGCAGCCGCTTTCATTTTACTTATGAGAGTTACCAGAACCAATAGCGTTTCTTGATGACGATGTAGGCGATGATGATGCCCACGATGACCACAAGGCCCGCGATGAAGAAGGTCATGTCCACATGGACGAAGCGGAGATTCTGGGTGGTCAGCAGGTATTCGCCCGCCGTGTCCGCCTCGAGGACATGGTCCTTGTAGCTGTTGAGGAACTGCCACTTGCCCTTGAGGGCATTGTGCAGGTAGACGCGGGTGTAGGCGGCGTTGTCGCCGGTCATCTCGACCTGAACGACGCCCGGCAGAGCCTCGCCGCCGTTGAGGGTGAAGGTGACGCCATACTCAGAGGGGGCAAAGCTCAGGGCTGTGCTCACCTGCGCGGAGGTGTTCTTTACATCGCGGCCCGCGATGCGGATGGTGTAGTTATCGGCCTCGACCACGAGGGTCTTGCCGTTCAGACGGAGGGCATTCAGCATCTCGCCGGTGATAGTGGGGAGCTCGCGCTGTGCAAAGGTCACTTCGTCGGTGCCGTCGGCCTCGATGGCCTCCACGACGGGGTCGGTGATGACCTCACCGTTGCTGTCGTCGGTGCTGCCGCCGCCGTTGCCGGAGCTGGAAGCATTCCGGTTGACGATGACCGTCACCGAGGCGGACGCCGTGCCGTTGGAGACGACGATGGAGGTCGCACCCGTACCCACGGCGGTGATGACGCCCTTGGCGCTCACAGTGGCCACCTTGGTGTCATTGGACTTGAAGGTGAGGGACTGGGAGGCAGAAGACGGGGTCACTTTGCCGGTGATGGTGCGGCTGGCGCCCGGCTTGAGGACGACATAGCTCGTGTTCAGGTCGATGGACTGACGGTCTGCGCCGCTGTTGACGACCTTGACCGTGGCCGAAGCGCTCACATCGCCGCAGGTGGCGGTGATGGTGGCGATGCCGGGGGCCACGCCGGTGACTTTGCCGAAGTTGTTGACGGTAGCCACAGCGGGATCGGAGGAGCTGAGGCTCACGTTGGCATAATTCGATGCGCTGGAAGGCAGCACGCCCAGCGACAGGGAAGTGGTCTCGCCGACAGCGATGGTGCCGGAGGCCAGCGTGATGTCCATCTCCTTGACGATCATGGATTCGTCAAGCTCGGTGGTGATGGTGTAGACGCAGCTCACGCCGTCTGCGCTGGCGACGACCTGCGCCGTGCCGACGCCCACCGCCTGCGCCACGCCCTCAGACGTCACGTTCACGATGGTGCTGTCGTTGGACATAAAAGTTACCGTGGCTTTGCGTGCGGCCTTGGCGGGCAGAATGACCGGCGAGAGCTGCTGCTGCGTCCCCACCGTCATGGTGGAGGCGTAAGTGCCGGTCTCGACGCTCTCCACAGCCACAGCGGACCAGGGCAGAGAGAGGGCAGCGGCCGCGTTCAGGGGACCGGCTGCAGAGGCCGGAAGCGCAGCGCCGGCGGCCAGCAGGCCCAGCAGAGCGGCGCTCACGGCCAGCATTTTCAGGTTCAGTTTCATTCTTTCGTACCTCTTTGAGCGTTGATGTGAGCGCTTAGCGGAACAGAACGCCCAGAGCTTCCATCGCGTATTCGAAATAGGTCAGCTTGTCGTACTCCACGCGGGCGGTGACGCTCATACCGTTGGACAGATCGACCTTGTCGCCGCTGTTGCTGATGACGTAGGTGCTGTCCGGGGTGATGGTCATTTTGTAGTAGGAGCCGGAGGAGCTGGCGGTCACATCGCTGTCGATGGAGGTCACGGTGCCGGTCAGGGTGCCGTAGGAATACTCCGACAGGCCGGTGATGGCGATCTTGCAGGGGTCGCCCACATGGAGCAGCGGTCGGTCGTTGAGGGTGACGTAAGCCACCACCTCGAGGTCGCTGTTCTCGCTGGCGACGGTGGCCAGCGGGGTGCCGGCGCTGAGCACCATGCCCACCTTATAGGGCGTGTCCATGTGGATGACGCCGGAGGTGGGGGCATAGATGTAGTAGTCGTTGGCGCCGGTGCTCAGGGCGTCCATCTGGCTCTGCAGATTGTCGATGTTGCTCTGCACACTGGTCAGGCTGGCGGAGATGGACTGCAAAGTGGAGTAATACAGGGCCTCCACCTCGCTCTGGTTCTGCTCCATCAGGGCCTTGATCTGCTCGTCGGAGTAGCCTGCGGCCTGATAGGGCGAGGCGTCGAAGGCCTTCTGCGCCACCTGGCTCTTGTAGGTCTCGTACTGGTAGTAGTAGGGCTGGTCGTCAATGTCCGTCTCGCTGAAGTAGTTCTTGTCGTCCTGAATGGACTTGACCAGCTTTTCGTACTGGCTCTTCTGCTTTTTGTAGATGTCCAGCTGGCTCTGGATGCTGTCCTGCTGCATGTCGAGGTCGGTGCTCTTGATGTGAGCGATGAGGTCGCCCTCGTTGACGTAGGAACCCTCGGCGATGTTCAGCTCGGTGATGGAGCCGGAGTAGCTGGACATGATGTAGGTCTTGTTGGCAGCCTGCACAGAGCCGCTGGACTGGCTGACGTAGGTGCGGTAGTTTTTGGTGCTCCACACCACGAGAAAGAGGATGAGGGCAGCCGTCAGGAGAATGAGCGCGTAGCCGAAAGGCGGCAGCTTTTTCTCCATCATGATGCGGCGGTCCTGCAGCTCGTTGATGTCGCGGATGGTCGTCGTCATATTACTTCGTCTCCATAAAGGTATCCACAACGCCCTCGTCATCATCCTGATTGACAAAGATGGTGTAGACAGTGCCGGTCAGCTCGAGCTCGTGCTCAAACGCCATGATGTTCAGCTTCTGGGAGGCGAGGCCGCTCTGGCTCATGGGGCCGACGTAGTGGGCATACAGGCAGTTGCGCACGCGGAGCACAGCGTCCATGGAGTAGCCGGCCTCCATGCGGGGGATGAGCTGGGTGGCCTGCTGCATCATATAGACTTCGGGCTGGGGGTTGGGGCCGGAGGGCAGCTTGATGCACTGCACGAGGGGGCCGAGGGGCTGTGCGCCGTTGCTCTTGATAAAGTTGTGCATCTGGGTCAGCACGATCTGCATATTGTTGAACTCTTCGGGCTGGATGCGGCGGCTGACCACATTGGTCAGCTTGAGGGTCTTGTTTTCTGCGGTCTGGATCTCTCTCATGATTTTATACCACCTGTTCTTGGTTTCATTGCTTGTAATAGGCAATAACAAAACGTGAAGTCAGAGGCTGAAGCCTTACGGAATATCCAAAGCCTCTCCCTTTGGGAGAGGTGTCACCGAAGGTGACGGAGAGGGCAAGCCAGTGACGAAAAGGCTGGTCACACAGCGATAGGCAGGCTCTTTGTCAGAGCGATGTTATCGCAACATGGCTGCGTCACTGTCAGCAGCCTTGCCCTCTCAGGCGCTCCGCGCCAGCTCTCCCAAAGGGAGAGCCTTTAGAGACGGGCTTTGACCTCCAAATCGATCTGCGTACAAACACCAGCTAAATTGCAATCGACGTCACGGTTAGAAAAGCGGAGAACCTTCAAACCATAAGCACGCAATATCTGACTTCGCTCCTCATCGTAACATTGACCCTGCTCAGTATAATGCTGAGAGCCGTCGATTTCAATGACTAAGCGAGCCGGAGCACAATAAAAATCTACAATAAAGGATTCGATGATTCGCTGCTTGTAGAATTTTACGGGGTAAGTGCGGAGATACTCGTACCAGAGCTTACGCTCCTGCGGAGTCATATCACGGCGAAGTCTGCGGGCAGTGCCAAGCATACAAAAATTCTTGACAACAGTAGTCTTCTTCATGAAAGTGTCCTCTGGAGCTGAAGCCTGACCTTCTCGCGAAGCCTTACGGAATATCCAAAGCCTCTCCCTTTGGGAGAGGTGTCACCGGAGGTGACGGAGAGGGCGAGCCAGTGGCGAAAAGGCTGCTCACACAGCGATAGGCAGGCTCTTTGTCAGAGCGATGTTATCGCAACATGGCTGCGTCACCGTCAGCATCCTTGCCCTCTCAGGCGCTTTGCGCCAGCTCTCCCAAAGGGAGAGCCTTTGCAGAGGGTAAGCTTCACATTTTGCTATCACCTATTACTATATCAAAGTAATAAGTCCAAATTGTAAACTTCGAAATGATTTTATAAAAAAATAAGGTATGCCCGGAGGCATCTGCCTCCGGGCATACCATTACGAGGCATTATCATCCGGCGGCCCGAGAGCCGCCGGACGAAATACACTTCAGATTCTAGGGGTTACTGATTACAGCTTGCCGTTGATGCCGTAAACGCCATCGTTGAAGCCGACCTTGGCATCGGTGGTGCCCAGGGTGTAGCCGACAGCAGCCATGCCCAGGACCTGCATGACCTTGTTGCCGAAGGTCATGTCGTCGGTACGATTCTTGTGATCCTCGTCCCACAGGCCGAAGACGTTCTGGTTCAGAGAGCCCTCCTCGCCGAAGATATGATCGTTGTCCTTGCCCCAGTTGCCGCCGAACATCACACCCAGGGTGTTGGAAACGGTCTTCTGGAAGAAGGAGTTGCTGATCAGGGTGATCAGGTTGGTGTTGAACTTCTTGACGTTAGCAGCGTTCCAGACAGGAGCGGTGGTGTCAGCCAGGATGGTGAACAGGTCAGCGCCGCCGTAGACGACCTCAGAGTTAACAGCAGTAAAGTTTGCAGGCATCATCATAATGAATTACTCCCTTCAAATGAATGAAAAACAAATTTAGTCGGCCCAAATCCCAGATGCGCATCCGGAAAAAAAGCCATTTATGTAACCGCGTGCGCACGCGGCTGCAACGAATTAGTAGGTGATGGACTCGCCATCGTCCTCGTCCTCCACCACCTTGGCGGCAGAGACAGGGGCTGCGGGCTTCTCCCCGCGCTTCTTATCGCGGAAGATGCCCTGCTGCAGGCTCCAGAGCTCGTAGTACTTGCCCTGCTTTTCCAGCAGCTCTTCGTGGGTGCCGCGCTCTACGATCTCGCCGTGGTCCATGACCAGGATGAGGTCACAATCACGGATGGTGGAGAGGCGGTGGGCGACGATCAGCATCGAGCGGTCTGCAAGCTGGTTGTAGATCATATCAAAGATGGTATTCTCTGTGCCAAAGTCCAGACTGCTGGTGGATTCGTCCAGGATATAGAGGTTCGCATCCTTCAGGAAAGCGCGGGCCAGTGCAAGGCGCTGCTTCTCACCGCCCGAGAGGCCGTTGCCGGCTTCTTCCAGATAGGTGTTGTACTGCAGCGGCAGCTTGCGGATGAACTCGTGGGCATCTGCCTTCTTGGCAGCGGCCTTGACCTCATCGAGGCTGGCTTCCGGTCGGGAAATGCGGATGTTGTCGTAGATGGTCTTGCTGAACAGCTCGACGTTCTGGGGGACATAGGCGATGGCACGGCGGACGGATGCATTGCTGTACTCGTCCAGATCGACGCCGCCTACGCTGATGGTACCGCTTTCCGGCTCATAATACTTGAGCAGGAGTTTGGTGATGGTGGATTTGCCGCTGCCGCTGCTGCCCACGAGGGCCACCTTCTTGCCGTAGGGGATGGTGAAGGAGACGTGGCTCAGGGCCGGGGAACGGCTGCCATAGCGGAAGGAGACATCCTTGAACTCAATGTCACCGTCGATCTTTTCCATCTCGGTGTATTCGCGGGTCTCGTCCTGCTCGGATTCGTAATCCATGATCTCGGTCAGACGCTTGATGGAGATCTGCGCCTGCTGGATGGACATCTGCAGGCCGACCAGCTCGCTGACCGGGTTCGTAAAGTAAGAGGAAAGGGTGCTGAAGGCCATATAGCCGCCCAGCGTCATCTCACCATTCAGCACCTGCATGATGCCCACATAGGAGGTGACCATGCCGAGGATGGTGGTGATGAGGGTGGAGATCAGGGACTGCACCGTGCTGATCTTGCTGGAGCGCAGGCTGATCTTCAGGCTCTTGATGTATTCCCGCTCCAGAGCCTCCAGCTCACGGTCCTCTTCGGCGTTGCACTTGACGGTCTCGATGCCCCGGAGGCTCTCGATCATCTGGCTGTTGAGGATAGCAGACTGCTGCATGGTCTCTTCGTTGATCCGCTTGAAGGGCTGCTTGAAGATGAACACCAGCAGGATGCTCAGCAGGGTGGTGAAAATCGAAATGGAGAAGAGGGTGGCATTCATCCGGAAGAGGATGACGCCGGTGGCACAGGCCATCACAATATCCATCACGACGCTCAGCGCGATGCTGGTGAACACCGATTTGATGGTGCTGGCGTCGGAGTAGCGGGTGGTGATCTCGCCGGTCTTGCGGGTGGCGAAGAACTTCATGGGCAGTTTGAAGACATGCCCGAAGTAGCCCAGCATCAGGGGGATATCGACCTTGATGGACAGATAGATGAGCACCCACTGCCGCACCATGCTGATGAGTGCGCTGGTGACATTGACGATGCTGAACACCAGAATGACAGCCACCAGCAGGCTCTTCAGCCCGTAGGGGAGTATCTCATCCATCAGGATCTTGTTGTACATCGAGGACGCGATCCCGATGATGGTCAGGATGACCGAGCTGAGGATGGCATAGAAGAAAAGCTTCTTCTGGGGCCACAGCAGGTCGAGGAAACGCTTGACCATGCTGCCCTGCTTCTGCTTTCCTGTCTTGAACTCCGAGGTGGGGGTCATCAGGAGCAGAACGCCGGTAAAGTTCTTGTAGAACTCATCGAGGGAGATCTTTTTCAGCTCTTTTGCCGGGTCGCCGATGATGACGTAGTCGCGGCATCGGAACTTCTTGCCTTCGTCAGCGCGCTTCTTCCGCTCCTCTTCCTGCCGGACCATGTGCCGACGCCGCTCGCCGTCGTCCTTGATGGTGGTCTTCTTGAAGACCGTCACAAAGTGGGCCAGACCCTCGTCGGTGATGACCTGTGCAATACAGGGAGTGGTGAATTCGCTGAGGAAGTTTTCCCGGTCTACCCGGACGGCGGCGGTGCTGAAACCCAGCTCCTGCGCCGCCTTTTCCATACCGGTCAGGTTTGTGCCTTTTAGGTCGGTACCCATCATGTCCCGCAGGCGGGTGATGGTGATCTCCTTTTTGTAATGGAGGCACACCATTGCGAGACAGGCGGCAGCGCAGTCTGTGGTGTCGTGCTGCCGGACATAGGTATAACGCATAGATGCTTCCTTTGTGGTTTCTATTTCAAAACGCCCGCCTTGTGGCTGAGGACGATTTGGCGAAGAAGAAAGGGCTTCCATTTCGGACGCTTCATCCGCTTCCCCAATAAAGCAGCATACAGCTCTCTGCCTCGCCCCGCCCTGCGGCCAGACGGAGCAGAGAGCAGCTGCTATCAAAAGAAGGGAGCGCCTACCCTTTGATCATTTTGACCGGCCCGGAGAGGGGATTTTGACGTACCGTCTCCTAAACCTTGGGCATAGTATAACACATTCTGTCGGCTTGTTCAAGAGGACAATTTTTAATAAACCCTTAAATTTTGAAAAAAATGTGAAAAAAGTCTCAGTTTGGTAACAAAAGAGATGCACAAAAAGCGCGGCGGACCGCGAAAGTCCGCCGCGCTTTTTTACAAATCGTCTAGAATGCTAAAAATGATTACACGGTAGTACCGTCAATCTTGGTGACCTTCTTGGCAGTCAGGACAGCAGCGTCCTTCATGCCCAGGCTGTAGACAACAGAAGCCAGACCCAGAGTGGTCATGATCTTGTTGCCGAAGGTCTGAGCCTCACCGCCGGGCAGACGGTCAACATTGTACAGACCGGAGAAAGTGCCGTTGTCGCCGAACAGCTTGTTGTCATCGCCCCAGCTGCCGCTGAACATGGTGCCCAGGGTAGCCTTCAGCAGCATGCTGGTGAAGCTGTTGCTGACCAGGGTGATAATGTTGCTGTTGAACTGCTTGATGTTGGCAGCAGTCCATGCGTTGGGCAGGTAATCAGCCACGGCACCGCCGTAGACGACCTCTGCGTTCACAGCAGAGAAGTTTGCAGGCATCATCATAATGAATTACTCCCTTCAAATGAATAAAACGAATATAATCGGTCCCCTCCCGGTTGCGCAACCGGGAAAACCTATGCAACCGAGTGCGCACTCGGCAACATCACGAATTAAGTAAGCTGCCATTTTGGCATCTTTACACTATTTTACCATACTTTCCCCCTTGCCACAAGGCTAAATGGCCGGAAAACAGCCAAAACGGGCAGAAAAGTAGAAAAAATGCGTGGTAATCACTCTGCCGCCGCCCCCCAGAGCCATAAAACACTGGGGGAAAAACGCCAGAATCTCCAAAAATACCATTACAGCTTGGATGTAGTGTAACACAAATACGCCATTTCTTCAAGAGGACATTTTTTAATTTGCCCTTAATTTTTGAAAATAATGTGAAAAAGGCTACAGTTTGGTTACATGAGAGGGCAAACAAAAACGGCGAAGAAAACTCTTCGCCGCAAAAAGCGCCTCTTGCCTGACTCGAACAGGCGACACCCTGATTAACAGTCAGGTGCTCTAACCGACTGAGCTAAAGAGGCAGATATTCGATTCTCAGCGGACTTGCCGCGAGATGTATTATACCGCATCTCGGGGAAGTTTGCAAGGGGTTTTTGCAAAAAAGCCCTCTCAGTCTCGCTTTCGCTCGCCAGCTCCCCCAGAGGGGGAGCCTCTGGCGTGCCGGTCAGATTTCGTCTGGACGAGCAAAGCACGATGTCTCGGAAACGGTAGTGCTCCGCTGTCTAGGCCAGCAACAGCTTGACAAGGA
>PPYF01220478.1_pt1 | contig 17519 bp, 13 predicted proteins | sample 1559871 | NCBI WGS metagenome assembly PPYF01 (sample SAMN08240021, study PRJNA423297) | Human gut metagenome, whole genome shotgun sequencing project.
TAAAATCATAGAATAGTATTAGAATGAAATAGGAAATTACTGGTATTTCAGCGGATACAGTAGTAATATATCATATAGAAACACTTGCTGCAACGACGAAAATACAGCAGAAATAAGAGCGAAAGAGGAAAAGAAAAAATGTCAAAATGGTTAGATAACGCAGTATTTTATGAGATTTACCCGCAGTCCTTCAACGACACCAACGCCGACGGAATCGGAGATTTCCAGGGTATCATTGAAAAATTAGACTACATCAAGGAACTGGGCTGCAACGCCATCTGGATCAACCCGTGCTTCCTGTCCCCATTCGGTGATGCAGGATACGATGTCGCAGATTACTGCCGCGTTGCACCGCGCTACGGAACGAATGAGGATCTGAAGAGAGTTTTCGAAGAGGCACACAAACGTGACATGCACGTTCTGCTCGACCTGGTTCCGGGCCATACATCTGTTGAGCATCCATGGTTCAAAGAATCCATGAAAGCAGACCGCAATGAATTTACAGACCGCTACGTATGGACCAATAACGTATGGGAAGCACCGGAAGGAATGGGAAGCCTGCGCGGCATTTCCGAGCGTGACGGCGCCTGCGCCATCAACTTCTTCTCCAACCAGCCGGCCCTGAACTACGGCTTTTATCAGCCGGATCCGGAAAAACCGTGGCAGCAGTCCTTTGATGATGAGGGACCGCAGGCAACGCTGGCAGCGATGGAAGATGTCATGAGATTCTGGCTGAACATGGGCTGCGACGGCTTCCGTGTCGATATGGCGGGCTCCCTGGTAAAGAACGATCAGGAAGGCAAAGGAACCATCCGCCTGTGGCAGCAGGTACGGAAATTCCTCGACGCCGAGTTCCCGGATGCAGCCATGGTATCCGAGTGGGGCGAGCCGGACAAATCCTTACAGGGCGGCTTCCACATGGACTTCCTGCTTCACTTTGGACCGTCCCATTACAACGATCTGTTCCGCTGCGATGAGCCATTCTTCTCCAAACGCGGAAAAGGAGATATCTCTGAGTTTGTAGAGACCTACAAAACCAACTACAATAAGACCGCACAGAAAGGCCTGATCTGCATCCCGTCCGGAAACCATGATATGGACCGTCTGGCACGCCGTCTGCAGGGGGATGAGCTGAAAATTGCTTTCGCTTTCCTTCTTTCCATGCCAGGTGCGCCGTTCATCTACTACGGTGATGAAATCGGTATGCGCTACGTCGAAGGCCTGAAATCCGTTGAGGGCGGATACAACCGCACCGGTTCCCGTTCTCCGATGCAGTGGGATGACAGCACCAACGCAGGATTCTCCAGCGCACCGGCCAGTGACCTCTACATCACCATGGACCCGGGCAAGGACCGTCCGACCGCCAAAGCACAGATGGCCGATCCGGATTCCCTGTACCACGAAGTTAAAAAACTCATCCAGATCCGCCAGAGCAGCAAAGCACTCTTAAGCCGCGGAACCATCGAGTTCGTTTATGCAGAGAAAAACCAGTATCCGCTGGCATACGTCCGTGAGGCAGAGGGCGAAAAAGTCCTCGTCATCATCAACCCATCCGACAAAGAGCAGTCCTTCCCATACAGTGCAGAGCTGAAGGATGCCCTCTACACGATCGGAGGAAAAGCAGAATCCAAAGACGGAACCATCACCATCCCGGCACAGTCCGCAGGATTCTATCATATCTGATCGAAAATAAAAATGACAGGGAGATCCAATCGAATTTTTTCGGAGGATCTCCCTGTTTTTAAATATGATACACTCTCAGCTCATGCAATGCCCTGGTCGCTGCAATATACTGCGCCTGCATCATCATCTCCCGTTTCTCGTCCTTCGGGAAAATCGAGAACACCTGATCAAACTCCAGCCCTTTCGCCAGATAAAATGTGGTAACCGTCAGTCCTTTCTTAAAACTGGAGCTGTCACGGTTCAGCCAAGAAAGCCGCTTTTCACAGTCAAAATCTTTTTCTGCCAGAATCTCCCGCAAAATCAAATAAGCCCGTTCCGCCGTCTTCTCATCCGGGACAATCACCGCCGCCGTCTCATACGTTTTCTCATCTGGAAACAGCGTATCCACTGCCTCCCGCAGAGCCGCCTCAAGATCCGTGACATCCCGTTCCAACACCGGCATTCCGTGCCGTTCAAACAGCTCCAGATCCGTCACGCCAATGAGATTTGCCGCATACGACGCAATTTCCACCGTATTCCGGTAACTCTTCCGCATCTCAATCCGCCGCAGATCCTTCCCGAAAATCCCCGGTAAAAACTGCAGTACATCCTGCTGCTGATCCGCCATCGTCTGCGCCCGGTCGCCGAGAATCGTCATCTTACAGGAAAACATCCGCCGGATAATCAGATACTGGAGCCGCGAATAATCCTGCATTTCATCAATCACCAGATGCTTAATATTCGACCGCTCCGCCTGCCGCGACAGGCGGTACTTCAGATACAGAACCGGATACACATCCTCATACCGCAGTTTCCGCTTCTCCAACGGCCGCCGCGGCAGCGTCTGATATCCCTCTTTCTTCAGAAAACGATTGTAGAGAACATAAAAATCCATCGTCTCATACATCTTCTCAAGCTCCAGCGCAAATCCCTCCATCTGGTCCACAAACGCCTGCGACTGTTTTAAAGCAAACCGTTCTGCGGCTTTTGGATCCCGCATCTCCCGCTCAATCTGATCACAGCGGTCCTCACAGTCCGCCGCCGTGTCCTGTAATTTGCGGTAAGCAAAGAGATCAAAACTCATCTCCTGAATATTCTCCTCACCGAGCTCCGGCAGAATATGTGAAATATAATCCGAAAATACCCCGTTCGGCGATAAAATCAGAATATTCGAAGACTTCAGATTCTGTCTGTCATGATACAAAAGGTAGGCAATCCGATGCAGCGCCACCGATGTCTTGCCGCTTCCCGCCGCTCCCTGAATTACCAGAATCCGGTCCTTCGTATTGCGGATGATCGCATTCTGTTCCTTCTGAATTGTGCGGATAATATTCTTCAGCTGTACCTCGCCGTTGCTGCCAAGCTCCGCCTTTAAAATATCATCATCAATTTTCACATCACTCTCAAATCCGTAAATCATCTTTCCATCCCGGATCTTATACTGCCACTTGGAACAGATTTCCCCTGTCATCTCGCCGCCCGGCGCCAGATAGGAAGCCGGCCCGCGGTCAAAATCGTAGAAAAGACCGCTGACCGGGCTTCTCCAGTCGTAAATCAGCGGCAGCTCGCCCGGCCGCTCCGCAAAATTGCCGATGCCGATATAGAAAATTTCCGGCTCATCATCCCCGTCATAGCAGAAATCCACACGCCCGAAGAACGGAGAATCCAGCATTTTCCGGAAGCGGCTCCGCAGAAGAAGCTGCTCCTGATTCGCATTCACCTGATGCAGCAGCGCCTGCTGATTGTCGTAATCCTCATATCCGTACTGGTCCATCTCGGTATAGTTCTGCCAGTAATAATCGTGCATATTTTCAATCTCTTTCTGTCCGTCCAGCAGAGACTGGCTGATCTCGGCAAGACGCGCCTGCAGCTTTTCCAGCACAAAAGAAAGATATTCCTGTCCGTTTTTCTGGTCTGTCATAAAAGGAAACCTCCTCTTAAAAATATAATGTCGAGTGCCGGAAAACCCGGCTGATCTTATCAGTATAGCAGACAGGCACGTTTCCTGCAATTCAAACATAAAATAAAGAAAAATCCCCTTTGAGGTGCCGCTTTTCTTGGAACCCTTTTTAAAACCACTGTCTGCACAGGAAGAAAAAAGCTGTCTGGATGCGTATCAGAGGGGCGATACAAAAGCCAGAGACATTCTGGTCGAGCGGAATCTGCGCCTGGTCGCGCACGTTGTGAAAAAGTATCAGGGCCTGCCCGATGATCTCGACGATCTGATTTCCATTGGAACGATCGGCCTCATCAAGGCGGTGATGACATATGATTCGAAAAAAGGAAACCGGCTGGCCGCATACGCCGCCCGCTGTATTGATAATGAGCTGCTGATGTATCTTCGGAGCAAAAAGAAAACGGCACGGGAGATTTCCCTCTACGAGCCGATCGGAACCGACAAGGAGGGAAATGAGATCCATCTGCTCGACATCGTGGAGGGCGGCGGGGAGGATATCGCGGAACAGTACAACCGGAAAGAGGACGCGGTGCGGCTGTACTGTTATCTGGATTCGGAATTAAAAGAGCAGGAAAAACAGGTGCTTCTTCTCCGGTACGGCCTTGGCGGAAAAGCAGAATACACACAGAAACAGGTCGCTGCCCGGCTCGGCATCAGCCGTTCGTACGTGTCGCGGATCGAGAAGAATGCAATTGAAAAGTTGCGGTTACGGTTTGCCGCTTCGTAAATGCTTGACATTTCAAACGGACTGCTTCTATAATAAAGGGTAAGGAAATCAGGTGCAGAAAAGGTTTCCTTATCCTTACTTTTTCGAACAAAAATCAAAGATAATATCTTCCCGGTGTTCTTGCCGGACATTTTCCCAAAATGAAAAATAAATAGGAACTATACGACCTGCTACTGAAAGAAAAGGAGGTTTTCTTTGTATTGCAGTGTATTATCAGCCACCGTCTCGGGCATGGAGATGATTCCGGTGCAGGTGGAGGCGGATGTCAGTGACGGCATGCCGCAGTTTACGATGGTCGGCTACGTGAGTGCCCAGGTAAAGGAGGCGCAGGACCGCGTGCGGACAGCCCTCAAAAACATGGGAATTTCCCTGCCGCCGAAACGAATTACGATTAATTTATCCCCGGCGGACGTCCGAAAAGAAGGATCGCGTTTCGATCTTCCGATTGCAGCGGGCGTTCTGATGACGCTCGGCCGGATTCCGCCCAGGTCACTCCGGAAAACGATGGTGCTCGGTGAACTCGGCCTTGACGGCCATGTGCAGGAGATCAGCGGTGTATTTCCGGCAGCGGCGAAGGCGCGGGAGCTTGGATGCACAACGCTTCTTGTTCCGGCCGGAAATGCCGCGGAAGGGGGTCTGGTCGGCGGGCTTCACGTCGTTGGAATCCAGAATTTACAGGAGCTTTTGAACTACTGCTGTGAAGGGAAAATGCCGTCGCTTCCGTCTATAGAAAATCAAAAGAAGGAGGACGGAAAAGAGCCGGACTTTTCCGAAGTGCAGGGCCAGACGGCGGCGCGGCGGGCGGCGCTCATCGCTGCGGCCGGATTTCACAATCTGCTGATGCTGGGGCCGCCGGGCAGCGGAAAATCCATGATTGCAAGGCGGATTCCGACGATCATGCCTCCGATGTCTGAGGAGGAGCAGATGGAAGTAACGCGGATCTACAGCATCGCCGGAATGCTTGCCAAAGGAGAGGGTGTCCGCCGGGAGCGGCCCTTCCGTGCTCCGCATCACACGATGTCGCCGCAGGCTCTTGCAGGCGGCGGAAAACAGCCGTCCCCGGGCGAAATTACGCTGGCACACCGCGGTGTTCTCTTCCTTGATGAACTCCCGGAGATGACGCGCACAACCATTGAGATCCTGCGCCAGCCGCTCGAGGAGCACCGGATTGTGATTTCCCGTGTCAGCGGAAACTATGTGTTCCCGGCGTCATTTCTGATGGTGGCGGCAATGAACCCCTGCCCCTGCGGCTTTTACCCCGACTTATCGCGCTGTACCTGCGCACCCGGCGACATCAGCCGGTATCTCTCGAGAGTCAGCCAGCCGTTCCTCGACCGCATGGATCTCTGCGTGCAGGTGGAAGCACTTTCCTACGAGGATCTGCACGGCGAGGAGCGGTGCGAATCCTCGGCCAGAATGCGGGAAAAAGCGACGGCAGCGGCGCAAATTCAGGCGGCGCGCTACCGGCAGGAGTCGATTCATTTCAATAGCGAACTGAAAGCAGGCCAGATCGAGAAATACTGTATCCTGGAAAAGGCAGCGGAAGAGCTTTTAGAGGATGCCTTCCGCCGCCTGCGCCTCAGCGCGCGTTCCTACCACGGGATTATCCGCACCGCGCGGACAATTGCGGATCTGGACGGGGCGGTCAAAATCGGCGTGCCGCATATCAGCGAGGCGATCTGCTTTCGGAGTGCCGACAAAAGTATATGGAGGATCTGACGTATGGCGATGGAAATTTTTACAGTCGGCCGCGGGCAGGAGGGCTATCCGGAGCGGCTTATGCCGTTCGCGGACATGCCGTCCCGCCTTTTCGTGCGGGGCGCGCTGCCGGCGGATGAGCAGAAAACAGCGGCGATTGTGGGCGCGCGGATATGTACGGCGTACGGAAAGAGCCAGGCGGCCTTTTTCGCGCAGGTGCTGGCGGCAAACGGCGTGGCGGTGATCAGCGGACTGGCGTGCGGAATCGACGCGGCGGCGCACGAGGGGGCACTGCGCGGAAAGGGAAAGACGTTTGCCGTGCTTGGCTGCGGTGTGGATATCTGCTATCCGAAACAGAATTACCCGCTGATGCGGCGGATGCTGGAAAACGGAGGCGGTGTCTTAAGCGAATTTCCGCCGGGCGCAGAGCCGCTTCCGTGGCATTTCCCGATCCGCAACCGCGTGATCAGTGCGCTGGCAGATGTCGTTCTGGTAATTGAGGCAAAAGAGAAGAGCGGCTCGCTCATTACGGCGGACTACGCGCTGGAGCAGGGAAAAACGGTATTTGCTCTGCCCGGACGGACAACGGATGCGACAAGCCGCGGCTGCAACCGCCTGATCGCGCAGGGAGCGGAAATTGCGATTTCACCCGAAACGATTCTCGAGGAGCTGGGCGTGAAAAAGGCCGGAACAAAAAGAGCCGCACCGCGTCCGCGCTATGGAAAAGAGGCGGAAATGGTTCTGAAAACACTCGCGGCAGAACCGCAGAATCTTGCACAGCTTGCCGGCAGCACCGGAATCCCGCTGCAGGAGCTGACCGGCATTCTGCTGGCACTCGAAATTGACGGCGTTATTGCGGAAAATCCGCCGGGCGTGTACATGGCGTTATCGTAAAAGGGACGAGGAAAAGAAAGGTTTTGTGATATTCCGCCCGGTGCACAATTATAATAGAAGAAAAAGAAAAAAGGGGGCTCTTCTGCGCCGCGTGCATGTCTGAAAAAGGAAAAAGAAAAGAAAAAAATCAGGAAAAATCGTTAAAAAATAGAAAAAATCCTGTTATTTTGTCGGGAAACATCGAAAAATGGTACATTTTAAAAATGGAAAACACTTGCAAGAAAAAACTTTTTGGTGTATAGTCAGTGGAAGTTACGACTAATTTAGGAATTATTCTGGAATTTGTAATGATGCAGAACTATGCGATATGAAAAACGCAATATAGATCTGGACAGTTATAAAAATATGTATTCAGGAGGCATCAGAGGTGGCAAAATATCTTGTAATAGTGGAATCACCGGCAAAAGTCAAGACGGTGAAAAAGTATCTCGGGGCAAATTACGAAGTTGCAGCATCTATGGGCCATGTGCGCGATCTGCCGAAAAGCCGGCTTGGAATTGATGTAGAACATGACTTTGAACCAAAATATATCACCATCCGCGGAAAAGGAGAGCTTCTGGCATCTCTTCGAAAAGCCGCAAAAAAAGCAGATAAAGTTTATCTCGCAACTGACCCTGACCGCGAGGGAGAGGCAATTTCCTGGCATCTGTCGATTGCGCTGAATCTCGATGAGAACAAGATGCGCCGCATCACCTTCAACGAGATCACAAAATCAGCAGTCAAAGCGTCGATCAAACAGGCACGCGACATCGATATGAACCTGGTGGACGAGCAGCAGGCGCGCCGCTGCCTCGACCGTATGGTAGGTTATGAAATCAGTCCATTGTTATGGAAGAAAATCAAACGCGGACTTTCCGCCGGCCGTGTGCAGTCCGTTGCACTGCGCATCATCGGCGACCGCGAGGATGAGATCAATGCGTTCATTCCGAAAGAATACTGGACACTGGAAGCAGATCTGAAAATTCCGGGCGAGAAGAAACCGCTCGTCGCAAAATTCCACGGCAAAGGCAGTGAAAAGATGGCGGTCGAGACGAAAGAGCAGCTCGATGAAATCTTAAAGGGACTGGAAAATGAGACCTTTACCGTATCCGAAGTGAAAAAAGGAGAGCGTTCCAAGAAAGCGCCGCTTCCGTTCACCACGAGTACCCTGCAGCAGGAAGCATCGAAGGTGCTGAACTTCTCCACGCAGAAGACGATGCGTCTGGCGCAGCAGCTCTACGAGGGCGTGGAAGTAAAGGGAAAGGGAACGATCGCTCTGATTTCCTATCTGCGTACCGATTCTACACGAATCAGCGAGGAGGCCGATGCGGCAGCACGTTCCTTTATCCAGGAGCAGTACGGCACAAAATATACCGCAAGCGGGGACACGACGGAGAATAAAAACAGCAAGGCACAGGATGCGCACGAGGCCATCCGTCCGACCGATGTGACGAATACACCGGTAATGGTAAAAGAATCCCTGCCAAGAGATCTGTTCCGCCTGTATCAGCTGATCTGGAAACGCTTTGTGGCAAGCCGCATGCAGCCAGCCGTCTATGAGACAATTTCCGCACGGATCAATGCAGGAGAGTATCTCTTTACAGCAGCTTCCTCCCGTCTGGCATTTGATGGTTTCATGTCCGTTTACACCGATCCGGATGAGGAAAAGAAAGAGAAAAACGCCGCTGTCCGGAGCCTGGAGGCAGGAACGAAGCTGGCACTGGAAAAGATGGATCCGCAGCAGCACTTCACACAGCCGCCGGCACACTACACCGAGGCATCCCTTGTCAAAACACTTGAGGAACTCGGCATCGGCCGTCCAAGTACGTATGCGCCGACCATCACAACGATCATCAACCGCCGTTACGTGGCAAAGGAGAACAAGAACCTTTACATGACAGAGCTCGGCGAGGTGGTCAACAACATGATGAAAGAGGCATTCCCGAGCATCGTGGATGTCAACTTTACGGCAACGATGGAAGCTCTGCTCGACAGGGTTGGAGATGGAAGTGTTCCGTGGAAGACAGTAGTCGAGAACTTCTGGCCGGATCTCTATGAGGCGGTCACAGAGGCAGAAAAGAACCTCGAAGAAGTTAAGGTAGAGGATGAGGTGACAGATGTCATCTGCGAGAACTGCGGCCGCAACATGGTGGTCAAATACGGCCCGCACGGAAAATTCCTCGCCTGCCCGGGATTCCCGGACTGCAAGAACACGAAGCCGTATCTGGAAAAGATCGGTGTTCCGTGTCCGAAGTGCGGAAAAGAAGTGATCCTGCGCAAGACGAAAAAAGGACGGAAATATTATGGATGCGAAAACAATCCGGAATGCGATTTCATGTCCTGGCAGAAACCGTCTGCCAAGAAATGCCCGCAGTGCGGCGGCTATATGCTGGAAAAAGGCAATAAGCTGGTCTGCGCGGACGAGCAGTGCGGCTATGTAGAAGCACGCGAAAAGAAAGACGAAGACTGAGAATGACAAAGCGGTCTGTACTGGTGAAAAACTGGTGCAGGCCGTTTTTTTTGCTTATCGAGGCGGAAAAACAGGAAGATCTGAAAAAATTTAGCATGAATTTTTATAAAATTTATAGTTTTCTGAAAAATATATTGATTTCCGGAAAACTACATGATAGAATGAGCTTAGTTTTAAGGGTTGTCTGAAAAAGGCATCAGTGTGCATTTTTTTCGGCGGATACGCCAAAAAATGCAGAAAATAAAGAAAGGAGAAGAACATGAGCGTACAACTGCTGGATAAAACCAGAAAAATCAACAAACTGCTTCATAACAATCACTCCACGAAGGTCGTGTTCAACGATATCTGTGAAGTCCTGATGGAAACGTTAAGTTCCAATATCCTGGTGATCAGTAAAAAAGGAAAAGTGCTGGGCATCAGCCTTTGCCCGGGCGTGGAAGAAATTACGGAGCTGATCGAGGATAAGGTGGGCGGTTATGTCGATGCCGCATTAAACGAGCGTCTCCTCGGCGTACTCTCCACAAAAGAGAACGTCAATTTACAGACCCTCGGCTTTGAGCGGCTTGGTGTAGAGCGCTACACCGCAATTATCTGCCCGATCGAGATCGCCGGAGAACGCCTTGGTACCGTATTTATGTACCGCTGCACCCCGCAGTACGATATCGACGATATCATCGTCAGTGAGTACGGCACAACCGTTGTCGGACTGGAAATGATGCGTTCCGTCAACGAGGAAAATGTGGAGGAAAACCGCAAGGTTCAGGTGGTTAAATCCGCATTCAACACGCTGTCCTTCTCCGAATTAGAAGCCATCATCCATATCTTTGATGAACTGAACGGGGATGAGGGCATTCTGGTTGCAAGCAAAATTGCAGACCGCGTCGGCATCACAAGATCCGTCATCGTAAATGCCCTCCGCAAATTCGAGAGCGCAGGCGTCATCGAGTCCCGTTCCAGCGGTATGAAGGGAACGTATATCAAGGTATTAAATGATTATATCTTTGATGAACTCGACGAGATCAAAGCAAGAAAGAACCTGAAAGGAAAGGGCGATGCCCATCCGGACGAGGCGAAAAAATAAAAAAGTGGAATGTAGAAAAGAATCGGAGCCGTTTAAGAATGGCGCCGTTTCTTTTTGTGCAAAAAAGCATTCGGGGAGCGGAAAAAAATGGTATCATTCCCGTTTTTAGGAATAAACTATAATTAGATTCTAAAGAGAGTATAAAATATGAAAAAATTGCCAAAATAAGAAAAAACGAGAAAATAAGAGAAATTAAGAGTTATCACGAGAGAAAAAAAGAGAATTACAAAATTCATGCATTTGCGAAATGAGGTGGAAAACACTATAGTAAGAACCATCAAGTAGCACTCGAATGAACTGAGTGCTAATAAATAAAACTGAATGAAATCTTGAAGGAGGAAACATAAATGAAGTTAGTACCTTTAGGTGACAGAGTTGTATTAAAAGAGTTAAAAGCAGAGGAAACCACAAAATCCGGTATCGTACTTCCGGGGCAGGCACAGGAGAAACCGCAGCAGGCTGAGGTTATCGCAGTAGGACCTGGAAAAGTAGAAGACGGCAAAGAAGTAAAAATGGAAGTTGCAGTCGGAGATCAGGTAATCTATTCCAAATATGCAGGAACCAACGTCAAACTGGAAGACGAAGAGTACATCATCGTAAAACAGGATGACATTCTGGCAGTTGTAAAATAAAGAATAATCAAGTAAAAATCAGGAGGCATGACAATCATGGCAAAAGAGATTAAATATGGAGCAGAGGCAAGAAACGCTCTTCAGAATGGTGTAAACCAGCTTGCAGATACCGTACGTGTAACCCTTGGACCGAAAGGAAGAAACGTTGTTCTGGACAAACAGTACGGCGCTCCGCTCATCACAAACGATGGTGTTACGATTGCAAAAGAGATCGAGCTGGCAGACGGCTTTGAAAACATGGGCGCACAGCTCATCAAAGAAGTTGCTGCAAAGACCAACGACGTAGCAGGTGATGGTACCACAACCGCAACCGTTCTGGCACAGGCTATGGTAAACGAAGGAATGAAAAACCTGGCAGCAGGTGCGAACCCGATCGTTCTTCGTAAGGGAATGAAGAAAGCAACCGATAAAGCTGTTCAGATCCTTGCAGAGATGAGCCAGCCGGTAGCAGGCAAAGAGCAGATTGCAAAAGTTGCAGCTGTTTCTTCCGGAAGCGAAGAAGTAGGCCAGATGGTAGCTGACGCTATGGAAAAAGTTTCCAAAGACGGCGTTATCACCATCGAGGAGTCCAAGACCATGCAGAACGAGCTGGAGCTGGTAGAAGGTATGCAGTTCGACCGTGGATATATCTCCGCTTACATGTGCACCGATATGGAGAAAATGGAAGCCGTTCTCGACAATCCATATATCCTGATTACCGATAAGAAACTGTCCAACATTCAGGAAGTTCTTCCGCTGCTGGAGCAGATCGTACAGAGCGGCGCAAGACTGCTGATCATCGCTGAGGACGTAGAGGGCGAGGCTCTCCAGACACTCGTGATCAACAAACTGCGCGGAACCTTCAACGTAGTAGCTGTCAAAGCACCGGGATACGGCGACAGAAGAAAAGCAATGCTCGAGGATATCGCAATCCTGACCGGCGGCCAGGTGATCTCCGAGGAAGTTGGTCTGGAATTAAAAGACGCTACTCTGGAAATGCTCGGACGTGCAAAATCTGTTAAAGTTCAGAAAGAGAACACCGTTATCGTTGACGGTGCCGGCGCAAAAGATGCCATCGCAGCAAGAATCGGCCAGATCAGATCCCAGATCGAGGAGACCACTTCTGAGTTCGATAAAGAGAAACTGCAGGAGAGACTGGCTAAAATGGCAGGCGGCGTAGCTGTTATCCGTGTAGGTGCAGCAACCGAGACCGAGATGAAAGAAGAAAAACTCCGTATGGAGGATGCTTTAAATGCAACGAGAGCAGCCGTAGAAGAGGGTATCATCGCAGGCGGCGGTTCTGCATACATTCATGTAACAACACAGCTTGCAGAGCTGATTGACAGCCTGGACGGCGACGAGAAGATCGGTGCAAGAATCGTACAGAAAGCACTCGAGGCTCCTCTGTTCCACATCGTAACAAACGCAGGTCTGGAAGGCGCTGTTGTGATCAACAAAGTAAAAGAGTCCAAAGTAGGTGTTGGATTTGATGCATACAACGAAGAGTATGTAGACATGATCCAGGCTGGTATCCTTGATCCGGTTAAGGTTACCAGAAGCGCACTGCAGAACGCTACCAGCGTTTCCGCAACCCTGCTGACCACCGAGTCCGTAGTTTCCACCATCAAAGAGCCGGCTCCGGCTATGCCGGCAGGCGCAGACGGCGGAATGGGAATGATGTAATTTCCGGGATAAAAATGTCTGGTAAAACAAAATAAGAAAACCGGCTGGCAAAGACCGTAGCGGAACATGGGTTCCGAAGTCCTGTCTTTGCCGGCCGGTTTTTTAGTGGAAAGTTTTTCTTCCATTTCGCATGGCTCTGAATCGTTACAAAAAATTTCAGAAAGTTTTCATGCTTTCGCCGGGCGGCGTATATGGACGCTTCCGGCGTTTTATGCTATACTGATTTGTAGGATGTTGGGGGAAATACAACAAAGGAGAAGAAACACACATGGCAAGTCGTTATGAATCCGACATGACAAGGAAGGAGAAGATGCAGCTCGAAAAAGAGAAGCTGTCGAAAATGAATTTTAAAGAGAAACTGGCCTATATCTGGGAATACTACAAGGCTGTCATTTTCGGCATCATCGCTGTTATCTTCATCATCGGCACGATTGTGAATATCCATGAAAATGCGAAGTATTATGACCTCGTGAGCATTGCCGTAGTGGATTACGCAGGACTGCAGGATGTAAGTCCGATCGAGGAGGACCTAAAAGAAGCGCTCGGAACCGGAGATAAGTACGAAAAGGTAAGCATCGATACGAGCTACAGCTTCGGTGAAAACCTGGAAAACGCGGATTACAACACGCTGATGAAATTCACAGCCGTGATTGCCGCACAGAGCATGGATGTTCTGATCTGTTCACAGGCCGTGTACGACAACTACAGCAAAGACGATTATTTTCTGGATCTGTCCACACTGTTTGACGAAGCGACGTGTGAGAAGTACGGGATAAAGGCGGGAGATACCTGCCTCGATATTTCCAAGCTGAAGAAATACCAGGATATGGGCCTTACGTACTATGAGCCGTGTTACCTGACCGTTGTGGTCAACTCCAAGAACACGGACAATGCAGCAAAACTGATCGAATATCTTGAGGAGGATGGAGTAAATGAGTGATCTGTACACAGAAGTGCTGGTGAAAAAACAGCAGACAGGAAAAGACAAGGCGATCAAAGGAGTTCTGATCTTCTTTACCGTTCTTTTTGCAGCCGCAGGAATTATGATGAATCCGCTGATTCTGCTTCTTGCGCTGGTACTTGGAATCGTAGACTATATTTTTATCCCGAAGCTTTCGGTAGAGTTTGAGTATCTGTACGTCAACGGCGAGCTCGACATCGACCGTATCTATTCGCAGTCAAGAAGAAAAAGAGCCGCAAGCTATGAGCTTTCCAACATGGAAATCCTGGCTCCGTACCAGTCCCATCAGCTCGATTCCTACAAAAACAATCAGAGCATCAAACGTTACAACTATTCCTCCGGAATCGAAGGACAGGGCCACAAACCGTATGCATTTGTGATCTCCAAGGACAACACAATGCAGATGGTGATCTTCGAACCGGATGAAGTGATGTTAAAAGATATCCGCAACCGCGCACCAAGAAAAGTATTTATGGATTGACAGCTTTTTTGTTTTGTGTTAAATTAGGTGATAAATCAAAAAGACTTAAGAAGAAAGGAAGATAAGAAAATGGGTACAATTATTGGTGATGGTATTACCTTCGATGATGTGCTTCTGGTTCCGCAGTATTCTGAAGTAACCCCAAACATGGTAGATCTGACTACGCATCTGACCAAGAAGATCAAGCTGAACATCCCGATGATGAGCGCCGGCATGGATACGGTTACAGAACACCGTATGGCAATTGCCATGGCACGTCAGGGAGGAATCGGTATTATCCACAAGAATATGTCGATTGAGCAGCAGGCAGAAGAAGTAGACAAAGTAAAACGTTCTGAGAACGGTGTTATCACCGATCCGTTCTATCTGTCTCCGGAGCACACCCTGGAAGATGCCAATAATCTGATGGCAAAATTCCGTATTTCCGGTGTCCCGATTACCGAGAACGGAAAACTGGTTGGTATTATTACAAACCGTGATTTGAAGTTTGAAACTGATTTCACCAAGAAAATCAAAGAGTCCATGACCAGCGAAAACCTGATCACTGCAAAAGTAGGCGTTACGCTGGACGAGGCAAAAGCAATCCTTGCAAAATCCAGAAAAGAAAAACTTCCGATTGTCGATGACGATTTCAACCTCAAAGGTCTGATCACCATCAAAGATATCGAGAAAACCATCAAGTACCCATTGTCCGCCAAGGATGAGCAGGGACGTCTGCTCTGCGGTGCCGCAGTCGGCATCACGGCAAACGTGCTCGATCGTGTCGATGCGCTGGTAAAAGCACACGTAGACGTGATCGTCATCGACTCCGCTCACGGACATTCCGCAAATATCTTCAAAACACTTCGTCTCATCAAAGAGCATTATCCGGATCTGCAGGTAATCGCCGGAAACGTGGCAACCGCAGAGGCAACAAGAGACCTGATCGCAGCCGGAGCAGACGCTGTTAAAGTCGGTATCGGACCTGGTTCTATCTGTACGACCCGTGTCGTTGCAGGTATCGGTGTACCGCAGATCACAGCCGTTATGGACTGCTATGAGGAAGCAAAGAAGACCGGAACTCCGATCATCGCCGACGGCGGTATCAAGTACTCCGGAGACATGACAAAGGCTATCGCAGCCGGTGCCAATGTCTGCATGATGGGAAGCATCTTCGCAGGATGCGATGAGAGCCCGGGAGATTTCGAACTGTTCCAGGGAAGAAAATACAAAGTATACCGTGGAATGGGATCCATCGCAGCCATGGAGAACGGAAGCAAAGACCGTTACTTCCAGACCGGCGCCAAGAAACTGGTTCCAGAAGGTGTGGAAGGCCGTGTAGCATACAAAGGCCTCGTAGAGGACACTGTATTCCAGCTGATCGGCGGACTTCGTTCCGGTATGGGCTACTGCGGAGCGAAAGATGTTGAGACCTTAAAGGAGACCGGAAAATTTGTGAAGATTTCCGCAGCATCCTTAAAAGAGTCCCATCCGCATGATATCCACATCACCAAAGAGGCTCCGAACTACAGCGTGGACGATAAATAAGAATAAAAAGTCGCAAAAGGCAGAAGGGGGAAAGGGCAGAAACTTTTCAGCTTCTGCCTTTTCAAATGAGGGAGCGCTTATTTGCAGCGGGGAGAGAACATATGGCACAGAAGAGACGGGGAAAAATGACAAGAAAACAGAGGCAGCGCCAGCTTCACCGCAGAATGTTTCTGACGGGAGTTCTGGTGGTGCTGATCTGCGTCGGCATTTACAGCGGCATCCGCCGTGTGGCAAAAACGGCAAGTGATATCACGGCCGTTGACTATTCCGGTTCTGATTATGAGGACAACGATATCACCGACTGGACCGGCGCTCCGCCGATTGATGTGGAGCTTCTGACGCCGAACAGCTGGTCCAGACCGCAGACGAGGCTGAAAAAGGTGGACGGTATCGTTATTCACTACACCGCAAACCCGGGAAGCACGGCGATGCAGAACCGTGATTACTTTGAAAACCTGCCTGAGACGCAGGAGGCGCAGGCCAGCAGCCATTTCGTCGTCGGCATCGAGGGAGAAGTCGTTCAGTGTATCCCGACGAGTGAATGGTCGTATGCATCGAACCAGCGTAATTTCGATACGATCTCGATTGAATGCTGCCACCCGGATGACAGCGGTGAATTTACCGATGAGACATACAATTCTGTGGTCCAGCTCGCCGGTTTCTTATGCAAGCGGTTCAATTTGACTTCGGACGATGTGATCCGTCACTATGATGTAACCGAAAAGCTCTGCCCTCTGTACTACGTGGAGCATGAGGATGCCTGGATTCAGATGAAGGCAGATATTCAGGCGTATGCGGATTCACTTTCCTAAGAGCTGTTTTTAAGAAAAATGAAAAAATCCCCGTTGGGAAAATCAGTTTCAGGAGAAATGATTTTTCCAACGGGGATTTTTCTGTTATCCAATATTTTTAGTAATAGTAACGCCGTCTGCGCCGCTTTCTTTTTTTCGTATTTCCGCCGAGTGCAATCCAGCAGAACAGCCGTACAAACGTGATGCCGAAGAGAACGCCGATGCTGTCGATGCCGACGTCCTTTACCGACGGGCCGCGGTTGAAGGAAAACGGTTTTAACAGTGCAATTACAATTCGATTCATAAAATACCTCCAGTAAAACAAAGCAGGTCAGATCGGAAACTTTTTATGCGGTATGCTCGCGGATTCTGGCAAACGCAGAAAAGATCAGGAATGCCAGCAGGTTCACGATTACGACCGTCGCTCCGGCAGGGGAGGACAGGAAAAACGAGAGGGACATGCCAAGAAGGAAGCATACCACGGAAAGAACCGCGGAGCAGATTACCACGCTCTGGAAGGTATGGCAGAGACGCATCGAGGTCAGTGCCGGGAAAATCAGCAGGCTGGAGATCAGAAGTGCGCCCATCATGCGCATGCCGAGCACGGTTGTGATAGCGGTTAAGAATGCCAGCAGCATGTTGTAAACCTCTGCGCGGACACCGGTTGCTTTGGCAAATGTCTCGTCGAAAGTGACGGCAAAAATACGGTTGTAATACAGGACGAACAGGAGCAGCACGACGATGGAGAGCACCACGGAGAGAACGACGTCCTCATCACTCATCGCAAGGATGCTTCCGAACATGTAGTTGTTGACATCGGTGTTCATGCCGCTCGACCACGAAACCGTGATGACACCGATCGCAAGCGCAGAGCTTGAAATCAGACCGATGGCGGCGTCGCCTTTGATCTTGCTGGATTCGTTCATGCGGAGCAGCAGAAAGGCGGCAAGCACGACGACAGGGATTGTGAAGGCAAGCGGAGCAAAACCGAGTGCCG
>PPYF01114545.1_pt1 | contig 17514 bp, 20 predicted proteins | sample 1559871 | NCBI WGS metagenome assembly PPYF01 (sample SAMN08240021, study PRJNA423297) | Human gut metagenome, whole genome shotgun sequencing project.
CTTAATCCACCCGCATAGCGGGCGGTTGTTGAACTTTCGCTTATTGGCGAAAGTTCTTTGCTAAAGCACTAATATAAAAGCCCGAACCGGAATGGTTCGGGCTTTCGAATACACTTTTTGTAATGGATTATACCATGGAGTGTGGGTCAAGGATCTTGTTGATCTCTTCGTCGGTGAATTTGCCGCTCTCATGCAGCAGTTCACGAACGGACTGACCGGTCTTGATTGCTTTCTTAGCAATGTCAGCAGCAAACTGGTAACCTACCTGTGGGCAGATTGCAGTGATGATACCAACAGAACCGTCAACCAGAGCCTGGCAGCGATCAGCATTAGCAGTGATACCGGTTACGCAGTTATCAACGAAGGTTTCAACAGCGCCAGCCAGAGCGTTGATGGATTCGAACAGTTTGTGGTAGAGAACTGGCTCTGCGTAGTTGAGTTCGAGCTGACCAGCTTCAGCAGCCATGGTGATGCAGACATCGTTGCCCATGATGCAGAATGCAGCCTGAGACATAACTTCTGGAATAACTGGGTTAACTTTACCTGGCATGATGGAAGAACCATTCTGTTTTGCAGGCAGGTTGATTTCCTGGAAGCCACAACGTGGACCGGAGGACATCAGACGGAAGTCGTTAGCCATCTTGGAGCAGGAGATTGCGCAGGTTTTCAGGGAAGCAGAAACGTATGCATAAGCATCCAGGTTCTGTGTACCGTCAACCAGGTCATCAGCTTTTACCAGTGGCAGACCTGTGATTTTAGCAAGTTCTGGAGCCAGAGCTTCAACGTATGCTGGGTTAGCGTTGAGTGCTGTACCAACAGCAGTACCACCCATGTTTACAGCGTACATGCCTTCCAGAGCGGTGTTCAGACGAACGATATCACGTTTGATAGCTTTGCGGTATGCACCGAATTCAGCACCCAGACGGATCGGAACTGCGTCCTGCATCTGAGTACGACCCATTTTGATGATGTCGTGGAATTCTTTTTCTTTTTCAGCCAGAGCAGCTTCCAGACGTTCTACCTGAGCGATTGCTTTTTTGAGCAGTTTAGCAGCAGTCAGTTTAGCAGCAGATGGGAAAACGTCGTTGGTGGACTGAGCTCTGTTTACATGGTCATTTGGATGAACGATGGAGTAATCGCCTTTTGTGCCGCCGAGGATTTCGATTGCACGGTTAGCGATAACTTCGTTTGCTGTCATATTTGCAGTTGTGCCTGCACCACCCTGGATTGGGTCACACAGGAACTGATCATGGAGCTTGCCAGCGATGATCTCGTCACAAGCTTGGCAGATTGCATCTTTGATCTTAACATCCAGCTCGCCAACCTGACAGTTGCAGATTGCACATGCTTTTTTGATCTCTGCCATGGAGTTGATGAACTCTGGCTGCATTCTCTGACCAGTGATGTGGAAGTTTTCACAACCACGCATAGACTGTACGCCATAGTAAGCGTCTACTGGAACCTGTTTTTCGCCGATCGAATCTTTTTCAATACGATATTCCATGATTTCTACCTTCTATCCTTTTTAATGTCTTGTTTGGGGTTTGTTACTTTTTCGAACATTTTTGACGCAAATCCTGCATCATTTGATTTCATTATAGCAGGAGTCCGGAAAAAATCAAGTGTTTTCTCTTGTAAAATCCCTTGTTTTGATAGTTTTAATTCATTTTTTTGCAATTTGTCCATCATTTCGGCAAATCTTTGTACGCTTTTTCTATTGCGTTTTTTTTCACAAAAAGAGTACAATAAAAGTATCGAATTTCTGCTGGAAGTGATTCTTTTGGCAGGCAAAAATTCGCGAGAGTTCCTGTTTTGCCTACCGGCATTCTGGGGACATGTAACAGTGTAAAACACGATTTAAGTTTAAGGAGGATTCCCGAAATGGACGTTTATGAAAAATCTCTTGAACTGCACAAAAAAGCACATGGTAAACTGTGCGTAGAGTGCAAAGTTCCTCTCAACGGTGCAGAAGACCTTTCTCTTGCTTATTCTCCAGGCGTTGCTCAGCCATGCCTCGAAATCAATAAAGACTACAATACAATCTACGATTATACTGCAAAAGGCAACATGGTTGCTGTTGTAACAAACGGTACTGCTGTTCTGGGCCTTGGCAACATCGGCGCTGGCGCTGGTCTGCCGGTTATGGAAGGTAAAGCTGTTCTGTTCAAATCCTTTGCAGGCGTTGACGCTTTCCCAATCTGTCTGGACACCATGGATCCTGACAAGATCGTTGAAACCGTTAAACTGATGGAACCAACCTTCGGCGGTGTAAACCTCGAAGACATCAAAGCTCCAGAATGCTTCTACATCGAAAACAAACTCAAAGAGATCTGCAACATTCCGATCTTCCACGATGACCAGCATGGTACTGCTATCGTTACTCTGGCAGGTCTGCTCAACGCTCTGAAAGTTGTTGGCAAAGACATCAAAGATCTCCACGTTGTTGTAAGCGGTGCTGGCGCTGCTGCTATCGCTATCACCAAACTGCTGCTCTCCGCAGGTATTGCAGATGCAATCCTCTGCGACAGCAAGGGTGCAATCTACGAAGGACGCGATGGCCTCAACGATGTTAAAGTTGAAATGTCCAAGATCACCAATGCTAAGAAACTCTCCGGTTCTCTGGCTGACGTTATCAAAGGTGCAGACGTATTCGTTGGTGTTTCTGCTCCTGGCGTTCTCACTCAGGATATGATCAAAACCATGGCTGACAAACCAATCATCTTTGCTTGCGCTAACCCAACTCCAGAAATCGATCCTGCTCTGGCAAAAGAAGCTGGCGCTGCTGTTGTTGGTACCGGTCGTTCCGACTATCCAAACCAGGTTAACAACGTTCTCGCATTCCCAGGTCTTTTCCGTGGTGCTCTGGACGTTCATGCTACCAAGATCAATGAAGAGATGAAGATCGCTGCTGCAAAAGCAATCGCTTCTCTGGTTTCCGATGAAGAATGCAATGCAGAATACGTTATCCCATCTCCATTCGATCCACGTGTTGCTCCAGCTGTTGCTAAATTCGTTGCACAGGCTGCAATCGACACCGGTGTTGCTCAGAAGACCGACATCACTCCTGAACAGGTTGCTGAACATACCCGTCAGCTGGTTAACAGAAAATAATTTTTCTGAGATAACTGTTTAGACTTCTCAAAAGCCTCCGCATCAAACTGCGGAGGCTTTTTTTGTAACCTCATCTAAAAAAATACACTATAGATGGAAATTTATTTCCTGTCGTGATAAAATAATCCTATCATCTGAAAATACAATCAAATGAGGGATTTTATGTGGAAATATCCTAATGACAACACCCGTGCCGTCATCACTGCAAAGGAACATATCCAGTCCGGGCACAACCCGCAAAATCTTTGTCTTCCTCAAACTGCTGTTCTCTTTTATATGCACAGCGGAGAGGAATATCTGCGGAAGAATTATCCAACTCATTTACTTTGCGAAAAGCTTCCCCGATTTTTAAGAGGCTGTCCGGTTTACCAGTTTGATTTAGATAACCATTTCTGTTTTTTGGACGGCGGAGGAGGTGCGCCGCAGGCAGTGGACACTTTGGAAACACTGGCTGCTCTTGGCGTAAAAACGATTGTTACCGTCGGCATGTTCGGTGCCTTTGGGGAAAATGTCAACAGCGGCGATATCATTATTCCAAACAAGGCATTTGTGGAGGAAGGAACTTCCCTGCACTATTATGATTCGATCGAATACTCCGTTCCCTCCCCTTCCCTCTATCAGCTAGCCGTAAAAGAAATTACCAGTGCAAAATCCTTCCCTATCGTTTCCACCGATGCAGTCTATCGTCAAACCTTCTTGAAGGAACAACTCTGGCGGGAAAAAGGCACTGTCGGTGTGGATATGGAAACTTCAGCCCTCTTTTCAGTTGGAAGTTTTCTTGGTCTCGATGTTGTATCTGTCCTGATTGCTTCGGACAAACACCCACTGTGGGAAGAAGACCCTGCTTGGGCATGGACTATGACGCAGGAAACCCGTCACCAATTTTTTGAACAGGTTTTACAGTTTGTAAGAAAGCTGTAAAAAGAGGAAGTGAAAAAATGAAAATAGTCCTGATCTTCCTTATTGTCTGTCTTTTGTTCTACATGCTTTGGGTCAGCGGATATCTTATTATCAATCAGAAAAGAGCACTACTTTATTTTGATCGCCGAGGTAAAGACTCTGCTAGCCGCAAAATCACCTTTTCTTCCTGCACCGGATACACCAAACGTGTTCTGAATCTGTCTAAAAATCATTTGTATCAGTTTTCTTTTTCCTCTGACATCGCCAAAGGAACCGCAATAGCAGAGATCCAGGATAAAAATAAAAACGTTCTGTTTTTTCTGGACAACATCCATCCTGTCCAAAGTTTAGATACCTCTCAGATCAGTCGATATTATCTTGTATTTCGCTTTCAAAAAGCAGATGGAACAATCTGTTTGGAATGGAAAGAGTTATAACATTATCCATAAAGCACTAAAAACAGGAGGTCTTTTTATGCTGAAAAAATTAGTTGCCGTGGAACGGCTCAATCTTACTCCAAACGCAAACGAAGAGTTTGCAAAAAGAGCCGAAGAATACGTCTTTTACGATGATATCCCTTCCAGTGAGGAAGAAGTCATCCAACGAGCAAAGGATGCTGACGGCATTCTGGTCAATATTACCACACAGATCACTGCAAACATCATTGAGCACTGTCCAAACCTGCGCTACATCGGCATGTGCTGCAGCTTGTACGATGAAAACAGTGCAAGCGTAGATATCCGCTGTGCAAGAGAACGTGGCATCACCGTTTTGGGTGTGCGGGATTATGGTGATATCGGCGTTGGAGAGTACGTCATTTCCCAGCTGACTGATCTGCTTCATGGCTTCCACGGCAAACGCTGGGGTGATCGTCCTTTGGAATTAACCGGTATTCCGGTTGGTATCATCGGAATGGGCGCTACCGGTCAGGTGGTAGCACGGGCACTGCGCTTTTTCGGAGCAGATGTCACCTATTACAGCCGCAGCCATAAGCCTGAAATCGAAGAAAAAGGCATCGCTTATCTCCCTCTGGATGAACTGCTCCAAAAAAACATCTGTGTCTGCACCTGTTTAAATAAGTTTGTCACCCTGCTGCACCAGGAAGAGTTCGAAAAATTTGGCAATCACAAAATCCTGTTTAACACAGGGCTTACCCCTGCCTGTGATTTGGATGCGTTAAGAACTTGGCTCTCTCACGGGGACAACTACTACTTCTGCGACAGCCTGATGGCCTTGGGAGATGAATCGCTGAAAGAAGTGGAAAACGTCAGCTGCTACGGCGGTTATTCTGGCGGTTCCTATCAAGCAATCGAACGTCTGACCGAAAAATCTCTTGCAAACCTTGACCAATTTCTTGCAAAGTAATATACCGGCACAAAATCCGAACACTCCCGAACATAATAATCAAATCCCAAAACAATCAGTACAAAAATAGAAACATATTCATTCTAAGGAGGTTTTTGAACATGGAGATCAGACCTGTCTTAACACAGGAAGTTGATTTACTTGCTGCACTTGCCGCAAAATTATGGCCTCATCACAGTAAGGAAGAACTTAGCGAGGAATTTTGCGAATTTCTTTCCTGTGGAATCATTTTTGCTGCTTGGGAGAACGGTCAGATGATCGGTTTTGCGCAGTGTTCTCTTCGAAATGATTATGTGGAAGGATGTTCACACAGTCCAGTCGGATATCTGGAAGGCATCTTTGTATTGGAAAATTACCGACAAAAAGGCATCTCCCGTCAGCTTCTTTCCTGCTGCGAAACCTGGGCTAAAAAACAAGGCTGCCGGGAATTTGCCAGCGATTGTGAGCTGGATAATACCCAGAGCCTTTCCTTTCATCTTGCCTGTGGTTTTGAGGAAGCAAATCGAATTATCTGTTTTACGAAAAAACTGACATAGTGAAAAGCTAATAGTAAGGAATCGACATCTTTCTGTTAACACTATCTTTCTTACTTAATTTCTTCTCATTACACTCAATATAAGCCGTTTTGTGCCATCATAAAAATTTTTTCTATTTTTGGAAATTCAAATAGGGCTTTTATGAATATCAGCTCTTGGATCACCCTGTTACCTCCTTTAACTATCCTCTTGTAAAAGTAACGGGGTATCTAATAGTTTAGGTATTCCTGCTAATAATACAGAAAATGTCATTCAATGTCTTTGCTTGAAAGAAGGAATAAGAAATGAAGAAAGTAAAAATAACCGTACTAAAAACAACATTTGATGAAGAGCTGGCAAAAGAATATGGTGTAGAAGGTCTTACCGCCTGCCCTATGCTAAAAGAGGGCCAGGTATTTTTTGCCGATTATGCCAAACCAGAACATTTTTGTGATGAGGCATGGAAAGCAATTTATCAATATGTTTTCGCATTGGCTCATGGTGCGGGAAACGATGTTTTCTATTACGGAGATTGGATCAGAAAACCTGGCGTAGCAATATGTAGCTGTAATGACGGCATTCGCCCGGTTATTTTTAAGCTGGAGTCAACTGAAACAGTATCTACCCTGGACTATACTCCCGTTCGTTAATGGATCAACTAAAAAAAGAACCTCTGAGGAGGTTCCTTTTTTAGTTATCGTATCTCACAAACTGTCAATGTATGCTCACAAACGGTAAAGCAAACTTCCATCCCACCAAAGAAAAATCCGTATACTCTGTCAGGATCATCCTGATAGGATGGTCGTGGGTCGTGACCCAGCACCCCAATCAATGCTTCCAGTTTATCCTGTGGAATTTTTTGCTTCCATTCATCTGGAATGATGACAGTAAGCGGGTTCAAATGAAGTTCGTCAGTGAATCCACCCTTTGCCTGCGGATGGCTATCGGTATAGGCAAGATATGGCTTGATATCCAGAATTGGTGTTCCATCCATCAAATCTGCTCCCGACACCCGCAGAACCATCCCATATTTTGGATGTTTCTCAATCGCTTCCAACTTTACCGAGGAAAGTCCAATCGGGTTAGGACGAAATGGAGATCGAGTAGCAAATACTCCCATTCTGGTGTTTCCTCCAAGCTTTGGCGGCCGCACTGTCGGAGACCAGTCTTCCCGTACTGCTTTGGAAAATTGCCAGATCAGCCACAGGTGGGAGAAATCCTCCAATCCGCGCAGCGCCTGTGGATTTCGGTACTCCGGTTCAAAGACGATAAGCGACTGCAAATTTTCCACCAGTCCGCTCTGTCTCGGAATTCCAAACTTGGAAGGAAAATCGCTATGTATCCTTGCGATAATCTTTACTTCAAACGTCTCTGACATACTATGCTTCCTCCGTCAGCTGCAAGCGGTCTTGCTCTGTAATCTTTCTCAGCACGCGGCAGGGACTTCCCACTGCTACCACTCCGGCCGGGATATCACGGGTGACCACACTGCCCGCTCCAATCACACTGCCCTTTCCGATGGTGACCCCACCGCAGACGGTGCAGTTTGCTCCCAACCAGACATTTTCCTCCAGAATGATAGGGGCAGATGTTCCTATTCCTTCCTCAACTCTCTGCTTTTCATCCAGAGAGTGTCCTGCACAGCTCAGGCAAGTTCCGGGTCCAATAAATGCTCCCGCTCCAATATGGATTGGTGAGGTATCCAGCATCACACAGTTATAGTTAATGACAGCCAAACCATAGGAATGAATATTAAAACCATAGTCACAGCGAAAACTCGGCTCAATAAAGGTAAGTTCATGGCAGGTTCCAAGCAGCTGTTTCAAAATTGCATGGCGCTTTTGCGCTTCCGAAGGTCTTGTCTGGTTATATTCCCAAACAAGTTCCTTTGCCCGCAGCTGCAGCTCTGGCTTAATCTGTCCATGTTTTGCACAGTAAGGAGTGTTTGTTTTCATTAACTGACTGATATCCAATTGCTGGTTCCTCTTTTCCAAAGTTTATTTTTTATAAAAATATATGCTTACCTGCATTTTCTGCGGTCATGCTGTCTTTGACAGTAAAATTTACGCTTTTGTTCATACATAAACCTGTCTGCTTCATCAATCTGTTCCCTGATATTGTATTGGGAATTACGCCATGAAATCCCTACGGAACAGCTGATGCCATCATGCTCCATCGTTTTCTGTACCGCATACACCGCTGCCTTAAAATCATCTTCTGCAAGAGTGTTGTCGATTACAACAAACTCGTCGCCGCCGATCCGGTATGCTTTCCCTTCAAAGCCTTTTTTTGAGACATTCTGCTGCACGACAGATCAAAACATCACCCGCACGATGACCGTTCCTGTCATTTACTTCTTTAAGCCCGTTTAAGTCAAAACAGGCAACCCCTATTCCAAACTGGTTCGGACCTTGCTCTATATTCAGATCCTGATTAAACTTATTTCGATTATATAATCCGGTCAAAGAGTCCTCATAGCTTAGACGCTTTAACTCCTGTGTCTGCTCTGCAATCTTTTTTTTCTGTTCTGCAACTCGTTCCTGCAGATACTGATACGACTGCTGTGCCATCTTTACAGGAAAACCAATATCATCTTCCACCATTTCATCGTATGGATTGGAAACATGAATATGGCAGCAACGAAGTTTACCTTCTATATTGCGAAAAATTGCTGCAATACGCTGGTGAACTCTGAGACCGATTTGGGTAGAGGAATCCGTAACAATCCACATCCGTCCGCTGCACAGATAAACCTCAGGAGTGATCGTCAATACGTGATACTCTTCCTCTGAAATATTACATTTTGGAATCTGACCTGCAAACTTTCGAAAAATATCAATTACTTCTTTTCCAACGGCATATTCGTGATCTCCCGCACCAATCCAGACAATATCTTCATCCAGATATTCTATCACCGCTTCAATATCATTTGCACAGTAATGCTTGTGCACCATAAAGCTGATAAGCTCAATAACCTTTTTTTCTTCCGGACTTTGTTTCACTTTAAAAACCATCCATTCTTCCTTTTGATCCATCTCAATAACCTTTTTTACTCCTGTTTATCCACACACAAAAGATTTTTGTTTTTAAAATGAGTCTTAAAATCCCTGATTTTCCAGAAATTCCTTTTAATTGTGATGTTTGTCCACAACCTTTTCTAATAGAAATTACTATTTGACTGTGTTTTTCCTGATTCATCCATACAATCTCATAAATTATATCTTATTTATGAGATTTGTTCAATATCATATCGAAATGATTAAATTCCCAAGTAACTTTTGAAAGCACCCTGTTATGACATCAAAACATCTTTCTCTGAAAAAATGGATTTCCAAACTCTTTTTGTCTTGATCCTCTTGCTTCTGTATTTACTCATTCCTATTTATTTTCCATTTAGACAAATTCCTAATCCGATTGTGCTATATCTGCCCCCTCTTATAAAATCACTTTGGAAAAGTCTCTCATTTATATAGGGACAAAAATCTGGAAAAACTCTCACTTAAATTGAAAAAACATAAAAAAAAGAGCTATCAAATTGACAGCTCTTAAAAACAATCTATCTACATTCCGTTTTTAATCGTGGCATAAACAGTTTATCAAACAACACACCGATCATTACCGTTGCTATTGGGAGTGCATAGGCAATGTGCTGTACCCAGCTTCCATAAGAAATCAGCAGATTATAGGTACCATGAAATGCAATCGTTGCTCCCAAAAGTCCCAGCGTACCGGCAATTTTGAGCCATTGGCGATTCCATACATAAGCAAGCCCATAGCCAATGATTGCTCCACAGACAATATGCATTGCTCCCGCACCAAGACCGCGTATTAACAGATAATCCAGATTTTCCGCTCCACCTTCGATCAAATAACAAATATTTTCAAAAGTAGCAAATCCTGCGGCAAGGGTGAGGACAGCGTTTTTGATTTCATCCGGTTTGGGTTCAAATACAAACAGATAAAACATCAAAGGCAGCAGCTTCATCACTTCTTCCACCACCGGTGCAATTTCTACCGTGGCATGAAAAGCAGTCGTTTGATACAAAGCCGCTACAAAGGTATTCACATACGCCGAAAGCAGGCACACACCCATTCCTTCCAACATAAACACAAAGAAGCCCAGATATTTTTTGCCCATACACAGTGCAGTGATAACCAGCGGTGCCGCAACACATACAAAGATATTTTCGATATACGTCATACTTCCACCGCCTTTCTGACCGATGGCAGAATAAGAAATATCGAAGTTGTAAGCATAAAATCAATCCAAAAATAAGGATTCGTCCACGTATCACTCACCCATGGATAGCTGGACAACCAAAGGCAATTTTCCAACGCAACAAAAACAATTACTGCAAGGTGAAATTGCCATTTATTGGAACCCGGTTGCTTTTTCTGATAAATAAATCCTCGCACCGAACACCAGGTGAGTGTAAGCATAATACCACCTATTATGATATTATAAATCAAGCTTCCGATGCTAATATAATACAATGTGAAAAAAACAATGACTGCTGATGCAACATACATTCTGCTGCAGCGAAAAGCACGCTCTTCCTTATCAGAAATGCTGTATAGGAGCAGATACAAAAAAAGGTAACTTGACAGCCAGCCAATATCTGATACATAAAACATGGGAGGCGCATCGGTAACCAGGATCGTATAGAGCATCCAGTAAAGCCCTGCCAGCATAAAACATCCATAAAAACAGGTCAGAACAAAAAAAGGTTGTTTGCGACTTTTATAATAGAAAACACCGGATATGGTACATCCCAGCATAGCAACCAGAACCTGTGAAAGGTTATCTATGATTTCTATCATCCTTGTCCCCCATTTCTTTTTCTTCTTTCTGAAGATTATGGATGTGCAGGCACAAAATTGTAACACACACGCCCAGGACAAACGCAATCAATCCGATCAAAAGGTATCCAAACATTGTACCGTCAGTAAAGATACTGGCTGTTGTCTTAAATGTGTCATAATCCGATACTATAATGTTCTGAGCAACTCCGGGCATTACAGAAGCTAAACCCACAATGACCACAAGGCATATTGTCACAGAAGACACTGTCATCATATAACTGCGGTGCTGCTTTTGTTTGTACTGAACCTGTGCAATCCTTTTTTGAACTTCTTCCAAACGCTCCTCATGATTTCGCATCCGTAATTCCCTCCTTTTCCAAAAGTCCCCGCAGACTGTGCTTTCCTCGATAAACCATATTGGTAATCTGTTTGACACTTTTCCCCATAACTTCAGCAGTCTGTGCATAGCTCATATTTTCAAAGTACACCAAATACAATGCCTCACGATAGTTTTGCTGAAGCTGTTTCATACAAAAATGAAGAATTTCATTTTGTTCTTTAGTTTTGACAACCTCTTCCACCAGCAAATCACTTTCCGGCTCTTCCGAAAGATTTTCCATGCTGAAAGATAAATGCAGCTTTTTCCGGTGCCGTATCGCCATGTGTCGTGCTGATTTATAGAGATAGGCCTTGAGTCCGCCTTCCCGAATACGGGGTTTTTTGACAAACAGATAGGTAAAAACCTCGATCATCAGATCTTCTGCTTCATGAAGATCATGAAGATACCCGTTAATATACAAGGTAAGTGCACTGCCATATTTTTTCATCAGCTCACTCAACCCTGTTTCATCACCGTCCAGATAGAGGCGGTAATACTGTTCATCGGTCATATTTGCCGCCTCCTTTTCCTGATTAGTCAGCGTCAGAACATTATCTTTTCTTTAATCGACAATTTAGTTCGTACAGTGCCGTTCGGTTGGAATCCCATCGAAGCTTTTCATATGTATCCTGATAAGAAAGCCACATACATTCGGTATGCTCGTGAGACAATTTTATTTCTTCGGTACATTCAAAGCCAAATGCATATTCTGGCACAACATAGGTATCCTCCGGCCAGTTGTACAGATGCATTTTGGGAAAAATATTGGTCGGAATATAGCACATGGACTTTAACTCCATCATACGATTAGGCAAAACACCGCCTTCTTCCGATATTTCACGTCTTGCTGCCTGGAGCGGTGTTTCATTATCCTCACCGCCTCCGGCAATAAATTGCCACTCACCAGAATCTGTACGATGGAACACGCAATATATCGGAACCTGATTAACAAACCTGTACGGTATCGCAAGTATTTGAAATGGTGCTCTCATTTTTTGTTTCCTTTTTTACAGCAATCTTATCTATTTCTAATCAACAGTGCGACTGCTTCATCGGTACTTGCGTTAGGTAGGGAATTATCGTCATTGTCGATAATCACGTCTTGCGACGAAATACCGTCAAATTCAAGGGGAACTTTGAAACGAACGCTCTTGATCCAGAGGCCGTTCGGTTGCCGTTCAGGATAAATCTGTACGCTGTCAAGCAATGCGTGCATGATTTCCTGCTCGTCACGCTCCGGCATAATGTCCATCATGTCCACGATAATCCGCATGGTGGCATATACTTCCTCAGCCGTAGCGGCCTTGCTGCCTGCGTTCTGAATAGCGATACTCACCTGATTGATCTTGCTGTCCAATTCGGAAATACGCTTCATTCGCTGGCGCAGCAGCCCTTGCAGGTCATCGTACATTTCGTCGTAGAGATCATCGTCGGCGTCAAGCTCCATAATCTTCGATAGCAGCTTGGACTTCTGGCGTTCTTCCTTTTTCTTTGTGGCAGCGAGAGTATCAGCTTCCGCCTGCAAAGCATCCAGATTGGCGTCGGTTCCGATGGATTTCATAATGTCCGCTGTGAAATCCATATTCCGCAGCGCTTCCTGTACTACTCGGCGCACCTGCTCATTCACCGCGTCCTGCCGGATATGCTTTGTGTATGTGCAGCGCTGACCGCTTACGGTTTTGGTATTCTTGCAGATATAGTACCACATATCTGTGTAGAATTCGCCGGAACCGTCTTTTTTCTTTTTCCTGTTTACAGCGCCATACATCGGCGCTCCGCAGACAGGGCATTTGACGAGACCGGAAAGAATGTGAGCGTGTTCCGGGCTGTATCTTTTTTCCTGCTTATAGGCATTTAGGTTTCGTTTTACTTGTGCAGCCTGCCAGAGATCGTCCGGGATAATAGCTTCATGTTTGCCGTCAAATATTTCATATTCAGCCTGCTTGACGGTATGATACTCATTACGTGTGCCTTCGATTTTCTCGCTTTTCCGGCGTCCGTAGGCGATTTTACCGGCATAAACTGGATTGTCCAACACACCCTTCACGAAGGTGGTTGAAATCCGACTGTATATCCCATTTTGGCGGGTCTGCTTATTATATCCGTTTTCGCCCAGCCATTTGGCAACGCCGTTTATACCCATATCAGACTGCACATATTTTTCGAAAATTAGCCGAACAAGCGCAGCTTCGGAATCTTCGATGACCAGTACACCATCCTCGATCCGATAGCCGTATGGAGCTTGACCGCCGTTCCATTTGCCTTCACGAGCCTTCTGCCAACGTCCAGCCATCGTCTGCGCCTGGATGTTTTCACGTTCCAACTCTGCAACACCGGCAAGAACAGGAAAGAGGATTTTTCCGGCAGCACTGGCGGAATCAATCCCATCTTCCACACAGATGAGATTGACACCGAAATCCTGCATGATCTGCAAATTGTTCAACACGTCGGCAGCATTCCGGCCAAACCGGGACAGCTTGAATACCAGCACATAATCGATGTGATCTTCGTTGCCATTCTGTATCCGGCGCATCATTTCCTGAAACTGCGGCCTGCCGGTAGTATTCTTGCCGGATTTGCCCTCGTCCGAAAAGGTATCAACTACCTGCATACTGCGGTGAGCTGCCTCCTTTTTCAGACGGTCTTGCTGTGCATCCAGACTGTATCCGTCCACCTGCATCTGCGTGGAAACGCGGGTATAGAGATAGCAGTGTTTCTTTGCTTGATTCATATGTTGTCCCCCCTTAATTCAGGAGCTCATACTTAAAGAAAGTCAGCACTATAGCAGCCATTTTTTTCTGCTCCTTCCTGTATCTGATATTCTTTCAGCCATTCACGCACAAGGGCAGAAACCGTCATGTCTTTATCCAAGGCAATCTGCTTAAGCGCCTTGCGCTCTTCCTTTGTCATCGTGATCGTCAAATTTACCATGTTTCTTTCTGCCATTTTGATTTTCCTCTCAACACGGAATTCTGTGTTCTTGTGTATTTGTGTAATAACATAACACAGAATTCCGTAAAAATCAACATGTGATCATAGAAAAAACACATATATATCAAACTTCTTAACCTGTATGCACGCGCCCAGAGGGCGCGGCCGGGTGTGTCTATGAAGACCTGACCGGGCCGGCTCGCCGGCCCCGCATACAGAAAGGAGAAAGACCATGAAGATCCTGAGAGTCGAACCTGAGAAATCCCCTGAGATCGTCGATATGGACGGCACGCTCGAAGCACTGCAGGCAGCAGTCGGCGGCTATATCGAGGCCGTGTATCCGTTTGACGACCCCGTCGCAATCGTCTGCAACGACGATGGTAAGTTCAATGGAATGCGGCCGAATCGCGCCATCTATGACGCAGACGGAGAGATCATGGATATCATCGCTGGAACGTTCCTGATCGTTGGACTGGATGAAGACAATTTTGCAGAGTTGTCCGACGAGATGGCCGCCAAGTACGTCGCGCTATTTGGGACGCCAGAGGCTTTCCTCCGATCCGGAGACCGCATCCTCGTCTTTCCCATGGGCCCGGACCCGGACGTGTGTCCGTTCTGACCGTATGCCGCTAAATATAGTTAGACTATATCTATAATAAGAAAGGGTGACGCAGATGTCTGATCTGACTCGTAAATACATTGCCGATCTGGACGCCGGAGTGCGTGACTTGTTCGCGTCTGACCGCTGGAAGAATTACCTTGATTTCCTTTCCCGATTCCACCGCTACTCCGCGAACAACACAATCGCGATCTACCTGCAGCGTCCGACTGCATCTCTCGTCGCCTCTTTCAGTGACTGGCGCCGCAAAGGGCGCAATGTCAAAAAGGGCGAGCACGGGATCAAGATCCTAGCGCCGCATACCGTCAAGGACGTTGACGACGATACGGGCGAAATCAAGCAGCGCCTCGGTTTTCACATCGCGTACTGTTTTGACGTATCGCAGACCGATGGAAAGGACCTTCCCGAAGGCCCGGCGCATCAACTGACCGGCACTGTCGATGGCTTTGCCCGCATCTGGGATACGCTCCTGGCTGTATCTCCTGTGCCTGTGTCGGTTGAGCCGATCACAGACTGCGAAGCCAACGGATACTACAGCCATGCTGACCAGCGCATTGTCGTCCGCGACGGCCTGGCAGAGCTGCAGCGCGTCAAGACAGCAATCCATGAAATCGCTCACGCCATGCTGCATGCCAAAGGTGCGGAAGAAGCCGATGCAGACCGCAGCACGCGGGAAGTACAAGCCGAATCTGTGGCGTATGTCGTCTGCCGCGCCCTGGGCCTGGACACTTCCGATTACTCTTTCGGATACGTCGCGGGCTGGAGTGCTGACAAAGAGCTCAAAGCCCTCAAGGCGTCTCTTGACTGTATCGTGCGCACGTCCGACAAGATTCTCAAGGCGTTCGAACCTTCCGAAAACAACAGCGGCCGGGAAACCTCGGCCGCTTGATCTCACAAAAACCATCATAAAATCGACGAATATATTGACTTTTTGTGCAAAATATATTATAATATATATAATTTGAAAAGCAATATGCTTTGTAACGACACCGTGCACACATTTTCGCATGGTGTCTTTTTTTGTCCACATGAAACGAAAGGAGATGCGTGTATGGAAATGAGCGTCCGAGACTATAAGCGGGCCATAGCCGACGGCAAGATCGACAACTGGTCGCCCAAGGATATCGAGCAATGGCTGCACTCCGACGTCGGCGGGATCGTGGGCCAAGACGCAGCCTGCCGGGCCGCGGCCATGATCGTGTACAACCATTTTGAGCGCCGCCCTTCTGTCTCCTTGTTTGCGGGACCGACCGGCTGCGGCAAGACTGAGATCTGGCGAGCGCTGCGCCGCGAATACAGCGCCGACAACGTCCACATTATCGACGCATCGATACTGACAGCAGAAGGCTGGCGCGGCAGCAACAAGATCTCGTCCATATTCAGATCGATCCGTCCGGATCGCCGTGGCCGCTGCATCCTTGTCCTTGACGAATTTGACAAAGTGCTGGAGCCTCAATACGGCGCCCAGGGCACCAATTACAGCGATCTGATACAAAATCAACTGCTTCGCCTGTGCGACCATGACACGCTCTTTTTTGGAGCTGGCGATGACAGCAACAGCGCCCTGTCGGTTGACTGTGCCGGCGTATCAGTCGTGATGCTTGGAGCGTTTGCGCGGTTGCAGGAGCGCAAGTCGCACGCTAAAAAGCACATCGGGTTCGGCATCGCAACCGCTCCCGACAGAGACATACAGGCAGAAGAGATTACAGTTGATGATCTGATTTCCTACGGTATGCGGGCCGAGCTTGCGGGCCGCATCAACCGTATCGTCTGCATGGATTCTTTGACAATCCAGGACCTGGTACGGATCGGCAAAGATGAGGCCGACCACCTCTCGCTGCTGCTTGACCGGCCTGTCGATATCGCGCCAGATGCTCTGATCATGCTGGCGCGTATTGCTCTGCACAAGGGGCTCGGCGCCCGCTGGATGAAATCCAAGATCGGCACGATGATTGACGATATGATCTATGATGACCCAGATGCGCCACGCTATGTGTTCGAGTATGAGCCACCGGACGCAGACAAACGCAGACAGGAAGAATTTAGCATTGATTGAGCTTATTGATAAAACAAGAAACAAGATAACAAAAAGGCCATCCGTTGTTCACAACGGGTGGCCTTAACTTTACTTATAATTATTTATCAGCTTCAATCCTTTTATAATTCTGTAGGAGAACTTCAATTTGTTAACAAGCGATCTTCCACTCTATTTCCACCAGATCCCGGAACAAATGTAACTTTTGTGGAATCCCCAACATCTAAAACCTCGATTTTTTGTTTTAGTTTTTTATAATTTTCAGGTTTTGCACAGATATATATTCTTCTAACAGGCACTAACAATTTATTTCCAAATAGATCAGCTTCTATAGTTGTGCTAAACTGAATTTCATATTCTTTATTCGAAGGATTTAAAAAGGCCTCTTTAATTTCCTCCTCAATATTAAAACTGCAAGTAAGTGTATTCCATTCGGCTACACAAACTCCACCACGAATCAACTCTGAAACATACTCTAGAGATTCAATCTCGGTTGCACTGATCGTAGCTGGAATCTTCAATTGCTTATGGAAATGTTTTTCGATAGCTAGAACTTGCTCATAAAATGCAATTTCATCTTCTATCGAGCCAAACCCAGTATATTCCCATGCTTTAAAATATCCGCGTAGAAGTTCTTCGTTTTTCTCCAGTAGATAAATCTTAATGTCAGTACATTGTCTTAATGCTTTTATAACTTTCAAGATTTCTAATCTTCCTTGATTTCCGAAACCTTCAGCTGAGAAATTGAAATCAGTTTTTTTGTTTTTAGAATTGAACTTTAGGTCAGTTTACAAGGAACTACACGCAGACCGTGAAACGGGCTGCTGACAACAAACGGCGCTATGCTCCCGGCTGG
>PPYF01545278.1_pt1 | contig 17509 bp, 21 predicted proteins | sample 1559871 | NCBI WGS metagenome assembly PPYF01 (sample SAMN08240021, study PRJNA423297) | Human gut metagenome, whole genome shotgun sequencing project.
CGCAACAACCACGAATCGTTCACGGTTATAAAAGTCCTCGTGACGCAGAAAGGGTTGGATTTCCTCGCAAGACAATTCGAAGTAGTCCAAACGCCAAAGAAGATGGCACCGATAAAGTAACCCCCGTATACCACTATTTCCACACCACGTTGGGGGCGCCTCGCAGAAATGCGGGGCGTTTTTATTCCCTTCCTTCCAACCTCACTACAAAGTGTAGTTAACTACATCCTAACGGTGTAGTGTAGGAGGGTAAAAAAGTCAGAGAAAAATTTGCATTTTGCTAATACGTGCATTATATTTGCAGCACGAATAAGATATAGACGTACGGGTCTATCCGTATAATGTGTAAATGAAAACAACTGTATAGAGCCCTAAATAGTTATTTTAGGGCTCAATTTTTTTAGCTACTAACTACACTAAATTTATGGCTGCAAATAAATTTTTCCAGCAAGAGCTTTTTAAATTCTCCATTTTCCCAAAATATCAAAGTTGCATTGATGATTTGGCTACAAATCTTGCCGACCCAGAGGAGTGGGACTTTTCAGATGACAAGAGAAAAAGTCACTCTATACTGAAAAATTATTTAGAACACATCTTCCGAAAATTGAGAGCAGAAAACAAAATCTGCTTTACAGCCAATAACGAGTATTGCTGCTTCAATACTGGGCTTGTCACTAAAAACCTGGAAGAAATATTTGCCTTCTTCTTCAAAAATAAAAATCAAGGTGAAGGAGTTCCGCCCTATGTTTTTAAATGTTTTTGCAAAAAAAGCGATGGTGCATTATTGCGAACATTTAAATCATCTTTGCCCAAGATAGCAGATTTTTTTCAAAAACCCGAAGACTTACTTTTTAATCCCAACTGCGAACTTATTCCCGATATAGATCATATCATCCAAGATAACCTAAGTCGTTTCCCAGCTGCTATGCAAGGGAGTGGTGATGCTGAAATTCGTCGCCGGTTGGAAGGGGCTATTGATGAAGCTCGTAAAAAAGTGAGAACGAACTATAAAACTGCGGTGCCCCAATTCTATGGCAATAGGATTCAACTATTGTTGCCACTATGTTTAACTCCCAACTCCCCCAATCCTGATTTAGCATTGGTTGTACATAAAATTGAAAATAACACATATACCGCACGCACATGTCTGACGCTTAAAATGGCTTATAATAATGCCCGATTAATTGTTAAGCCTCAGAGCACATGGTTAAAACCGTAAAATCATACGTAATTTAATACTGCCATTGTATTATGACTAAAGTAGGGAGAAATCCCTGCTTTTTTATTGATATTTTTACAGCTCCCCATTGTTATTAAAATGCACAGTCACACATTTGCACAGAGGCTTGAGGAATCGCCGAGCCCTTGATGCAAATGATTATTTACTCTCCGACAGGAACAGAAATATTGGACGCGCCAGTCACCAAAGAGGCTATCATCAAATATGTCCTCATGGGAGACTACTATATCGAGCTGCCCTTTAATCTCCTTGAACCAACGACATTTGCTCGTGGTTCCTACATCACATATAAAGGCCGCAAGTTCGAGATTATGTCCACGGTGCGCCCGGAGTTCGACAACGATTGCCGAAACCTTTGAGACGGAATGGTGGACAGAGGAAAACGGCGACCTCGTATCGTTATGCTTTGGCAAACTGGACTTCGGATCCCCCGAAGAGTTCAGACAGGGGAATGTAGTGAAAAACATTCCCGCAAAGAAAGGGGATGATTCGAGCTACGGCACCCGGTTCTACGTCTTTGGCTCTACTCGCAATCTTACAAGCGACTATGGGCAAGCTCCGCAAGGAGGTGAAACGAATCATGTATCTGAAATTCGGCTTCGCCTGCCGGACGGACAGCGGTATATCGACGCAATACCTGGTCTTTCGGGAAGCGACATTGTGGAGCAGGTCGTGTTCTTCGATGACATATACCCCAAGAATACGGAGACTGTCACCAGCATTGAGACCGTAGCCAACTTATCATCCCCAACGAAAGCCTGCATCCCGAGCCTGGAGATACGTTTGTCATAACAGGCGTAAAACTACCTAAAGAAAGGATCGAGGAGGCTGAAAAGGAGCTCTTGAAGGCCGGGGAATCATATGCCGCGAAACACAGCAGCGACACGGACGTATACGACTGCGAAACTAATCCCGTATACTGCCAAGAAAACAAGAAGAATTACGATGCCGGGCAAGCGGTTCGCCTTGTGGATCCACGCTTCGGAGAAAGCGGCCGATTATCACGCATCCAGGGATACGAAAAAAAACTATATAACGAATATATCGCCACATATACGGTAGGCGACAATACGGCATATTCTCGTATCGGCAACATAGAATCGGAGGTGAAGGCAAACCTGTACGCACAGCGCATAGGCGTTACCGAATCGGGAGCCTCAATCTACCTTATCACCCGCTACGATTCCACTGCCGCCGCAGACTACAATGCCTATTCCGCCAAGCGTGCACTATGGGAATTCGCTAACAAACAGTTCCCGGACACATTCAAAGGTAAAATGACCTTTGACGACGGTGCCCAGTTCGGGGGGTTCGCATCCGGCATGACTGGCTTTGGCGGCATAATCGACAAGAAAGGGAACGCAGAGATGCAGAGCCTGAAACTTCGGGGATTCCTGGAGGTGCCGGAACTCCGCTACAACCGTGTCGAAATATCCATGGGCGATACGTGGTATGCTCCAAGTGCCGGGATCATCGAAAGCGTCGACACCACGGCCCAAACCATCACCCTCAAGCTCGAAGAAGGCGAGATCGGAAGTCCTCGGGTCGGGGATATATGTATGGGCATCTTCCACAATTTGAACACTTCGGAGAATGCAACCGCGGATTATGACGACGGCCGTGGCAACAGGCGCTTTGCCGGGTTCGCTACCTGCTATTTCCGCATCACCGAAGAGCTGGACACTGCAACTTACAAGACATTCAAGTATCAACTACGCCCGGTATCGGGAGCTTACCCCACCCAATATCATCCGGCGGCGTCGATGACCTTCGTGGGCTATGGCTCCTTCTCGAATGAGGATCGGCAGACCTCCCGCTACGAAACTCGGACATACCAGCGTTATTTAACGGGAGTTTCCGATTGGGAGTTCACTGCGTCCAATATCGCCGCGCAATATGGCGACCTGTCAAACCTGTCCATATTCGGAATAGAGATGAGGGGGTATTCGGCATACCTGAACAACATCTATATGTCGGGCGTCATCCAGCAATTCACGCCCGGCGGCGAAGAGGTGCCCACGATCATAGACCGCGGAGTGTGGAGCGCCACGGAAACATACAACCGCAACGATGACGTATACTGGAACAACGGGCATTGGCGCTGTCTGGTCGACGGCACCAAGACCGAACCCGGCAAGGATGCCGAGGAGTGGGTATACTTAGGCGGATACGGGGTGCTCGAAACGGTCAGCATATTCAAAAAATCGGAAAACGAGCCTGCGAAACCTACGGAGCTGAAAATACCGCCCGAAGGCTGGACGACGGAAACGTTGCCGATGTCGGATCAACGTCCTACATGGATGTGCACCGGAACCGTTGTCGACGGGGAGGTCAAATCATGGTCTGAACCCCAGCGCATATCGGGGGAACCGGGTCTCGACGGGAAGGACGGCAAGGATTACGAGTGGATCTTCGCACGTACATCGCAATACAAAGCCCCCGCACAACCGCCCACCTCACAGCAGGACGACTACGTTCCCGCGCCATCCGTAACCACGGACGGGCAGGTGTGGACGGACAATGCCGTGGGGCCCGATAGCGACAACCCTTACGAGTGGGCCAGCAAGCGTGTGAAAGGAAATGACGGCATGTGGGGCAAGTTCACCTCCCCTGCGCTTTGGGCGAAATTCTCGTTCGACGGAGCGCCGGGTGTCGACGGAACCGATGTAGAATGGATATTCAAACGCACAAGTTCCAACACGGCCCCGAATACGCCGTCTGGCAGCGACGAAGACGGATATGTACCGAGCGGTTGGACGAACAACCCCACGGGCCCGAATTCCGAGCGCCCCTACGAATGGACTTGCGTACGCTATAAGACAGGCGGACACTGGAGCGGATATTCAGCAGCGTCCTTATGGGCGAAGTGGTCATTCGACGGCGCGGATGGTGTGGATGGTGAAGGTGTAGAATACATATTCACACGTACGAAAACCGAAGATTCGGGCACTGTTCCGGAAGTCCCCGCAGCTGCTGAATACGATAATCCCCCGGCACCATGGACGGATGACCCCACGGGAGTAGATGCCACATATCGCTACGAATGGGTGTCGAAACGCAACAAGGTGGAAGGTGTTTGGGGCGCATTTTCCTCGCCCTCGATTTGGGCGCGGTATTCTTACGACGGACAACCGGGAAACTGGACATCCTATGTATTTAAAAATAGCGATACGGAGCCAGCAAAGCCTACTTCGTCCGACCCCATTCCGTCCGGATGGAGTGACGCGCCCACTGGTGTCGGTATATGGTGGATGTCCAAGGCTACGATAGACGCATCGACCGGAAAGGCCGGGGCGTGGTCGACGCCTATCCGCGTAACGGGCGAGGATGGGGAGCCGGGGCCGCATACTGACTCCAAATACGCCAAGAATAACAGCACCACCACGGCGCCGGCGCTGGTCAAAACGGATCGCACCCCCGCAGGTTGGAGCGACACCCCGCCGTCGCTCTCTTCGGGTGAATATCTGTGGATGACCCAGGCAGAAATAGACGCCAACAATAGTCTGTTGCACCCGACGGTAGGCTGGGCAACTCCGGTACGCATATCGGGAGAGCAGGGCCCTAAAGGTGATGACGGCGCCCCCGGCGAAGACGGCGCTCCCGGCAAGGATGGCTTGCAGGGTTGCATAATCCGCCTCACGGAATGGGCATCGGGAGTGGAATACCGCAATGACCTCGACCTTGTCTCCAATGGCCCCAGATACATAGACATAGTTACGATCTATGCGAACAACAAACAGCTGAAATTCCAGTGCAGCCAGACGCACACTTCGTCTGCTTCCAACAAACCGGCGGCGGGATCCGCGTCGGCATATTGGCAACAACTCAACGACATGGTGCCGATATATACGCCCCTGTTGTTCGCAGAGAATGCCGTCATCAACTTCCTGCAAGGTATGGAGTTCGTGGTGCACAACTCCAAGACAGACATTTCCGTGAATACTATCATCGCAGGGCTCGTGGGTGGCGATATTCCACTGTTCGTCGGGAACAGTACACCGTCGAATGCGCCGTTCAGGGTTGCTAAGGACGGGGCATTCGTGGCCACCAAAGCCGATATTACAGGGACTATCAACGCATCGAGCGGAACAATAGGCGGATTTAAAATTGACGAATCATCATTAACAGCCACAGACAGCTTCGGTGAGATGTTTCTATCTTCCAATCTGATTAGGTTTACCAACGATAATACCAAGCTTTATCTTGGAGGGGACACCTGGCCGGGATCAATTGGTGGTGGTATCTATGGGCCTATAAGAGTAGAAGTAGACCGCGACGTAACCATGGCAGGCAATGTCGGAGTGTATATAGATGTCTCCGGAGCAGCATTATCGGATGGAACCACTACCGCTGCACGTCAGTCCGGAAACCATGCCTTATATATCCCAGAGGGGTTCATAACGGGTTTCAGGCTGAGGAATGTGCGAACCTCTTCCAATAGAACCCTGACCGACATGGACAGCGTGGTGTTCAGTACGGCTACGAGAGAGATTACGCTGACTTTACCGTCTTCACCAAAACAAGGGCAGATTTATTTCATCCGAAAGGTCGGCAGCGGCAATGTCAAGTTGACGCGCGGGAATACCCAGCACAGGATATGCACCAATTCCAACTCTCAAAACAACACTGAAATTACCTTGGATTGGGGTAAGCTGTGGATCATATTGTGGGATCATGTGAACAGTATGTGGACGGCCAACTGGTGCCAATATTAACACAAAAACAGGATATATGAAAGCATTGAATTTAAAAGAATTTAAACTGTTCACCGATATTTCCCGCGCCGGGCATATTGTCGTCGACGCCCGGAAAGAGTTTGCCAACGCCATATACATGGGCATGAACGGCATCGTAGCGCATGACCTGGCATTCCGCATCCTCCACAGCGAAGGCGGCATCGAAGTTTCCGACGAGGAGGAATTGATTATCGTTGATACCGCAAAGATGTGCAAGGCGGTCTTCTACGACAGTATCATGTCCGCTCTCAAAAAAGAATAAACGCTCGAAAGGAATATGAAACGCATCCGGATAGGCAAGGACATAGAGATACATTGGCCGATACTCACCAATGGGCAGCAGGTAGCACTCGAAGGGCGCGACCTGAGACTCTTCGTCCATTTGCCTTCGCATATGGACATTCCCGTCGATTTCACCACCGAAGGCAACACCGCGATTTTCACCATCAGCGGAGCAATGCAAAAATCCATCGGGGTGTACCGTCTCACCATGTGGGAGAATTTGCAGAAGAGAGGGCAAACGGCGGTCGACTACTGCAAGGCCTTCGAATTGGTTCCTACGACACTTTTGGAAGGTGGCGAAGACGAAAGCAACCTTACAACGGAAACTGTCAACCTTGAGGCGTCAAGCCTTGTTATCGGATTGCCCGGCGAGAGTGCTTACGAGGCATTCAAGAAATACAACCCGAATTCCGAACTTACGGAGGAAGAATATGCCGAAGCCCCTATTAACGCTGCAAACGCCGCGAACGAAGCGGCAAAAGCGGCAAATGACGCTGTAAATAAGGTAGGGGATATTGACAAACTCCTTGCCGAAAAGGTCGACAAGGAAGAAGGGAAAGGGCTTTCGACGAACGACTACACTGACCAGGAGAAGGAGAAGCTGGCCGGGCTCTCCAACTACGACGACACGGAGATAAGGAAGGAGTTGTCCGACAAGGTGTCCAAAAAGGAGCTGACGGAGGCTGCGGCGGGCGCACTGGCTAAAGCAAAGTCGTACACGGACACCAAGACGACAGAACTATGGAATAATGTCAGCGATGTGTTTGACGCCATGTCCGAGGAGCTCAACAGCAACATATCCGGCGGGGATGCGCAGACACTGACCGAGGCCAAAAACTATACGGACAAGGCGATCTCAGAAATTCCCACCCCGGACGTCAGCGGCCAGATCGAGCGGCACAACACCTCCCCCACGGCGCATCCCGACATCCGGGAGCTGCTCAACACCTGCGTAGGACTGCCGGAGTTCAACGACAAAACCTACGAGCTGACCTTCACGACAAAGGGCGGTGCCAAGTTCATCATCGACCTGCCTATCGAGATGATGGGGCTGCATTACAACGAGGATACCCAATCTATCGAGTTCGTAAATGCCGACGGCTCCATATCCTCCATCCCGGTTTCTGACTTCGTGAAAGTATATGTCGGCTCTATCGGTTCCGAGATACAGGTTACGGTCGAAGGCTCCGAAATCCGCGCCTCCCTGCTCAACAACACCGTATCCTGGGACAAGTTGACACTGGCATTGCAGGAGATGATCCAGGGCAAGGCCGACCGCACGGAGCTTCCCACGAAACTGTCCGAACTGGAAAATGATTCCGGATATGTGACTTCGGAAGAATTGAATACTGAATTAGGCTACAAAGACCACGTAGCCTACATCCTCAAGGACTTTACGAAGAGCTATTATAACAATACGGGCTCGGACATCACGGATCGGAGCATGGTCGTTACGCCTACGCAGTCAGGCGTGACGTCGAACTTCTCCCTGACCAGCCGCATCCCGGTCGCAGCTTCGGACTTTATTTTCGTGCGCATGAAGCTGCGCGTGGACAAAGAGTGCTCTTTGCGGATCATTACCTATTCGGACAATCTCGACCAGCGGGGCCGCTGGTTCGTCCTCAAGGCAGACCGCACCTACGAAATCTACTACCGCGGCAAGGCGGCGTCGGTAGCGGGAGGGCTGAATGTGGGCACCAGCATATCCGCAGCCACCAATATCGGCCAGAAGGTCACCATCGAGGATTTGATCGTCACGCTCAATAACTATGACGCATGGTGCGATGCCGAGAGCCGGGCCACGCTGAAAAACTTCGACACGGACTCCTTCACCGTGGACGAGGGCGGGACGGGGCATTTCTTCTCGGTCGCGCAGGCGTGCGACTTCGCAAGGGACGCCTTCGATGTCGTGAACAACGCGGTTACGGTGTTTATCCGCAACGGCCTTTACGATCACGAGGCCCCGAAGAATGTGGCGATGGGTTACCCGTATGCGATCATCAACAAGGGGGCGAACCGCATATCGCTTATCGGCGAGAGCCGCGACGGCGTCATCGTCTCGTATGAGAACAACTCCGTGAACCGCGCCAAGATCATCGAGGCGGGCGGCGAATGCACCATCGCCAACATGACCGTCAACTGCCTGAACGACGAGAGTTATACGGACGCCAGCGCCGGCGGTCACCAAGTCTGCTACTGCATACATATCGATTCGGTCTTTGCCGCATCTGAGCGATATTTCACGACGGTACGGAACTGCAAACTCTTCAGTACGTGCCATTCACCCGTCGGCGCGGGCCTTGCCGACAACCAGACCATTCGGTTAGACGGCTGCGAGTGCGTCAGCGACACGCACGTAGGCACTTCGACGGGCGCGGCCACCATCCACGCAAGCACCGATGCTGCGGCGAAAAATATGGCCGTCGAGATCATCGGCTGCCGCCTGCTGTCGCTCGACGGAACCAAATCGCTCTACATGCCCGACGTGGAGGGCGGCGCTCCCTTCACACAGGTCGACGTCACGCTGCTGGGCAACACCTACTACACGACGGGGCCGGAGATCACCGATGCCGACTTCTTGTCCAGGCACAAGCTCACGCCGTGGTCGGATGCTTCGTTCAGCGAAATTTCGGTTATCGCGCACTCGGACTGCACGCTCGAAGCGCGCGTGACGCACCTCGAAGGGCTACTCGTGGGAGTGCTCTCGGGCAAAGTGCTGATCCCGGAATTGCAGGTGAAGAAGCTGGGCGTCTGGGGCGACAACAACCTGGTCGTCACGGGCGAGGGCGCGCCGGCGAAAGCCCCCGACCGCGCAGGGCAGTTCTATGTCGATACGAAGAACAACGCGGTCTACCACTCCGTGGGTAACGGCGCGGTGTCGGACTGGAAGAACGCTTAAACTACATACAACATGTCACAAGTCAACAAATACGCCAACAAGGCGGGTTACACGGCCGACAAGAATCGCAAGGACACACAGTCGGCGGTATCCTACATCGAGGACGACGGGGCGCTCATCTACGACGGCGTGAACGTCGTAGTGGACAAGCCGGCCGCCGGGGTTGGTGACCTTGCGGTCTTCGACAAGACCACGGGAACTATCCGCTTCGTCAAGGGTGCGACGCTTGTTGCAGAGCAGCTGCCGCCGCAGCTTGTCCCGGTGGCCGTGGTCTATGCCCGGCAGGGCGGGCGGGTGCTGATCGTGTCGCTTCGCAATGCGGCAAGCAGCGTTTACTGGGCGTACTCTTACGAGGTCGCCCTATCTGGCTTCGAACTGTCTACGGGGGGAACCTTCACGCTTCGTATCTATAATACCGACCACGCATTCACTTATGCCCCGGGTGCGACGCTCGCGGATATCGCCGCGCAGATCAATGCGGACGAAAAAATCAGAACCACTTATGGCTGGACAGCCTCTGCCGATGAAGCAGGGGGACGAATTGTCATGTCGATAAACACGTGGTCGCCCAATTATGTGCTTATCGACGTTACGAATGGCTGCCAAATCACCTATCCTCGGGAGAACGTGAGCTATCAGACAACACTCACGGGGATACTTATCAAAGGAACCAGAGAAGAAATTCGCCGCAAGAATGGTGTGAGTTCAAATATGGCAGGTGGTGTCCTCGACCAGTTCGCGGAATATTATTCGGAGAGAGGCCAGGCAGCCACAGGACAAAAGCCGGGAAGCGGCATAGTCATTCGGGAGAGCGTTTTCACCGAGGCCGACAACCCCGATCTGGTTGCCGTGTATCCCACCTACAAGGACTACCTGTTCGCCGAGCACATGGTACAATATCCTACGGAGTTCGGGACGATGTTGCAGGATGGCAAGACCAACACGAACCTGATCGGGCGGCTTACCTTCGAGGATATTTACGGCAAAACACAGTACCGCTACCCGGCTGCCGCCGCAGCCCTCGACTTCGGCATCACCGTGGACGGAATGACGACGGGGCTGGAGGCGGGGGCATGGTGGCTGCCGTCGTCGGAAGAGGTCTACCTGCTGATGCACGACAGGGTGTGTTTCGCCGCTGACGTGGAAAAAGACCCTGTAAACCGTACGCTCTTACGCTTGAAAGCTACCACGTGCTATGGTTATTATTATTATGTCCATACTTCATGCGAGATGCAGGAGAGTTACATCTACATTTATAACGGAAGGGCCGGCCATCTGGGCTATACAGGCAAGTGTTATAAATTCTCGTCCCGCCCGGTCTGCGCCTTATAATTATCTGAACCATGGAAACACAACGACAGATCGACACCCTCGAATCACGGCAGCTCGAATTACGGGCAGTCATGGCCAAGTCCGACGATAGGGCGGCCAAATGCAGTAAGTCCGGCCTTGACTTCCGGGCTACCTATCCTCTGGATTATGAGGAGTACGAAGCGGCCAACGCGGAGTACAACGCGAACGAAAAGACCCTTGCGGAGCTGAGGGCCCGGCGTGCCGAAGAGCTGGCCGCCGAAGAAACGGTTATGGACTTTCAAAATATTGAGCAATGAAGATGTATATGACCAACAAGCCCAACGGCGAGCCGTTCTATCCCGTAACCGTAGCCGAAGCCGTGCTTGTTTCCGAAGGGGAAACTTTAGCCGCGGTGCTGCAACGGCTTGAACAGAGGATCGCAGAATTGGAGAAGTCGGAAGCGGCGCCCGAGGCGCAGGCAGACGTGCTGACCGAACAATAGAATATATCCTATGGAGGAATTGTGGAGGTTTATAGAAAGGTTATGCGAGAAAGTATGGCAGGTGTCGATAGGCGCCCTGGTGTACATGTTTAACGCCATAGCCCCGATACACGACATACTGACGGCCTGCATGATTATATTCGCCGCGAACTTTTTCACGGGCCTGTTCGCCGGCGTGCTCGTGCAGCACGAAGGATTCATATTCCGCAAGGCTTTCAAGTGCATATCCGAGGCTGCGGTAATATCGGGACTGATGGCCATGATACTGCTCGTCGGGGACAACATCGACAACCACGACGGGGCGATGTCGGCGATCTCGCTCGCAGTATATGCCCTGATATATTTCTACGGGGTCAACATCCTCAAGAACCTGAACCGCATATTCCCGAAGAACCGATACATCGACTTCCTGTACTATGTGCTCTCGTTCGAGATGATTAAAAAGATTCCCTATTTGGAAAACTACAAACAAAAACAAAAGGACAAATGAAAAAGAAATGGATCGTATGGAGCATCGTTGCGGCCGTGGCCGTAGTGCTCGGAATCGTATTCCCGCGTTACATCCTCGTGGGGGTTGTTTGTGCTATGGCCGGATGGGTCGGGCATATCCTGTACACTAAACACATCGCGCAATGACACGAGGGCTCAGAAACAACAACCCGCTCAACATCGAGAAGACACGGGGCGGCAATCCCTGGCAGGGCGAGGTCGTGCCGTCGAAAGACAAGCGTTTCGCGCAGTTTACGACGGTGGCATACGGCTATCGAGCTGCCTTCAAGCTGTTGAACAACTACCAGCGTAACTACGGGCTGGACACGATCCGCAAGATGATCGGCCGCTGGGCCCCGTCGGAGGAGAACCACACGGACGCCTATGTCCGCACCGTGGCGGAAAGATCGGGGGTGCCCGCCGACAGCCGGATCACCACGACCAACCGCGACGTGATGGTTCCCATCGTTGCGGCCATGTCGTTCGTAGAGAACGGCGTCGAGGCCAAGATGCTCGACGTGCAGGCCGGGTGGGAGTTGTTTGTAAAAGCATGAAACGCCTGATTCTCTACCTGCTCGCCACCCTTTCGGCCGGGGCCCTGCTCTTCGGCTGGGGATACCGCAGGGGCGCCGCGTCGGTGGTTGTCGAAGAAACGACGCGTATCGACACGGTGTTCTACCCGAGACCGGAACCGCTGCCCGGCACGTACCGCTTCGCCGACATCTCGGTGCCGGTGCTGCTCTTCGCGCCGCCCGACACGGTAACGGAGACCGTCGTTGTGAAAGTCGGGGCAGACAGCGTGCAGATGAAGGTGGCAATGGAAACACGCCCCTACTCGGACAGCACCTACCGGGCACAGGTCAGCGGGCCCCGGATCGGCAACCTGCGGCCGACGCTCGACTGGATAGAAACATACAACTGCACTACCACCCGACAGCAGGTAGTCACCCGGCGGAGCCGCTTCGCCCTGACTGCCGGGATCGGGGCGGCGTACACGCCGCAAGGGTTCCAGCCTACGGTCGGCGTAGGAGTAGGTGTTATTTTATGGCAATTCTGACAGGTATGAAGATAATTTATAACGACATCATCCCCTTCAAGGGATACAAGGCTATCAATCTGTTCGGGATCGTATTTGCCCGCAAGTCCGCCCGCCCGTTGTCGGATAAAAATAAAAACCACGAAGCGATACACACCGCACAGATGAGAGAACTGTTATATGTGCCCTTCTACATCGTCTACCTATTGGATTGGGTATTTCACGGCTTCAAGTACCGAAGGATAACTTTCGAACAGGAAGCATATGCCCATGAAGATAACCCTGAATACCTTGAAATACGAAAACACTACGCGCAATGGAAGAGATGATTTACATATACTGGGATGACTTCCCATCGGTTGTAACCGAATAACGGGCCTTGGGGTACGGGCATAAAAAAGTCCCCAACGCTTTCCCGCATATACCACTATACGATTGTGCCAACGCACCACATTGAGGACTTATTCCTTGAATCGGTGTGTTGGCTTTTTGTATAGTGGTATAACAAATTTATAATAAAAAATCGGGAAAGTATATGCGTAAATCAGAGCTTTTTGCACAAATACTCGAATGTGTTGCATTTGAAACTGAAATAGCTAAGGAACAAATCCTTTCGAAGGATAAATTTCAAGATGTGGTCGATGCGCGCTACATGCTCGTACACTTCTGCCATAAAAACGGCATGTACACCACCGACATCGCCCGGATGATGCGGTTCTCCCGACGCGCCATAGAGAAGATGGTCGCCGGGTTCGATGAACGCAAGCGATACAGCCACCCTATATTCGAAATACAGTGCGAACTTATTGCGAAGAAGTTGCCTCCCATCTGCGCCCCAATGAATTGATATGCCTGCCGCCCGCAGCCACCTTTGCAATGTTGCAACAGGTGAACGCCCGGCCTTGACAGGGGCGGCAATCATTCAATAATTATTAAAAATGGGTTCGGATAAAACTTATATTTTCGATGGAGGCGGCTCGGGTGGCGGCCTTGACATCGCGGCTCTCGTCTCGTCAATGATGGGCAACAAGGGCATGGATCCCAACCTCGTAGCGGCACTCATGAACGGTAACAACAACCGTGGTGCATGGGGCGGTGACGGGTGCTGGTGGATCTGGATCATCCTGCTGTTCTTCTGCTGGGGCGGCTTTGGTGGCAACGGCTTCGGCGGTAACAACGCCAATGGCCTTCCTGCGCAGCTCAACGGTGACGCCGGACGGGAACTTCTTATGAACGCAATCCAAGGGAACGGCGCAGCCATCAATCAGCTGGCATCGTTGCTCAACTGCTCTACGCAGCAGATTCAGAACACGCTGTGCAACATCCAGGGCACCCTCGGCATGTCAAGCCAGCAGATCATCAACGCTGTACAGTCGATGGGATGCCAAATCGGCAACCAGATCGCCGCGTGCTGCTGCGATATGAAGCAGGCCATCAATGGCGTCAATGTGGGCATGGAGCGCGGATTCAGTAGCGTTGCCTATGAAACACAACGTCAGACCTGTGATTTACAAAACACAATTCGCGAAACTTCTCAAAGCGGGACTACAGCGATAATTTCCAAACTGGATCAAATGCAGGCAGCTGCATTGCAGGATAAAATTGATGCCCTGCGCGAAAAGAACAGCACGCTGACCACGCAGCTCAACCTCGAACACCAAAACGCCTACATGGCCGGTGTTGTAGGACAGGCTGTAGCACCCGTGAACGCCGCTGTAGCGGCTTTGCAGAATGACGTGAATAGCATCAAGTGCAAGCTGCCCGAAACGGCTACCGTGCCCTATTCGCCTATTGTCGGTGTGCCTACGTGTATTGCCGCACAATATGGTCTCGGATATGGTGCAGGGTTTGGCTTTGGGGGGAGCGGCGGATTTTGGGGATAATGCTATTATTCGCCGATAGGTGAAATGTTCTTTGACTTACTGATAAGAGGCTTCCCAATCCGAAAGCCAGCGCCAATGAAATCCTTTCAATGTGCGAGTTGGTTTTCGAATGCATTCATATATTCCTCCGATGTGAAATCCGTGTAATTGATGGGCTTCGGATGCTGTTTTATATTTTGCAACCAATATTCCATTTTTAATCTGGACAATTGGCTTTCTGTTTTTCTTGTTGGGTATTCTTCGTGCTTTTGCTGCACACTCTCTTGTGACAGGGTTAAGCATGTTCATTGAACGAGTACACCAACGAAGATTACGTGCCACATTGTTCGTCCGGTTCCCATCTATATGGTCTACATATGCATAGTTATTAGGATTGGGGATGAACGCTTTAGCAACAAGCCTATGGACTAATTCAGTCTTATCTACTCCGTGTAGGGATGTAAGTCTAACTCTCAAATATCCTCCCCGATTTGGGCGAGGAGTTAATATGCGAGGTTTAGTCGTCCAACTATTGTTATTACCTCCGCTCACGCGATGGGATAGCGATGAAACCCTACCATAATCAGATACCGCGAAATAGCCGAGCGTACCATCAATAATACGCCATTCTTCTCCTTCGAGAGCAATTCTCTCTATAAATTCCCGATTTGTCATTGCCAAACAATTTAGTGGTGCCAAACGAGAAAAAGAGGGAAGGACGTTTGGCAAGCCCTTATCAGTTGGTCATGACTCCAACCTATCCCGATGTAAAATTAGTTATAATAACTTAAAATACAAAAATATGGCAGTATTCCCATTTCAGTATGTTAACCGCAGAGGCATACCGGTACTAAAAACTACAGGCGTGACAGTGGAGACCACAGGGGTTGTGTTTTCCTTTCCCAACCACGCATTTGCAAATTCGTGGTACCGGGGACTCGTGCTGGTTGAGTTGGTACAGGAAATCCCTGCCGGCACAACGGGAACACTTCCCGTGCTGTTTGAAACCAACGGGCAAAATAAGAATCTGACGACGTACAACGGAGCAAATGTTACAGTATCGGATATTCCGGGGTCAGGGGTATACCAGATATGGTATGACAAGCAGACCGATACTTTGCAATTGATGACCGGTGCCGTCTGAATTAAAAAAACAATTAACCGAAAGACGGGGAGGAGGGCTCCTTCTCCCCTATCTTTCACAAATCATTAACCAAGATGTTTCAGAACTTGAGAAAAGGCTCCTTAGTCTACGTTTTCGACAACAGGGAACAGCCTAAGTTTTATACAGCCAACGTAAAAGACGTATCGGCACCGTATTTCCCGCCCCAAAAGCCCGGGCAATTCTCGCCGATGCCGCAATTCATCAACATCTCGATAGAGGGCAACGAGCCCTGGGGCGTCCCTATGCAAGCGGACATCGTTTCAAAAGACGGACTTACCGTAGCGACGACACGGGAAGTGTTGAAGCCGACCATCATGGAGGCACAGCAGGCAAGCCGTGACATCGTGGAATCATTCGACAGGCACAAAGCCAACCTGAAGGTCTACGATGAGATCCTGATGCAGCTCGATCCCGAAGCTGCGCGTTCAAAGGAGCTCGAAGCCGAAAACCGGGAGTTGCGGAAGATGCTCGCTGACATGAACGAACGGCTGAGCCAGATACCGACGGCGGAAGAACTGAGGAGCCTTGTCAAGTCTGAACCACCTGCAAAAACAAAGTAACTATGGGTTGGAGAATCATAGGTGAAGGCCGTGGCGGCTTCGGCGGCCACGAAGAGGAGATGGAGCGAGAGCTCCGACGCGCCTACGAAGAAGGCTTTGAAGAAGGCCGGCGTGAAGGCCGTGGCGGATACGGTGAGCGTGGCGGCTACGGACAAGGTGGCGGCTACGGCGAACGTGGCGAGTATGACCGCGGCGGGTATGAGTATGACGACGCCTACGGCGAACGCCGTGGCGTAAGGGGTACAGGCCCCTATTCGCGGTATCGCAGGCGGTAAACCGGAGGGAGGGGGCCGCAGTGCCCTCTCCTATTTTAAATCGAAAAATATGGACAGGTTAGATACACATGAAAACTTCCCGGCAGGGTTCCGGGAATATCTCGAAAATTACGGTTGGCACTTTTCAAAGAAGATGTGCGAATTCGCCGTTTCCCGCATGAAGGACAGGAACGGCAAGAAGATCGAGCCCTATTCTAAGGATAAGGTGGATGCGCTGCTCAAGCAGTACGGCATCGAACTCAAAAAGGACAAGGGCTATGATTGCGTGTACGTCTGCAACATGGCATTGGCGGACTATTTCGGGTCGTCGATACCCAATCCACAATACCTGGCGATGTTCATACGTGACTATATCGACGATGAAGACGGATACGACGGCTTGCCATTTACACGTTACTATGCCGATACCATCGGCTCGGGAACACCCATCCTGTGGGAAGAGATGATGTAGCCATGGAAGAATATCCCCAGATCAGCGAATTCACAAACGACAACGACGAAATCGATGAAAAATATCGCAACGCTCGTCCGTAACCTGCCTGCCGACAAGTACCAGGAACTAGCCGGGGCGGTGAACGACGTATTCGAGAACAAGCGCTTCAACCGGGCACAACGCAGAAGGCTGGCGCGAAACTGGCGCAAGTACGGAAAAAGGGAGGAAAAATGAAGATTCGGGACTTGAGTATTCACAAGTATGGTTGGACGTTGCGCATATATTATGCCGTGACGTGCTACTATACGGGCGAAATACTCAAGTCCCTTACCGACATCGGATGCCCCGATACGGTTCTTCATCGCGTACAGGGGAATATGGAAAAGTGTGAAATGGATACGGGATTCACCTACTCCAACAAGGAGCATCGGCAAAGTGTCATCGTAATAGGGATGCACTCCTCGCCGTGGGAATTTCTCAACAGCTTTGAGCACGAACTGCGGCACCTCGTAGACGATATAGCCCTTACTCTCGGCCTGCCGATGGCCGGGGAAGAGGTAGCATACCTTACTGGCGAAATAAACCAGGCGCTATGGGAAGATGTGCACCAATTCACCTGTTGTAAATGTAATGGACATGGAAAAAGATGACACCCAATACTGGATGGCGATGCTCGAAGTGAGCGAATGCTGCGCACCCATATTCGCTGCCGTCGTATGCGAGTTGATGAATACGAT
>PPYF01545121.1_pt1 | contig 17504 bp, 14 predicted proteins | sample 1559871 | NCBI WGS metagenome assembly PPYF01 (sample SAMN08240021, study PRJNA423297) | Human gut metagenome, whole genome shotgun sequencing project.
AACACGGTAGTTAAGCTCCTAGATGCAGAAGATAGTCAGATGGCAACGTCTTGCAAAAATATGTATTCGCCGGTTTTTATGAGAGTTCTGTGCAAAAGGCGCAGAACTCTCTTTCTTTTCTCAAGTGATTTTTGCTGGTTTTTTGATAAAATAACAGTAGACAATAAAGAATAAATATGCTATAATAAATACGTTTTCGAAATATGATCTTTACAAATAAAGAATCAGAGAAAGCAGAACAAATGAAATTGCCAATGTGGCTCAGGGGTAGAGCAATTCACTCGTAATGAATAGGTCGTGAGTTCGATTCTCACCATTGGCTCCAAAGAAAAAGCCTTTAACTAAAGCGGTTAAGGGCTTTTTTTGATCTCTAATATTTATACGATTTTTTCGCCTGTTGTCAACCGTTTTTTTTGCGCAATATAACGTCTGCATATATTCCAACATCCGGTGTGTAGAGTAGTTCTTTACCGACATCCAGTAGAGCAGTTTTTAAATCTATTCTGTTCCATTCTACTTTGACGAGTTCGTCTCGTAGCGCTCCTGTTAATAATAACAAATGTGTTAAATTTTACTCCATTTTCTACACTGAATCTGAGGCCAATGCCGACCACACATTCAGGCAGCGCTGATTTAGTAATAGAAATTAATAATCCCTATGAGTTGAATGCTTTTTTATATTTTTGGCAATTCTTTCAAATGTTAAAATTTTAAAAGGGGATTTTTCTAACAATTTTTGAGTTAGTAAGTGAAGTTAAGACTTTTCGCTTTAAGATGAGCGCGCAGATGCATGTACTCGGGATCCTGTACGATTAGTTTGAACAGCTTGCTAATTGCAGCTTGCTGGCACAGCTCAACCGGCTACATTTGTGGGCATGCAAAGCCGGGTCTACATATAAGGAGTCGCGGTCGATGACCAAGTTGGACGCGATTGCGGCAGACAAACACCTGAGCGCAATCTATACGGATGTCGTGCGTAGGGTACAGGTTAAATATTGTAAGTAGTACTACTCTGTCGACCTTCAATGGTGTATATAAACCTGGAGGTCGACAGAATAAAAAATATCATATATAATAAGGGTGTTTTACGGAGGTGGTCATCAAGAATATTTGTGTATAAAAGTATTATCTATGCAATTATTAAAAGGGTCGACAAATTATGGCGAAATAACGCTTAAGGGATAAGGCAAAAAATGCTATGGGTATTAATCTTTTCATATTGGAATGTAAATGATAATGCGCTTGAGGTTGTTCCAGGTGAAAGCCCGTATTAATCTTTTCATATTGGAATGTAAATCGGAGGAAGAGATTAAATATTGTTTCCGTGACTGTGTATTAATCTTTTCATATTGGAATGTAAATACACAAAAACCAGTCGCGTTGCTTGAATATTTAATGTATTAATCTTTTCATATTGGAATGTAAATAAAGGTGAGGCATCGGAAAAACAGGTGCCCCCTGGGTATTAATCTTTTCATATTGGAATGTAAATCACATGACGGTTTGCATATCGCGCGTTGCAAATTCGTATTAATCTTTTCATATTGGAATGTAAATAGACATAAAAGTGAAAATTCTCGCGTTGATCAATACGTATTAATCTTTTCATATTGGAATGTAAATGATATCAAGCGTAATCCGGCACCGCATTTCTGGAAGTATTAATCTTTTCATATTGGAATGTAAATATCTGAGCCTCGATTGCGTCGATCGCCTGAAGGCGGGTATTAATCTTTTCATATTGGAATGTAAATACGAAGGTTGTTATAACGTTGATTGACGTAGATGTTAGTATTAATCTTTTCATATTGGAATGTAAATAATTGTAAAAAATTCTCGCAGACATAGCGAGCCGCGTATTAATCTTTTCATATTGGAATGTAAATGCAGAAACATCAACATCAGAAAGACCATCAGCAGACGTATTAATCTTTTCATATTGGAATGTAAATAGAACCCTTTAAAAAACTAACAACTATATACTTCAGTATTAATCTTTTCATATTGGAATGTAAATGAATGGTATCGTCTTGAATCGCGTTGACTCCACTGATCCGTATTAATCTTTTCATATTGGAATGTAAATGATCGATGTAGATGCCACAGGCACGTAGCAAATGTGCGTATTAATCTTTTCATATTGGAATGTAAATCCTGATTGTTCGCTGTACAACTAAAAAATTAATTTTAGTATTAATCTTTTCATATTGGAATGTAAATTACTGCTCGCATCCCGCCGTTGCGGGTTATGGACCGGTATTAATCTTTTCATATTGGAATGTAAATTTGTTTCCGCGTAAGGAGGTTGGCGCATGGTTACACGTATTAATCTTTTCATATTGGAATGTAAATGAATAATCAGCACAAGAAGAAAGAGAAAATAAGTACGAGTATTAATCTTTTCATATTGGAATGTAAATGTGTGTAAGGCTTGCCTTCCATATTCCTGGTTTTCGAGTATTAATCTTTTCATATTGGAATGTAAATGAGCGAGCTCGTCAGCCGAGAGGGTGGCGACGTATTCGTATTAATCTTTTCATATTGGAATGTAAATTTTGCAACTTATTTAACTGCCAATTCAATCCGCCGCGTATTAATCTTTTCATATTGGAATATAAATCGCCGTGCGACTTTTTACAGCCTCTTTTGCGCTATGTGTATTAATCTTTTCATATTGGAATGTAAATTCATATTATCTGGGTGACGTGGATGATTCGGACATACGTATTAATCTTTTTATATTGGAATGTAAATGCGATTCCCGCAGCTGCATATACGTAAAAACGTTTGTATTAATCTTTCCAGATTGGAATGTAACGCATTGGAAAGTAAGGATAAAATGCAACACTGGCTTATTAGGTCGTCGTGGGCATGGATTGAAATTTTGAGTGAAGAAAAAATATTTGTCTATTTGTCTTTCATGCATTACAATAAGAAGTGCAATGAGGGTAAAAAGCGAGAGAGTAACATGAATTAAATAATTCTCTATAGTTGAAGGGGTACACATGAAGAATAAATATAGAGATCCAATTCATGGCTTTATTGAAATAAGTGAATTGGAAAATAAAATTGTTAGTTCTCCGCCATTTCAAAGATTGAGAAACATTAAACAATTGGCTATGACTTATTTAGTATTTCATGGCGCTGAACACACACGGTTCGGTCACTCGTTAGGAGTAATGTTTTTGGTTACAAAAGCGTTTAACTCTGCGGTTGAAAAGGGAGAGTATGAATTTTCCGAAGCGAAGAAAGACTGGTATACGCAAATACTACGGTTAATTGCACTTACTCATGATTTAGGTCATGCGCCGTTTTCTCATGCATCGGAAAATGTTTTCCCTGAAGGGATGGAACATGAAGATTTTACAGAAAAGATCGTTAAGGAGACATGTATTGCTAATTACATCAGAGAAATTGGTAAAACATATCAAGAAAAATACGGAGAGGAATTTAATATCACTCCTGAGTTAATATGTAATATTTATATGGGAAGAGATCCAGGAGAAAATTCTGAATTTACGTTTTTAAAAAGTTTCATGGATAGCGAACTTGACTGTGATAAGATGGATTATCTTCTCAGAGATTCAATGTTTTGTGGTGTTAATTATGGTAGATATGATGTTGATAGATTAATTTCTTCATTAACAATGTATATACAAGATGGATGTCCAAGATTAGCAATCGATGAAGGAGGTGTACAGGTATTCGAAGAATTTGTTCTTGCTAGATATTTTATGTTCATTCAAGTATATTTTCATCGCACGCGTAGATACTTTGACATAATGCTTCATCGGGCATTAAAGAAAATTTTACCGGATGGAAAATATCCAGAATCTACAAATGAATATTTAAGATGGGATGATACGCGAGTAATTCAGGAAATGCAAAAAAACGCATCCAATGATGAGTCTTGTAAGAATATCGTTAATAGAATTGTCTATCCGCGTGTTCTTCACACGAATACGCATCCTGAAGGCGGCGACAGGAGAGAATTTAAGTTGATGGAAGGTAGACTTTATGAAAAATATGGCAAAGAAAATTTTATAGAAGATTGTTCTGCGGGAAAGATGCCTCATAAAATCCCGATAAAAACAGAAATAACTGACGAAAGAGCAATTGTGATTGTTGATAACAGCACAGGAAAATGTACTACTATTTCAGAAAATTCACATATTATTAGGAACTTAACGGATAAAATTGATATTTTAAGACTATACGTAAAACCGGAATTAAAAGCTGATGTTATTACTTATATTAAAGAGATTTATAAAGAGATATGAGATGAGGAGATCATAATGACGTATTTAGAAAAGAATTCTATTATAATAAAACAAATATGTGAGAATGAGTCTGAATTAGGTAAAAAAAAGCTCCAGAAATTTATGTATCTTATTGAACGCAAGGGCGTAAACCTTGGCTTAAATTATTCAATACATTATTTTGGACCATATAGTTCCAAGCTTGATAATACAATGCACATATTAGAAAGCGACGATAAGATTGTTATTAACACAAGCAGAATAACCCACACCATTCATCTTGGTGAAGAACCTATAGAAGGCAATCTGGAAGATAATGAACAAGAAGCAGTAAATTTTGTATTATCAAAATTTAAAGATAAATCGGCATATGATTTAGAGGCAATTACTACATTAGATTATGTAGCAACCGAAATGTTAAATGGTGAAGGTAGTGACGAGCAAATAATAGATAAAGTTAAACAAATAAAAGGAACAAAGTTTACAAAAGAACATTTGGAAAGTAATCTTAAGCTTTTAAAGCAATTAGAGTATGTTTGATATTTAAGTTTCGTAATTAAGGAAAATTTGGCAGCACCCCCAAAATTAACGGATGTTTTTATGTTTGGGGGAAAGGAGCAAAAATATGAAAAATAAATATGCATATTCACTCTCAAGCAATATATTATTTTTAATAAAAAAGGCTTGGCAAATCGATAAAGTGCTCCTCTTCTCCACCATCATTCGCATGCCGATTAATGTTTTGCTCCCAATGATTGCGACATATTTATCAAAATTTGTGGCTGTATTTCACAAAGGCCAAATCATTCAACATGGAAGTCATAATCAGTTGGTTTCAAATGAAAATGGTCAGTATTACGAACTATGGAATGCACAGGCACAATATTACTTAGATGAAAAGAAATAATTCTGTTTATGATGGGCCCCAGTAAATTTCCTCTCCTCGGTTTCTGTCAGTTTTATCAAAACCATTCATCCAGAATAGGTAGGATCTATTTTTGATATCTGAGAAAAATATTGCACTATCTGCCATTCTTCTGAAAGATATATGATTAAAATTTTCCAGACAGGAGAGATCATCAAAAAAATAAGGGGGCATATCATCAAATTAGCCCATTTTTGTGTAAAAATTGAATAAAAACCGAGCTTAATACATTTCAAAATACTTTGATTTTCGTAAATGAATCATTCTTGTTATAATCAGAATATTCGAAACCAATTTCCAAAAGATAGTGCGCTGCTATTGACAGAGCCTGGCAGTGCTGTTATAGTGTGGCCTATCAATAAAATGTGCTTAAATTTTTGGAGGTAAGAATGGAAAACACAAAACAATTAATAATCGTCCCGACGCCAAAGCTTGTAAAATGCGTGGGAAGGATTTCTTCTTATAAGACGGAACTTTTTTCGCTGCATCATGCATTTCGGAATGCAGCCGGCGTTTTTAAAGAATATGCCGCCCGGCTTGGGATATCTTTCGCATGGAGCGAAACGGCTGACATACAAATTACATATGATGCGGCAATCGAATCGGGAGCGTATCGGTTATCGGCAGACGGGAATACGGTAAGACTATCTGCGTCGGACTCCGTCGGAGCAAATCACGCTTTTGCGACGCTCCTGCAAATCATAAACCCTTCTGAAGAACGGGAAGGCATCGTATGTGTGCCGGACTGCGAGATTATGGATGCTCCTGATTGCAGTTACCGGGGCATGATGGTGGATTTGGCTCGGAATTGGCATGATTTCACTTATTTAATCAGTTATGTGGATATGTGTTATTATTATAAAATATCAGTATTGCATTTGCATTTTACGGACGACCAGAGCTATACATTGCCAAGCAAGCGCTTCCCAAAACTCTCTACAAAAGGCAGAAGCTATACACCGGAGCAGATTGAAGCCCTTAATCAATATGCAGAAGCACGGGGCATCCAGCTAATGCCGGAAATTGATGTGCCGGGTCATTGCATTTCTTTTCAGAAAGAATATCCTGATATTTTTGGCACGGAAGGAATCATCTGCCAGCATCGGGAATCGATACAGGCAATGCAGGAACTTTTCGGAGAGCTCTGCGAAATGTTTCCGCATTCAAAGTATATCCATATCGGTGGGGACGAAGCGCAAATTGAAAATTGGCTGAAATGTCCGCGCTGCAGGGAGTATGCCCTCAGCATCGGAATCGATCCGGATGCTGAGGATCAGAAGCTGGCCGCAGAACGGATGTATGCAAATTTTATCAGTAAAATGGCAGAAGCTATTTTTGCGTCTGGGAAGATTCCGATCGCGTGGGAAGGCTTTGCTTCCCAGGTGAATGATTTTGTATCCAAGGATATCCTTATCATGAGTTGGGAAAATTATTATCAGGTTACACCGGAACTGATCCATGCAGGATTTACCGTGATCAATTGCTCTTGGAATCCGATGTATATTGTAGCACCGGAACCCGCGTGGACGCCGCAAGAAATCTATCAGTGGACGATATACAAATGGACTCCGGTGCATGGCGGATCGCCGTATATAGGAAAGGGATTGGAAATCAGTCCAACAGATCAGGTTTATGGCGGTCAGCTGCTGGCATGGGGAGACCGGATTGCGACATCCTACCCTACGGTGGAGGAAGGCGTTTCCGCAGAACGCACCTTGCTCCTGGAGCGACTTCCCTATCTGGCGGAAAATACATGGAATAAAGAAAAACAGCTTCCCTTCGAAATGTTGTCGGAGAAAATTGCTCAAACAGATAACAAGCTCATATCGCTTATTGAGAAAGCAGAGAATAGGGTGTAAGTCAATTTTTTTATTTCAGAGGAAATGAAATGGATAATAATATAACATTAATTGTTGTGTTGGCCGGATTGGTTTTGTTCTCAGCGTATTTTTCTGCTACAGAAACAGCGTTTTCTTCGCTTAATCCTATAAAATTGAAGAGTATGGCCGCGAAAGGGAATAAACGTGCCGAACGGACGCTTGCTTTTTCAGAAAAATTTGACAAGATTTTATCAACGATTCTGATTGGAAATAATATCGTAAATATAGCGGCGGCTTCTATCGGAACAGTTTTGTTTACCAAGTTTTTCGGAAACGCAGGGGTGTCGATTTCTACAATTGTTATGACGGTTACTGTCTTGATTTTTGGAGAAATTACGCCGAAGGTAATTGCAAAAGATATGCCGGAACAATTTGCAATGCTTTCAACTTCGTTTTTAAAAATATTCTATACGCTCTTCTACCCCTTGAATTTGATTTTTTCTTTATGGAAGAAATTTATAACGAAATTGTTTCATTCCAAACGTGAGCCTAGCATGACAGAAGAAGAGCTCTTGATCATTGTAGATGAGGCACAGCAAGAGGGTGGAATTGATGAAGAGGCCGGAGATCTGATCAAAAGTGCGATTGAGTTTGAAGATCTGGATGCGATCGAAATCTGTACCCCGCGTGTAGCAATTGTGGCGGTTTCAGAGGATATGGAAGTCCCGGAAATTGCAGAAACATTTAAAACGTGTGGATATTCCAGGCTTCCTGTTTATCAGGAAAGTATTGATAATATCACCGGAGTGATCCATCAAAAAGACTTTTATACGCACGTGATTGAAGAAAAACAACCGCTTTGCAGCATTATTTCCTCGATCACAGTCATTCGCCCAAATATAAAAATTTCGAAATTGATGCGGATTTTACAACAGAAACGTTCCCATATCGCATTGCTTGTAGATGAATACGGAGGAACTCTCGGGATTGTAACGTTGGAAGATATTTTAGAGGAATTGGTCGGCGAGATCTGGGATGAGCATGATGTCGTTATTAATGAAATCGAAAAAATATCAGAAACGAAATATAAGGTATTAGGCCGATGCAGCTTCCAAAAACTTTTGGAGGAACTGGAGATCAGAGAAGAGGAAGAAACTTCTGATTTTGTATCTGTGAATGGATGGATTCTGAGTAGATCGGAACATATGCCCAAAGTCGGAGATACTTTTACTTACAGAAATTTGCAGCTATGTGTATCGAATGCTACAGAGCGGGCGGTTATGGAAGTGACTGTAACGGTAATGCCGCAAGAAAATAGTATCCGGAACAATAACAATGCGGATGAATAGAGAATTAAAGATCGTCAAACAGAGATAACTGCTGCGGCGGCGGTTCTCTGTCGAACCGGCTGATAAATTCGAATATTTTACCGATATCGGATATGAGACCGCTTTTTTTGCATTCTTTGTGAAATAATGACATCAGAACGTCATTGTTCGGACTGGGGCATTCATAGGCGTAGCCGAATGTTTTTATATATTTATTTTTGATGCCGGGAAAATGTTTATCCAGTGCTTCGTAGAAATATTCCCGATCTCCTTCGCGCAGTGTGACGCCAATTCCAAAACAGATGACACCATAAACGCCGGCTTCTTGACAATAGGAGAGGATGCCGCGGACATTTTCCGCAGTATCATTGATAAAAGGCAGCAGGGGCGTAAACCAGACAACAGTTGGAATGCCGTTGCTGCGTAAAATTTGAAGCGTTTCGAAACGCCTACGGGTGCTGCAGACGTTTGGTTCGATCATTTTACAGAGTGTTTCATCATACGTTGTCAATGTCATTTGTACAACGCATCGTGTCTGCTCGTTGATTTTCTTTAGAAGATCGAGATCGCGCAGAATCAAGTCGGATTTTGTAAGGATCGAAACGCCAAAGCCCTGGCGTGCAATGACTTCGAGGCAGCGGCGGGTATATTTGAGGGTTTGTTCGATCTGCATATAGGGGTCACACATTGCGCCCGTACCAATCATGCCCTTTTTGCGCTTTCGGAGAAGCTCTGCTTCCAGCATGGCAGGCGCGTCTGATTTGACTTCGATATCTTCGAAATCGTGTTTCATTTCGTAACATTTACTGCGGCTGTCGCAATAGATGCAGCCATGTGTGCAACCGTGGTAAAGGTTCATCCCGTTCCTGGGGGAGAGAATTGTCTTATATTTTTGAAAATGCATTGTCTTAGAGAAGTCGTTGCCACTCAGCTTCCCGGAAGCCGATCAGGAGCGTTGGAGTGCTGCCATCAAGGTTGATGAGCAGCGGGCGTTTTACGAGCATTCCATCGGAAGCCAGGAGCGCGATTTGCTCTGCCTCCTCCATTTCAGGGAGCTTATCCTTCAAATGGAGTTCTTTATATTTCAGCCCACTTGTATTGAAAAATTTCCGCGGCGAGAGACCGCTGGCCGCTTGCCATGCGGAGAGCTCTGCAGCGGAGGGGTTTTCTGTTTTTATATTGCGAATTTGATAGGGAATATGATTTGCGTCGAGCCATTTCTGTGCTTTTTGGCAAGTACTACATTTGGGGTAGCAGATAAATTCAAACATGGGTGTTCTACTCCTTAGAAAATTTTTTATATAAACTGTGTTTAAGATGCAATCACTTTCTTTATTGCGTCGGTAAGAATTTCGGCGTTTGCTTCATGCGCGTTTGCAGAAGGATGTCCGTTCCCTCCGCTTCCGTCACTGATAAGGCTTACATAGTAAAACCCGGCGGCTTCTCCGCCTGCAGCGGTAAGGGCTGCTTTGATTTGCGGTTCTGCGCTTTGATCCATCATACCGTATGCCCAAATGATTTTGGCAGCGGGATATTTTTCGCGGACAAGCAGACAGAAAGACGTAAAGCCGTTTTGTATTTCTGCTAGGGTGGTTTTCCCGGCCGCGACCATGGTGCGATCATTTGTTCCAAGATTTATGACGACAACATCGGCTTTCCGTTCGAAGTCCCATTTTTGTTTATGGCCACACTGATAACACGTATCTTCATACGTTTCCAGCATTGTATGGGGATAATACCCGCATACGGCACCGATTCCTTGCTGTGCTACAATGCTATAGTCTGCGCCAAGCTTTGCGGCAGTGAGATAGGCATATGTTTTTGTTCCGTCCTGATAAACGTTTGAAGCGGCGTTTGTGTCTTTTTCTCCTTCTGTCATATCGGGATATAGATTTCCGTAGCCGGTAGTAATTGAATCTCCAATAAATTCAATATAAAGATCATTTAGAGCAGGAGGGTTGTAGATTTCGCCGTTGATCGAGACAGAATTTAGATAGATCAGGCCTCTTTCCGCTTCAGTCTGGCGCTCAATTACAAAGGTATGCAGTCCCTTTTCCAGCCCGGAAGCTATCGTTACCGTATGATTTTTTCTGCCGGATAGTCTGTAGTCTTTTCGGGAATCGTTTTTCACGCCGTCTACAGAGACGTTCAGATAAAGTTTATTGCCACCGATTGCGGTGGGCGCGGTATAAATTTCGGCGGTTACGTCGCCTTCGCAATAGGCGTTGAAAGAGAAAGCCGCACAACTGTAGTCCAGCGCGAGCGCCTCGATTTCTTCCTTCGCATTCGGTGGTTGATAAGAAACAATAGGGCAGCGTCCCTGTACTTTATATTTTCCGTCGAAGGAGGAGATGTCATATGTTTTAGCGGTATAATCAAACAGATTTGGATCCGGCAGAGGCGACGCTGTTTCCGGATTAACCGGCGGTGTGTCAGGATTCGTGCATGCAGTCGGCAGAAGAATGAGAGATGAAACGATGAATAGGCAGATGGCGATTTTTTTCATAAATTACCTCTTAAATAGAAATTGTATTTATTTTATCTTCCGGCGGTTGGCCTGCCAGAAATTTTACCTATTAATTTTAACATAAAAAAGAATCGCGGCCAACAGAAAAAATTATTCTGCAGGAATGCCGATTGGACATGCGCGGATAGTATGACTGTGTAAGAACAACTTGCCATAAAATACTGATAGAACAAGCTGTTTTCAATAAAAATTGTATCGTATAAAAGTCAACTCCTCACTGTTGTTTCGCAGTGGGGAGTTTATTATAAACTAAGTCAAATTTTGCATTGAAACATAAAATAACCTTCATTGTGTCATTTGAAATATGTTTCTTTTTTCGGGGTACATTAGTATAACTTTGGATTCGCCAAATGTATAAAAATCAAGAGAGAAACCCCAAAATTTATTGCGGTTTTAACGCTTTCAATTTGCGATAAAAAGTAGATCTTGACTTTATATTCGTTCTCTTCATTGCTTCTTTGGCGGTAATTATGTCATCATCAAGCTCCTTTGCGACCTGCCGAAGAATGTTTTCATCAACCTCAATCGGTTTTCTGCCCTTATACTTTCCGTCCTTCTTAGCTTGATCAATACCTCTCTGACGTTTTTGAGCGTGCTCGCGGTGATTAATGATTCTTTGTGCAACTACCACCGGAACCATAGCCGCCCTTGACATAGCATCAATCAAAAGCTGACCACTACGATCAACGATGTCAATGCCGGTGGTAACAGCAGTAAAAATTCCGTCGGCAAATCCTGCGGTCGTATCAGCGATCGCTTCTATTGAGTCAACGATTATCTGATCTCCATATTGTAGTTCTCCCAAAATTCCGCGAGCAAACTCCTTTGTCGTTTGTTCCATCCGTCTGCGTTCTACAATCAGATTATCGTTTGCGGAGCGCAGCGTAGTTCTGAGGAGCCACTCGAAACGATCATAATAATCGAGTCCTACCGAAGTAAGAAGCTCCCAAAGATCTTCTCTGCTTTCAGAGGGGGTTCTTTCTGCGATAAAAGTGGGAATGTAATTTACCCTGTAATAGCGCTCAAGACGAAGATCCATATCAATTCCGGGAATCCCCTGAAATACGCTGGCAGGAAGCCCATCAATGATCTCCCAATACGGAGCGATCACATACTGAAAATTCTCTTCATCAAATTCCTGATAGTCGATCTGTCCGATGCTAATCTTTTCGCCGCTCTTCATTACTGCCTTAATAATACCGGAGCTAATATACGAAGGCGTACCTGCAAGCGGCGTAGTTATTCTGTTTATAGGCTGAAAGTCTGTTCTTATCGCTTGCATTTTCATCCTCCTTACATTGATTTTAGTTTTTGATAGGATTCAAGCAATATTTTTTCAAATCTTTGTTTAATTATTATTTTATAGAATCCTTTTCGTTTATCGCTGATCCCTTCCACCAAATCAATCAGCTGATTGATCTTGTTTAAATCAGCCCGCTCTGTGATTCTTACAAGTGCATTATTGCATTCTTCAAATTCGAGGCTTGAAATGATCTCGTAATAAGAACTTTTCTTTTCCTTATATTTTACCTGCGAAGTCGGGAACTTATATATACGCATGTTGATCTCTTCTTGGTTATTTAATACTTGATCGATTTTTTCATCGGTGTTCAATTGGGGAAACAAACTGGATCCGTTATCAAAGATTGGAGAAAGACGGTATTTATTATCCTTTTTTATGAATCCCCAGTTGCTTCCATGACGGTCAAAATTAGCAATAAGTGCATCAATGATAAACATATCCCAGAATAAATCGATTGTCTGCTCAACATCCGTCAGTTTTATATTTTCTTTGAGCATAGCAATGATATCATCATAAGAATATTGATATTTTTCTTTATCTTGTTCAAGAGAACTGTCACCTAACCCGTTAAAAGGAACGAACACCTCATCTTCTCCGAGGAAATCACGGATTGCAACAACATTTTCTCCGTGATAGATACCGAGATCGGTTTCTTGCGTTTCGATTCCGAGCATCGAAAAAATATGACTTCCAAGATACTCGGACACGTGATTAAACTGCAAACCTTCACGGGAGTTCTTTTGAAATTTTATTAAATAGGGACTACCCGAAACCAGAATGGATTTTTTGCGTTCTGCACCTGAATAAAATCGATCACCATCTGAATACTTAGAATAATCTATCATCATTCTCACCTCACCAATATTATACTCAGTTGACTTTATGTGTCAATAGGGTTATTTTTATTTTTGATACATACGATACAACGATTCATTATAAAATTATTCTATAAGCTTTCGAAGACCTCTTCTGGCCGGTCATGATATGAAAAAACGAATTTCATAAAATTGACAGTCAGGATTGCAGCGGATATACTGGATTGGATAGGGAGGGGCCTTTTCCATGTGGATTAGAATCAAAGACATAAAATTACTGGTCGGCGCTGCGGCAAATGATGAAGAGGAGAGGGAACATCTCCTTCGTAAAATCTGTAAAATGCTCCGGATAGAACGTGAAAAAATAAAGGGGATTTCTATCTATCGAAAATCACCGGATCTGCGCAAAAAATCGGAGCCGTTGTTCGTATATACAGTGGATACCGAGCTTGTATCCGTGCCCAAATATGCCAATCCTGCATTTTATACACCCATTCCGGGGCAAGTGAACAAGTTTGAAGAATATATAAAACAAATTCGGCAGAAACAGGCTGCGATGCGGTGCAGCACACGGCCTGTCATAGTCGGATTTGGTCCGGCCGGGCTGTTCGCAAGTCTTATTTTGTCGGAAGCGGGACTTTGTCCGATTATTCTGGAACGAGGACGGTGCGTGGAAGAACGAATCAAAGATGTAAATCTGTTCTGGAGGCAGAACCGTCTGAACCCGGAATCCAACATCCAATTCGGAGAGGGCGGCGCAGGTACGTTCTCCGACGGAAAATTAAACAGTTTAATCCGGGAGAAGGACACGGTCGGCAGGTTTGTACTGGAAACATTTGTAAAATTCGGTGCTCCCAAGGAAATATTATATAAAAATAAACCGCATATCGGAACGGATATCCTGCGGAAAATTGTCAAGAATATAAGAGAATATATTCTTTCTAAAGGCGCGGAACTCCGTTTTGGTACATTAATGACAGGGATCCTGATACGGCAGGATGCACCACGGCCTTATGTGTACGGTGTTACTGCTCGCAGTGCAGAAGAAGAATATACGCTGAATACAGATTGTATTTTCCTTGCGATTGGTCATAGCGCACGTGATACGTTCGCAAAGCTTCGACAGCAGGAGATCGCTATGGAGCGAAAACCTTTTTCCGTCGGACTACGGATAGAACATTTGCAGGAAGATATCGATGTCGCACAGTACGGTGGATCGGCACAGCTTATGCGTAAATTCAGCGGCCCTGCAGACTATAAATTATCATATCACGCATCAAATGGCAGAGGAGTTTATACGTTTTGTATGTGTCCGGGCGGGTTTGTGGTTGGCGCTGCTTCCGAACAGGGCGGTCTGGTTACAAATGGGATGAGCAACTATGACCGAGCGGAACGGAATGCGAATTCCGCAATCTTAGTGAGTGTTTTTCCGGAGGATTTCGCCGGGGAGGATGTCCTTAGTGGCGTAGAATTTCAGAGGAGGCTGGAGCGCGATGCATTTGCGCTCGGTGGATCTTCCTGGAAAGCGCCGTGCCAGCTTGTAGGAGATTTTCTTACTGGTCGTGAAACGAAAGACTTTGGCAAAATCGAGCCGTCTTTTTCGAATGGATATAAGCCTGCAAACCTGCGTGACATTTTACCCGAGAAAATTTATGACGCCCTGAGAGAAGGAATCCCAATGTTCGGAAGAAACATCGCAGGCTTCGACTGTCCGGATGCCGTCTTAACGGGCTGCGAAACGAGGAGCTCCTCTCCGGTCAGGATCCTTCGGGACAATACCGGTTGCTCTGTAAGTATGGCGGGTCTTTATCCTGTCGGGGAAGGCGCCGGATATGCCGGAGGAATCTTATCCGCAGCGGCGGACGGCACAAAAACTGTTGAAAAATGGCTTGAAACTTTGTAAAATAGGAAACGTTTTGTCAAGATGCAAGGAAAGGTTGAAATTCATGGAAGAAATCAATACGGAAGTAAACAGGCGGAGAACATTTGCGATTATTTCTCACCCGGATGCGGGGAAAACTACAATGACAGAGAAATTGCTGCTTTACGGAGGCGCGATCCGCCTTGCTGGTTCAGTTAAAGCGCGGAAAGCCTCAAAACACGCGGTTTCGGACTGGATGGAAATTGAAAAACAAAGGGGAATTTCTGTAACGTCATCCGTATTGCAATTTGGGTATAATAATTATTGTATCAATATACTAGACACGCCGGGGCACCAGGACTTCTCCGAAGACACTTACCGGACGCTGATGGCCGCTGATAGCGCGGTCATGCTCATCGATGGTGCGAAAGGTGTCGAAGCGCAAACGGTAAAATTATTCCACGTTTGTAAAATGCGCGGGATTCCGATTTTTACATTTATAAATAAGATGGATCGCGCCGCGAGGAATCCATTTGAACTGATTCAGGAAATCGAAGATGTATTAGGTATTACATCATACCCGATGAATTGGCCAATTGGAACCGACGGGGATTTTAAAGGGATTTATAACAGGCAGAAACGATGTGTAGAGCTATTCGAGGGTGGAAATCACGGGCAAAGCCAGGTAAACACCGTGGCTGGGGTCGTAGAAGATCCCGCGCTTGCGGAGCTCCTTGGTGCATATTACCATGACCGGCTGGTAGAAGAAATCAATCTTCTGGACATGGCCGGTGAAGAGCTGGATCAGGATCGTGTTCTGCGTGGACAGCTGACGCCCGTATTTTTTGGATCTGCGATGACAAATTTCGGTGTAGAAACATTTTTAAATGAATTTATCCGGATGGCCCCCTGCCCGCAGCCGCAAATGGCGGGAGAGGAGATCATAGAACCAGAGACGACACCTTTTACCGGTTTTGTGTTTAAAATTCAGGCAAATATGAATCCCGCGCACAGGGATCGCCTTGCGTTTCTGCGGATCTGCTCCGGGGAATTTGAGAAGGGCATGGAGGCGTGGCATACGCGGCTGGGCCGGAAAATTCGTTTGTCGCAGCCGACACAATTTATGGCACAGGAGCGGACCATTATTGAAAAAGCATATGCCGGGGATATTATCGGACTCTTTGATCCGGGGATTTTCAATATCGGGGATACCTTGAGTCTTTCTCGTCCAGATTTAAAATTCGACAGGATCCCTTCCTTCCCGTCGGAACATTTCGCGAGAATCCAATTTGCGGATTCCATGAAGCGGAAACAGTTCCAGAAAGGGATTGCACAGCTTGCCGAGGAAGGTGCGATTCAGGTGTTTAAACAAATCGATATCGGAGTAGAAACGCTGATCGTAGGCGCTGTGGGTGTTTTACAATTTGAGGTCCTTGAACATCGCCTGAAAAATGAATACGGTGTTGCGGTTCTGATGCAGACGCTTCCGTACCATCATGCAAGGTGGATTACCAGCCAGGGTGATCCGCGGGACTTGACGCTAACAAGCTCGACTTTAATTGCGGAAGATACAGGCGGCTCCTACGTACTGCTTTTCGAAAATGAATGGGCAATCGACTGGGCGTGCGACAAAAATAAAGGGCTTACGCTGCGGGAATTGAAAACAGAACAGTTAAAATAAAATATTTTTGTTAAAACAGTTGCGAATATTTGAATTATATAATATAATATCATACACATGACTAATATGTGTATACATATGGTAAATTTTTGGAGGTGTTTGTTATGAAAAAAGCTTTTTCAATTTTGTTAGCGGCTGCATTGGTATTGTCATTATTTATGATACCGGCAATGGCGGCGGAAGATGTGGAAATTGATCTTAGCACGACAACCGTAGGTGGAGAACACGCACCGCACGGATATGCGGGAGAAGATACAATTTTGTTCGGTTATGGGGTTATAGCAGAGCTCGGAACGCACAATCTGGCCGATTATTCTGCGGTTGAAATCACATATGCCACAGATCCGGGATTTACGGCATTGAAAGAAGGAATGATTGATACAGCCTGCTTTGCGATCGTGAATGAGAAAATTTCGATTGGCGCGGGACCGGATGGAAGCATTCAGAATGCCGATAAGATTATCGCTAAGGCGGATTGTACGGATGCTGAAGAGTTGAATCCAGAAGGAACAAACTGGGGCAAAAACGAGAGAACAGCGCGGATCGATTTGCAGGGATCTACGTATAATGGAAATATTTATCTGGCACATTTCAATTCTACAGGGAATGAAACGCTCGTAGTCAACATTAAGTTGATTGCGAAAACAGCGGGTGACAATCCGTCTGACAATCCGTCTGACAATCCTGCGGATGATAATAAAGACGATAATCCAACGGATGACAACCAGCCCGATAACCCGACCTCTGGCGATGCTTCCGTGACAGTACTTGCCGCTTTTGCTGTAGTTGCCGCTGCGACGCTTGCAGGAAACGCGTACAGAAAGAAAGAAAATAATTAATTTTCTCTTTGGAAACAGAAAACAAGAAATGATTCGCCGCAGATTTTTAAGGCTGCGGCGAATTTTTATTGGATAAAAGACCAATAAACCCCCGGCTATGCCGGGGGAGAAAAAATCTTTAGATTAAAGAAAAAACCTCCTGTGAT
>PPYF01114891.1_pt1 | contig 17503 bp, 19 predicted proteins | sample 1559871 | NCBI WGS metagenome assembly PPYF01 (sample SAMN08240021, study PRJNA423297) | Human gut metagenome, whole genome shotgun sequencing project.
GCCCGCGGGTCCCAACGGCTAGGAATGTCAACAGTTGGTGACTACCGTACACATTTGTGTGCCGGTCTTTTTCTATCTTTGCAGGGCAGTGGGATTTTTAGGTTTCTCTATCTCTTTCCCTGAAAATATGGTAGAATAGTACCACTACGACACAGGGAGGTCTTTCTATGCTCAAACGTCTGCGCAGCGCCCACCCGATGCTCTACTGCCTCGGGGCCGAGGTGCTGTTTCTTGGGATGCTGTTCGTGGCGTCGATGGTGTCGCTTCTGGGGATCTTATTCGTCCTGCGCGACCTCGAGATGGCCGACGACTATCTGCTGACGACCCTGCAGGAGGCGGCGGGCATCCTGACGGCCTGCTTCCTTCTGGCCCGCACCGGGAAGATCGGCCTGCTCCGCCGCCGGGGCAGCGGCTTCTTCAACGGTCTGCTGGTGGGCCTGTACCCCATCGCACTCATCAGCTACAACGCCTACAACACCCTGCTGTTCGGCCGCCCGGAGGGCGATATGCTGCCCGCGTGGCGCATCGTGTGGTTCCTGCTGGGCATGACCAGCGTGGGCGTGGCCGAAGAGTTTCTGTTCCGGGGGGTCATCGCCCAGACCCTGCTTGAGCACTTCGGCACCAGCCGGGGCGGCGTCTGGAAAGCCTGTCTGCTGTCGGGCCTGTACTTTGGCGCGGCCCACCTGACCAACCTCACCGGCAGCGCGCCGCTGGGCGTGCTGATGCAGTGTGTCTTTGCGGCATCGCTGGGCACCCTGCTGGCGGCAGTCTATTTCCGCACCGGCAACATCTGGGTGACGGTGTTCATCCACGCCGCGATGGACATCACCTCCATGCTGGTGGGCGGCTTATACGGCACCCAGTCGGTGGCCGACAGCATCAGCACCTACGACATCACCATGCTGGCGTCGGTGGCGGTCTATCTCATCCCCACAGCGTTCCTGCTGCGGAAAAAGAAGATCGGCGAAGTGGAGCTTTACTTCGGACGGGATGCGGTGTCAGAGAATGCATAAGAAAAAGGAGCCGCGAGGCTCCTTTTTTCGTTATACCTTATTCGTAATCAATAGGCAGCGTGGGCAGGCCGTTCAGCTCCAGCCCGGCGGTATGGCCTGCGATGTACTGGTAATACCCCTGCGCCGCGATCATGGCGCCGTTGTCGCCGCAGAACTTCAGCTCAGGCAGATAGACCTTTGCGCCCAGCTTCTGGGCACCGTCGTTGACCAGCTGGCGCAGACGGCCATTGGCCGCGACGCCGCCTGCGAGGCAGACCTGCTTTGCGCTGGTGTCGGCGGCGGCGAGGAGGAGCTTTTCGGCGAGGATGCCTGCGATGCGCTCCTGAAAGCTGGCCGCAAGGTCGGGCACATGGATCTCAGTGCCCTTCATCTGGGCCTGATTCACCTCGTTCAGCACAGCGGTCTTGAGGCCGGAGAAGCTGACGTTGTATCGGCCCTCGACGTGGGGGACGGGCAGGCGGTAGGCCTTCGGGTCTCCGGTCTTGGCGGCGTTGGCGACGCTGGGGCCGCCGGGATAGGGCAGGCCCAGCGTCCGGGCTACCTTGTCGAAGGCCTCACCGGCGGCATCGTCCACCGTGTGGCCGAGGATGTGGTAGTGGGTGTAGTCCTGCACCTCTACAATGTGGCTGTGTCCGCCGGATGCCACGAGGCAGAGGAAGGGCGGCTTCAGCTCGGGGTGGGTGAGGTAGAGGGCCGCGATGTGGCCCCGCAGGTGGTGGACCGGCACCAGCGGCTTGCCCGCCGAGTAGGCGAGGCCCTTGGCGAAGTTGACGCCCACCAGCACCGCGCCGATGAGTCCGGGCGCGAAGGTGACGGCCACGGCGTCCACGTCGTCGATGGTCTTTCCGGCGTCCAGCAGAGCCTTTTTGACGGTGGCGCTGATGAACTCGCAGTGGCGGCGGCTGGCGATCTCGGGCACGACGCCGCCATAAAGCGCCTGTTCCTTGACGCTGGTGGAGATGACGTTGCTCAGCAGATGCCGTCCATCCTCCACCAGAGATGCGGCGGTCTCGTCGCAGGTGGATTCGATTCCTAGAATGATCATGGTCTTAGTGGGCCTCCAGCCAGTTTTTGCCCTGATGCACCTCGGTGCTCAGGGGCACAGCGTAATTGACACAGCCTTCCATCTCTTCTTGTAAGATAGAAGCGGCCTTTGCGGCCTCCGCCTCCGGGGCCTCCACGATGAGTTCGTCGTGGACGGTCAGGATGAGGCGGCTCTCCATCTTCTCGTCCCGCAGACGCCGCCAGACCCGCACCATAGTTTTTCAGGAAGGCGTCGGCCTCCTTGACGCTGACGCCGATGTCCTTCGAGAGGCTGTACGCGCCCTTGCCGTACATGATGCCGAAGTTGATGGCTTTGGCAGAGGAGCGGAGGCGGGGCGTGACCTGCTCGAGGGGCAGGTTGTAGATCTTCGCGGCGGTGCTGCGGTGGATGTCCTCGCCGGTCAGGAAGGCCTGCTGCATATGCTCGTCGCCGGTGACGTGGGCGAGGATGCGCAGCTCGATCTGGCTGTAATCGGCGTCCACCAGTACGCAGCCGGGCCGCGCCACAAAGTAGGCGCGGAGCTGGCTGCCCAGCTCGGTGCGGATGGGGATGTTCTGCAGGTTGGGGTTGTCGGAGGAGAGGCGTCCGGTGCGGGCTTCGGTCTGGTTGAAGCGGGTGTGGATGCGGCCATCCTCCGCGATGACTTTCAGAAGACCCTCGACATAGGTGGAGTTGAGCTTCTGGTAGGCGCGGTACTGCAAAATGTCCTCCACCAGCGGGTAGTCCCGCAGGGACTCCAGAGTCTCGGCGTCGGTGGACCAGCCGCGCTGGGTCTTCTTGCCGTGGGGCAGGCCCATGGTGTCGAAGAGCATCTCGCCCAGCTGCTTGGGGCTGTTGGGGTTGAAGCTGGCGCTGCCCAGCGGGAACTCGATGTCGTTGTAGAGCGCGTCCTCGCCCAGCGCGGTGATCTCCGCCTTCATCTTGGCGAAGAGGTCGGCCAGAGCACCGGCGTCCGGCCATGCCTCACAGGTGAAGGCAGCGTCGGCGCGGTAGCGGATGATCAGCTCGGAGAGGTTGTACTTCGAGGCCGAAGCGTCCAGCAGATACGCCGCCAGCTTGCCGTCCCAGACGATGCTGCTGCCCCAGCCGCCCGCCGCCATCGCACGGGCGTAGAGAGGGGCGCTGTCGAAGACGTCGAGGGTGACGTCCGCGTTGTCCAGCAGGCGGAGGAGGTCGTCGGCCTCCAGCGGGAAGACGGTCCTGTCCTGCACGGCATACCATGCGGCAGGCTGCAGCTCCACGATGCGGGTGCCCTGCTTTCCCATGACGGCAGGCCGGGCCGCCACGAGGTAATGACCCTTCGGCTCTGCGGGCAGAGCGGCGATCCCGGCCTCCGGCAGCGGCCCGGCGCTGGCCTTGGACGGGTCTGCAGCAGGCGCGACGTCGCTGAGGCCGAAGCGGGTGATGAGGGAGTGCAGCTCCAGCTCCTGCATCAGCCGGACGGCCTCGGCCTTGTTGCCCTCACCCACGACATACGCACCCTCGGCGGTGTCGATGGGGGCGTCAGTGCGGATGGTGCCCAGCGTGTAGCTCAGCTCAGCCATCGCCCGGTCCTCGGCCAGATGCTCCCGCTGCTTGGGCTTGATGGTCTTGTCGGCAGTGTCGTCGAGGTGGGCGTAGACCCCCGCGAGGCTGCCGTATTTCTGGATGAGGGTGACGGCGCTCTTCTCACCGATGCCCTTGACGCCCGGGATGTTGTCGGAGGCGTCGCCCATCAGGCTCTTGATGTCGATGAGCTGGCGGGGGGAGACGCCGTATTTCTCCTTCACGGCTTCCACGTCCATGGTGACGGTCTTGCTGCGGCCCATGGCGGTGGTGGCCAGCAGGACGGTGGTGGTGTCGCTGACCAGCTGCAGGCTGTCCCGGTCTCCGGTGGCGAGGAAGCAGTCGTCGCTGCGGGCGGCGCAGGCGGCGGACAGGGTGCCGAGGATGTCGTCGGCCTCCCAGCCCTCCGCCGTCACCTCGCGGTAGCCCAGCGCAGCCAGAAGCTCTTTCAGCACCGGCATCTGTGCGGTCAGCTCGTCGGGCATCTTGTGGCGGGTGGCCTTGTAGCCGTCGTACATTTTGTGGCGGAAGGTGGGGGCCTTGAGGTCGAAGGCCACGGCCACCTCGTCGGGGTCACATTCCTTGAGCAGGGAGAGCAGGATATTCAGAAAGCCGAAAATGGCGTTGGTGTAGCGGCCGTCCTTGGTGGTCAGCAGCTTGATGCCGTAAAAGGCACGGTTGGCGATGCTGTTGCCGTCGATGACCAGTAAACGCATAGCTTGTGGTCCTCCATTCCATAATTTCACATCTTATAGTATAGCACAAAATAAGGCGGATGGGGGAGGGGTTACGCAAAAAAAGCCTCTCCCTTTGGGAGAGGTGTCACCGAAGGTGACGGAGAGGGCAAGGACGCTGACGGAGAAGAATGGACAGAGTGATAGTTTCGCTCTGACAAAGAATCTGCTTATCGCTGCGCAGTGCTTCTGTCGTAGCAGCTTTGCCCTCTCAGTCATCGCTGCGCGATGCCAGCTCTCCCAAAGGGAGAGCCTTTAAAAGGTCACTCCACCCTTATCGCCCCCACGGGGCAGGCGTTGGCGGCGTCTACGGCCAGCGGGACTTCGTCGGGCGGGATGTCGCCGGGGATGGCGACGGCCAGTGTGCCCTCCATCTGGTACACGCCGGGGCAAAGCCCGGCGCACTGGGTGCAGCCGATGCAGAGTTCAGGGTCTACGAAAGCTTTCATAAAAAGCACCTCCCATACGTTCACGCAGAGCGTGTTGAGAGCAGTTTGGTCCGGACGGGGGCAAAATATGCGCGCAGGTATAGGCTTTTGGGCGCAGATATGCTACAATAGAGCAGAATCAACAGGAGGGTAAGACCATGAACATCCAGATCTTCGGCACCACCAAGTGCTTCGATACCAAAAAGGCGCAGCGCTATTTTAAGGAGCGCGGCATCAAATTCCAGATGATCGACCTGAAAGAAAAAGAGATGAGCCGGGGCGAGTTCGAGAATGTGTCCCGGGCACTGGGAGGCTGGCAGGCGCTGGTAGACCCCAACGCCAAGGACAAGCAGACGCTGGCGCTGCTGGACGCGCTGGTGGACTGGCAGAAGGAAGACAAGCTCTTTGAGAACCAGCAGCTGTTCCGCACCCCCATCGTCCGCAATGGCCGTCAGGCCACCGTGGGCTACCAGCCTGACGTCTGGAAAAGCTGGGATTGAGAAGCTGTTTTCATAACCATTGCGCACCATCTGGGCGGTCTTTTCGCTGGCATACTGCGTTGTTTTCCCTTGCAATCCGCCGAGGATTGCTGCGGAAAATCGCCTTGTCTGCCGGCGAAAAGCTTCGCCCATCTGGCACACTCTGGCTATAAAAACAGCTTCTGAGGCAGTTTCACCAAAATAACACCGGCGGGGTTTTGCACCCTGCCCGGGAATGTGGTATACTGTTTCTATCTGAAAAGTGCAATAACGCAGGAGACGATAATCATATGAAGATGGAAATGACCCCGGAAGAACACGCCCGGCTCCACCGCCGCCGCGGCCGTCAGGCCCTCGGGCTGCTCATCGCCGTGCTGGTGCTCATCGGCACGCTGACGGTGCTGCACGCAGGTGTGAGCGCTGTGGCAAAGCTGTTCGACGACACCGCCCAGCGGCAGGAATACGAAGATAAGCTGGAGGGCCTTGTGCTGTTCGACCCGGTGCCCTTCGACGGCATCGAGAACATCGATGACCTGACCCTCCGCGAAGCCGCAGTCTGGGGCTGTGTGTACAGCATTCAGGAGACGCAGGGCGGCTTCGAGGGCTACAACACCGACCCCGATACCGAGCAGCTGCTCATCCCGTCGGTGGACGTGGACGCCTACCTTGCAAAGCTCGTAGGCCCCAGCTTCCGCATGACCCATAAGACGTTCGAGATGGAGGATATGACCATCGAGTTTGACGACGCCACCCAGTGCTACAAGATCCCCATCACCGGCGGCGTGGGCAGCTACCGCGCCACCGTCACCAAGCTGTTCAAGAAGGGCGGCCTTCTCCACGTCACCGTGGGCTACATCCCCACCCAGAACGCGGACGACAGCATCCTCGTCACAAATTCGGACACGCCGACCAAGTATATGGACTACCTCTTCAGCCGTCAGAGCGGCAGCTGGTATCTCACCGGCCTGACCGAGAGCGAGACGAAGCCGGAGCAGACGGCGGCATCTGCCGCCAGCCAGCCCGCACCGATGGCGGACAGCGATGTGGAGGATGCCATCCTCGCTACCGGCGGCGAGGCCCCGGCAAGCTCCGCAGTGGCCTCTGCGGAGGCCGGTGCCGAAGCCGAGCCGCAGGCTGAGAGCGCAGCCAGCCCGGCGGCGTAAAGACGCAGAAGAAAATCCCATGTCTGTACCATACGGTATCGGACATGGGATTTTTGTGTACAGAAGTATTCTTTTGTCGGAACGTGTGGTATACTCGGCTTAGTTCAACAAATCGGGATTTGCACAATTCTTGAACTCAACACAAACTGCCATCAGTGTTGTTCCGTTGCCCGTTCTTTGCTGGTAGAATAAAACCATCAAATGAAGGAGGCAACAAGCCATGAATACAGATAAAATCTATGCAGAACAACTCGCAAACGAATATGCACTCAAGGACACCTCCAAGGTGATCGCTCTTCGCAAGCTGGATGCAAAAGCCAAGCTTCCTGCAACCGTTTTTACCTACACGTTCGGTATTATCACTGCGATGGTAGCTGGTGTTGGAATGTGCCTTTCCATGAAGGTCATCGGCAGCGGTAGCACCACTATGTTTGTCCTCGGCGTAATTGTCGGCATTATCGGGCTGATGGGTATGGGCGTTAATTACCCCATCTACAAAAAATTGCTGGTTCAGGGCAAGCAGAAATACGCTTTTGAAATCATGGAATTGGCAAAAGAAATCAGCGAGAGGTAAACAACACGAAAGAAGGTGAGAACGATTGAATAGATCGGAAAGCAGATATTTTGCTACCGCAGCCAGAATGGACGAAGCCTTTCTGACACTTCTGGCAAAAAAGGATTTTGAGTATATTACAGTCAAAGAAATCTGTGAAGTAGCAGGGGTCAATCGTTCCACCTTCTACCTGCACTATGAAACGATGTCAGACCTGCTCTCGGAGAGTGTCAGTCGTATGAATGAGCAATTTCTTGCTTGCATGGAGAAAGATTCAGATGCCTTTTCTGCAAAGTTACAGAATTGCCCGAGGGATGAAATATATCTAATTACGCCGGATTATTTAACACCTTACCTCAGCTACATTAAGAACAACAAGCGACTGTTCCGTACAGCAACGGAAAATGCGGCGGTGTTGGGGATGGATAAAAGCTATGATAGGATGTTCCGTCATGTGTTTACGCCGATTCTCGACCGCTACGGTGTACCAGAGCAAGATCGAACTTATATCATGGCATTTTATATTCGGGGACTGATGGCAATTATCTCAGAATGGCTCAAGAACGACTGCAGCGATTCGATTACGTATGTTACAGGTGTGATTCAGCAGTGTGTAAAAATTCCACAAAGCGAAACAATGAACGCTGTTTGACAACTTCCGGTTTGTATGAGTAAGCCCGCCCCTGCTGTGGCTTTCACAGTGGGGCGGGCTTATTGTTATTTCAGATCAAATCTCACGACCACCAGCCGGTACCACAGATAGGGTATCATGTTCCAGATCATCCACAGTTCCATGAGGATGTAGTTGGGCAGGTCACGCAGGCGGAAGGGGCGTTTGCCGAGGCGGCCGCTTCGGAGCAGGTCGAAGGCCTCGTGCATCCCCTTGTCCCATGCTTCGCCGAAGCCCTGTTTGTGGAACTTGTAGCACTTGAGCAGATAGCCCAGCGCCAGCGGGATGAAGTTGAGGAGGAGCATCAGAAGAGGCTCGTTTTTGAGGGGGAGGAGGATGCTGTTCCGGCCGCTCTGCTGGCTTTTGAAGGCGTTGTACCGCACCGCGCCGGTGCTGGCCCCGCAGATGTGGTAGCACTTGGCTGTGGGGCAGAGGATGTTTTTGTAGCCCGCGTTGTTGGCCCGCCAACTGAGGTCTACGTCCTCGAAGTAGGCGAAGAAATTTTCATCAAAGACGCCGATCTCGTCGAGGATGCTCTTGCGGTAGAGGGCCGCGCCGCCGCAGGCCGAGAAGATGCGCTTCTGTCTGGTGTACCGGCTGGCCCGGCGTCCGTCGCCGGTCTTGCAGGCAAAGCCCATCCATGTGACGTAGTCGCCGGCGTCGTCGGCCAGCTCCCGGTCGAAGTGGCGGATCATAAGGCTCTGGACGGCAAAGATCTTCTCGTCGCTCTCGGCGGCGCGGAGCAGCTCGGCCAGCCACTGAGGCTCGGCAAAGGCATCGTTGTTGAACAGTACCACGAACTCGCTCTTCGCCCGGGCAATGCCCTGATTCACGGCATGAGAGAAGCCGGTGTTGCAGCCGTTCTCGATGAGGGTGAAGTTGGGCCGGCTGCAATAGCTGCGGGCCTGCTCGAGGCTCTCGTCGGTGGAGCCGTTGTCCACCACGATGAGTTCGAAATCCTGCTCGGTCTGGGCGTAGACCGACTCGATGGAGTCTTTGAGCCAGCCTTTGCCGTTGATATTGGGGATGATGATGGTCGCTTTCATAGTTTTCTGTGCTCCTGCGCTTTTTCCTGTAGCATACAAGAGATAGTATAGCATATTTTGCAGGGATTGGAAATTCCCTCTTGACAAAAACCCAAAAACGAGTATTATTGTATTAAGCGCTTAGTACAGCGACACAAGGAGATGAGAGGATGGGAGAACGATTCGACACGAGCCGCCCCATTTATGCGCAGATCGTGGAACGTCTCAAGGCAAAGATACTGGCGGGGGTCTATCCGCCCGGCGGGCATCTGGACTCAGTGCGTGATCTGGCGGCGGCAGCGGGGGTCAACCCCAACACCATGCAGCGGGCGCTGGCCCAGCTGGAAGCGGAGGGCCTCGTCCGCACCGAGCGGACAACGGGCCGCTTCGTCACCGAGGACACCGCTTTATTGGAAAAGCTGCGGGACGAGACGGCCCGGGCTGTGACCGCTGAATATCTGGAAAAAATGCGCGGCATCGGCTACGGCCCGGCACAGGCCGCCGCGCTGGTAACGGGCTGGGAAACAAAGGAGAGTGAACGGAATGAGTGAACTTCTGACCTGTGAGGGACTGACGAAATCCTACCAGAAGGGGACGAACGCCCTCGACAGCATCGACCTGCACATCGGCTTTGGCCGCATCGTGGGCCTGCTCGGCCCCAACGGCAGCGGCAAGACCACCCTCATCAAGCTGGCGAACGGCCTTTTGCAGCCCACGGCGGGAAGCATCAAAGTGGCGGGCATGGCTCCCGGCCCGGATACCAAGGCCATCGTCTCCTATCTGCCGGACGCCCAGTGGCTGCCCGACTGGATGCGGGTAGAACAGCTGGTGGAGATGTTCCGGGATTTTTATGCCGACTTCGACACTGAGAAAGCCAATGAGATGCTGGAAAAGCTGGAGCTTTCGCCCAAAGCCATCCTCAAGAGCCTCTCGAAGGGAAACAAGGAAAAAGTTCAGCTCATCCTCGCCATGAGCCGGAACGCCCGGCTCTATCTGCTGGATGAACCCATCGGCGGCGTGGACCCGGCGGCACGGGATTACATCCTGAACACCATCCTCACCAACTACAGCCGGGATGCCTCGGTCATCCTCTCCACCCACCTCATCGAGGACGTGGAACCGGTGCTGGACGAGGCAGTGTTCCTGAAGAACGGAAGGGTCTTCGCCCACCGGTCGGTGGAGGAACTCCGTGAGACCGAGGGCATGAGTGTGGATGCGTATTTCCGGGAGGTATTCAAATGCTGAAAAAATTACTGAAACATGAGTTCCGGGCCACAGCCCGCACCTACGGCGGGCTGTATCTGGCTCTGCTGGCGGTGTCGGTGCTGTTTGGCGCATCGATCCGGGGCTGGAACGGCACAAACAGCGACGCCTATTCTACTGCCGTGGGCCTGCTGAGTCTTGCGTACACGGCGGTCCTCATCGGCACGGCAGTCGTCACCGTCATGACCATCGTACGGCGGTTTTACTCCAATCTGCTGGGCCGGGAGGGCTATCTGATGCATACCCTGCCGGTGACGGAGGCCCAGCTCGTGGGTGCAAAGCTCATCTCGGGCACGGTGTGGAGCGTATGCAGCATCTTTGCGGCGGGCCTCTCCTTCGGCATTCTGGCCATCCTGATGATGGCGGAGATCGACCTGCTCGGCCAGCTGCCGTGGATGCTGTCGCAGCTCCGGGAGGCATTTGCGCGGTACGACATGGCGTTCTGGGAGGCGATGCTCTTCAGCGGCCTCGTCTGCTTCGTGCGGATGGTCAGCGCCATCGCCTGCATCTACGCCGCCTGCATGGTGGGCCATCAGTTCAAGAACCACCCTGCGCTGGCGGGCATCCTGAGCTTTTTCGGGATGCAGTACGTTCAGGGCTGGATCGAAAAGCTGCTGCGCGTGGGTGCCGGAGTCTATGAGACGGCCCTCTATACCGTCGTGGGCGATGCCGGCAGCATCCAGAACACCCTCTCTGCGCTCATGGGCTGCGCGGCCCTCACGCTGGGCATCGCGGCAGCGTTCGGGGTGTTCTGGTTCGGGCTGACGGTCTGGCTGATGCGAAACAGGCTCAACATGGAGTGACACAGCGTGAAAAATCTGACGGAAAATTTGAGATTTCCTCTTGACTTTACACGGATAAAGTGTATAATGCAATCAAACCGATGAGGCGGAAGAGAACCTGCACAGCGCATCTTCAGTGAGCCCGGACAGTGGAAACGGGTGAGAGCGGGGCAGAGATTCGTGGGCCGCCGAGGGCCGGGCAAACGAGGCAGAGCCTCTAGTAGCTTGGGACGGAAGCCTCCGTTACAGGGCAGGGGAGTGTTGGCTCTCCGTGAGGGGCTTTGCAGCTTCCGAGGGAAGATGGGCAAAGCAAGCAAGGTGGCACCGCAGATTCGAATTTCTCGACTCTGTCCTTGTGGATGAACACACAGGGACAGGGTCGTTTTGTTATACGAGAACAAAAGCCCGTCCCGCAGGTGGAGCGGGTTTTTATTTTATATGCCGCCCGCTCCAAGGAAGGAGCAACCGCTATGAAAACCATGAACATGATCTCCCGCCGCAGTTTTCTGAAGGTGGCAATGGCCGCTGCCACTGTTTCTGCTCTGGGCCTGACCGGCTGCGGCTCTTCGGCCTCGGGCACTGCGTCCGGCACCGCCTCCAGCGCAGCAGCTTCTTCTGCTGCCGCCAGCGCGGCAGGGCAGACCTTTAAGGTCGGCATCGTCAACTATGTGGATCACGCCTCCCTGAACCAGATCGTTGAGTCGGTGGAGAGCCGTCTGGACGAGGTGGCCAAGGAGAAGGGCGTCACCTTCGACTACGCCGACTACTACGCCAACGCACAGGCCGACCAGACCAACCTGAACCAGATCGGTGCCGACCTCGTGGCCGACGGTGTGGACGTCATCGTGGCCGTGGCCACCCCCACCGCCGCCACCATGCTGGCTGCAGTGGAGGATACCGACATCCCCGTGGTCTACTCCGCCGTCACCGACCCTGCCGCCGCCGGCTTCGACACCGAGCCGAACATCACCGGCACCTCCGACGCCCTGAACACGGACGCCATCATGAACCTCATTCTGGCTGTCAACCCCGACATCGACACCATCGGCCTGCTGTACGACCTGAGTCAGGATGCCTCCACTCAGGCCATCGCCGACGCCAAGGCCTTCTGCGACGGCAAGGGCATCAAGTACATCGAAAAGAACGGCACCACTACCGCCGAGGTGCAGATGGCCGCCGAGGCCCTCATCGCTGCCGGTGTCAAGGCCGTCTTTACCCCCACCGACAATACCGTCATGACTGCGGAGCTGTCCATCTACGAGACCTTCATCGAGGCAGGCGTCCAGCACTACACCGGCGCGGACAGCTTCGCCCTGAACGGCGCATTCGTGGGCTACGGCGTCGATTACGTCCAGCTGGGCGAGGCCACGGCCGATATGGTGGTGGAGCTGCTCTGCGACGGCAAGACCCCCGCAGACCTGCCCTTCCAGACCTTCGACAACGGCATCGCTACCATCAACACCGAGACCTGCGAGGCTCTGGGCCTCGACCTCGACACCGTGAAAAAGGCCTTCGCGCCCTACTGCACCGAGGTCGTGGAAGTGACCACGGCGGAGAACTTCTCTTAACAGCTGAAAGCCTCTCCCTTTGGGAGAGGTGTCACCGAAGGTGACGGAGAGGGCAAGGCTGCTGAGAAAAAGCAAAAATGCTGCGATAAGCTGATTTGAAAAAAGCTTCAGAATATCGAGAAGTGAGAAGCTTTTTGAGAGGTGGCTTGCCCTCTCAGGCGCTTACGCGCCAGCTCTCCCAAAGGGAGAGCCTTTCAAAAAGGAAAAATATCATTTATTAAGGAGCACACCATGCTGGCGAGTATCTTTTCGCTCAACGTCATCCAGACCGCGCTCGAGCTGGGCTGCATCTACGCCCTCGTTGCACTGGCTCTGTTTCTGAGCTATTCCATCCTGAATATCGCGGACCTGTCCACCGACGGCTGCTTCACCCTTGGCTGCGCCGTCGCCTGTCAGGTGGCGCTGACCGGCCACCCCTTCCTCGCCTTGCTGGCGGCGATGGCGGCTGGCGTGTGCTCCGGCTTCGTTACGGCTTTTTTGCAGACCCGGCTCGGGGTCGAGAGCATCATGGCCGGCATCATCGTCAACACCGGCCTGTATACCATCAACCTCGCGGTGATGGGCTTCTCCTCCACCATGTCGCTGGTCAAGACCGAGACGGTCTTTTCCATCGCCAAGCGCGCCCTGAGCTTTACGGGCGGCTGGTATAAGCTGGTGCTGGCGGCGGCAGTCATCGCACTGGCCGGGGCCGCGATGGTGGGCTTTCTCGGCACCCGCCTCGGCCTGTCCATCCGCGCCACCGGCGACAACGCCGCGATGGTGCGGGCTTCCAGCATCAACCCGGCCTTTACCATCACGGTGGGCCTGTGCATCTCGGGCGCGCTGACCGCCCTGTCCGGCGGTCTGCTGGCCCAGTACCAGAAGAGCTGCGACATCAACGTGGGCACCGGTATGGTGACCATCGCGCTGGCCTCCCTCATCATTGGCGAAACGCTGGTGGGCAGGCGGACGATGGTGCGCCGGGTGCTGGGCGTCGTCTTCGGCAGCTGCCTCTACCGCTTCATCGTGGCGGTGGCTCTCCGCTTCAACGTCCCGGCGGCTGCGATGAAGCTGGTAAGCGCCATCATCGTGGCTGTGGCCATCTCGATGCCTGCGATCAAAGAAAAAATCGCCTTTGAGAAGCGCCGCAGTGCGGCCCGAACCCGGAAGGAGCGTGTGTGAGATGGAGATGCTGGAACTTCGCAATCTGCACAAGACCTTCAACCCCGGCACCGTCAACGAAAAGATCGCCCTGAACGGTGTCAGCCTGACGATGGAGGCAGGAGACTTCGCCACCATCGTCGGCTCCAACGGCGCGGGCAAATCCACCCTCTTCAACGCCATCACCGGCGGTTTCATCGCCGACGAGGGCAGCATCACGCTGGGCGATGAGGACATCACCTTTACGCCGGAATACCAGCGCAGCCGGGTCATCGGCCACCTGTTCCAAGACCCCCTCAAGGGCACAGCCCCCAACATGACCATCGAGGAGAATCTGGCGCTGGCCTATCTTCGCGCCGGAACTGCCCCCAACGCCATCTTCTCCCGCATCTCCCGCAAAGACAAGGAGATCTTCCGCGAAAAGCTGGCCCTGCTGGACATGGGCCTCGAAGACCGGATGAAACAGCCGGTGGGTCTGCTGTCGGGCGGTCAGCGTCAGGCGCTGACCCTGCTGATGGCCACCCTCGTCACCCCGAAGCTCCTGCTTCTGGACGCCGGATGACGGTGGACGACCTGCTGGAAAAGTTCCGCGAGAACGCAGGCAAGGCCCTCGACAACGACCGCATCCTCCTGAGCAAGGTGGAAAAGGATAACTGAAACCCAAAAAGACCTCTGCACGAGATGGCGTGCAGAGGTCTTTTGCTGTCTTTACAGCTTGTCTTCCTTCAGGTAGCGGATGAGCAGGGGCAGCTCGTAGATCAGCATGGAGAGCCAGCCGATGCCGTAGCTCACGGGCAGGAACCGAAGCTCGACCTTGAGCAGCAGGATCAGAATGGCGGCGGCCAGCACCCGGAAGCCCATGTTGAGCATACTGCTGGTCAGGGTGACCTTCAGGTCGCCCAGACCCCGGAAGCCGCCCTGAATGCCGTTGGTCATGCCGGGCATCAGGTAGAAGAGGGAGGCGCACCGCAGGAACCGGACGCCCAGCTCGATGACAGCAGGGTCGTCCACAAAGAGGGAGATAATGGGGCGGGCAAAGAGCAGGCAGACTGCCATCAGGAGCAGGCCGTAGACAAGCTCGATGCGCAGGCCGCAGAAAAAGCCCTGCCGTACCCGCTCTTTTTTGCCTGCGCCGTGGTTCTGGGCCATCAGGGTGGTCATGGCGTGGGCGATGTTCTGCTGGGGCATATAGGTGAAGTCGTCCACCCGGCGCTGAGGACCGTGGAGAGGGCGCAGCCCTCGCTGCCCCACCCCAGCACCTCGACGAAGAACAGGTCGCCGCCGATGTTCAGCACGGAGCTTATCATCAGGAAGTAGAGGGCGCTCTTGCTGTCGCCCAGCGCCCGCATGGTGGCCGCGAGGAAGTTGTAGAAGAAGGTGAAGATGAGCCCGGCAAACACGATGCGGAGGTACTGCACCGCGATGGGCAGGATCTCCGTCGGCACCTGCATCAGCCGCAGCAGGGGCGTCGCCAGCAGGACACAGAGGGCCGAAAAGACCAGCGAGAATACGGTGCCCGCGATGGCGGTGGTGGAGACCTGACGCTCCACCCGCTGGGTGTCGCCCGCGCCGTAGGCCGTGCTGACGAGGATGCCCGCGCCGAGGCAAAGCCCGTTGATGAAGAGGATGGCCAGCGTCATCAGCGGATTGGAGGTGCCAACGGCGGCGAGGGCGTCCTCGCCCACGAATTTGCCCACGATGATGCTGTCGGCGGCGTTGTAGGTGAGCTGGAACAGGTTGCCCAGTACCAGCGGAACGGTGAAATCGACCAGAAGGGGCGTGATGGCCCCGGTCGTCATGTCTTTTGTCATGCGTCCTTCTCTTTTCCTTTTTAAATATGCTTATAAGATGCTCTGTCGTCCGCTGAACACCGCCAGCGCCGAGCGGCTGGTGCCGTTGGCGATGAGCTGCGCTGCTGCATGGAGGGCTGCGCCTGCGCTGGGGGAGGCCGGGATGGCGTCGGTGCGCAGGACCCGCTGCGCGGCCCGGGCTGCGTCGGCGGTGGTGACGGCGGCGATGTTGTCCACGACGTAGGCGTTGTAGTTGCCGGGCACGAGGCCGAAGCCGATGTCCGGGATGCCGTGAGGCCCGGTGAGTCCGCCGCTGAGGGCCTGACTCTCGTATGGCTCCACCGCCACGATGCGGACATCGTTCGTCCACGCCTTGACCGTCTCGCCCACGCCGGTGATGGTGCCGCCGCTGCCCACCCCGATGACGATGCTGTCCACGATGCTCGAGCCTTCCCGGGCGATGGAGCGCACCAGCGCAGGCCCGGTGACCCGGCGGTGGTAGGTGGGGTTGTCGTCACTGCGCAGCCAGTCCATGTAGAACCAGCCCTTCTCGGCGGCCTTTGCCTCGGCCTCCGCCCGCGCCCCGGCAGGGCCTGCCTGCGCGGGGGTGTGGAGGATCTGTGCCCCGAGGCGGAGCAGGCTTTCCTGCCGCATGGCAGGGGCATCCTCCGGCATGACCAGAACCACCGGGTGGCCCGCCGTCTGCCCCGCCAGCGTCAGCGCCGTGGCAAAGGGGCCTGACACGGCCTCCACGATGGGCTGGCCGGGGGTCAGCGCCCCCCGCGCAAGGGCCAGTGCCAGCATCCCCTCGGCCAGCTCGTCCCGGGCGGTGCCGGTGGGGCCGTTGCAGTTCAGATAGGCGTACAGCCGTCCCCGCAGCCCGCAGGCCGCAAGATAACCCCGCAGCTCGACGATGGGGCCGGGCAGCAGGGTCTGGTAGATGTTGGGGTAGATGGGCACGGGCGGCCTCCTTTCGTCTTCCGGGATACAACAAGGGTCAGTACCTATAACTTTAGCGCAAAGGGCCGGAAGCGTCAAGCGGGATTTGGGCAGAAAAGAGAAAAATGCGGAGAAAATCTGGCAAAATGACGCAAAAAGTTCTTGACAAAGGGGGCGGCGTCTGCTATACTCCGTATGTAAAGCAAAAAACCTTTACAAACAGCGGAGGTCAGAGCAGGACAGAACATGGCAAAAGACTTTGAAATGGGCTATCTGCTCGATTTTTACGGGAGGCTCATCCGCTCCATCGACGAAGTGAATGAGAGCTGAAAATGGATTTGAGAGGAGCACCGCACAATGGCATTTGAATCTTTGACCGACCGCCTTGCCGGTGTGTTCAAAAAGCTGCGCGGCCACGGCAAGCTGAACGAGGCGGACATCAAGGCCGCCATGCGCGAGGTCCGGATGGCCCTGCTGGAAGCCGACGTCAACTACAAGGTGGCGAAGGACTTCTGCGCAAAGGTCTCGGAGCGTGCGATGGGGCAGGAGGTCATGGAGAGCCTGACCCCCGCCCAGCAGGTGGTCAAGATCGTCAACGAAGAGCTGATTGCTCTGATGGGCGGCGAGGAAGCCCCCCGTCTAGTCATCAAGAACAAGGGCCAGACCATCATCATGCTCTGCGGCCTGCAGGGCAACGGTAAGACGACCCACGCAGCCAAGCTGGCCAAGTATTACATCAAGCAGGGCCGCCGCCCGATGCTGGTGGCCTGCGACATCTACCGCCCCGCTGCGATCGATCAGCTGCAGGTGGTGGGCAAGCAGGCCGGTGCGCCGGTGTTCACCCTGCCGGGTGCCAAGCCCCCGGAGATCGCCCGCAAGGCGCTGGCCCACGCCAAGGACTACGGCAACGATATCGTCATCCTCGATACCGCGGGCCGGCTGCAGATCGACGAAGTGCTGATGCAGGAGCTGGTCCAGATCAAAGAAGCCGTCCCCGTGGACGAGACGCTGCTGGTCGTGGACGCCATGGCCGGTCAGGACGCGGTGAATGTCGCAAAGACCTTCAACGAGACGGTGGGCATCGACGGCATCATCCTCACCAAGACCGACGGCGATACCCGCGGCGGCGCAGCCCTCTCGGTGCTGTCCGTTACCGGCAAGCCCATCAAGTTTCAGGGCACCGGCGAAAAGCTGGACGACCTTGAGGTCTTCCATCCCTCCCGCATGGCAAGCCGCATCCTCGGCATGGGCGATGTGCTGAGCCTCATCGAGCGCGCACAGGACGCTGCCGACGAGAAGCTGGCCGAAGAGACCGCCAAGCGGATGATGGAAAACAAGTTCGATATGAACGATATGCTGGCCCAGT
>PPYF01130857.1_pt1 | contig 17501 bp, 20 predicted proteins | sample 1559871 | NCBI WGS metagenome assembly PPYF01 (sample SAMN08240021, study PRJNA423297) | Human gut metagenome, whole genome shotgun sequencing project.
ATTTTTAACCTCTCAATTTGTCGACAATCTAAAGCGCGAGTATGCGGGCACGGTGTATTACGACCGATTTATTTTAGGCAAGTGGGCGCTGGCCGAAGGACTTGTGTACTCTGTATTTGACGAGGGCAAAAACATATACTCTACCCCGCCGTGGAACGATGAATGCGGAGAATATTACATCAGTGTGGACTACGGGACGATGAACCCGACGTCGATGGGACTGTGGAGGATACATGACGGCAAAGCCTACCGGATTAAAGAGTATTACCATAGTGGCCGAAACAGCAGAAAGCAACTGACTGATGAAGAGTACTACGCGGCGCTTGAGCGGTTGGCTGAGGATAGAGTAATACAATCTGTTATCGTAGACCCGTCGGCCGCATCGTTTATAGCGGCCATCCGCAGGCATGGAAAGTATACGGTGAGAGCGGCCAATAATGCTGTTCTGGACGGGATCAGGCATACCTCGGCATATATAAATCAGGGTAGGATACTGATCCATAGCAGCTGTGAAAACACATTGAACGAGCTAAAGGCCTACCGATGGGATGAAAGCGCCGGAGAGGGTGGCGATATGGGCTTATGGAACGCAATAAAACAGGTGGTGGATAGAGTGTTAGGGAAACAGACAATAGAAACAGCGTTAGGGGTCAAACTGGCGGTAGCGCCCGAAATGGTGGACGCAATAGAGCTTTGGAGCGCAATGTATCAGGACTGTCCGCCATGGAAGGGCGCAACGGTACAAACCATAGGGCTACCGGCGGCCATCGCCTCTGAGGTTGCGCGGTTGGTCACCATTGAAATGAAGTCGGAAATAAGCGGAAGTGCACGAGCGGAATATCTCAATAAGCAATACAGGCCGGTTATTAACGATCTGCGCCGATACGTGGAATACGGATGCGCAAAGGGCGGGCTAATCCTTAAGCCATACATAGACGGCAGAGACATTGTTGTTGACTATGTGCAGGCTGGACAGTTTTTTCCGGTGGCGTTCGACAGCAAGGGTGATATTACGGATATAATTTTTGTCGAGCGTAAGCAATCCGGAGATGTCACATATACCCGCCTTGAGAGACACAAAATGGTCGGGACGGTCTGCGAGATAACGAACAAAGCATACCGAAGCGCTAACAAAAACTATCTTGGAAACGAAGTATCTCTTGGATCTGTTGACGAATGGGCGGGTCTCGCACCCCGAGCAGAGGTAATCAACGTCAACCAGCTGCTGATTGGACATTTTAAACCCGCTGGCGCTAACACGGTCGATACATCATCCCCGCTGGGGGTTAGTGTGTACAGCAGGGCCGTAGATCTGATCAGGGAAGCCGACAGACAATACAGCCGCTTGCTTTGGGAATTTGAGGGCGGCGAATTAGCGATTGATGCGGATGTGACAATGTTTAAAAAGCACGCCAGGACGGGCAAAATGGAACTCCCCAAGGGTAAAGAACGATTATTCAGGGCGCTCAATATGGACAGCACACAGAGCGGCGTAAAGCCGCTCGAAGTATTTTCTCCGACTCTTAGAGATGGCAGCCTTATAAACGGCCTGAACCAGCTACTGCAGCGCATAGAGGACACCTGTGGGCTTGCCAGGGGGACGTTTTCCGAGGTGCAGAGCGAGGCAAAGACAGCCACAGGCGACGCTGGGCAGGCTTGCGCCAGCGGGTACTTATGATATCTCCTATGAGTGGGACGACAGCGTTATCGTTGATACGCAAACCGAGCAGGTCATACGGATGCAGGAGGTGGCGGCAGGATTGCTTAGGCCTGAGCAGTACCTCATGTGGCGGTATGGAGTTAGTGAGCAGGACGCTAAAGCCATGATGCCCGACGCATTTGATGGCGGTGACGGATAATGCTAACGCCGGACTACCTGAGCGGGGCGCCTTCGGGATTAGTTGACCTGTTCGCCGAGCTTGAAGAGTTTGTAATACGCGATATAGCCCGCAGGGTTGCCAAGACCGGCGCCATTACAGATACAGCACTGTGGCAGACGGCGAGACTGCAGGAGTTAGGCGCGGGGCTGGTCGAGATCGAACGCGAGGTCGCAAGGATACTAGGCAAATCTGAAAGCGAAATCGAAAAGCTCCTGAATGAGGCTGTTAACCGCTCTCTTGGTTATGATGATGATATATACCGCAGGGCAGGCCTGGATCCCGATGCGCTCGGGATGTCCCAATACATCAGGGATTATATAACGGCGGTGTCACGACAGACGCAGAGCATGTTCGTTAATTTTACACAGTCAATGGGGTTTAAGACGCCGACAGGCTTTAAGCCAATAGCGCAGTATTACCAGCATGCGCTTGATCTCGCTCACCTTAAGATTGCAAGCGGAGCCATAGATTACCGGACAGCGATCAGGCAGGGCGTGGCGGAGCTGGCTGATAGCGGGATCCGGTTTGTTGATTACGAGAGCGGCTGGGTAAACCGCGTCGACGTAGCCGTTCGCCGCGCTGTGCTGACAGGGATAGGACATACGGCCGGCGAGCTGGCAATCATGCGCGCGGATGCGCTGGGTGTCACGACGATGGAGATAACGGCCCATGCCGGAGCGAGGCCGAGCCACGCCGTATGGCAGGGACGGATAGTGGATCGTTCGGGGCGTGATCCACGCTATCTTACGCTTATGGATATAGGCTATGGAGATGTAACCGGCTTCAAGGGCGCCAACTGCCGGCATGACTGGTTTCCGTTCGTCCCTGGGATATCCGTCCGCACGTATACCGACAGCCAGCTCCGCAACATCGACCCGCCGCCTTTTGAGTACAACGGCAAGACTTACAGCTACTACGATGCAACGCAGGCTCAGCGGCGCATGGAGACAGCGATCCGCAAGACCAAGCGGGAGATAATGGCATATGATGCAGCAGGAGACAGCGACATGTTTACTGCCAAAAGCGTATTGCTCAGACGGCAGAGAGATGCGTACAATGAGTTTTGCCGTGCGGCTGGGATACGGCCCAAGCTGGACAGGGCGCAGCAGTATGGATACGGACGGAGCATAAGCCAGAAGGCGGTGTGGGCATATAACAGAGCGTCAAGCTATAGCCGACTGAAGGGTACTAAGACGGCGGGCGGTATATTGGTGGGCGGGGTATCAAATCATTTTGGGCAGCGCGCCATAACGCGCGGTATAGGGCTAAGCGATATCCTTGACGCATTGACCAAACCGCTTAAAATAGGTAATATAAAAGAACAGGACATCAGGAGAAGTCAGGAGTATTTTGGAGAAAACGCAAGAGTGCAGATAAATCCAGATACAGGCGTCCTGATTACTGTATGGAAGACCAGTAGAAAGCTTCGCATCAAGCTGAAAGGAGGGAAATAATTGAAGCTGAAATGGAACAGGGAGCAGCTGGGCATGCTCAACAAAATCGGCTTTAATTTCGATCCGTCAAAAGACCTTTCGGACGCTGAATATTTTGTGCTTGATGAAAGGGTTTCGGAGTATCTGATGATGTATGGCTTTGACGAGGACGCGCCGAACAAAGAAGGCCTGATATGTGAAAGTATTATGGACATATTAAGCGAACAGTAAGCCGCCTGGGCAGGGCGGCTTTTTCGTGCCCAGGAAGACGCCTAACAGGGCGTCTTTTTTGATATAAAAAATCAGCGAAAGGATTGATGATATGTTAGTAGAAGTGAAAAAGGCAGGAAAAGAAGAAAAGATTATCGTTACAAGTCTGGATGTAGCCGATACATTTGGAAAAGAGCATAAAAATGTCCTGAGGGATATTGAATCCCTGGGCTGCTCAGAGGAGTTTAGACGGCTCAATTTTGAGCCGTCCTATTACATCAATCAGCAAAACAAAAAACAGCCGATGTATTACTTAACCCGTGATGGATTTACCCTACTTGTTATGGGATATACTGGAGAATTGGCTATAAAGTTCAAAGAAGCGTATATTCGACAATTCAACGCAATGGAACGAGCCTTGACAAGTAAAATCATCGAACGTGAAAAAGGCATAGCGGTAAGGCAGGCGCTCACTAAAGCAATCCAGCAGTCAAACGAGAATGAACGCATGCATGGTCATGCTTATTCGACATATACGAACTGCATTTACAAGGTCTTGTTTGGCATGAATGCAAAACAGCTGCGCGAGCAATATGGAATCGGCGCAAAAGATGAATTGAGAGATTGTTTTACTGCCGAAGAGCTTTATTCGGTTCAGTCGGCGGAACGCCTTGTAAGCGGATTGATTGATCTGGGAATGGGCTATGAGGAAATAAAGGGATTTTTGCAAGATAAGCTCGTAAAAAGACTGGCTGCATAAAAGGATCAGACAAGGTGCGAAAGTACCTTTTTTGATATCGTGGCCCACACGGGGCCCTTAATGATATGTGATGAAAGGAGATTAATGTGGAAAGAGAATATCTTGAAGGCTTAAAGCTGGACAATGACACTATTGACAAGATCATGGCGGAACATGACAAAGACATTGATGGACTGAAACAGCAGGTAGACACCCTAGAAGCGGAAAAGGAAAGTCTTGCGGGACAGCTCGGCGAAGCGAACAGGCAGATTGAGGATTTCAGGGGTATGGACATCGAGGGAATCAAACAGGCGGCCGACGACTGGAAAACCAAGGCGGAAGCCGCAGAAGCCAAAGCAAAGGCCGACGTAGAGAAGCTGCAGTTTGATTACGCTTTGAATGCCGCGCTAACAGGGGCAAGAGCGCGGGACACAAGAGCGGTTACGGCGTTGCTGGACATGGAAGGCCTGAAGCTGAATAACGGAGAGATCGTCGGCCTGAAGGATCAGCTGGAAAGGCTGAAAGCTGAAAAGGAGTTTTTGTTTGAGGGCGAGGGGATCCCGAGGATAGTAAAGGGCACAAACAATAACGCCGATACAGGCGGGACTGATGCCTTAAGGGCCGCTATGGGATTAGGTAAAAAAGAATAAATTTAGGAGGAAATAAAGTATGCCAAATACAATAGTATTAGCAAAAAACTATACCGATCTGCTTGATGAGGTGTACCGCAGTGCATCGGTAACAGCAGACCTTACAAGCGATAACACAATAATACGTGCAGGCGTAAATGCCAACGAGATAGTATATCCGCAGATTAGTGTTACCGGACTAGGGGATTACGACCGAAACGCCGGCTACACTCAGGGTACTGTTGACGTGCAGTGGAAGACAACGTCATTTAATTATGACAGAGGAACAAAATTGTCTGTTGACGCAATGGATAGTCAGGAAACATTTGATATTGCCGCCGGCACCGCCGGCGCGGCCCTGCAAAGGGAGCGTGTAGCACCAGAGGCCGATGCATTTGTGTTTGCAACGCTGGCAGGCAAAACGGGCATCTCCATAGCGAATGCGGCCACTCTTGCCGGCGGCGAAGAGTTTCTTGCCGCGCTGTTGGCCGCCAAGAATAAAATGGATGAAGACGAGGTGCCCGAGGAAGGACGCATTCTGTATGCAACGCCAACGCTAATTAATAGTTTAATGGCGCTGGATACAACAAAATCCAAAGAGGCCTTTAACTCGTTTAGTACAGTGAAGAAGGTCCCACAGACCCGCTTCTACACCTCTATTGATTTGCTTGATGGAAAATCGGAAGGCGAGGAACTGGGGCACTTCCAGAAATCAGCGTCTGGTAAGGAAATCAACTTTATGATTATCCATAAGCCGGCCATCATCAAATGGGATAAGCACATCGCATCTGATGCGATACCACCAGCAAACAACCCAGATAGCGACGCTTACATTATCAAATATCGCAAGTATGGAATCGTTGACGCTTACGACAACAAGCTTGCAGGCATCTATCTGCATCACAAGGCATAGGGAGGGATGATTATGGCGCAGACGGTAGGCATGGGGGCGACCAAAAAGCTGACCCCCGAAAAAAAGGAGGTCAAGCGGCTGAAAGATGAGATTGATACTCTGAAGACGGAGCTTGAAAAGGCATACGCGCGGATCGCGGAACTGGAAGGGAGCCAGTAGCATGGCATATGCGGACTATGCTTATTATACCGACATATACAAGGGCGCCACCGTGCCCGAATCGGAGTTCGACGCAGCGGCAGAGCGCGCATCGGAGATACTGGACAGCCTGACTTACGGGCGGATTACGGGCGATTGGATCGACGATGACAGCGTAAAAAAGGCCTGCTGTGCAATAGCGGAGAGGCAGTATACAGCTGACCAGCGAGGAGGCGCTGACGTCAAAAGCGAGAGCGTTGGCTCATACAGCGTAACATATGCAGACGGCGGCACGAACGCCAAGAATGTGGCAATAGCAGCACGATATCTCGCCGAAACGGGCCTGCTATACAGAGGATTGCCATGATAACTAACGCAGACATGACCATCTATCACAGGGTTGTAGCGCCGGATACGCGGCTGGATACCTATGTCAGGTATCCGGTCTACGGCGTCTTGTGGGAGGAACGGCAGGCTGTCAACGTTATAAGCAGCGGTCTGAAAGACGCCGATAAGGTGACGGTATACGTACACATTGACAATATGTCCGGCGTTGCTGTCGCAAACGGCGACGTCATGGTACGCGGCATATGCGATAGAGAGATAGCAACCGACTACAGGATTGCACAGCTGCAGAGGGATTACCCCAGCGCGGTTGTGACCAGCGTCGATAAGAAGGATTTTGGCAGCGTACGGATGCGGCATTATGAGATTGGGGGCAAATAATGGCAAACAGAATTACAATTACAACGCCGAGAGGCTCTATCTACCATATGACCGGAAAAAATGGTAAGGTTACTGCCAGGCTGGAGTGGAATGCAGGATTTGGACGCGAGAAGACGGCCAGTTTCACACGCGCACAGATGTTTGTAGACAGTGAGGTGCTGCGGTTTTGCTCCTCTCGTGTACCGTTTGATACGGGGATGCTCCAAAAGTCCGGCATCCTCGGCACGGTTGTAGGGAGCGGCGAGGTGCGGTACATCGCGCCATATGCTGCTAAACAGTACTACCATACGGCGCCTACGCGGAGTTATGACGCCAATCGCGGCGGTATGTGGTTTGAGCGCGGCAAAGCGGTTGAGCGGGATCACATCCTTCGTGGCGCGCAGAAAATAGCAGAAGGGAGACGGTAATGAGTACAACAATCATAGAAGCACTATTTGAGTATTTTGCGGCTTGCCCGTTGATAACGGATAATCGGCTCAACATCGACTATTTGCCTGAGGATACCAGCCAGGCGGGCGTTGAATACTCAATAGGTACGACGCCCGCCAACGAGGTTGTAAGGCAATACAAAGACGGAGGGCAGCTATGCCGATACGTATTCGTGATTACCGGAGTTAATGATTGCGCGCCAGGTGCTGCGCAGAATATGCTTAACTCAGGCTTTTATGAGGTATTGGCGCTATGGCTGGGCAAGCAGTCCCGAATGCGAAAATTGCCGGATCTGCCGGACGGACTGTCGGCCCAGCGAATTAAGGCATTGGGTCCAGGCTATTTATACGCGCCGGACATCAACTCGGGTAAATACCAAATCCAGTGCGAGCTGGAATATTACAGAAAAGGAGATATTAATGTATGAAATTAGGCGATTTCATGGCCGGAAGAACCCCGAATCCTGATCATTCGGGGTTTTCTAATGCGGATGATATGGTGCTTGCCGTTGGCTTAGGCAGCGCGGCCGCAGAACCAAATGACTATACTGCGGCTGTTGTGGGGATAACCGAAGCCTCAGGGGCGCTTGACGCACAGACGCAGGATGCTAATTACCTGTATACTGGACCGGTATCCATCAAAACCGGAACATCACGCACTTTCACAGTAAGCGGGGACAGATGCCACGGCGACGAGTTCCAGGATGCGTTACTGTCCCACGCCGTCAAATACGGCACAGGGCAGGCGGTAATCAAGCCGTATGTATACTTTGATATGCTGACAGGCAAGGGCGAAAAAGGAGAGGTGTCTATAGCGGTCGAAGAGGATCTGAGTGGGGCCGCAGGAGAAAGAGCATCGTTTAGCGCCGCGCTGACCTCAGTTGGTAAACCCACAGAATATACGTATGTGCCCAAGGCGTAAGAAACATATTGATGGGCGGCTGAGCCGCCCTTTTGCATTGCAAGGAGATTAATTATGATAGTAAACGGTATTGAACTGGATTTTGATATCACATCGCCAGCCGACGTGCTGCGCTATAAAGCGGCGGGAGAAAAAATGGAAGCCGAGGGCGCGGTGATAGCCATGCCGTCATTGCAGCCCGACGATCCGGATTTTTTGGATGCTTATGTGGATATGCTGAACGCGCAGCTGCGGCTGTACGGCAATTTTATTGATGAGGTCTTTGGTGACGGGACTGCCAGTCGCTTATTAGGAGACAATCCCAGCCTGAACAAAGTCGCGGAGATCAACGACGCCCTGGGAGAGGCCATGGAAGCGCAGGGCAAGGAGTTTGGCGTCAGGCTGCAAAAGTACAAACCCAACAGGGCAACGCGGAGGACCGCGAAGTGAACATCCTGCTCTTAAACGGCCTGCCGGAGGAATACGAAGGGATCCCGATATCGCCGGATTATCGCAACATGATACAGGTTGACATGATATTACGGGATCCCGATCTATCCGATGCCGACAAGGTTGCCGCAGCGCTGGATCAGCTGTATCCGGAGATCCCTGGCGACATCACAAAGGCGATAAACGGGCTGGGCTGGTTTTTTATGCGGGGCCAGACAGACAGCGGTAAAGAGGGTGGACGCACCCCCCAGAGAGCATTTGATTTTGAGCAGGATGCAAACCTGATCTATGCGGCGTTTTATGCAACGTATGGTATAAGTCTCACCACTGTGGACTATCTGCATTGGTGGGAGTTTATGGCGTTGTTTGAGGGCTTGCCAGAGAGCACGCTAATAAAGAGGGTGATCTACTGGCGCACAGCCGACCTGACGGGCCTGCCAAAGGAGGAGCGCAGGCGCGTCCAGAAGATGCGCAGGCTGTTTGCCCTGAAACAGACGGACGCGCCCCCGCTAAGCGTCGAGGAAGTTAACCGGCAGACCATGGAAAGAGTAGCAAAACGATTCGAAATGGCGGAAAAGGCGTTGAAAGGGGGTGAAAAAGATGTTAAAATTACATGAATACATTTCTTATTGGAGGTTTTGTTATGAAAAAGGTATTAACTTTTGTGATGTTGTTGATGCTTCTTGTGCTTGTTGTTGGTTGTAGCCCAAATGAACAAGGGGCCAGCGGGGCAGGGCAGACTTCGGAGCCTACGCATTCCGCTGAAGTAATCGAGCCCACGCTATTAGAACCGACGCAAAGTATTTTGCCTACTGAAGTCCCAACCCAGCAACCTACTCAGGAGCCACAAAAGACGGAGTTCGATGAGATTGATATAAGCGATTACGGAATTAGTGTATCTTTGCCAGCCGATTCAAGAGTTTTCGACAATAGAGAAGAAGGAGGCACCCTTGGTTTTACAAATGTTGATAAATCTTGGATTTTGCTATTCGTAACCATTGACGCAGGCGATATGACGAACGAAACGCTTGTTTCGGAGACTGATGTTGCAAAACACTTGAAAGCAGGATATGAAGAGAGCGAAGAAAATATAGAATACCTGGTAGATGGAACAACTATGCTAGACGGCGAGGAGGTCCTCCATATTATTTATGCTTATACAAGGGACGGAGAACAAGCAAGAGCGGAGCATATAATATTTGTGGAGAATGGCAAAGTTATTGATATGTCATTAAACGTGTTTGATTTAAAAGATGAGGACGCTATTGCTATACTAGAGGAAATAAAAGATTCTGTTAGATTTAAATAATCGCTCATTTGATAAAAAGAATAGTAGCTGCTCCCTCTAGCCAAGCGCACAGCTACTACTCCATCACGCCGCTCAATAATGGAGAACGGTGAAATCATTATATCATAATACCTTCGTTTGGTAAACCAAATGAGGGTATTTTTGTAGAATTTTTTTTAGTTCACGTATTGACATACAAGTATGTTTGTATTATTATATGATTGTAAGGAGGTGAAAATATTGCCAGAGAAAACTTTAGCGTTCCGTATAGACGAAGAGTTCCATCGAAAAATCAAGATTCATCTCGCTAAAGAAGGCATAACCCTCAGAGATTACGTGCTAGGCTTAATTCGCGATGATTTAGAGAAATTGGAAAAGGAAGACAGTACGGAACGAAAATAAGAAAACACCCGCATACCCGACCAAGAGACAGCGAGTGTTTAAGGCGACAGAGTGACCTCTATCTGAAATCTATTATAATCAGATAGGGTACTTCTGTCAAACCAATTAATTTTTAATTTGATGGAGGTATTTTATTATGTCAAACATGTTTGAGGCATTGACCGAGATTGAAACAGCATGCACAAGAATGCACCAGGCCAAAACGATAACAGAGATAATCAGTGATAGCTTTGGAGAACAGATATCAAATGCATACTGCGCGAAAGTATCTGAGGCATTGGCGGCCTTGGAATCGCTCCTGGAGCGCGCCATTGATGATATGAGTAATGCCGTATCAAAGGCATACGACGAGTATTAATATGAGTGTAACGGCTGTTTACAGACCTAAGAGCGGTTAATATAATATGATACAAGATTTGGAAAGGAGACTAAAATGGCAGAAATTCAAATGTTTGAAAACTCGGCATTCGGGAGTGTTAGGACTATTGAAGAAAACGGTAAAGTGCTGTTTTGCGGTAAGGACATTGCGGTGGCCCTTGGATACGAGAATCCGTCTAAAGCTGTCCGGGATCATTGCCGCGCAGATGGGGGTCCAAAACGTTACCCCATCGTTGACAGCCTCGGGAGACGACAGGAAGCCACCTTTATCTCAGAGGGCGATGTATACCGCCTGATAACACACAGCAAGTTACAGGCGGCCGAACAATTTGAGCATTGGGTGTTTGACGAGGTGCTCCCCTCAATCCGGCGGCACGGCATGTACGCCGTGGACGATCTCCTGAATGATCCGGACCTGGCCATACAGGCGTTTACAGCCTTAAAGAAGGAACGAGCCAAGAACAATGTCCTGCAGATCGAAAACGCCCAGCAAAAGCAGATCATAGGCGAGCTTAAGCCCAGGGCAGACTACACAGACCGTATATTAAGCAACCCAGGGCTTGTAACGATAACGCAGATAGCCAAGGACTACGGTATGAGCGGCAGGACACTCAATAAAATACTTGCCGATCTTGGAGTACAATATAAACAGAGCGGCCAATGGCTACTATACGCAAAGTATCACGATGCAGGATATACCCACAGCAAGACAATAGACATTACCCGCTCGGATGGGCGTAACGACGTTGTAATGGAAACCAAATGGACCCAGAAAGGCAGGTTGTTTGTATATGAGCTACTAAAAAGCGAAGGCATACTGCCGATCATAGAAAAGAACATAGCGTGACAACCACGGGGCGGCATGGCCGCCCTTTTTCGTACAAGGAGGTGAAAACATGGCATATGACGGTACCCTGAGGTTTGATACCAGCGTTGACACGTCGGGATTCCAGAAGGATGCAAATAAGCTCGGAGGCATAGTCAAGGGTCTCGGGGTATTCAAGTTACTGGAAAAGGGCTTTCAGGCCGTAGCCAGCTCGATAGATGGGGCGGTATCACGATATGATACGTTAAACAAGTTTCCTAAGGTATTGCAGCAAATGGGATACGGCGCCGACGAGGCGAACTCAGCAACACAAAAACTCTCAGAAGGCGTTAACGGGTTGCCAACGAAGCTGGACAGCGTTGTAGCTACTGCTCAGAGGCTTACAGTATTAACCGGAAACCTTGAAAAATCCACTGATACTACACTAGCACTAAACAACGCCTTCCTGGCCAGCGGATCAAGCTTCGATGATGCCGAACGAGGGCTAGATCAGTATATCAAAATGTTATCCACCGGAAAGGTAGATCAGGAACGCTTTAGCACCCTGCAGGAAACAATGGGGTTTGCCTTACAGCGTACGGCCGAAGCGTTTGGATATGCAGGAGAAAGCGCACAGAACGACCTGTACGATGCGCTTAAAAGCGGTGAAATCACGTTTGACCAGTTTAACTCTAAGATCATTCAACTCAATAACGGAGTTGGCGGATTCGCGGAACTGGCTAAGACGTCAAGCGGCGGCGTCCGCACAGCATGGACCAACCTGAAGACCGCCATGGTGCGAGGCACTACGGAGATCATAAGCTCTATTGATAGTGGATTATCTGAGACCAGATTTAAAAGCATCGAAAACGTCATTAATAGCATGAAGGACGGTGTATACAAGGCGCTAACAATCGTAGCTAAGGCATTTGGGTTTGTTGCGGCGAATGCTGAAACAATACTTCCGATACTCATGAGCATCGGGGCCGTTATCTTGGCATGGAAGATTGGGAGCGTGCTAACTGGTATAGTTAAGGGATTTCAAACAGCCGCGCTACAAGTAGCATTGTATAAACTGTCAGTAGACGGAGCCATTACTGCAGACGCACTCCAGACAGCGGGGCTAACGGCCAAAGAAGTGATAGTCGGTGTCCTTACCGGAAAAATTGGTTTAGCTGCTGCGGCACAATGGGTCTGGAATGCAGCTATGGCTGCAAACCCGATAGGACTAATCATCGCCGGCATAGTAGCTCTAATAGCTATAGTAGGCGGCCTTATAGCAATATTTGGACGCTCATCAGCGGCTTACAACGAGGAAAAAGAAAAACTCAAAGAGGTGCGGGAGGAACAGGAAAACTACGCAAGCGCGCTCAGGGAAACCCAGAGCGAGGCGAGAAAAGACGCGCAGGAGAAAATGACGCAGGCACAACAAAACCGCGTGCTGCTTGAAACGTTGGCCGATCTGGTCAATGAGAACGGCAAGTGCAAAGGGTCGCTGGAAGACGTCCGTCGGGCCGTCAACGACGTGAACAGCAATATAGACGGGCTGGGGGTCACGCTGGACGAGACAACGGGCTGCATTAATATGTCATCCGAGGCGCTTAAAGAATACGGAAAAAATCTGGAAGCCGTAGCAAAATACGAAGCCGCGCAGGATCAATATAATAATATGCTCAAGGAGCAGGCAGAGCAGCAGGCCAAGCTAAACGCACTAAAAGAGCAGGAAGCTACCTACAACCAGATGTTCTATGACGGGGAAATAAGCAGCATTAAGGAATTAAAAGCCCTAATCAGTGACGTAAATGCACGCATCGAAGATCAGGAAAAAATCATGTCCGGCCTAAAAGTGGAGGTCGAATCATACGAACGCGCAGCCAAGAACGCATATGACAGCGAGGCCATTATAGCTGAGAGACGGACACGCATAATGAACGGGCAATCAGCCCTGGTCGCCCAATACGCGCATCAATACGGCCTATCGTTTGAGCAGATTTTAGACGAGGCAAGCAGGATGGAAGGCGGCATAGAAGAATGGAAGGAGAAGATATCTGGTCGACTGACCGAATCCGGCATGGATGTAGAGATGCTGGCTAAAAAGTGGGGCATGACAGCCAAGGAGGTAGATGCCTATTGCGCACAGTGGGGCTTGAACTACGATGAGTTTAACGAGTTGATGAAAACCATGCACACAGAAGCCGGAGAGGATATTGACGCGCTGGCATCAATATGGGGCGTGTCGGCCAACAAAATCCGAGAATGGATTGCAATGAACGAATCTGACGTGCAGGGCTGGTCTGACATGATGCAGGAGGCCTGGGAGAAATACGAGGAATGCGTCGAGGAACATACGGAGGGCGTTATAAACTCATTTAAGGAAATCCCTGCAAAATCCGAAATAAGCGCTGATCAGATGATAAAAATCCTTAAGAAAAACCGCGAACGATATGCGAAGTGGCAGAAAAACATAGCTCAGATCAGCACTATGGTATCAGCAGAAACTCTTGCGGAGCTTGAGAAGCTTGGGCCAGGGGCAAACAGCGCTCTTGAGGAAATGATGAAAAACGGGGGCGTAAAGCTTAAGCAGTTTGACGAAGAGATCAGGCAGACCGTGAAGGACAGCACCTCTTACGCCTCCAGCTCTCAGGGCTTCCATGATCCAAGATTTGTAAACGCCCCTGCTGACGCTATCGGACAGTCGTCTAAAGCCATAAGGGACGGCAAAACCCTGCCCGCCGCCGCGCGAAATAAGGTCAGGGAGACCAAAACCGCCATGAGCGAAGCCGTGCAGTCAGCAGACTTCCTGTCCATCGGTAAAGCCATAATGGACGGCATTATCGCGGCTATGGACGGCAAGGCGACAGCCCTGTATGCAAAGGCCCGCCAGATCGCAAACAGGGTAGCAGGGACGATGCGGGACGCCCTTGCCGTGCGCTCTCCATCTCGCGTTATGATCGACATCTATAGTGATGTAATGATGGGCGTATACAAAGGCATGGAAGGCATGGAGGGCAGACTGTACAGGAAGGCCGATAGCATATCGATAGGGATTGCCGACAGGCTCAGGATTGACCCCAGGGCTGTAACCTCCCTTGCGGGCAGGGTTAAAACACTTACACAGATGAATCCACTGCAGATAAATACGCCCGTATACGCGGCGGCAGGAGCGCCTGGCAGTATCAACTACTCCACCAGCTTAACCCAGCATATAACAAGCCCTACGCCGCTGTCACCCTCCAGGATAACACAGGAGGCTCAGGACCTGTTAAAGCGGTCGAAGTGGCTGTTACCGTAAGGAGATACCATGAATGAAAATACAGTAGTAATTTACGAAAACGCGCTCGGAAAACTTGAATTCAGGTATGAATCGGCATTCTGGATATCGGACATTGGCGGCGCTAGCAGTGTGGATGTAGACATCGCGGAATCAAGGAGCGCCATGCAGATAGGATCAGACATTGAAGGACAGATCGTCCAGCCCCGATCAATAACCATTGACGGGGCTGTTTTTGGGCCTTTGGCCGCGAACCGGAAGCGCCTGATTGACGTTATGGCGCCGCAGGTACCATCTACCCTGACAGTCATCGACAGCGGAGGATCGTGGTATCTGGACGTCGTGCCGGAGCGGACGCCCGATATCACGCCTGGTAATGGAGTGCAGATGTTCCAGTGCCGCCTGCGTGCCGCATATCCGTATTGGCGCACTACGGCGTCTTACGCCGCCCAGGTCACGGGTATATCGCCGCTGTTCAGGTTCCCGATCAATACTGGCGGCGCATGGTGGATATCGCGATTTAGCGACAGCTTTTTTGCAACGATTACGAACAGGGGCAACATTGCGACGGGATTCAGGGTGATTTTTATTGCCCGTGCCGCCCTGACGGATCCCGAGCTGTACCATGTGGATAGTGACAAAAAAATACTGATACGTAAGTCCATGGCGGCAGGAGACATGATAACTGTCTCAACTGCACACGGCTCCAAGGGGGTTGTATGCACGAGCGCGGCGGGCGAGATTACTAATGGCTTCCGCTATTTAACGGCAGACAGCGACTTGTCCATGTCCTTCTTGCCTGGTCCCAACCTGTTGAGAGTAGACGCAGGGGTTAACCGTGAGGGCCTGACTGTGCGCGTCGAAGCGCCAATGGGGGTGAGATCGGGTGTCTGAGTTTTATGTGTATAACAGTAATCGTGAGAGGATCGGTCTATTGCAAAACGTTGAATCAGTGCAATGGCTGGAGATGTACCAGTCCCCAGGGGAGGTCAAGATCGTTGCCCGTGCCACACCTGATAACCTGGAGATGCTCATTGATGGCAACCGCATATACCGAGCTGGCGGCGACACCTGCGCGCTCATATCGCAGGTAGCTATTGATGACGCCGAAACCGGCACGACCATTACGGCCAGGGGGCGGATGACATCGGAGCTATTGAGTACGCGCGTTGTAATGGCTACGGAGATTATCGACAATGCCGAAGAAGGCATGTACACATTGTACGGACGTAATCAGCGATCCCTGCCCATTATTGTAGGGGGCGCGGAGGGCTACGATGAAAAAACCAGCACTGAAATTACATGGGGATCTGTGCTGGAAGCGGTGGAAAAGCTTGCGCAGCTCTCCGGACTCGGCTTTAAGGTTGTATTTAATTCAGACAGCGGTGAAGAAACCTTTAAGGTTTATAGAGGTGTCGACCGATCCATCGGCGACAGCGCAGATTATATAGGCTATTTTGGCACGGATATGGATAATGTGCAAAGCGCAAGCATCGTATCAGGATCGTCCAATTACAAGAATGTCGCCGTAGTGGCAGGCGCAGGAGAAGGCGCTGACAGAGTAATACGGATCGTATCGCTGGGCCACGTAACGGGCGAAAACCGCCGTGAACTGTATGTTGACGCCCGGGATCTTCAGCGCAACTATCAGGTTGCAACTCCTACAGGCGATTACGACGATAACGGCAACCCAATTTACGAATACGAAAACCTGACATACACAGACGCCGAATACAACGCCCTGCTTGACGACAGGGGGCGAGAAAAGCTTGCCGAGCACCTGAGAGACGTGTCTATATCGTGCGCTGTTACGCAGACCAACATAATCTATGGCAGAGATTATTATCTTGGCGACCGCGTACCCGTAAAACTACCTGAGATCGGCATATATGCGACCGCCCGAATATCGGCGGCGACCACAATATGGGAACGCGGCGGCACAAGGACAACCGTAACTTTAAATGATATCCGACTTATGGAGGTGATTTAATTGATCTGTTTCCCACTCGACAATACGGAATACGATGCTAGTGCCCTGGGCGCATGGTTCGGCGCAAAGTCGCGCGGCATCGCATCCGCAGACCACTACATAACAACTACCAACGGGGACATGTCCGTCACCGTAAGCCCAGGCCTTGCATGGCTCAAAGCAGGCAACTATTGGGGCGTGGTCGCTCTCGAGACTGATGCCCGGCGGCTTACGATTGATGTTGCTGACGGGTCGCTGCCCAGGATAGATGCGGTTTGCGTCCGACTCGACAAAAACCAGAACCGAGCCGAGATACTCGTCAAGAAGGGCAGGGTGGCTACGCAGCCGTCGATTACGCCCCCTGTCAGAAACCTTGACTACGACGAGATATACATTGCAACAATCCTTGTGCGAGCTGGTACGACGTCAATCCTTGAATCGGACATAACCGACCAGCGCCTTAATGGTGGATACTGCGGGATTGCTCGCGATGGGCTTGCCGGCTTGCCCGAATCACACGCCGGCACCCATGCATCAGCTGGCTCGGACCCGCTAACCCCAGCCATGATCGGCGCCGCCCCAGCCCCATATTACCTATCGGTCACGATACAGCCGTCAGCGTGGCGTAACTCATCCCCGCCGTACACCGCATCGATGACGCAGCTTACTAACGTGCAGACAGGCGATTACATGATCGCGGGTATAGCGTCCACCGGCGGAGACGTCAATGATCTGGCGGCAGATTGTAACGCCTGGAATTGTGTATCTGCGATTACGCCCCGCCCAGCTGCCCTGTACCTACTGTGCTATGAGCGCAAGCCCGACCGTCCCCTATCGCTGATACTGGTTGGCTGGCATACCGCAAGTACAGCGGGTTACTGCTACCTGACAGGGCACGCGAGCAGTTTGGGAGGTGCTAGCACTGACGGCCGTGAAATCGA
>PPYF01470211.1_pt1 | contig 17500 bp, 15 predicted proteins | sample 1559871 | NCBI WGS metagenome assembly PPYF01 (sample SAMN08240021, study PRJNA423297) | Human gut metagenome, whole genome shotgun sequencing project.
CCAGTTCTTTCTTTTCTTAAATTTCTTGCTTCCATCAAGCTCATCATTTATTGTTAAGTTCTCTTTGGCGTAATTCAGTCTTCATACGCGCAATAGTCCTGCGTAATTGTTTGATCTGAGCAGGATTATCCAAAGGAGAAATAGAATGATTTAAAATCACTTGGTTGTAATTAGCTACTTCTGCTTCAACTCTTTCTACCAAGTCACTGGTAGGCATCTCTTTAATTTCTGCTGTTTTCATACTTCTTACGCATTTTGATTTTGAATATCATAATCACGTCTAACCACAAACTTAGTTGTGATAGGAAGCTTCTGTGCAGCCAAGCGCAAAGCTTCTTTAGCGATTTCATAAGATACTCCTTCGGCTTCGATAATAATTCTACCCGGTGTAACAGGCGCTACGAATCCTTCCGGCGCACCCTTACCCTTACCCATACGCACATCAGCAGGCTTTCTGGTGATAGGTTTGTCGGGGAAAATACGAATCCAAATCTGTCCTTGACGTTGCATATATCTTGTCACTGCAATACGCGCAGCTTCAATCTGACGGCCTGTAATCCATTTCGTTTCCAAGGCCTTAATACCAAAAGATCCGAAAGCCAACTGGTTTCCTCTTTGGGCATTACCCTTTTGACGGCCTTTTTGTTGTCTTCTGAATTTTGTTTTTTTCGGTTGTAACATAATTCCTAAAAATCAAATTCGTTAGCGATTATTTTTCTTTCTTTTGAAGTTCTTTCCGCCATTGTTTCCGCTATTGCTTCCACGACCACTTTCCTTGCTTTGCGTAAAGTTCGGAGCCAACTCCTTCTTACCATAAACTTCACCTCTACAAATCCAAACTTTAATGCCGAGAAGACCAACCTTAGTCAATGCTTCTGCATGACAATAGTCGATATCTGCTCTGAAAGTGTGCAACGGAGTTCTTCCTTCCTTATACATTTCAGAACGGGCCATTTCTGCACCATTCAAACGTCCTGAAATCTGAATCTTGATACCTTCCGCACCCATACGCATTGTATTGGCAATAGCCATCTTGATGGCACGACGGTAGGCTATTTTGCCTTCAACCTGACGGGCAATGTTGTTAGCCACGATAACAGCATCCAACTCTGGTCTCTTAACTTCGAAGATATTAATCTGAATATCCTTATCAGTAACCTTCTTCAACTCCTCTTTCAACTTGTCAACTTCTTGGCCACCTTTGCCGATAATGATACCCGGACGTGCAGTACAAACGGTAATAGTCACGAGTTTCAGTGTACGTTCAATTACAATTCTTGACACACTAGCCTTTGCCAGACGAGCGTTCAAATATTTACGAATCTTGCTATCTTCCAGCAGAGAATCGCCGTAATTCTTTCCACCATACCAATTGGAATCCCATCCTCTGATAATTCCTAAACGGTTGCTTATTGGATTAACTTTTTGTCCCATTTACCTTAATTTTGATCTTCGTTATTACTTTTAGAACCAACGAACAACGTTACGTGGTTTGAACGTTTACGAATTCTGTAACCTCTACCCTGCGGAGCCGGTCTCATTCTTTTGAGTGTAGCACCACCATCAACAAAAATCTTGGTTACGAACAGCTCGCCACTTTCAGCTTTACGTTCGTTTTTCTGCTCCCAGTTAGCAATTGCAGAGCGCAGCAACTTTTCCACTCTTGCGGCAGCCTCTTTTGAAGAGAACTTCAAAACGCCGAGTGCTCTGTTCACCTCCATCCCGCGAATCATGTCAGCCACGAGACGCATTTTACGGGGGGAAGTAGGAACATTTTGCAATTTCGCAAAATACATGGTCTTAAGGGCTTCTTTTCTTTTTTCAGCCGATATTTTTTTTCTTGCTCCCATTATATTATTACTTTATTATTTCAGATAAATCCTGTTTTATTTTTTCTTGTTACCAGCGTGTCCTCTGAAAGTACGAGTTGGAGCAAATTCGCCCAACTTGTGTCCTACCATATTTTCGGTAACATAAACAGGAATAAATTTATTTCCGTTGTGAACTGCAACAGTATGGCCTACGAAATCAGGCGAAATCATTGAAGCTCTGGCCCAGGTCTTAACTACCACTTTCTTGCCCGATTCATTCATGGCAAGCACTTTCTTCTCAAGCTTAACGTTAATATACGGACCTTTTTTTAATGAACGACTCATAATTTACTCAATTAATCAGATTACTTCTTTCTTCTCTCAATAATATACTTAGACGATTGTTTCTTCGGAGCTCTTGTCTTAAGACCCTTAGCGTACAATCCCTTACGAGATCTCGGGTGTCCTCCTGAAGCACGTCCTTCACCACCACCCATCGGGTGATCAACCGGGTTCATAACAACACCACGGTTACGCGGACGACGTCCTAACCAACGAGAACGTCCAGCTTTACCTGAACTTTCCAATCCATGATCTGAGTTACCTACACTACCAATAGTAGCCTTACAAGTACTGAGGATCTGACGAACCTCACCTGAAGGCAACTTGATAACGCAGTACTTACCTTCTCTAGAAGTCAACTGAGCGAAGTTACCAGCCGAGCGAACCAAGGCAGCGCCTTGTCCCGGACGTAATTCGATGTTGTGAATTACAGTACCGACCGGAATATTCTGAAGCGGAAGTGCGTTTCCGATTTCCGGAGCGGCAGTCTCACCTGACATCAAAGTCGTACCAACTTGCAATCCATTGGGAGCAATAATATATCTTTTTTCTCCATCTGCATAAAACAACAAAGCGATACGAGCCGAACGATTCGGATCGTATTCAATTGTTTTAACCACTGCAGGCACACCGTCTTTATTTCTCTTGAAATCTACGATACGAATAATCTTCTTACTACCGCCACCGATGTAGCGCATAGTCATCTTACCTTCGTTGTTACGACCACCTGAAGATTTCTTACCAAATACAAGAGACTTTTCTGGTACCCGTGCAGTAATCTCTTCGTAAGTACCAATAATTTTATGTCTTTGCCCCGGTGTTGTGGGCTTAAATTTACGTACTGCCATTTTTATTAAATATTGCTAATTGCAGTCATCTTCTCTGTCACTAACGGTTTAATAATAATTCCCATTATTTAAGCCTCCTTTTTACATTAAGATATTGTCGATAGCAGAAAGTGCACTTTCAGCAAACACAACGACCCCAGCGTCCAATACTCTGTAAGTATTTAACCCTGAGATAGTCTGCACATTAGCACCCTTCACATTACGAGCCGACAAATATACGTTTTTATTTGCTTCTGGTAAAATCACAAGCAGCTTTTTGTCAGAAACTTTAAGATTTTTTGTCATTGCAACAAAATCTTTAGTCTTCGGAGCTTCAAAAGAGAAGTCTTCTACTACTACAACTGCGTTGTTCTGAGCCTTGTATGACAAAGCTGACTTACGAGCCAGAGCCTTTACTTTTTTGTTTAATTTGAAGTAGTAATCTCTCGGTTTCGGACCGAATACGCGTCCACCACCAACAAGTACCGGTGAGTTCATGTCACCACGACGTGCACCACCACCACCTTTCTGGCGACCGATTTTACGAGTAGAACCACTGATTTCGCTTCTTTCCTTTGACTTGTGTGTACCCTGACGCTGGTTAGCCATAAACTGTTTAACATCCAAGTAGATAGCGTGGTCGTTGGGCTCAATTCCGAAGATAGACTCGTTTAACGTAATCTTTCTCCCAGTGTCTTCACCTTTAATGTTATATACGTTAACTTCCATTATTTCTCAATTATTACGATTGAACCTTTGCTGCGCATTCCTTTGAATACTTTTGCAGGGTAAGAACAAGCACCGATAGAACCCGGCTTACGAGCGCGGTTGTGCTGACCGTGAGTAGTCTGGCCTACACCACCAAAACCATGGCGTTTTACTACACCCTGGAAACCTTTACCCTTAGAAGTACCTACAACGTCAACAAAAGTTGCGTCATTGAACAGTTCTACGGTAACAGTGTCACCCAGATTCAACTCTGTTTCAAATTCTTTGAACTCAGCCAAGTGTTTCTTGGGAGTTACTCCAGCTTTCTTAAAGTGGCCCATCAAAGGCTTTGTAGTGTGCTTCTCCTTCTTGTCCTGGAAGCCCAGCTGAACAGCTTCATAACCGTCCTTTTCTACAGTTTTCACTTGAGTAACAACACAAGGACCTGCTTCGATAACAGTGCATGGTACATTCTTACCCTCGGCACTGAAAACGGATGTCATAACGAAAGTCGAACGGTTCACGGTAAAGATACGCTTGTGCGTAGGAAGAGGAATCGGACCGCTAACGATGGCGCCCGTTGTCTTCACCGTTCTTACAATCTTCTCAGCTGACTTGTCAACCAAGTTGTGGTCGTAAGATTTCAGTTTGATTCTAATTTTTTGACTCATTACTGTCTTTAATTATTAAATAGTTATATAAGATGAAGTTCCGCAGGCTAAGAGTCATTCGCTAGCCTACGGGACTTCAAGTTTTTTTAGATTAAGTCAGCACGACCTTTTACTTCCTCCAATACTGCCTTGGCAATAGAGTTGGAAACCTGGGCGTGGTGAGAGTATACCATTGAAGAGGTTGCACGACCAGAAGTGATGGTACGCAATGCTGTTACGTAACCGAACATTTCTGCCAGCGGAACCATTGCCTTCACGATACGTGCACCGGAACGGCTGGATTCCATACCTTCCACCTGGCCACGACGCTTGTTCAAGTCACCAATAACGTCACCCATGTTCTCTTCCGGAGTAACAACTTCCAGCTTCATGATAGGCTCCATCAATACCGGGCCTGCCTTAGCACAAGCATTCTTATATGCCTGGATAGCACAGATTTCGAAAGACAACTGGTCAGAGTCAACCGGGTGGAAAGAACCGTCAATCAAGGTTACTTTCAGTGAATCCAACGGATAACCTGCCAACACACCATTCTTCATGGCAGTAGTGAAGCCCTTCTGTACAGACGGGATAAATTCCTTAGGAATGTTACCACCCTTCACTTCATCAACAAACTGCAATCCACCTTCCTTGAAGTCTTCATCAACCGGGCCGATGTTCACGATAATATCAGCGAACTTACCACGACCACCGGACTGTTTCTTGTAAACTTCACGCAAGTTAACTGTCTTAGTGATAGCTTCCTTGTAGTTAACCTGAGGCTTACCCTGGTTACATTCAACCTTGAACTCACGTTTCAGACGGTCGATAATAATATCCAAGTGAAGCTCGCCCATACCAGAGATAACTGTCTGACCAGTCTGTTCGTCAGTCTTAACTGTGAACGTCGGGTCTTCTTCAGCCAGCTTAGCCAGACCATTTGACAGTTTATCCATATCCTTCTGAGTCTTAGGCTCAACTGCGATACCGATAACCGGTTCCGGAAAGTCCATAGATTCCAATACAATCGGTGCAGTTTCGTCACACAATGTATCACCAGTATGTATATCCTTGAAACCTACACCAGCACCAATATCACCAGCACCGATAACTTCTACCGGATTCTGCTTGTTAGAATGCATCTGGAACAAACGGGACACACGCTCCTTCTTCCTTGAACGGGAATTATAAATATAAGAACCCGCTTCAATTTTTCCTGAATAAACACGGAAGAAAGTCAGACGACCGACATACGGGTCAGTAGCAATCTTAAATGCCAAAGCAGATGTTTTTTCATCATCATCCGGCTTACGATCTTCCTCCAAACCAGTATCAGGATTAGTTCCTATGATATTCGGAGTATCCAACGGAGAAGGCAAGAATGCGCAAACATAGTCAAGCAAAGTCTGTACACCTTTGTTCTTGAATGAAGATCCACACAGCATCGGAACAACAGCCATCTGTACTGTTGCGTTACGAAGAGCTCTCAAAACCTCTTCTTCTGTAATAGTAGAAGGATCATCGAAATATTTCTCCATCAAGGCATCGTCAAACTCAGCTACTTTTTCGAGCATCTTATCTCTCCATTCATTGGCTTCGTCTACTAAATTGGCAGGAATTTCCTCCACCGTATAGTCAGCCCCCATTGTCTCATCATGCCAATAGATAGCTTTCATTTTAATAAGGTCAACCAACCCCTTGAAAGTTTCTTCAGCGCCAATAGGGATAACGATAGGACATGGATTAGCACCCAAAACGTCCTTCATTTGGCGAACTACTTCGAAGAAGTCTGCACCGGAACGGTCCATTTTATTAACATAACCGATACGTGGCACATTGTACTTGTCTGCTTGACGCCAAACTGTTTCAGATTGCGGTTCAACGCCACCAACTGCACAATAAGCAGCGACAGCACCGTCCAACACACGTAAAGAGCGTTCTACCTCAGCAGTAAAGTCCACGTGTCCCGGAGTATCAATCAAATTGATTTTATAAGTATTACCGGCATATTTCCAACGAGTGGTAGTAGCAGCAGAAGTGATAGTGATACCACGTTCTTGTTCTTGCTCCATCCAGTCCATTGTAGCGGCACCATCGTGTACCTCACCGATTTTGTGGGTCAAACCCGTGTAAAACAAAATACGTTCAGAAGTCGTTGTCTTTCCGGCATCGATGTGGGCCATGATACCGATATTACGTGTCAAATGTAAATCATGCTTTGCCATTTTCTAATTCCCTTACTTTAAGTTTTTTTTAATCTTCTAATTGGTTAGTCTCTTATAGTATTAGAATCTGAAATGAGCAAATGCACGGTTAGCTTCTGCCATTCTATGCATATCTTCTTTACGTTTGTAAGCACCGCCCTGTTCATTGAAAGCATCCATGATTTCGGCAGCCAGCTTATCAGCCATTGATTTACCGCCACGCTTACGTGCAAAGATAATCAAGTTCTTCATGGAAATTGATTCCTTACGGTCAGCACGGATTTCTGTAGGAACCTGGAAAGTAGCACCACCCACACGGCGAGACTTAACTTCCACTTGAGGAGTCACATTATCCAGAGCTTTTTTCCAAATTTCAAGAGCGGATTTCTCTTCGTTCTGCATTTTGTTCTTCACTGTTTCCAACGCAGCATAGAAGATTTCATAAGAAGTGTTCTTCTTTCCATCGTACATCAAGTGATTCACGAACTTGGAAACTTTTACATCATTGAACACGGGATCCGGAAGGATAACGCGTTTTTTTGGTTTTGCTTTTCTCATTTGTCTGAAAGAATAATGTTTTTCGTTCTTGGTTGTTTACTTCTGTCTTCTTCAACTCTCCCTCCGGAGAATTTACTCAACCTTTAGCATTTCCAACAAACTAAAACGTAAGTTATTACTTTTAATTTTCCTATTTTGGGGATCAGGCCACCAGATTATTTCTTCTTAGCAGGAGCTGCTTGACCCGGTTTCGGACGTTTTGCGCCGTATTTGGAACGTCTTTGTGTACGGCCTGCAACGCCTGCAGTATCCAAAGTACCACGTACGATGTGATAACGCACACCCGGAAGGTCTTTTACACGACCACCACGTACCAATACGATAGAGTGTTCCTGCAAGTTGTGACCTTCTCCCGGAATATAAGAGTTCACCTCCTTACCATTGGTCAAACGTACACGAGCTACTTTACGCATAGCTGAATTCGGCTTCTTCGGAGTGGTTGTATACACTCTCACGCAAACGCCACGTCTTTGAGGACAAGAGTCCAAGGCTGGAGACTTTGATTTCTCCACCAGCACTTCGCGTCCTTTTCTTACTAATTGCTGAATTGTAGGCATTTTAATTGTTTTTAGTTATATATTATTGTTTATATTAATTCAAAACTATACACTTTTGGGCTGCAAAGATACTAATAAGTTTTGAATAATCAATGCACTACAAGTTTTTTTTTGATTTTACGCTTCACCTTTGATATTGGGAAGAGGTGGAAATGTTTGTTCGTCCGGCATGCGAATCAGTCCGAAAACGCGTTCATATTTCCCAATATTTTCTTCGAGTGCACGCAGCAAACGCTTGGCATGTTCGGGTGCCAAAACTATGCGCGATTGCACGCCAGCCTTTGGCATTCCAGGCATCACGCGGATAAAGTCGAGAATAAATTCCGAACTGGAATGAGTTATAATAGCCAAATTGGCATATGTACCTTGCGCCACTTCTTCCTTCAATTCTATCTGGAGTTGACCGTTGTTGTTTTCTTGATTTTCCATGTTGCACAATTGTTTTTAAAATGTTCTTAAAAGATAGACCAAAAGTACTCTTTTTTTTCGGATGATATACATTTAAGTTCAAAAAGACACATAATAATCCGTTCTGAAAAAGAAGCAAGCCACTGCAACCGTTTTGCAATAGCACTGTAACAAACATGCAGAAGCATTGCAGTACAGAAGGAAGAGGCAAAGATAAAACAGAGAGGGAATACTCCTTCTTATAGGATATTCCCTCTCTCTATTTAATAGAATTATATTGACGTTGTAAGGCTACCCCTCTACTTTCTCGTCTACAGCATAATCAAGTACCGTCTTCTTGTTGGCAAGCATACGGTCGTACTCTTCTTTGGAACCAACGATAATCTTCTCGAACTCGCGTTGTCCGGTACCGGCAGGAATCAGGTGACCGCAAATTACGTTCTCCTTCATACCTTCCAGACGGTCCACCTTTCCGTTGATGGCAGCCTCGTTCAGTACCTTCGTCGTTTCCTGGAAGGAAGCAGCCGACATGAAGCTTGAAGTCTGCAATGCAGCACGGGTGATACCTTGAAGAATCTGAGTAGAAGTCGCAGGTACAGCGTCGCGCACTTCCACGGGTTTCAAGTCGCGGCGTTTCAACATGGAGTTCTCGTCACGCAGCTTGCGGGCCGTCACAATCTGGCCAGCCTGCAGACTCTGGGAATCTCCAGCATCCACTACCACCTTCTTTCCCCAGATACGGTCATTCTCTTCCATGAATTCCATCTTGTCAACAACTTGCTGTTCCAGGAAGCGGGTATCACCTGGCTCGTCGATTTCCACCTTGCGCATCATCTGACGAACGATGATTTCAAAGTGCTTATCATTAATCTTCACACCCTGCAGACGGTAAACGTCCTGAACCTCGTTCACAATATATTCCTGCACGGCCGTAGGACCTTTGATAGCCAGGATGTCCGCAGGTGTGATAGCACCGTCAGACAACGGAGTACCGGCGCGTACATAGTCGTTCTCCTGAACCAGAATCTGCTTGGACAACGGTACGAGGTACTTCTTCACTTCACCGGTCTTGGAAGTAACGATGATTTCGCGATTACCGCGTTTCACCTTACCCATGGTAACCTCACCGTCGATTTCTGAAACCACAGCGGGATTAGACGGGTTACGTGCCTCGAACAACTCAGTGACACGGGGAAGACCACCCGTGATATCACCCGCTTTACCTACGGCACGCGGAATCTTCACGATAACTTCACCGGCCTTTACCTTCTGACCGTCTTCAACCACTACGTGGCCACCTACTGGCAAGTTGTATGTACGGATCAGTTCGCCGTCTTCTGTCATGATGTGTGCGGTAGGCACCTTCGTCTTATCCTTAGACTCAATGATGATGATTTCGCGCAAACCGGTAGATTCATCAGACTCTACCTTATAAGTCACGTTTTCAATAACGCCTTCAAATTCAATCTTACCGGTAGCTTCGGTAATGATAACCGCGTTGAACGGGTCCCAACGGGCAATCATCTTGCCTTTCTCTACCATTTCACCATCGGCTGCATAGAGCGTAGAACCGTAGGGTACATTATGAGTGGAAAGCACAATACCCGTGTTGACATCCACAAAACGCACTTCGGCCAAACGGCCTACCACTACCTTTGCCGGTTCGCCTGCTTCGTCGATAACGTCTACCGTACGGAGTTCTTCGAATTCCAGACGGGCAGGATTCTTGGCCACGATGCTTGCGTTGGCAGCAATATTGGCTGCCGTACCACCGGCATGGAATGTACGCAGTGTCAACTGTGTACCCGGCTCACCGATAGACTGTGCAGCGATTACGCCGACTGCCTCGCCCTTCTGAACCATACGGCTGGAAGCCAGGTTACGTCCGTAACACTTGGCACAAACACCTTTCTTGGATTCGCAGGTCAATACAGAACGGATTTCAACGCTCTCGATTGGAGAGTCTTCAATGCGTTGTGCAATGTCCTCGGTAATTTCCTCACCGCCGGCCACAATCAGTTCGCCGGTTGTAGGATGAACAATATCATGTACGGATACACGACCCAGGATACGTTCATACAGAGTGGCAATGGTTTCATCATTGTTCTTCAGTGCCGTACAAACCAATCCGCGGAGCGTGCCGCAGTCTTCTTCATTAATAATCACATCATGCGATACGTCAACCAGACGACGGGTCAGGTATCCGGCATCGGCCGTCTTCAAAGCGGTATCGGCAAGACCCTTACGGGCACCGTGGGTAGAGATAAAGTACTCCAACACGGACAGACCTTCCTTAAAGTTAGAAAGAATCGGGTTTTCGATAATCTGACCGCCTTCGGCACCTGCTTTCTGGGGCTTCGCCATCAAACCACGCATACCGGAGAGCTGACGAATCTGTTCCTTAGAACCACGGGCACCGGAATCCAGCATCATGTATACAGAGTTGAAACCCTGGTCATCGCTTGAAATGGTTTTCATCAGGATGTTGGACAACTCAGAGTTCACGTGCGTCCAGATATCGATTACCTGGTTGTAACGCTCGTTGTTCGTGATGAAACCCATGTTATAGTTATTGATTACCTGCTCTACTTCATCATAACCTTTCTGTACTAATGCTTCCTTCTCTTCCGGGATAATGATATCGCCCAAGTTGAACGACAAACCACCCTTGAAGGCCATGTAATAACCGAGGTTCTTGATTCCGTCGAGGAAGTCGGCTGCCTTGGCAACACCACACACCTTGATTACGTGACTGATGATGTCTCGGAGTGACTTCTTGGAGATAATCGTATTGATATATCCTGCTTCTGCCGGAACAATTTCGTTGACAATGACACGGCCCACGGAGGTATCGTGCATCATCTTGTCCACAATGTTACCATTCTCGTCAACGTCTTTCACTATTACGCTTACCGGAGCATGGATGTCGCACTTACCTTCATTGTAGGCAATCAGCGCTTCCTCAGGACCGTAGAATGTCAGGCCTTCACCCTTGGCACCCTTGCGCAGCTTCGTAATATAGTACAGACCAAGTACCATATCCTGAGCAGGCACAGTGATAGGAGCACCGTTGGCAGGGTTCAATATATTGTGTGACTGGAGCATTAGCATCTGTGCTTCCAGAATCGCTTCGTTGCTCAACGGCAAGTGCACGGCCATCTGGTCACCGTCGAAGTCGGCATTGAACGCCGTACATGCCAACGGGTGCAGCTGGATTGCCTTACCTTCAATCATTTTAGGCTGGAATGCCTGGATACCCAGACGGTGAAGTGTCGGGGCACGGTTCAACAGCACCGGATGCCCCTTCATCACGTGTTCCAAAATGTCCCAGATAACGGGTTCCTTGCGGTCTACAATCTTCTTGGCGCTCTTTACCGTCTTCACGATACCACGCTCAATGAGCTTACGAATGATGAACGGCTTGTAAAGCTCGGCTGCCATCAGTTTAGGGATACCGCATTCGCCCATCTTCAGCTCCGGACCTACAACGATTACAGAACGTGCGGAATAGTCGACACGCTTACCCAACAAGTTCTGACGGAAACGTCCTTGCTTACCCTTCAAACTGTCGGAAAGTGACTTCAACGGACGGTTAGCGTCGGTCTTCACTGCACTCGATTTACGGGAGTTATCAAACAGAGAGTCGACAGCTTCCTGCAACATACGTTTTTCATTACGCAAAATCACTTCAGGAGCCTTGATTTCAATCAATCTCTTCAGACGGTTGTTACGGATGATGACACGACGGTAAAGGTCGTTCAAGTCAGAAGTTGCGAAACGGCCGCCATCCAATGGGACCAACGGACGAAGTTCGGGTGGAATAACCGGTACAATGCGTACAATCATCCACTCGGGCTTGTTGCGTCCGCGTGATGCACGGAACGACTCAACTACCTGAAGACGTTTCAGAGCTTCGGTCTTGCGTTGCTGTGAAGCATCGCTTCCGGCACGGTTACGCAGTTCGTAAGACAAAGAGTCAAGGTCGAGGCGTGACAGCAAATCGTAGATAGCTTCCGCGCCCATCTTGGCAATGAACTTATTGGGATCTGAATCTTCGAGGAACTGGTTGTCTTTCGGCAACTTTTCCAGCAAGTCCAGGTATTCTCCTTCTTCAAGCAAGTCATACTGTGCCACTTCATCGGACAGTACACCCGGCTGAATGACAACATAACGCTCGTAATAGATAATGGCATCCAGCTTCTTGGTGGGCAAGCCCAACAAGTAACCGATTTTGTTGGGAAGTGAACGGAAGTACCAGATGTGAGCCACGGGCACAACGAGCTGGATGTGTCCCATACGCTCACGGCGCACTTTCTTTTCAGTCACTTCCACACCACAACGGTCGCAGACGATGCCTTTGTAACGGATACGCTTGTACTTACCGCAATGGCACTCGTAATCCTTGATAGGACCAAAGATGCGCTCGCAGAACAATCCGTCGCGTTCGGGCTTATACGTACGATAGTTGATGGTTTCAGGCTTTAAAACTTCACCACTCGAATTCTCAAGGATTTCCTCAGGAGAAGCCAAACCGATAGAGATTTTCGAGAAATTACTCTTTATCTTGTTATCTTTTCTAAAAGCCATAAATTTATTTAATTGATAATTGACAATGGAAAATTGAAATTGAAAAACTGAAAACCGATAATTGAGAATGGTAACTTGCATTATCCACTCTCAATTATCAATTATCCATTATTCTAAGTTGATGCTCAAGCCCAAACCTCTCAACTCGTGCAGCAATACGTTCAGTGACTCGGGGATACCCGGAGCAGGCATCGGTTCACCCTTCACGATTGCTTCATAAGCCTTGGAACGTCCTACAACGTCATCAGACTTGATAGTCAGGATTTCCTGCAGAATGTGTGCGGCACCGAACGCTTCGAGTGCCCAAACTTCCATTTCTCCAAAACGCTGACCACCGAACTGTGCCTTACCACCCAACGGCTGTTGCGTAATGAGTGAGTACGGACCGATGGAACGTGCGTGCATCTTGTCTTCAACCATGTGACCGAGCTTCAGCATGTAGGTCACACCTACCGTAGCCTGCTGCTCGAATGCTTCACCGGTACCACCATCATACAGCGTTGTCTTGCCGTAGCGAGGCAAGCCGGCCTTATCGGTCCATTCGTTCAAATCATCCAAAGATGCACCGTCAAAGATAGGAGTGGCAAACTTCACGCCCAGGTTTTTTCCGGCGCGCCCGAGAACGGCCTCGAATATCTGACCGATGTTCATACGTGAAGGCACACCCAACGGATTCAGCACGATGTCTACCGGAGTACCGTCAGCAAGGAACGGCATGTCTTCCTGGCGTACCACACGGGAAACAATACCCTTGTTACCGTGACGACCGGCCATCTTGTCACCGACACCAATCTTACGTTTCTTGGCAATGTATACCTTGGCCATCTGAATGATACCTGCGGGCAACTCGTCACCGATAGTGATGGCGAACTTCTTGCGTTTCAGCTCGGCATCGAGTTCCTTGTACTTCTTGATGAAGTTCATCACCAATGCACGAATCAGTCCGTTGGTATGTTCATCCTTCGTCCAGTTGCTCAACTGAACAGCGGTGAAGTCCAAATCGCTGAAGTCGGAAGCAGAGAATCTGGCGCCTTTGGAAATAATGTCGGCACCCATGTAATCCTTCACACCTTCCGATGTATAATTTTCTGTAAGCTTCAACAGCTTGTTTATCAACACTTTCTTGAGATCACCAATCTTAGCGTCAAATTCATCGTCAATCTTCGGAAGCAGAGCCTTGTCGGCCAGCTTGGAGCTGCGGGTCTTGACAACACGGGAGAACAGACGCTTACCGATAACAACACCCTTCAAAGAAGGAGAGGCTTTCAAAGAAGCGTCCTTCACATCACCGGCCTTGTCACCGAAGATGGCACGGAGCAGTTTCTCTTCCGGAGAAGGATCCGATTCACCCTTCGGGGTAATCTTACCGATAAGGATATCACCCGGTTCGATGCGGGCACCCACACGAACAATACCGTTTTCGTCAAGGTCTTTAGTCGCTTCCTCACTTACGTTAGGAATGTCAGAGGTCAACTCTTCCATACCACGCTTCGTTTCGCGAACTTCCAAAGAATATTCTTCTACGTGTACAGAGGTCAAAAGGTCCTCACGAACCACACGTTCGTTCAGTACGATAGCATCCTCATAGTTATAGCCCTTCCACGGCATGTAAGCAACCAGCAGGTTCTTACCCAGTGCAAGTTCTCCGTCTTCGGTTGAATAACCTTCCGTCAGGATTTGACCTGCAGTCACGCGCTGACCCTTCTCGCAAATCGGACGGAGGTCAATCGTCATATTCTGGTTGGTACGGCGCCACTTCGGGATATTATATTCTTTCAATGCAGGCTCGAAGCTTACGAACTCTTCCTCCTCCGTACGGTCGTACAGAATACGGATAGTCGTTGCATCCACGAATTCAACCACACCGTCACCCTCGGCAGTAATCTGCGTACGAGAATCGCGTGCCAGCTGGCGTTCGATACCGGTACCTACAATCGGAGCTTCGCTCTTCAATAAAGGAACAGCCTGGCGCATCATGTTTGATCCCATCAATGCACGGTTGGCGTCATCATGCTCCAAGAACGGAATCAAAGAAGCCGCAATAGAAGCAATCTGCTGGGGAGATACGTCCATCAATTCCACCTCGGAAGGAGGAACCACCGGATAGTCGGCATCCTGACGGGATTTTACTTTATCACGTACAAAAGTACCGTCATCGTTCAAAGGAGCATTACCCTGAGCAATAATCTTGGCTTCCTCTTCTTCTGCGGTGAGGTAAACCAAACCTTCGTCAGAAAGATCAACCTTACCCTCTGCCACCTTGCGGTACGGAGTTTCAATGAAGCCAAGTTCATTGATTTTCGCGAACACACAGAGTGAAGAAATCAAACCGATGTTCGGACCTTCAGGAGTCTCGATAGGACAAAGACGTCCGTAGTGAGTATAGTGTACGTCACGAACCTCGAAGCCTGCACGCTCGCGTGACAGACCGCCGGGACCCAGGGCAGACATACGGCGCTTGTGAGTAATCTCGCCCAGCGGGTTGGTCTGGTCCATGAACTGTGACAAAGCATTCGTTCCAAAGAATGAATTGATAACGGAAGAGATTGTCTTGGCGTTAATCAGGTCAATCGGAGTAAAGACTTCATTGTCACGGACGTTCATACGCTCGCGGATAGTACGCGACATACGTGCCAGGCCGATGGCAAACTGATTGGACAACTGTTCGCCCACTGTACGCACACGACGGTTACTCAAGTGGTCGATATCGTCCACATCCGCTTTCGAGTTAATCAACTCGATGAGATATTTGATAATTTCGATAATATCTTCCTTGGTAAGGACACGCACGTCCATATCGGTCGTCAAGTTCAACTTTCTGTTGATACGATAACGGCCTACATCACCCAGGTCATATCTCTTCTCTGAGAAGAACAGGTTATTGATAACCTCGCGTGCACTGGCATCATCGGCAGGGTCTGCATTACGCAACTGGCGGTAGATGTAGAGTACAGCTTCTTTTTCCGAGTTACTCGGATCCTTCTGCAGAGTATTATATATGATAGAATAGTCAGACTGGTTCGGTTCTTCCTTGTGTACGAGGATATTCTGAACGCCCGACTCTAATATAATGTCAACATGTTCCGGCTCGATTACAGTTTCACGGTCAATAACGACTTCGTTACGCTCGATGGAAACAACTTCACCGGTATCTTCGTCTACAAAATCCTCAATCCATGTTTTCAACACACGTGCGGCCAACTTACGTCCCACCATCTTCTTGAGGTTCGTCTTGTTCACCTTCACGTCTTCCGCCAAATTAAAGATCTCGAGAATGTCCTTGTCATTCTCAAAACCGATGGCTCTCAGCAAAGTGGTAACCGGCAATTTCTTCTTACGGTCAATGTACGCATACATGACGTTGTTGATGTCGGTGGCAAACTCAATCCACGAACCCTTGAACGGGATGATACGGGCTGAGTACAACTTGGTACCGTTGGCATGTACGCTCTGTCCGAAGAATACGCCCGGTGAACGGTGAAGCTGGGATACAACCACACGTTCCGCACCGTTGATGACGAATGTTGCCTTATCCGTCATGTAAGGAATAGGACCGAGGAACACGTCCTGGATGACCGTGTCAAAATCTTCGTGGTCGGGGTCGGTACAATATAATTTCAATTTTGCCTTCAAAGGCACGCTATATGTAAGCCCTCGCTCTATACATTCATCAATGGTATAGCGCGGCGGATCAATATAGTAGTCCAAAAACTCAAGAACAAAATTATTTCTTGTATCGGCAATGGGGAAGTTTTCAGCAAATACTTTATACAGTCCCTCGTTCTTACGCTTCTCGGGTGGGGTGTCCAGTTGTAGAAAGTCTTTGAATGACTTCAATTGTACTTCCAGAAAATCCGGATATTCAAGCGGATTCTTAGTCGAAGCAAAATTAACTCTTTGATTTACAGTATTTGAAGACATCTGTTAATGGATTTGTAGAACTTAATTTTAAATATATACACAAAAAGGTTAAGAACCCTTTTCACGAAGGGTTCCTAACCGAATTACCTGATTTACAGGCTAATGTTATTTAAGTTCAACTTCAGCTCCAGCTTCTTCCAATGTTTTCTTCAATGATTCTGCTTCGTCCTTAGCCAAACCTTCTTTTACTACGCTAGGAGCACCGTCTACCATGTCCTTAGCTTCCTTCAAGCCAAGACCGCAAGCTTCCTTAACGGCTTTAACTACCTGAAGTTTAGCTGAGCCAGCGCTCTTCAATACTACGTCGAAAGAAGTCTTTTCTTCTGCGGCAGCAGCACCACCGGCTGCAGGACCAGCAGCAACAGCTACAGCTGCAGCAGCAGGTTCAATACCATATTCTTCTTTCAGGATTGTTGCAAGTTCATTAACTTCTTTTACTGTCAAGTTAACTAATTGTTCTGCAAAAGCTTTCAAATCTGCCATTTTTGTATGCAATAACTTCATTCTTACTCTTGATACTTACGAGAGCATCCAACTGGTCAGCACCAACATAGAAGCTTTCTTCTGCATATGCAGCCTTCAGTCCGGGAATACCGTTCTTAGCCTTATCTTTAATCAACTTGGCCGGAGCGTTAGCAACGTTGCTGAACATTACGGCAGTTGTACCTTTCAGAGAACCATAAAGCGGAGAAAAGTCGTCTTCCAGGCTCTCCAATGCCTTGTGAAGCAATGTATTCTTAACTACCATCAATTTGATGTCAGCCTTGAAACATTCTCTTCTCAACATGCTGGTTGTAGCAGCATTCATGGCAGTGGTATCCACCAAATAGAAGTGACCGTATTCCTTCACTGTAGCAGCAATCTGCTCAATAATCGTACTTTTATCTTCCTTTCTCATTATTACTCCGTTTTATTAGATTTCTTCTA
>PPYF01525952.1_pt1 | contig 17497 bp, 19 predicted proteins | sample 1559871 | NCBI WGS metagenome assembly PPYF01 (sample SAMN08240021, study PRJNA423297) | Human gut metagenome, whole genome shotgun sequencing project.
GCTCTTTCGGCGGAGGAGAAAACATGGTGAATGCCGGAGTCAGCGTAAAGCTGGGACAGGGCAACCATGTGTCTACATCACGGGTAGCTTTGGCCAAGGAAGTAGAAGACCTGAAAGCGATTGTCAAGGCGCAGAGTGCTGAGATCAAAGCTATGCGCGGAGCCATGCAGTCGGGGGCATCGGTAATGAAGGATGTTAATTTCCCCGATGTGCCGAAAGACCACTGGGCCTATTCCTATGTGAAATCATTGGCAGACAGAGGTCTTTTGGAAGGGTATCCGGATGGAGAGTTCAAGGGTGACCGTTCCATGACCCGCTATGAATTTGCGGCCATTATTTACCGTGCCCTGCAGAACGGCGCACCCATTGACAGCGACATGGCAAAGGCCATCGGCGAATTTGAACCCGAGATCAATCGGATAAAGGATTTGGATCGTATCCGTGTCGACCGTATTTCCGGCAAGGACAATGACCGGCATAAGGTAGAACGCGTCCGTGTCAATAATGAAAGCAATAAAGAAACAGGTGATTACCGTGATGTGTACGGTTCTCATATTTCCCCGGAAGCGTAAACCGGAAAACAAAGACAAGGATAAGGAAATAGTATAAGAAATAAAATGCGGTACTCGTCAGATGTGATGGGTACCGTATTTTATGTGAGAGGGGATAAGCGGACGGTAATAGATCCTTCGCTGCCGCTTCGGATGACGCCTTGCCGTCCGCTGTCATTCTGAACGGAGTCAAGAAAGCCTTGAGGGAAAGACAGGAAATGGGATAGTGGCACAGAGTGAAGAATCTATTGCTTTAATGACGTCTTACCGATTCCCTCACCACGGCAATAGATTCTTCGCTGCCGCTCTGAATGACGACTTACCGGCTCTCCTCACCACGGCAGCAAATCCTTCACATTCGTTCAGGATGACGACTAACGTTCTCCTCATTATGACGCCTTAACGTCTTATACAAGAATCATGGAGTCGGCCGTCAGAAGGAGCTGCTGGCGCACGTAGTGCGATTGGGGATACTCGCTTGTCGTAATGATTTAAATCGTAAAAGAATAATTAGCTTGCAGCTGATAGCTTTTATCTTCTTACCGTTTTCCTCATCACGGGTATAGATCCTTCGCTGCCGCTCAGAATGACGATTGAAGGAGAGAGTGTCATAATGAGGGGAACGATAAGGCGTCATAATGCGGTACTGATTTCTTCGTGAAAAGCGGAGTGTGTGAAGTGTTTTCGTTTGACATCTCATGGCCGTTTAGCTATAATTAGCATGTTATGGTGTGTGAATACACAGGACGCAGTAAGGAGGTGTTCACTGATGGCAAAAATGACATTCCAGCCTAATAACCACTGGAGAAAACATACCCACGGATTCCGCGCCCGTATGAAGACGAAAGCCGGCCGTATTGTTCTGAAAAGAAGAAGAGCCAAGGGCAGAAAGGTATTAAGTGCCTGAGTCAGAATCGAAGCAGGAGAAGAAGTACCCGCTTCACCGTGATTTCCGTATCCGGCAAAACAGGGATTACCGGCGTATATACTCGTCCGGCCGGCGTTTCAGCAACCGCGCGGGACTTATGTACGTGGTCAGGACGAAACGGGAACCTGTCCGGATCGGGTTTGTGACGACGAAGCGCATCGGCAATGCCGTGGCGCGCAACCGGGCAAGGCGCCTGATGAAAGAGGTTTATCGCCTCCATCGTCATGAACTTTCTTCCCATTATGAAGCCATATTGCTTGCCGCCGCTTTTCTGACGACAGCAACGTATAGCGAGGCGGAAAAGGCTTTGCTTGCGCTGTGGCGTAAAGCCGGCATGCTGGAGGGGGCATGATGAAGACGGTGCTGATCGTTCTTATTCGATTTTACAGGAAATATGTTTCTCCCCTGAAACCGCCATGCTGCCGTTTCACTCCCACCTGCAGCACTTACGCGCTGGAAGCGGTGGAGAAATACGGCGCGCTGAAAGGCGGATGGCTCGCGTTAAGGCGGATCTTGAAGTGCCATCCTTTCCATAAGGGCGGTTATGACCCTGTTCCATAAGGCTTTTCCGATAGGCAATGTACGGCGCTTTTGATAAGGCGCCGCTTTTTTCATCTTTCGCGTTTTGTTATCCTGTCACGCCATGAATTTTGCAGAGTTTCTGCATTTTTGTCTCATCCTGCTTTTGAAATTCAGAAAGCAGGAACATTTAGGCGGCTGAAATAGAGGCCGTATAAGGAGAAATTATGAATCTTGGCTTTGGCGGAGGCGGATCTGAGTTCCAGATTCCCGTACTCTCGGCTATTGTAGGCATGATTGCCGATCTGATGCGCATCGGCCTGCAGATTTGTTATGAATTTACTTCCGGTCTCGGATTTCCCAATTACGTCATCGCTATCGTCGTTTTGACGATACTCATCAAGACGCTGCTGCTTCCCCTCGCGGTGAAACAGATCCGTTCCATGAAAGCGATGCAGGCAATACAGCCGGAGATCCAGAAAATCCAGAAGAAGTACAGAAATGACCCTGCCATGATGCGGCAGGAAATGGGGCGTCTGTACAAAGAGCATAATGCGTCCCCCGTGGCGGGATGCCTGCCTTTGCTCATACAGATGCCTTTCCTTATCGCGATGTACTATGCGATTCAGGGGTTCAGTTATGACCCTCTCCACGCGGGTTTCCTCTGGATTGAAAGTCTGGCAGCGGAAGACGGCACGTACATCCTGCCTGTTCTTTCCGCCGCGTCCACGTTCCTTGTTTCCTGGCAGACGACGCCGAAAGACGCGCCGGGCAACCAAAAGACGATGCTTTTCATGATGCCTCTTATGATCGGCTGGATGTCTCTTCATTTTCCGAGCGGTTTGGTGATTTACTGGGTGGTGAGCAATATTTACCAGTTTTTCCAGCAGCTTATCATGTTCCGCGGGGAAAAGGGAAAGGAAATGATAAACGGGCCTTCGAAAAAAGGCGTAGTCACTGTCCATACCGATGAAGAGGCTGTGGCTAAGACAAAGAGGAAAAAGATTATCCGCAGAAAAATTATTAAAAAGGTAGCAAAGAAACCGGCAGTCGATGAAGCACCGAAGGCCGGTGATGAAAAAGAAAAAACGGCTTCTGCTGAAAAGACGGCAGAGGCCGGGGATAGTTCCGGGAAAGCGGAGGGATAACTATGAAAACTGTCAGAATTACCGCAAAAACCGTTGACGAAGCAGTGGAAGAAGGATTGAAGAAGCTGGGGCTTTCCCGCACAGAAGCAGTGATCCGTGTCATTGAACAGCCCTCAAGCGGACTTTTCGGTTTGTTCAACAAAAAAGATGCCGTTGTCGAGGTCGGCGCGGCAGGATCGGAAACGGAAGATGCTGCGGAGACTGCCGGGGACATGACTTCGGCTGCTGCCGGGGCTGCAGACGGAGAGGAAGAAACCGTTTCTGCTGCGGAGGAGCCGGGGGAAAACGTCATGGGCGGCGATACGGAAGAAGTTCTTACGGCGAAGAAGGAAAAACGCGGCCGTGAGGAAACTCCGTTTTCCGCGGAAGAGCAGGAAGAAGCCGCTGAAGAAGCGAAACGTTTCCTGACGGGCGTTTTCAAAGGAATGAAGATGGAAGTGCAGCTTGAAAAGATGGTGAATGAAGAACGCATTCTTTTCAACCTTCACGGCGAGGGTCTGGGCATCCTTATCGGAAAGCACGGCCAGACGCTGGACGCACTCCAGTACCTGACAAATCTGGCGGCAAATAAAAATTTCCGTCACCATTACTTCGTGCTTCTTGATGTGGAAGACTATCGGCAGCGCCGCAGGCAGACCCTGGAATCGCTGGCGCACCGCCTGGCGGATAAGGTGAAGCGTACAGGGGAAGAAATCCGCCTTGAACCGATGTCGGCGGGCGACCGCCGCATGATCCACCTGGCGCTCCAGAATGACGGCGCGGTATCTACAGAAAGCGACGGAGAAGCGCCGTATCGCTGCGTCGTGATTCGCGCGAAACAGTAAAAATAAAAAGCCTCATGGCGGAATGATTTCGATCAAACAGCCGTGAGGTTTTTTGCTGCGCGGGATCCGGAAATGCCGTGCTCCGTTTCGTGTGCCTTTCTTTTGCGGTTCCCGCTTCTTTTGGGCTCCGCTTTATTTCGAGGCCGCAGGCGGGCAACAATATTTCATCAGTTGTGCTAAAATAACCATATACATAGAAAGGGGAGGTGGTTCGTTGTTCGCTTACGCGTTCACGTTCCTTGCCGCGCTTGCCGTGACGTTTATTCTTACTCCGGCCGTAAAGAATTTCGCGGTGCAGATCGGCGCCGTAGATAAGCCGGACGCACGGAAGGTGCATCACGGACTGGTCCCCCGTTTGGGCGGGCTTGCCATATACGCAGGGTTTATGGTATCCGTCATTCTTACGGTGGGCTTTACTTATGAAATGACAGGGATTATGATCGGCGCGACCTGTCTTGTTTTGGTGGGGATTGCAGATGATATCGTGTCTCTTCCCGCCAAGGTGAAACTTCTCGGACAGATTTTATCCGCCGCCGTGCTTGTGATATTTTTTGATGTGAATATTGATTGGATCGATCTTCCCTATGTGGGGATTATTGAATTTCCTCTCTTTATTTCCATACCGCTTACTATTTTCTGGATCATCGGATTTATCAATACGGTCAATCTTATTGACGGCCTTGACGGGCTTGCTGCAGGGATCGCCACGATAGCGTCTATTGCCATCGCCCTTCTCGCATTCCAGATGGGGCAGTGGGTATCGGCTGCTGCTATGGTGGCCATGACAGGCGCGTGTCTCGGCTTTCTGCAGTATAATTTCAATCCGGCTAAAATTTTCATGGGCGATACGGGATCCATGTTCCTTGGGTATGTGATTGCCGCGGTGTCGGTCATGGGATCTATGAAGACGGCGGCTGCCGCCGTTCTTATCGTGCCTTTGGTGGCGCTGGCCGTGCCCATTACCGATACGGTACTTGCTATCGTGCGGCGCAGGCAGTCAGGGGTGCCGATTTTTTCACCGGACAAGAACCATCTCCACCATCGTCTTCTGGCGGCGGGATTGTCGCAGAAACAGGTGGTGCTGGTCATGTACGCGCTGACCGCTTTTTTCTCGGCAGCGGCGCTCCTTGTGGTGAGGCTGAATCCATTTCTCGGCGTGGCGGTGATCCTCCTCGCACTCGGGATGTTTATTTTCTGGGCGAAGAAACTCGGCGTCATGAGAGAGGTCGTTCTTCCGCCATCGGAAAAGGATGAGAAATAAAAAAGGAATTGACAGAAATATTTCATTGTATCAGTTTGTTTTATGAAAAGGAGTAGTCCTGTGAAAGTCATGACGGTTTTCGGCACGCGGCCTGAAGCGATAAAGATGGCTCCTGTCGTGCAGTCGCTTCTGGCGCATCCCGAAATAGAAACAAAGGTCTGCCTCACGGCGCAGCATCGGGAAATGCTCGATCAGGTGGTGGATCTTTTCAAGCTGCCCGTCGATTACGATCTGGATATCATGAGGAGCGGACAGTCCCTGTATGACATCACTTCCCGCGTCCTTCGCGGACTGGAAGAAGTACTGGAAAAGGAAAAACCGGATTATGTCCTTGTCCATGGGGATACAACGACGACATTTACCGCGTCGCTTGCCGCTTTTTACAAGCAGATCAAAGTCGGACATGTAGAAGCGGGGCTGCGCACGGGAGATCTGGCGTCCCCTTTTCCTGAAGAGGCGAACCGCCAGCTTACGGGCGTCCTGGCCAGTCTTCATTTTGCCCCGACAGAAACAGCGCGGGGAAATCTGCTCCGTGAAAATAAAAAGGATGAAAATATTTTTGTCGTGGGGAATACCGTCATTGATGCGCTCCTTTCGACGGTAAAGAAAGATTATACTTTTGAAGATGAAGAAATACAGGCGATTGAAGAACACAAGCGCGTCATCCTTGTGACCACCCACCGCCGTGAAAATTTGGGCGCGCCCATGCATCATGTGTACCGTGCGCTCCGCCGGCTGGTGGAAACCGTACCGGATACGGAAGTGGTATTTCCTGTCCATCGGAATCCTCTTGTCCGTGAAGCGGTGGAGGAAGAGCTGGACGGCGCGGCGGGCATCCATCTTGTGGAACCGATGGAGTATGAGCCTTTCACGAATCTGATGGCGCGGTCCGCCCTTGTGCTGACCGATTCAGGCGGCATACAGGAGGAAGCGCCGAGTCTGGGGAAACCCGTCCTTGTCCTTCGCGATACGACAGAGCGCCCCGAAGCGGTAGAGGCGGGGACGGTAAAACTGGTAGGCACCGGGGAAGAGAAGATTTATCAGACGGCATACCGGCTGCTGACCGATGAGGCGGCATATCATGCGATGGCGGAAGCAGTGAATCCTTACGGTGACGGCAGATCCGCCGGGCGCATCGTGGAGACGCTTTTGTATGCGGAGGGGATTTCTCATAAAAAACCGTCTAAATTTATAGCTAAGTAAATCCGCATATGTTACAATAACTTTGTATGGGTAGAGCTGTACGTATTTTGCGTGCAGTTTTTCATGATATGCACATGCCGGAGATGGCCATGAAGAATGCCGGGGAACAGGGAGATAAAGGAAAAGAGTTCAATCCGATGCGCAGTATCGCTGTGGCAGGCGGAGCGGGCATGACCCTTCTTTCCTGTATCGGCCTCGGTATCTGGGGCGGACTTAAGTGTGATGAATACTTGGGGACGTATCCTTTCGGCCTTATCGGGTTATCCCTTTTGGGCGCCATATCCGGATTGTGGGCCATAATTAGAAAAATGATAGGAAAGTAAGAAATGAAGTATGATACGGTATTCCCTGCTTTTGCGGATAGAATGGTCAGCCGTCTGGCAGCCATAGGCGCTGTCGGCGCGGCCGCCGCGTTTTTGAAGTGGGAATGGACTGTAGCGGCAGGATTTGCCGCCGGCGTCGTATTTCATATTCTTTTTTTCTTGTACATGAAACAGCGTTACATCCACTGGGAGAAAGAAAAGCGGGACGCGGCCTACATAGGCCAGATGGGCGCCGCGCTTGCAGGCTCCCGGCTTTTTGTGGAAGCGGGGCTGGCGGCGGCGGTGGTTTTATGGACACCGCTTTCCATTCTTGGCTTCCTGGCGGGCTTATTGTCACTGTTCCCTGCTACTATCTGGGCAAGGCAATAGTGTGGAATAAGAATAATATTTTCCTGACGTCCAAAAAAGAGAGGGGGTGAGACTATGCATTTTCATACAGGTACACATGTGGTTGCACAGCTTTTCGGAATGTCGGTCAATCTGGATACGATTTTTACACAATGGCTTACTGCCCTTATAGTATTTATTATCGTCTTTGCTGCGAGCCGGGGGCGTTCGCTCGTTCCAAACGGTATCCAGAACGCGGTGGAAATGGTCATTGAGCCGCTATGCTCCCAGTTTGAAAGGAATATGGGATCGCATTATAAAAAGGTTGTTTATTTCCTGTTGACACTTTTTCTGTTCATCTTTGTGGCCAATGAAATAGGACTTCTGCCGACAGCCCATCTGACAGCGTCTCCGACAAATGATGTGAATACAACCTTGGGGCTGGCGCTGACCGGTACATTATGTATTCATTTCGTTTATATCAGGAACAGGGGATTCGGCAAATGGCTGAAACATTTCTTTGAACCGATGCCGCCGTTCGTCATCATCAATATCGTGGAAGAACTTTCCCGTCCGGTAACTCTGGCGATGCGTCTGTTCGGTAATATTTTAGCAGGGGAAATTCTGCTGGAAATCCTCTACGCGCTGGCACCTGTGCTTGTACCTTTGCTCTGGGTCGTATTCAGCCTTGTGGTCGGATTGATCCAGGCATACATTTTCACTACGCTGACGTCCATTTATCTCAAGGAAAGTGTGGAATAAGTGAAGGTGTGCAGGTGAGTGGGAGCGGCACTCCATAAAATGCCGGGCGCCGCCCGTAAAAACGGTACCATTATATCCGGAAAAACCGGGACATTATATTCTTAGGAGGAATTATTACCATGGATCAGACTATTGTTGTTCAGTATTCCCTTATCGCATCTGCGCTGATTGCGGCAGTTGCCGCATTTGCAGCAGCATTTGGTGATTCTAAATTGGCATCCCACGTTATCGACGGCATGACCCGCCAGCCGGAAATCCAGGGGCAGCTCTTCACTTCCATGCTCGTCGGCATCGGCTTGATAGAATCTATTCCGATTATCGCTATCGTTATTTCTCTCGTCCTCGTATTCGCCAATCCTTTCCTCGGCTAATTCCAATTCATTGTTAGCCTAAGGAGGGGATTTCATTGGTAGAATTAAATGGTACGCTGCTGATTTCAATCCTCAACTTTATCATTCTCGTTGCCGTTTTGGCACATTTCTGCTATAAGCCGGTGCTGAAGGTCATGGATGACCGCAGGAACAAGATCCGGAATGACCTGGACAGCGCGGCCCGGTCCAGCGCGGAGGCGGCCAAGCTCAAATCCGATCTGGAAGCGGAACTTGCCAATGCCCAGGTCGCCGCACAGGGGATCGTGGACAAGGCCGTAAAAGAGGCCAAGGTACAGGCCCAGGCGCAGATCGATGAGGCCCATGCGGCTATTGAGAGGGAAAAAGTCCAGGCTGCTAAACAGATCGAAAGGGAACGCAAGGATGCCCTAGAGGATCTGAAGACGCAGGTGGCCGCTCTTTCCTGTGATATTGCATCGAAGATCATCAGCAAAAATATGACGCCGGATACGAATGACCGGCTCATAGCAGAAAGCATCGCAAGACTGGATGCCGGGCAGGCAGGTAAGTAATCATGGATAAGAACGTAATCCTTGCAAAGAAGTACGGACGAGCCATCTATGAAATTGCCGCAGAGCAGCACTGCCTGGAACAAACGGAAGAAGATCTCCGCCTCATTGCCGATACCATAGGGAAAAGCAAAGAGCTCGGGGAGATTCTGAACCATCCTCTGCTTGCTAAGGATGTCAAGAAAGATACTATAAATAAGTTATTTGCAGATAAGGTGCAGCCGATAGTTTTACAGTTCTGCTATGTTGTTATCGACAAAGGCCGCATCGCTGATTTTGCTGCCATGGCGGATGTCTATGCCAATCTTGCGCATCATGGGATGGGCATGGAGGAAGCCGTGGTAACCTCTGCGTTTCCATTGACCAAATCCCAGGTGGACGCTTTGAAAGCCAAACTTGCGGAAATCACGGGAAGCAAAATTATCATGAAACAGAAAGTAGACGCATCTTTGATAGGCGGATTCACGGTCCGGATGGGAGACCGTCTGATTGACGGATCCATAGCCCGCCAGCTTGCGGCGCTCCGCTCGCAAATGATGCAAAGAGATTGAGGTGACTTACAGGATATGAAAATCAGTTCAGATGAAATCACATCTGTCATTAAAAAACAGATTGAAAATTACAAAGTAGACCTCAATGTCGATGAAGTAGGTACGGTTCTTGAAGTCGGCGATGGTATCGCCCATGTATATGGCCTTGAAAACTGCATGGCCGGTGAATTGCTGGAACTGCCGAACGGCGTTTACGGCATGGCCATGAACCTGGAAGAAAGCAATGTAGGTGCCGTTCTTCTGGGGAATGCGGAAACCATCAAGGAAGGCGACGTAGTAAAGAGAACGGGCCGTCTGATGCAGGTTCCCGTAGGCAATGCGGTCATCGGCCGCGTGGTCAATGCGCTGGGACAGCCGATTGACGGCAGAGGCGAAATCAAGACTGACGCTTATCGCGACATTGAAATCAAAGCTCCGGGCATTGCCGACAGACAGCCGGTAAACGTCCCGCTGCAGACCGGTCTGAAATGTATCGACTCCATGGTCCCGATCGGCCGCGGACAGCGTGAGCTGATCATCGGTGACCGAGGTACAGGCAAGACCGCCATCGCTATTGATACCATTCTGAACCAGAAGGGGCAGGATGTCATTTGTATTTATGTTTCCATCGGGCAGAAGAACTCCAATGTCGTCCGTGTATACGAACGGCTGAGAGCTGCCGGCGCTATGGATTACTCTATCATCGTACATGCCGGTGCTTCCGAAGGGTCTCCGATGCAGTACCTTGCACCATACTCCGGTGTATCCATTGCGGAACATTTCATGCACCAGGGCAAGGATGTCCTCATTATCTATGACGACCTCTCCAAACATGCTGTCGCTTACCGCGCCATGTCGCTTCTGCTGCGCCGTCCGCCGGGACGCGAAGCTTACCCCGGTGACGTATTCTATCTGCATTCCCGTCTGCTGGAACGTGCGGCACGTCTGTCCGATGCACTGGGCGGCGGCTCCATCACCGCGCTGCCGATCATTGAAACACTGGCAGGCGATGTCGGTGCGTACATTCCGACAAACGTTATTTCCATCACGGACGGACAGATTTATCTGGAAACGGCACTCTTTTATTCCGGGATCCGTCCGGCCATCAATGTCGGCCTGTCCGTATCCCGTGTAGGCGGTTCCGCGCAGATTAAGGCCATGAAACAGGTCGCAGGCACGCTGCGTCTGGATCTGGCACAGTTCCGTGAATTGGCGGCATTTGCCCAGTTCGGTTCCGATCTTGACGCTGCCACCAAAGCGCAGATCGACCGCGGCCAGAGGACGACGGAAATTCTGAAGCAGCCGCAGTATTCCCCCTATCCGGTCGAAGACCAGGTTATGGCGATCTACACTGCCGTCAAAGGGTATCTTGATGACGTGGACGTAGACCAGGTTGTCGGGTTTGAACAGCAGGTTCTGAATTTCCTCCACAGCAGCCATCCGGAAATCGGCGCTGATATCGTGGATAAAAAGAAGCTGACAGATGAAAATGAAGCGAAACTCAGAGAAGCTCTTGATGAATTCAAGAAACGTTACAAGGCACAAAGCGAAACAGAAGAAAAGTCTGAAACGGTAGAGGGGTGATCTGATTGGAAAGTACGCGTGATATAAAAGGGCGCATAAAATCCGTCACCAACATCCAGCAGATCACGAAAGCCATGAAGATGGTAGCCGCCGCCCGTCTGCGCAAAGCGGAGGAAAAGGCAAACGGCTCCCGTCCTTATGCGGAAAAGATCGGAGAGCTCCTGCGCCGCGCTTCTTCGGTGACACCCGGATTTACGAGCCCGCTCTTCAGGACAGGCGAAGTAAAGAAGGTCGGATATCTCGTCATTTGCGGCGACAAAGGCCTTGCCGGCGCTTATAACTCCAACGTGATGAAGCGTACCCTGCAGGAAATCTCCGGAAAGGATCGTTCTGCATACGCTTTATATGTCTGCGGGAAACAGGCGAAGAATTATCTGAAATTCCGCGGGTATGATCCCGATACCTATCATTTCGGCTTTTCTGATAAGCCGTCGGCTCAGGATTCCATCGATCTCTCCAAAGAGATGGTGGAATACTTCACAAAAGAAGAAGTCGATGAAGTTTATATTATTTATACCAAATTCATCACCGCCCTCCGCCAGCAGGTCCGGGTAGACCGGCTGCTCCCCATTGAAGCGCCGGCTGAGGGAAAAACGGAAGAAGCAGCAAAAGCGGCTGCCAGCGAATGGGAAAAAGAAAGACAGGATTTCCTCCGTATCGGGGAAGATCCCTATATTTTCCTTCCCGATGCGGCGGCAGTGCTTTCCAAACTGCTTCCTGAATATATACAAGTACAGGTTTATAATGCGATGCTGCAATCCGCGGCGTCCGAGCTGGGCAGCCGTATGGCGGCCATGTCCGCTGCCACTGACAACGCGACGGAAAGAATTGCCGACCTCAACCTTACGTACAACAAAGCGCGTCAGGCACAGGTCACCAATGAAATTTCCGAAATTGTCGGCGGTGCGGCAGCTCTCGAATAAACCGGCTTAATTTGATTAAGGAGGAATGCTTCTTCATGGCAAATGAACAGCAGGGACAGGTAGGCAAGGTCGTACAGGTCATGGGCGCTGTCGTCGATATCGCTTTTTCCGACGATCAGGAACTTCCTGCCATCTATAACGCAATTCATGTCAAAGATGAAGAAGGCACTGTTCCGGTAGATGTTATCTGTGAAACCATGCAGCACTTAGGTGACGGCGTAGTCCGCACCGTTGCGATGAGTTCCACCGATGGCATGGTACGCGGAATGAAAGCAGTAGATACCGGCCGTGCTATTGCGGCACCGGTCGGCGACGGATGCCTGGGACGTATTTTCAACGTACTCGGACAGACCGTCGACAATGACGATACAAAAGTACCGGCATCCGACTACTGGCCTATTCATCGTCCGGCACCGGCCTTTAAAGACCAGTCTCCGGCAACCGAAATTTTTGAAACCGGCATCAAGGTCGTCGACCTCATCGCTCCGTATGCAAAAGGCGGTAAGATCGGGCTCTTCGGCGGTGCGGGTGTAGGTAAGACCGTCCTTATCCAGGAATTGATCCATAACGTGGCGACAGAACACTCCGGCTGCTCCGTATTCTGCGGCGTCGGCGAACGTACCCGTGAAGGGAACGATCTCTGGGGAGAAATGAAAGACTCCGGTGTTCTTTCCAAAGTTGCGCTGGTATACGGACAGATGAACGAACCTCCGGGAGCGCGTATGCGTGTAGCTCTCACCGGTTTGACCATGGCTGAATATTTCCGCGACAAACAGGGACAGGACGTCCTGCTCTTCGTAGATAATATTTTCCGTTTCGTACAGGCGGGTTCCGAAGTATCCGCGCTGCTCGGACGTATGCCGTCCGCCGTAGGCTACCAGCCGACACTGGCCACCGATATCGGCGAACTGCAGGAACGCATCACTTCCACCAAAGACGGTTCCATCACATCCATCCAGGCGGTATACGTACCGGCTGATGACTTGACGGACCCGGCTCCGGCAGGCGTATTTACACACTTGGACGCTACCACCGTACTGAGCCGTTCCATCGCGGAACTGGGCATCTATCCGGCAGTAGACCCGCTGGACTCCACCAGCCGTATCCTTGACCCGAACGTTTTGGGTGAAGAGCATTACGAAGTGGCCCGCGGCGTACAGGCTATTCTGCAGCGCTACAAAGAACTGCAGGATATCATTGCCATCCTGGGTATGGAAGAACTTTCCGATGATGACAAAGTCATCGTAGCCCGCGCAAGAAAGGTACAGAGATTCCTGTCTCAGCCCTTCTTCGTAGCCGAACAGTTTACAGGCTCCCCCGGCAGATACGTATCCCTGAAGGAAACCATCCGCGGCTTCAAGGAAATCCTTGCAGGCCAGCACGATGATATGCCTGAAGGCGCGTTCTACATGGTCGGCACAATTGATGAAGCGATCGAAAAGGCTGAAAAGATGAAGAAAGGGGAATAAGCCATGGCTGATACCCTTACGAATCCCATGCACGTGGAAGTCATCAGCCCCGACGGACCGATTTATCAGGAAACCGGCGTGGAAATGGTGGTGGCCCGTGCAGCAGACGGCGAATTTGCCGTCATGAAAAACCATCTGCCTCTGGCAGCCGCTCTTGAAATGTGCCCCGTGCGCATCATTAAAGGCGGAAAGGAACAAAAGGTGGCCGTATTTGGCGGTTTCCTGGAAATAAAGGACAATCAGGTAAATATCGTAGCCCCCCTGGCGGAGCTGGCGGACACCATCGATATTGCCCGTGCCCAAGCCGCGAAGAAACGTGCGGAAGACAGGCTCGCGTCCAAGAGCAAAGAAATCAATGTCGACCGTGCCAAACTCGCTCTCCAGCGTGCGCTGACACGGCTCAAAACGACAGGAACCCTTTGATCCCAACAAAAGAACCGATCCATACAAATAATGGGTCGGTTTTTATGTTGGGGGAAAGCGGTAAGAAGATAAAAGCTATCAGCTATCAGCTGTGAGCTGTGAGTTAAAAGCCGAAGCATATGATTTCCATTAGGTGTCATACGAAACATCAGTAAAGGATTTGCTGTTGTAGTAACCATTATCTATAAAGTAGAATTCATGATTTGTACAATTTGACATGATATATTATCTATGTGTTTTACTTAATGCCGGATATGGGATGTAATGCTGTAGACTTTAGCTTAAGGATTAATGAGGAAATAAAGTCAAAAAATAAGAAAATATTTATAGGGGTGTATAAAACGTGAATGCGGTATGCAGCATGGTCTGCCGAAACGTGATGCATTATGAAAAGATTAGAAAACATGTATATATTGATTACGAAAAGTCATACGATTATGCGGAATTGATATGTGCATTTTGTGGTGGGGTGTCGGATAATCGAAACGATTATGTATCGGAATCATACCATTCGTTTTTGATCCGGATGGGGGAGAGTTGAGTCTGATATACAATCCTGCTGCGGCATGGAAAGAATACTTATCATCCACGGGAGTATGATGGTGAGATTGTTTTTGCCGGCAGAACCGCTTTTTGTAATCGGAGTAATGGCAGAAAACGGCAGATATCCCTGAAGTGACTGGGGCAGAGATGATGGGGGAGCTTTAATAATGGATATGTTTTATTGGGATATCCGGGGCAAGTCACGAAGTAGATGTGACATCTGTGTCCGGAACATACACAGGAATTTAAGAGCGCTCTGTGCGGCTGCTTAGGCGGCTTTTTCGAGGGCGTTTTTTGTATGCCTGAAAAGCCGGCATGAAGTGGGATTCGAGGAGAGAAATTTCGAACCGGAGCGATACCGGCGTGAGGAGGCGTGATGGAAAATGGAGGCGGTCATGAAGAAGGTTACGGACTTTTAGGGAAATATCCTGCCCGCGCGGAGTCTTCCGCGTTTCTGCAGCGATGCAGGTTTGCTGAGGTTGTTTTTCAGAGACGGGCATAGAGCGGTGTCTGTAAGATAGGGGGCTCCACAGATGGCTGGTTCTTGAAGAAAGATAAAGGCAAACCGTCTTAGAGTCAATTTATAAATAATAGGAAAACCGCATAAATACTGAATGTTTTATATTTACAAAATTTATGGTTGAAAAAAAGTAAGGTATAGGGTAAAATAATTTTCGTGTTTATTGCAGAGGCATGATTTCCTAATGGATAAAAACAACAGAGAATAAAACACGGATCCGCTGCAGCGGCTTCAGGGAAAACATGCACAGGCAGTTTCTCCGGCAGAAAATATCAAAAATATCGATTAAAAAAACAGAGATGAAAACGGTCAGCGTTTTGTACATCGGAGAAAACATTTTTGTAATAGAGAAAGGATGGGGTTAAAGTTATGAATCAAGTACACAAGGTCATATGGAGCAGGGTGAAGAATTGCTACATAGTCGTTTCGGAAATCACGAAGAGGGTTGGCAGAGATAATAAAGCCTCTGTGACGGGAATCCGTCCGCTTCGCGCGCTTTTGTGCGCCATGGTGATTGCCGGCTGTATGCTTCCTGCTGATGCAGATGCAGCAAGCGGGATAGTCTGGGGGACGGGCGCGTCCGCTCCGGGACAAGATAGTGTTGCCGTAGGAACAAACGCAAAAGCAAAGAAGTCTCATGCGGTTGCCCAAGGTACAGAGGCAAAAGCGGACGGTGTTTATGCGCTGGCATTCGGGTATAAAGTACAAACATTGGCAAACTATGCCATCGCTATGGGACATCAGGCAAAAGCAGGGGCCAATGCGATTGGCGGTGTGGCGATCGGCTCCAGTTCCGTAGTCGAGGGAGAACACGGGGTAGCGCTTGGAGATCAGGCGGAATCGAAGAATAAGCAGACGATTGCGGTAGGTTTGAAATCCGTTTCGTCGGGTGAACAGAGCATTTCTATCGGACACCAGGCAAAAGCGATAGGGAACAACAGTATCGCGGAAGGCGCGGGTGCCAAAGGATACGCGAAAGACGGTGTGGCTATCGGCAATAATGCGGAATCGGGAACGGCAGACAATAAGGATCCCCGTATACCGACCATTCCGTCTAATAATGGGGTAGCTGTGGGCAATTCGGCTAAAGCCAGCGGGGGTTCTTCCGTTTCCGTAGGGAATGACAGCATCGGCAACGGACCGTCTTCTGTCGCTATCGGCAATGCGGCAACGGCTAATGATGTAAGGACTACAGCCATCGGCAACAATGCTCATGCGGAAGGTGCCGGTTCACTGTCCATCGGGCGTGAGGCCAGCGCGTTGACCTTGGAAAATGCGACAAGCACAAATCCGCTTGTCACCGGGACTGATGAGCAGCTGGATAAAAAAGGCGTTATGGCCATTGGTGATGATGCCAAGGCAAGCGGCAATAATTCCATCGCTCTCGGTACTTCCGCCAAAGCCGGCGATTTGGAGAAAACCCGGAATGCAGATTCTGTTACTCTGACCGGCAGCGCGAAACGGATTACCAAGCTGACGACGAAGCGGTCCGTCAATAATGCGGTTGCTATCGGTACGGAATCCAGTGTACAGTCTGATGAAGACATTGCTGTCGGCTACAGGGCAACAACCGTAGCTTCCAAATACCACCAGCTGCCCGGTTCCGGACAGGTGGCGATCGGCAGCAACAGCAATACTTACGGAAGCAGGGGCGATGTGGCAATCGGTTCCGGCGCAGAGACGAATATAAGGGTCAAAAACGTGGATCATACCAATGGTCCGACGGAAAAGCGTGATGCACAGAGCGTGGCTATCGGCAGCGTGGCAAAGGCTTACGGATCGCAGGCGGTGGCTGTCGGCGCAGACACAAGGGCGATCGGAAACTCTTCCGTGGCGATCGGTACGGATGATATCGAGCTGGATCGTGCAAAACTGCAATCCCTTCTGCCGGGACTGGCGAATAATGAAAATCTGAATAATAAGGCGCCCAGTGATGCAACGCTTGGTTCGGCTGCTTTGCATGATAAGCCCTATTATGTCAAGACTGCTTCCATCGGAACGGCATCCGTGGCACTCGGCGCGATGAGCCAGGCCGCCGGTGACGCTTCTATGGCTATGGGTCTCAATGCTTTGGCGGAAGGCGATGCCAGCACGGCAATCGGGCCTTTGGCACGCAGCAAGGGGAAAAAATCCATTGCCATGGGTGTTAATGCCAATTCCCAAGTAGATGGAGGCGTGGCACTCGGCGCTGACAGCGTTTCCAACCGTCAGCAGACATCCAATGCTTACATTCCTTCCGGTGCCGACACGGCACAGGTAAATGCCATTAAGGCGACAAAAGGAACGACAGGCGCCGTCAGTGTCGGCTCGGATACGGTAAAACGCCAGATCATCAATGTGGCGGCCGGCACGAATGATTCCGATGCCGTCAATGTGGCTCAACTGAAAGCGGTAACATCCAATGCTTCCTGGACAGCACAGGGGAATGGCAATGATGTGAATGCCGTAAAGAATGGCAGTAAAGTCAACTTTGCCGATGGAACAAATACAACGGCTTCCGTGACAAAAGATGCGTCCGGAAAGGTAACGGCCGTAAAATACAACTTAAAAAAAGATGTCAACCTGGGAACGGACGGCAGCCTGACCATCAACGGAAATACCTATATCAATAAAGACGGCATCAATGCGGGGAACAAGCAGATCACGAACGTAGCCAGCGGCGGAAATACGACGACCAATGCGGCCAATATAACGGGACTCAAAAACAACTATGTCACAAGCGGCAGCGTTTCCAATGACGGCAAAACCCTGACACTGGAAC
>PPYF01172056.1_pt1 | contig 17494 bp, 29 predicted proteins | sample 1559871 | NCBI WGS metagenome assembly PPYF01 (sample SAMN08240021, study PRJNA423297) | Human gut metagenome, whole genome shotgun sequencing project.
TGGCGCCACCGTTATAGCGACCACGCAGGTACGCCATAATAAAAGCCAGCATTGCACCAATACCCTGCTCCTTAGCGGCAAGTAGCGCAGCGATGAAATCTTGTTTGTATGGCATTTTCATAGGCCTCACCTCCGATAGTTCGGATGGCGCTGTGTGTATGGAAATGGTCAGGCTTCACGGGCTGGATTTATCAACAAAGCACGCAGTGAGTGACACCCGTGAGCCTGAAATGAAAAAGGCCACGCAAATGCGCAGCCTTTGTAATGAGAGTCTTATTATTTGGGGCACTCCATCCAACAAACCACCCACGGTTTTTCGGATTTCAAGGGAGTGCTTTTGAATGAGCGCTGATGAATTAATACGTTGCAGTGGCATGCCTGCGTATTAACACAACAGCGCCCATTCAAAATTAAGGCGGTTTGGTGGCCCTTGCTGGACTTGAACCAGCGACCGGGCGATTATGAGTCGCACGCTCTAACCAACTGAGCTAAAGGGCCGGGAACGAGATAATACATAAGCGCAACTAACCATGCAAACCAGGTGGTTCCAGTGGTCACCGATTATCCTGTTTGATATCGTTAAATCGCCAGAAGTAACCACATCAATATGGAGATATTTATGTCAAATGTTCTCGCTAGAGTTGAATTGCATGGTGCTGATGAAGAGGCATATGAAATACTGCATGAGCGCATGCTGTCACTTGGTTTTGTAAGAGAAATCCCTCATGGTGATGGCTCTCGCAATAAATTGCCTGACGCTACATATGTCGCGCCTAAAGGAGAGGAATTAGCTCCACTGAGAGAGCGGATCTCTTCATGCGCTAATTCACTCGGAACCCGGAATGCTTCAGTTTTCTTATGTGAATTTGAAAATTGTGCCTGGTATCTATTTAGAGCAGATGATTAGAGATTAATACCAGAACCACTCCGCCCCTCATCAACTTTATCGCTAATTTTAACCTCAGGGGCGCTATCGTGGCGCTCCATTGCGATAAACGCGGATGCGACGCTTCTGCCCAGACGTTCACATTTAGCCTCTTCTGACTCACCACGTGCCACAATAAGCTGGCCCAGCGCGATTTTTGCCTGAGAGCGAGACTCCAAAGATAGCTCGTTAAATTTCATAACTGGCTCCAGAAAAGCAAAAACCCCGCCAGATGGCAGGGTTTCGATTGTTAAGTTGTGTGTCGAAGTGACCACTCTTATCACGTTATACTAAAAAATGCGGACCGCACTAGCACTTTTTTGATTATTTTGAATGCTCACTACGGCGTCCATTTCCAGTCGAACATCCAGCATCGACAGGCAACCCTCAATGAAACCCTCTGCGAGCATCATCTCTATGCGTATCTGCTTTTCGCTTTTCTTTCTGTGTTTCGCCATCTGCCGTTTTGAATACCGGAGAATATAATGCCCGACCAGCAGGTGATAATCGTACGGGCATTTTTTTATCAGTCGCGCCATGCAGCCCTCAATAATCAGACCATCGTCATCAGTACACATGATCCGCGTTTTACTGGTTTGCGGAAGCAGCCCCTTAAAACCAGCAGCGATGGAAGAATAATCAATATTGCATGAATCGCTTGCCGCCCATGCGCCCCACATATCAAGAACCTTTTGCATATCACGCATCACGCAGCCACCTTTTTCTTATAGAAAACCTGCTCACGGACCTGATCACCGTTCATGAGCATGTCGTTGAAATCCCCATTGTCAGGCCAGCGTACGCTGACTTTAACGATGTCATTTTTCGCCATGAGGTTGGCGTGTGCGCACTCGAATGCCGCCGCCTGACCGGTGGCAGAGTGTTTATCCATATCAGCAAAAATAACCAGGTGTTTTACCCCTGCCGGCGCGCGGAATTTCTTCATGAAATTGCTGTTCATCACCGCCCAGGTATTCACGCCGTAGATCTGATAGCAGGACAGCGCCGTTTCGATGCCCTCGGCGATCCCCAGTGTTGAGGAAACCGGAAACATGCGAATAGCTACAGAGCGGGCATATTCGAGATAGTTTTCTTCCTGCAGGGACTTCTGGCGTTTGGCGCTTTCGCCCAGCGGCGCCTTGCGATCCCCTTCGAGCAGCGTCCGATGGAGATAGCACAGTTCACCTTTATCATCGGTCGCGAGGGCGTAGAGGACGTGGTAAACCTTGCCTGCATGGCGCTGCTTATCGCAGAACCTGATAGCTTCAGCTGGTAATTTGTTGATCCCGCGCTGCCGGAGATATTCGGCACCATTGGTACCGCGCAGGGCCGGAAGTTTTGAAAATTTGCTGATTACCCGCTGGCGCAGCTTCGCGGCGGAACTGTTGACAGGGATTTTCTCCTGCCGGTAGTCATTACCAATGAGCTGATCCACCTCGGCGCAAAGTGCCGAAAAGGTTTTATTGGTCTGCGTGGCAGAAAGCAACTTCATGCCGTCGCCGCTGCCGCACACGCAGATCCATGTACCGGCACCGTCGCGATCGTCTATACGGAACTTACCGCGTGCGCTGCATACCGGGCACTCCCCTTTGTAGTGATTTTTCCCGGTGATTGGTGGCAGGCCGTAATGCTCAAATATTTCGGGCCAGCGGCCTTTCGCCGCTTCTGCTGTCTTCACGCTGTTCTTCTCCCCAGCATACTACGAATGTTAGCAACCTGATTTCTGGCGTTGATGATCCGGTTTGTGGTGTTGTCGGCGGTCTCCCCCGGCTGGCTGCCGGACCTTTCCCGCCCTTTCGCAAATTTGATCTGTTTGTGTTTGATGTAGTTGTTTACCTCAGGGGTAATTTCCATCGGAAAATCGCTCAGTCCATTGGGCCACTCGTCGAATTTTTCGCGGAATGTATGCGCGCACCAGCCGTCACTGATGGGTTTACCCATAGAATTGCGCTGGCGCTGATAGAATTTGATTTGGCTCCACCAGGACTGTTTGTCCGATTTGGTGTAAACCTTTTCGCCCTTTTTGAGCTTTTTGATATTTCGCTGGGTGTCAGTTTCCACATCCTCACCGACCAGTGGCTTAAAGCCGCATTTCGGGCAGACGTAGACGCCGGCAGGCTTCATGAAATGGCATTCCGGGCATTCCTTCGGAAGCTTTTCTTCCCGCTCCTCAGCCGTACGGGCGGCGGCCTCTTTCATGCCATCGTTTTTGGATGGAAGGTCGTTGTACTCAATAGCGTCAGGAAACCCCAGGCGGTGGACGGTGCCACTGTGATCGAAGATGAGACAGGCATCTTTGCCCGGCGCAGTACGAAGGCCGCGCCCCAGCGCCTGAAGCCAGCGAATTTCGCTTTTTGTCGGACGGGCGTAAATAACGCAGCGAACGTCACTGTCGAAGCCCGCCACCAGCACGCCGACGCTGACAATGATTTTTGTCGCGCCAGTTTCAAAGCGGTGGATCATCAGCTGGCGTTCTTCGTGCGGCGTTTCAGCCACCATCACCTCAGCGTTCACGCCCGCTTTGTTGAACTGCATCGTGACGTAGTTGGCGTGGGCCTTATTGACGCAGAACGCCACTGTCGGAAGGTCCCGACCGTTACGCAGCCAGTTATCGACAATATCGCCTACCAGGTCGGAGCCGCACATAATCTCCGCCAGCTGCGCTTCGTCGTAGTCGCTGCCATACTCCATTGATGCTTTAGTCTTAACGCCTTTCAGATCCGGCCTGGTTGGCGCGTAAAATTCGTAATTACTCAGATCGCCGCGCTGGATAAGCTCGCCGATGGTGGTCGGCTTGATCAAACGCTGGTAGTAATTCCCCAGGAAAGGTGAAAACGGGGTTCCTGACAGGCCGATAACCTTCGCTTTGGTTTCCGTGGTGATCCGCTCAATCTCTTTCAGAATGCGGCGTTTGCGCAGATGGGCTTCGTCGATAATCAGCAGATCAATATCCTGCGGGAATTCCCGGCGGATCAGCGTGTCGGCGCTGGCAATCTGGATCTGCAGGCTGGGGTCATAGTTCGGATGATCACGCCAGATAAAGCTGATCTGGTCTTCCGGGAGGCCATACTGAGCAAAGCGCTGCGCAGTCTGATTAATCAGGATGGTGTAAGGGGCAACAAAGAGAACGCGCATACCACGGCTTACCAGACCATCGGCAACGAAAGCAGCCAGCCCGGTTTTACCGCTACCGGTCGGCATATACATCATGAAAGATTCATAGGCCTTCCAGTCGCGGCGCAGCATGTTCAGCGCACGTTCCTGTGCAAAATTTGGTGTGATGTTCAGCATTATCAACCCCTTTACGTTTCACTTTTCCAGGAAAAACCTTTCCCGGTTTCTTACCCAACCAACCGCGCACCACCTTGCTAGTACAGTGGCATTTTTGGGCTCTGCCTCTGAGATCAGCACCTACCTAACCAATGGAGCTGCCTTCTGGAAAAGGCCTATTCCCATCCCTCTCCGATCTCCCCCTTACCCCCCTCTTACCTCTCCCTTATTCATGTACTAGCTATCTAGTACGATCAGGCGTAAAAAAGTAAGTGGGTGGTCCCAGCTTCATCAGCAGCTGACGCCTTTAAGTCAGACTGCAACCAGGCACCTTTAAGCCCGGTATCGTCAGGCGCGCTGTTGCGTTCCTGCCAGAGGCGGCTTGGCCGTGTAGCCCTGAATTGCCCGCCCGTGTGTTTCAACGAACCTGCGAAGCCTTACGTTGGCTTCATGCCTTGCCCGGTTCTCCCTGCGGTATGAAACCGGCTCGGCGTCAAACGTGATTTCGTAAACCTCTGCGTACTTCAGCGCGACTTTGCGACGGAGGGACGGAGGCAAACTCAGTAACTGCTGTTGGATCCACGCAGCGTCTGCCTGGCTGTAGAGCGTCGGCATTTCAACCTGCACATAATCCGGGTACATATCGCCTCCGGTACTCTGTCACGCGCTTTCCTGGTGTGTTTTGTTTGGGATATTGGGATGTGAATAAGGGATCTCGGTATCCAAATGGCACAAGATCGCCACATCTTCAGGAACTCCCCGAAACTCCCACTTCCCTACCGCCTGACTACTTCTTGCCTTTCCTCGGCGCGGAAATCTTTTCCCTATCGCGGTATTGGTTTTGAACTTCAACTTAAGAATTTGATACAAGGTCATGATCACCTCATTTTTCGAAACTATTGTATCAACAGAAGATAGCAAATAGAATCCAAAGTATCAAAACAAAATGTTACTTTAGTTTCTTTAAACGAGGATCGGCCATGAGTTCATTAGCTGATAGATTGATAAGTCGTCGCGAGTTGCTCGGATTAACCCAAGAAGCACTGGCAAAAAAAGCTGGTGTTACCCGTGTTGCTATAAGCAAGGCAGAACTTGGGCTAACTAAAAATTTCAATAGCAACACATTGTTCAAGATCTCATCAGCATTGAGTTGTGATCCTGAATGGCTACAGACCGGTAGGGGCCGTCAGGAAAAACTTCCTGAAATAGCTACGGGAACAAAACCAAAAAGCGATGTAGCGTGGGTTAACAATGTGGCTGAGACTGTTCAACCACATCGGAGATATAGCTATCCAAAACTAAACTGGGTTCAGGCAGGACACTTTGCGCAGTGCGGTGACAACTATAATATGTATGATATTGAAAACTGGATTGATTCTGTAAAATATGCAGGGGAAAGAGGATTCTGGCTTGAAGTCAAAGGTGACTCCATGACATCACATGCAGGTGTAACATTTCCTGAAGGTATGTCAATCTTGATCGATCCAGAAAAGGAACCTTACCCAAACTGTTTCGTTATTGCTCAAAAGAAAAATACAAACGAAGTAACATTTAAAAAATATGTTACCGATATGGGGGATGGCTACCTAAAACCATTAAATCCTCAATATCCTCTAATACCGCTTGATGACCAATGCGAGATTATCGGTGTCGTGGTAGATGCCAGGTGGGATATTTTTTAACATATTAATCAATTAGATGCCGGATTCCCGGCATTTTTTTTGCCATCAAATGAAAATAAAGTATCAAAAGCGCTTGCGCCAAAATGATACTTTAGTTACGCTCATTGTATCCAATGATGCAGAGTGAGATGGATCAAATGAAAGTAAAGATAGAAACAGCCCTTAACTGCCTCGATAGACTCAAAAAACTTAACGACCTATTAGTAGTTATCGCTAAATCCATGCGTGAAGAAAACTCAACTACAGAAGAAATTGAAACGTGTGTAGGTATTGCATGGGACATTGGTAATTCACTATTCGAAACTATTGACAGTGAAGTTAAGAAATCAGGGGATTCAAAATGAAAACCTTCAAAGGACTTTCTCTTGAACCTGAAATAGCCTTTCGTCAGATTGCGGCGATGATTGAAACGGGGTTAATCATTTCGGTTATCGATATGAAAGACCATTCAGACCTGAGTGATTGCATTTTTCATCTGGCTAGGCAGTACGCCGAAGCGTCCCATGATTACGCAATGGAGAAACTCAAATGAAAACTCCCTTAGACATGCTTCATGATATCGTTGCTCAGATTTCCGAAGGTAACACACTGCTGGAAATGATTTATAAAAATACCGAAGAATTGAAGGAGGAAACTGATTGCGGATTAGCCTGCCTCATTCGCTCTTTCGATAAAACCCGTGAAACAGCTTACGCATATATCGAAGAGTTAGCAAAAAATGAAAAGGCAGTACAGCCCCCCCCACAGAGGGAATAGCGATGATATTGCTGATGATGTTTTTTATGCGACGCTCGGCGCGGCAAAACTCAGGGAACTGGCTCACGTATATAACGAGTCATATTTTTCAGGAAAAGACAGTGATGACGCCGATTGCCTCATGGCATCACTTATTTTCGATAATGCAATTAAGGTTCATGATTTACTGAAAAGTATCGAAGTAAAATTAAGTTAATCGATAAGTAATTTAAATCACGCCATCACTGGCGGGGAATCGTGCAACCAAATTTCAGCGAGGTGATATATATGTCATTCGTTAAGGATAAAGCCGCACATACAACAGCAAGGCTGCTCGCCTCTTATGGCAATAGCTACCTGCATATCGCCAACCTGTTTCTTCGCAAGGCTTACGGGCGGTGATTATGGAGAAGGTTCTACTCAATACTAAAAATGCGGCTAACTGGACCACTGAAGAAATGAGCATTCGCGCAGAGCAACTTTATTACTTACTGCAAACGCTTGCTGAAAATTACAACAGCATGGAAGACGTCCAAAAATTTAGCCTTATTGAAATAGCATGTAATTTTTCCGGCGATGTGAGTGCCTGGTTTAGTGCCAAGGAGTCGTGCGAAAAATGAAAAATAACACCATTGAAATTTATCGCCGCCGCATTGCTATTGCGGCATTAAACCGAATGAAGCGCAAGACCGGAGGTTATCGCCTTACCGTTTCAATGCCGGATGACAATATCCAGTTTATCGATATTGACGAAGAAGCAATGTTGCAACTTTTACAGCGCTTCGAAAAACAGGCGCGGAATGAATTTGCAGCAGAGGCGGAAACCTTTATTCGCCAGACATATATGAAAAGTGTCGATATCAATGGACACACCGAATATCTGACCGAAACAGGAAAGATGATTGTTGACGAGATTTTTGCGGAATTAATTAAACACGCGAAAGAGAAATACGCATGCGGAGGAATTAACTGATGACCTCACAACAAATAATTATGCACGGAGTGCAGATCCCCCCCCCAGTCCTCAACGTGGATCTGCATGTTCTTCCGGACTTCACTGGGCGTGTTGTTCTTTATATCGAAAACGGCCGTGTTACATGCGATCGCCGGCTTTTTGAAGATGAGCACATTTGCGCTCTGGGCACTTTTATCGAAATGGCTCGCGAAATGGAGCTACGCATTGAAGAGGTTACTGGTGGCACTGACAGCAATTCGAATACCTGAGCGCGTTCACCTGCAGGCAATGCAGGTCCTGTTGCGATACCGGAGAAAGCGAATATATGCGCGACGTATGCGAAGGACCGGGTATCTCAGCCTGAAGGTTAATCCGCGCTGGAGGCTGTTATCGAAAGACGATGGCCGGAACTGGGAAGTGATGTCTCATGAAAAATATTCAGGGGAAATAAAACGATGATCGACAACCGTACCGCCAGCGCCATTGACCTGGCATTTCAGATTCACCATACGCCTGTGGGCGACCTGTTCGTCGCAATGCGGCATGGACGCATGAAGCGCTGCTTCAGCCGCGATACGGCGATCCGCTATCTGGCGTTCTTCATGACCACCTGGGCATTCGAGGCATCGGGCTTTATGTGCCGCCATCCTGACGTAAAGGTCTCTCATCCGGTACATGGTGAAGTATGGGAACGCGGTGGCGTCACGAAAGAGTATCACTTCGCCCACCAGCGCTGCGTTCGCCGGCTGCGCCGCATCCTTGCTCGTAAGCGTGATATGCAGAAGTGGTGCGAGAAATGGGATGCCATGCATGACCGCTACGTGAAAGAACGCGAAGAACTTCAGTCCAGCAAACCAGCAGAGGTACGTAATGGATCGTACAGCATTTAACCCCGAACCAACGTCAACCGGCATTCGGTTTGGAAATCGCGTGATTGGATATTCCGCAGCTATTCGTCAGCTCGACAACGGTCACTATGACAAAAACATTGCGGAAGGAATGGAACTGCTGGCCTGCATCATGGAGGCGGTAGAAAGCAACTGGATTACGCTCAACATCGATAAGCAAATCATCGTCTGGCGCTGGTTGCTCGCCGCGGTATTCATCGCTGAGGAGCAGGAGAAGAACGGGACGGTCGAAGTTCCGAACGACGAAGGCGGCGTTGATACAGCCGTTATCTATTCCGGAAAGCACGGTGCAATCAGCATCTACCCCGGACCGGAACGCTTTGCGCTCGCTAACCATATTGAGGCTGGCGCAATTGAAAAATACGGGCCTGCTGTTGGCCAGCAACTGACTCTGCGGATGTATCAGGACATGGTTGTTGCTGACGACGACTCCGGTTTCAAGCTGTCCGCTATGGGCCGGGAGGGATTCAACCTTCTCCACGACAGCTTTATAGAGCAAATCCAGACCGAAGGTATGCCAGACATGCCGATCATGCACTGAGGAAAGAACAATGAAAAATGAACTTATCAACGTGTGGTGGCGAGTCACGTTCATGGTGACCAAGGGGAATGAACGTTGCGAACACTCAATCTTTACCGAGGGCAATAGCGAGACAGGGGCGGCGGTATCTGCCGCGGTCGGCATCTGCGAAGGTAGTGACGGATCAAGCAATCCAACGTTCAAATCTATCCGCATCGCGACCTATGGCGAGGCCGAATCGCTTGATGCAGAGCTCGATGCAATTGCCGAACGTGAAGAGAAAGAACTGGAGGAAGAAGACAATGAATAACAAAACCGACCTGAAAATTATCAACGGCGTGCCGATGATGAGCAGCCGAAATATTGCAGAAGTTACAGGCAAGAAACCAGCGCACGTTGTTCGTGATATTGAGTCCATGCTGGAATCGCTTGGCAAGCATTATCCAGAACTGGATGATTATGATTCTGCTGAATTTTCTATCAAAAGGAAGATGTATAACGGTCGCCTTGTAATTGATGAAATCTGGCTCAACGAAACCCTGTCTATGACGCTGGTTACTGGTTACGACGCATGTCGCCGCCTGGCCCTTGTCGAGCAATGGCAGGAGATGAAACAGGAACTTTCCCAGTCACGCATTGCAGTCCAACCAGCACAACAGGAACTCAGTATGAACCACGACATTCTCTCACTGGCCCGCGTTGTTGCAGAAGCTACCGCGTCAGCGACGATGAAAGCGGTTTTGGAAGTCAGCGGTGCGAACCTGATTTCTGCTGCGCCTGCATCCCTGCCAGTACCGCAACAACGCATCAGTTCGACTGAACTCGTGAATACCGATGCTGAGTTCGTTCCGGTGCATAAAATCTCGTGGGAAACAGGGCTTTCCGATCCTTCCTGCCGTCGCCTCGTTCAGTTCGCAAATCTGCCATCCAGGCAATTACCTGGCGTTCGCGGTCTGTGTGTACATCGTGAATCATTCCTGCATGCCTTTCAGGTACTACTGGAGGAATCAACCCGTCCGAATGGTAAGCGCAAGCGCTGGCAGCACACTGAGTTTGGTGGGTTCGTTCTGCGTAAGTCGCCAGCAAACACTGATGGTGGCGCATGAAAATCCAATACCAGGACTACGGCGCCGCAGCAAACATCGTGATCACCAGTACCGTGTTTGAGTTCCGTAAACATATCCGGGTGGTAGACGCCACCCTGCTCTGCACGCCCGGCATCATTGCAACCCGCAGCGGCATGTTCTTCATGAAGTCGGTTTTATCCGGCAAATCCCGCGACATGTTGCGGGCCTACAAAACCGTACAGCGGGAGGCTAAACGATGAAACCTTTTTTCCTGTCCATGCTGTTTGGCCTGCTGCTGGTGGCCGTCGTGTTCGGCGCGCTGATTGAATATAAGTTTTTGACAGATTTCGGAGGCTAACAATGAAAAAAGGCCAGCATTCAGCTTACCCATGTCCGCGTCTCGATACACCGCGCGGCATGACTTACCGCCAGCACCTGGTTAGCCAGATCGCCCCCGTAGTCGCTACGCAGTTCTTCGAAAGTAGTACATGGTCTGATTACGACGACATGGCGGGCTCTCTGATGCTGATGGTCGACAGCATCATTGAAGCCGAAAAGGAGACTTCACAATGAGCAAGATTAAAAACCCAGTTGTGCTGGATACAACAAATGGGCTTATGCCATGCCCGTTTTGTGGAGGCAAAGCGCATCAACTCACCATTGAGGAAGATGACGATCCGCACTTTGGTGGTGATGTTATTACCTGTACTGAATGCGGGGCGTCATCCCATGTTGAATTTGGATTCAAAGAAAATTTGAAGTCCGCATGGAATAGCCGCACCGCCATGCCTCAGGGCAAAGTTGAGACTGTATACCCCGACGCTCTTCCATGCGCCGTTGAGTTAAAGCCGGGTTTTATCCTTGGCAAGGGCTGCAAAACAGAGACTTTGCTGATAGCGCTGCAACGTCGCGCCGACTATTACGCTGAAATTGACGCAATGACACCGGAACAGCGGGCAGAGCATGATGCGGGGATTGCTGCGTTTAAAGAGATGCTTGACAATAATGACCGAGCCTCCATGCTTCAGGCTGGCAACGACAGCACCACTGGTAAACCGTTGACCATCACCCTGCCCGATATCACGTCAAAGGCGTTCTGGAGCGGTACCGGAAAGAGCGAAACATTCCATTCGGAAACCTATAAGCGCTGGGTGAAAGAAGCGATCGAGAGAGCATGCGCTATCGCCAGTATTGAAGTGAGAATGAAGTGATGCACAAGGCATTTGAAATATGGGTGCGCCAGCGGTACGGAAACCGCTATGACCTTACGAGGGATCAGGAAGGATTCTACTGCCGGGAAGTGGTTAAACGAATGTTTGAAACGTGGTGCCACTGCCGTGGCCTGAACGTAGTGTGAGGTGGGTATGAGTGATATTGAAATGATTAACGAAAAAGAAGTGATGCGAATGATCCGGGTTTCGTCTCGTATGACCATCTGGAAATACACGAAGCATCATAACTTTCCGAAGCCGATCCGCACCCACCCCAAGCAGTACTTGCAATCAGAGGTGGAAGCGTGGATTTTAAACGGCGGAATTAACCAGAAATCTTTTTGATGTGCCAAAATATTTTTTCGGCGTACAGCTCATAGGCTGCTTTCTGTTCGGCGATCCAGTCATGTTTGTTGTAAACAGAAAGCACGCCACCCAACTCATGCCCCAGCATTTTTTCAATAACGTGCGGGGCCACACCTTCCTCTGATAGCCTCGTCGCCAGAGTACGTCTGAAATCATGTGCGGAAAATTCACCAATACCCAGTGACGCCTCAATCCTGCCGAGATATCTGTTAGCACCGGCAATAGTCATGGATTTTTTCAGATCTGGTCCCGGAAAAAGAATATTCCCGTATGTCATTTCCGCCTTCTTAAGCAAATCATCAGCCGCGTCGAATATTGGACGCCGGATAATCCTGTTGGTTTTGCTTTTCTCTGCCGGCACAGTCCAAACCCCTTCCTCCCGATCAAACTCATCAGTAACAGCCAGGCGAAGTTCGCTGTTTCTGGCGGCGTAAAGCATCAGCAACTGGTGAAGAAGCTTGTTAGATGTTGATCCCCTACTCCGTTCTATTGCCAGCCATATTTTTGCCAGTTGGTTATAACTGAGAGTGACCTCACCAACCGCAGATTTTATCCCGACATCTTTCGGCTGCAGCATCATAAGCTCAACAGGGCGGATGAACTGCCTTCTGGTGCACCAGCCAATAGCGGAACGAAGCTGCACCAGCAACTGACGCGCACGTCGTGGGTTAATGCGCTCTTCTTCTGTGAAGCGTTCAACCCATAGCCTGACGGAAATATCCTCAATCGGAACGCCAGAGAAGGCACTGCTCATGTGCTTGATGACAGTCGACCTGTAGAGTGCTTGCGTTTTTTCACGAAGCGCGATGTCAACGTAGTTCTTCTCCCAATAGTCGAGGCAGTCTTTTACCGTTGGCTTTTTTTGTGCCTTACTGCCACCGGACAACGTGCGCGGATCAATTCCTTTGTCGACCGACTCCCTTAAATCTGCAACCATGTTGCGGGCATCGCGAAGCATTATTGCCGGATAACGTCCAAGTCCAAGTCGATGCTGCTTCCCGTCCCAGCGAAAACGGAACTGAAAGCTGATAATGCCTTTTGGCGTAATGCGTATACCGAGCCCATCAGAATCAGTAATTTCAGATGGGCCGGAATATGGTTTACCATAGATGGAGCGAAGCTTAGTGTCACTGATCGCCATTTTAATTTTCTGTACTCAATGATTTTAAGGTTTATGTACTTAATCTGTACTCAATATGTCATGTACGAACATAAACAACAATATCTAATCATGTACAGTCATAATCAATCAATGACAAATATAGCGATAAAAACACTTCAAATCAGTTACATATAACATCAGGCGTGTACATCAGGTGACAGTTAAAAACGATAGCATACAGAGCACATTCCTCTTCCACGATTACGAAACCTTTGGCATTCATCCGGCGCTCGACAGACCTGCGCAATTTGCCGCTCTGCGTACCGATAGCGAATTCAACATCATCGGTGAACCTGAGGTTTTTTACTGCAAACCGGCGGATGACTATTTGCCCCAGCCGGGCGCGGTGATGGTCACCGGAATCACCCCGCAGGAAGCACGAGAGAAAGGTGATAATGAAGCTGCGTTTGCCGCGCGGATCCACGCCCTGTTTACGGTGCCGAAAACCTGCATTATTGGCTACAACAACGTGCGCTTCGACGACGAGGTTACGCGCAACGTGCTGTACCGTAACTTCTACGATCCCTACGCCTGGAGCTGGCAGCATGATAATTCGCGCTGGGATCTGCTGGACGTGATGCGCGCTTGCTACGCCCTGCGCCCGGAAGGCATCAACTGGCCGGAAAATGACGACGGCCTCCCCAGCTTTCGCCTGGAGCATCTGACGAAAGCAAACGGTATTGAGCACAGCAACGCGCACGATGCGATGGCGGATGTCTATGCCACCATTGCGATGGCGCAACTGGTGAAGTCACGGCAGCCACGTCTGTTTGAGTATCTCTATACGCACCGCAATAAGCACAAGCTGGCCGCGCTGATTGACGTGCCGCAAATGAAACCGCTGGTGCATGTTTCCGGCATGTTTGGCGCATGGCGCGGCAACACCAGTTGGGTTGCACCGCTAGCCTGGCATCCGGATAACCGTAATGCGGTGATCATGGTCGACCTGGCCGGTGATATTTCGCCGTTGCTGGAACTGGACAGCGACACCCTGCGCGAACGTCTGTACACCGCCAAAGCCGATCTGGGCGATACCGCCGCCGTGCCGCTGAAGCTGGTGCACATCAACAAATGCCCGGTGCTGGCGCAGGCGAACACGCTGCGCCCGGAAGATGCCGACCGTCTGGGGATTAATCGCCAGCACTGTCTCGATAATCTGAAAGTCCTGCGTGAAAATCCGCAGGTGCGTGACAAAGTGGTCGCCATCTTTGCCGAAGCCGAGCCGTTCACGCCGTCTGACAACGTCGATGCCCAGCTTTATAATGGTTTCTTTAGCGATGCTGACCGTGCGGCAATGAAAATTGTGCTGGAAACCGACCCACAAAACCTGCCGGCGCTGGACATCACCTTTGTCGATCCACGTATTGAGAAACTGCTGTTCAACTATCGGGCGCGTAATTTCCCCGGCACGCTGGATGAAGCGGAGCAACAGCGCTGGCTGGAGCACCGTCGTCAGGTCTTTACGCCGGAATATTTGCAGCGCTACGCCGACGAGTTGCAGATGTTGTATCAGGAATATGCGGATGATAAAGAGAAGCAGGTACTGCTGAAGGCGCTGTGGCAGTACGCTGAAGAGATCGTCTGAGAATCGCCCTCCGCGCCACGGCGGAGGGCCTGTTATCACGCTTTCTGGACGGTGATGCTCCAGGCGGCATCGCCAACCTGCTGATAATCTGTAATCGCATGCCCTTCTTCAGCAGCCCACTGTGGGATCGCTTCTGTCGCCTGTGTGCAGTCAAACTCAATTACCAGTTCGTCACCGCTCGCCATTTCAGCCAGCGCGGCTTTTGCTTCGATCAGTGGGAACGGACAAACCTGTGTGACCACGTCCAGTTTTTTAATCGCCATCATTAATCCTTACGCTTAATTTGCCGCAGCGGTTGCCAGACGGGCTTTACGCTGCGGTCGAACAAACACAATCCATGACGCGGTCCAGACGCCAAGGATCATAAATACCAGGCCAATCCAGCCCTGCCAGGTCATCATCGCCGTCATCACCAGACCGTTACCGATAGAGCAGCCACCGGCAATACTGGCGCCAAATCCCATCAGGATCCCGCCGAAGCCGCTGCGCAGCGTGGTTGCCGCATCGGCAGCCCGCACGCGGAATTCACGACTGGCTTTCGCCGCGATGAACGAACCAAGGAAAATCCCCAGCACCAGGAAAACGCCCCAGTTAAGGAATTTGCTGTCTCCCGCCACCAGGAACTGCAGAATGTTAGCCGTCGGCGAGGTGATCCCGAGTCCAAACATACGCCCGGTAGCTTCGCTCAGCGGCCAGGCCAGCAGCGCGATAAGACCAATCAATACCGCCGTCACGAACGGATGCCAGCGTTTTTCAAACAAAATATGTGCAAGCCCGGTACGACGCGGCGGCAAAGAGGCGACTTTCAGCTTTGGCTTTTTCAGCTCTTTACTGACTACCCAGAGCGTCACCACCAGCAGAACGGCGATCAGCGGCCAGACGGAGAGGTTCAGCGTGTCAGCAATGGAGTTGTGCTCCGTGCTGTACGTTTTTAACGTCTGGTTTAAACCGCTGGCATGGGGCGAACGCATTACCGCGCTCATCACCATGTAGGTCGCCAGTGCTATCCAGCTGCCGATCAGCCCCTCACCCGCACGATACCAGGTTCCGGTGGCACATCCGCCCGCATAGACAATCCCAATCCCGAAGATATAACCGCCAACAACGGTACCGAGCCACGGGAACGCGCCCGCATCGTAACGAATCACTCCCGCCTGAATCAGCGCAAAGGCACCGACGCTCTGCACGGAAATCGCAATCAGCAGCGCATAAAACATACGGTTGTTTTTAGCGATATACATGTCGCGGAAACCGCCGGTCAGGCAGAATCGACCACGTTGCATTACAAAGCCCAACAGCGCGCCGCAGATAACCCCGCTTAAGATCATTGAAAACATAAATTCATTAGCCTGAAGAATATCAATCAGGAAATTATTCCTGAGCATGCGGCCGGGAACCAATAACGAAATTCTCTAATTTAGAACGAATGGTTATGAATAATGACGGGAAATAAACCAGCGACATAAAAAAAGCCGGAGTGGTTAACTCCGGCTTCCTGCCCGGTGTCGCTTCGCTTACCGGGTCTACAAACCTTATGAATTACTGGGCGATATCTTCGTACTGCGGAACCGGGTTGCGGAAACTTTTGGTCACGCAGGCCAGATACACCAGACCAATACCGGCCCAGATCATCCCCAGAACCATAGAGCTCTCTTCCAGGTTGATCCACAGCGCCCCAACAGTCAGCGCGCCACATACCGGCAGCACCAGATAGTTGAAGTGGTCTTTCAGCGTCTTGTTGCGTTTTTCGCGGATCCAGAACTGTGAAATCACAGACAGGTTCACGAAGGTAAACGCCACCAGCGCACCGAAGTTGATCAGCGCCGTCGCCGTCACCAGGTCAAATTTAATCGCCATCAGCGCAATTGCCCCCACCAGCAGCACGTTCCATGCCGGGGTACGCCACTTCGGATGAATGTAACCAAAGAAGCGCGTCGGGAATACGCCGTCACGGCCCATCACGTACATCAGACGAGAGACGCCTGCGTGTGCCGCCATACCGGACGCCAGAACGGTCACGCTGGAGAAAATCAGCACGCCCCACTGGAAGGTTTTACCCGCCACATACAGCATGATTTCAGGCTGAGAGGCATCTGGATCCTTAAAGCGAGAGATATCCGGGAAGTACAGTTGCAGGAAGTAAGAGGCACCGATGAATACCAGGCCGCCAATCAGCGCCGTCAGGAAGATAGCCTTCGGGATCACGCGCTCTGCATCTTTGGTCTCTTCAGACAGCGAAGAGATACCGTCAAAGCCCAGGAACGAGAAGCACAGAATCGTTGCTCCGGTAATCATTGGCACGACGTGTGCGCCTTCCGACCAGAACGGACGCGTGCTGGTCAGCGTACCCGCACCTTCACCGTTCGAAACGCCGTAGATGATCAGGCCAACAATCACCGCCACAATGCCCATCTGCAGGATCACAATCAGGGTATTGAAGTTTGCCACGGTCTTGATGCTGCGCAGATTGGAGATGGTCATAAAGGCCACCAGCGCAACAACAAAGATCCACGACGGTACGGATGGCACCAGCGCTTCAAAGTAAATTTTTGCCAACAGGATGTTGATCATCGGCATGAACAGGTAGTCCAGCAGAGATGACCAACCAACCATAAAGCCGACGGTCGGACTAATGGATTTCTGGGCGTAGGTATACGCTGAGCCAGCGGACGGGAAACGGCGAACCAGTTTACCGTAGCTCAACGCAGTAAAAAGAATAGCGACCAGCGCAAAGGCATACGCCGTTGCAACGTGACCGTCAGTGAGGCCTGAAACGATACCAAACGTATCGAACAGCGTCATTGGCTGCATATAGGCAAGGCCCATCATGACAACCGGAATCAGCGTAAGCGTTTTACGCAATTCCACGCGAGAGGTTTTTGGAGTAGCGTTATGCGACATGGTCATTCCCCTTTACGGCGAATGCCGTCGCGTAAGCAAAAAATTGCCCCATCTTCTGGATTCCTCAGCGACAACAACTGTCGGTTTTTAGTAAATATCTATCCGGTACGAAGCCCGGCCTCTTTGTATGAATGATTGGTTTGATGCAAAAAAATAACCGACGCGTATTAAAACGTCGGTTAATGTCATTTTTTGCAAGCGGCGCAT
>PPYF01157887.1_pt1 | contig 17491 bp, 18 predicted proteins | sample 1559871 | NCBI WGS metagenome assembly PPYF01 (sample SAMN08240021, study PRJNA423297) | Human gut metagenome, whole genome shotgun sequencing project.
ACATAGCAGCCAAGTTACCGTGACCCAAACCTACTTTACGGTCATCAGCAACTGAACCCGGGATACAGAATGACTGCAAACCGATACCGATTGCTTCAGCAGCTTCAGCAGCGTTTTTGCAACCTTTCTTAAGAGCGATGGCGCAACCTACTACGTAAGCCCATTTTGCATTTTCGAAGCAGATAGGCTGAGTTTCTACACAAGTTTTATAAGGATCAAGACCATATTGTTCGCAGATAGCGTTAGCTTCTTCGATGTCTTTGATACCGTTAGCGTTCAAGGCTTCGATGATACCTTTGATACGGCGGTCCTGACTTTCAAATTTTACTTCTCTAATCATAATTTCTTTTCCTCCTTATATTATTCGTGACGTGGATCAATGTGTTTAACAGCTCCCTGTTCTGCAGTGAAGCGTCCGTAAGTACCGGTAACTTTCTTCAATGCTTCATTCGCATCAGTACCCTTCTTGATTTCATCCATGAATTTGCCCATGTGAACGAATTCGTATCCGCAGATTTCATCGTTTTTGTCAAGAGCAATTGTCTTGATGTAACCTTCTGCCATTTCAAGGTAACGAGGACCTTTAGCCAAAGTACCGTACAATGTACCTACCTGGCTACGCAGACCTTTACCTAAGTCTTCAAGACCTGCACCGATGATCAGACCACCTTCTGAGAAAGCTGACTGAGTACGTCCGTAAACGATCTGTAAGAAGAGTTCGCGCATAGCAGTGTTGATGGCGTCACAAACTAAGTCTGTGTTCAATGCTTCGAGGATAGTTTTTCCCGGGAGGATTTCAGCAGCCATAGCAGCTGAGTGAGTCATACCTGAACAGCCGATAGTTTCAACCAGAGCTTCCTGGATGATACCTTCTTTTACGTTCAGAGTCAGCTTACATGCACCCTGCTGAGGAGCACACCAACCCACACCGTGTGTCAGACCTGAAATATCAACAATTTCTTTTGATTTTACCCATTTTCCTTCTTCGGGTATGGGAGCCGGTCCGTGGTTAGGACCCTTCTTTACAACACACATGTGTTCCACTTCGTGTGAATAAGAGCCATTAGTGTGATAACTTCGGCATTGGTGTTTTACACAATAGGAGTGTGGGGAGAGCGATTGCAGAAGAGGTTGAAATTTTGGCATCTGGTATTTTTTTTGTTGGGACTGCTGGCTGATTCTGTGGGAACGGCTTTAATGGAGAATATTGCGCGACTCACACACTTGCATGATGAAATACATACTGTGACCGGCATTATCGCTATCCTGTTGATGTTTATTCACGCTATGTGGGCTATCTGGACGTATGTGAAAGGGAGTGAAAGAGCCAAGGAACATTTCAACCGTTTCAGTATTGTGGTGTGGTGCATTTGGTTGATACCTTACTGCATAGGCGTATATCTTGGTATGTCATTGCATCATTGATTATCAATTATAAGGATTGAGAATTGAATCCCGTCTGTTTCTTTGTATTGTGTAGATTGCTTTGAATAAGATGCTATACTTGTCAAATCTTTAATTATCTACCTTTAGAAGGTATTAGTGAAATTCTCGGAGAACAAATTGATGAACCTGTTATTCTTTTGTAAATTAGAAGGTTACTATGACTTGCTGTTTGTCGGTAAAAGGCTTGTTTTAACACACTGTTAAAACAAATGTTTTGATGATAGAGAAGAAGGCTTTTAAATGTAAAACACTTGTTCTTTGTATTCAAGCACAGAATGCAAAGAAGATGGCATTAACAACGTTAATTGATAACGCTTGTTGCAATACCGAACTACAATGAACTGACATGCGATCCGGCAGAGAAGGTGATCAAATTATTCGTTATAGGATTATTATTGAAGAAAATTAAACGGGTTTCTAAAAAACTTATCAAAAAGCCTTTCTGAACCATATATTTCCGTATTTTTGTTTCCTGATATTTATAAATATAGAATTCACCTTATTATATATAGTGGAAATGATAGAAGTTAAGGATGCCTCTTTGCAAAAAGCTGCGGGTGAGGGAATGGATGAATTTATCCAGGTGTTTACAGACAAGTATAAAGAAGTGATTGGCGGGGAACTTACTGCCGAAACAATGCCACTGTTGACAGGGGAGCAGCACTCTTTGCTGGCCTATCAGATTTTTCGGGATGAAGTCATGTTCGGTGGCTTTTGTCAATTGATTCAGAATGGGTATGGAGGTTATATCTTTGATAATCCTTTTGCAAAGGTAATGCGCCTGTGGGGAGCCGAGGATTTCTCGAAGTTGGTTTATAAAGCTAAGAAGATATACGATGCTCATCGCCACGATCTGGAGAAAGAGCGTACAGAGGACGAATTTATGGCTATGTACGAGCAATACGAGGCCTTTGATGATCTTGAAGAAGAATATCTGGATATTGAGGAGGAGGTTACAGCACTGGTAGCAAGCTATGTAGACGATCATTTAGAGTTGTTTGCAAAAATAGTTAAGTAATAGATGCAGTATTTTTTAAGTCTCTGCATTTACTTATTGTGAATTAGAATTTATATCTTTGCAAACTCTAAAAAATAGATTTATGAAACAATTGAAATTAATGGTGTTGACCTTAACCCTGTTGATGGGTACTATGTTTACTTCATGTATGGATTCCGGAGAAAGCGGTCCTCAGCAGTGGGCCGGTGTGGTGAAAGTGAATGATAGAATGGGTTATGTTACATTCACAGATGCTGCCGGTACGGAACTGATCCCTACTAACACGATTCCTGTAACTTTGAATGCAAGAATGGCTTACATTTATTGCCAGGTTGATGAAGGTCAGGACCTCTCGACAAATCCTAAGTCAATTAAAATTACACTTTTAGCAGATCCTACAGGAATTGATGCTACAGCAATAACCACTCCGAAAGTAGGTGAATCAGGTGATGTGACTACTAATGCACCTGTTGGTTCGTTGAGTTTTGCATCAGGATATTCAACTGTGGCCCCATTTCAGTTTAGTGAAAATACGATTGTATTACCGGTACTTTATCGTGTGAAAAATGTGACTACTACAGAAGATATTAAAAATGAGCTCGCTAAACATACTTTTACTCTTGTCTGCTATACAGATGATATTAAATCTGGTGATACCATTTTGAAACTTTATTTACGCTATAAAGTTGAGGATGAACCTGCTGCTATTGCTGAGCGTGCAACACGTACTTCCAGCTTTAAGGCTTATGAAATCAGCCAAATCTTAAGAGAATATACTCTGAAGAGTGGACAAGCTAAACCTGCTAAAATAACTATAGTAGCACAGCAAAATGAGTACAACAATAAGTTGGAAGATACTTCTACTATAGAGAAGGTATATGAAATAGAATATAAAACTGCGGAATAATTTGAATTACAAAGCATTATTTCAAATAGCAATGTCATTGATTTCCTCTCCGGCCAAGGCCTGGGAGGAAATTCGTTTAGAGGATAGACGGGCAGTTCTTACTGTTTTTGTCTATCCTATGATTGGTTTATGTGGTTTATCCGTATTCATTGGTGCTTTGTGGACTAATGGTTGGGGAGGACCACAAAGTTTCCAGTTGGCCATGACGCAGTGTTGTGCGGTGGCGGTAGCTTTGTTCGGAGGTTATTTTCTGGCGGCTTATGCTATCAATCAGATGGGGATAAAAATGTTTGGTATGACCAATGATATCCCTTTGGCACAGCAGTTTGCAGGTTATGCGTTAGTTGTCACTTTTTTGTTACATATAGTAACCGGATTGCTTCCTGATTTCAGTATTATCGGTTGGCTGCTCCAATTTTATATCGTTTATGTGGTATGGGAAGGAGCAAGGGTTGTGATGCTGGTAGAAGAAAAGAATCGGTTGCGTTACACCATTTTCTCGTCGATTTTGTTAATACTATGTCCGGCGGTAATACAAGTTGTGTTCAACAAGCTAACAGCTATATTAAATTAAGAAAATAAAATGAAACTGGCTCCTATAAATATAAAGAATAAACGTGCTACTTTCGACTATGAGTTGATCGATACTTATACAGCAGGTATTGTGTTGACCGGGACGGAGATTAAGTCCATCCGTCTGGGTAAGGCAAGCTTGGTAGATACGTTTTGCTATTTTGCGAAAGGCGAGTTGTGGGTGAAGAATATGCACATTGCCGAATATTTTTATGGCTCGTATAATAATCATGCGGCCCGACGTGACCGTAAGTTGCTATTGAGCAAAAAGGAGCTGAATAAATTGGAAAGAGGGACGAAAGACGCCGGATTCACCATTGTCCCTGTGCGTTTGTTTATTAATGAAAGAGGTTTGGCCAAAGTGGTTGTAGCTTTGGCTAAAGGTAAAAAGCAATATGATAAACGGGAGGCTTTGAAAGAAAAAGACGACCGTCGTGATATGGACAGGATGTTTAAACGATGATAGGTTTGTACCTTTAGCAATGAAAAAAACTATTCAACAGCTGGTACTCGAACGTATCCTTATATTGGATGGCGCTATGGGTACAATGATTCAGCAATATAATCTTAGAGAAGAAGATTTTCGTAATGAGCGCTTTGCGCATATTCCCGGTCAACTGAAGGGGAATAATGATTTACTTTGTCTCACACGCCCTGATGTGATTCGGGATATACACCGTAAGTATCTAGAAGCCGGTGCAGATATCATTGAGACGAATACTTTTAGTTCTACTACTATTTCTATGGCCGATTATCATGTACAAGAGTATGTGCGTGAAATGAATCAAGCGGCTGTAAAGCTGGCACGTGAAGTGGCCGATGAATATACGGCACTAAATCCCGATAAACCCCGTTTCGTAGCCGGTTCGGTAGGTCCTACCAATAAAACATGTTCTATGTCGCCGGATGTGAATAATCCGGCTTATCGTGCTGTGACTTATGATGAAATGGCTGATGCTTATCAGCAACAGATGGAAGCTATGCTTGAAAGTGGGGTAGATGCTTTATTGATAGAAACTATCTTTGATACGCTGAATGCCAAAGCTGCTATTTTGGCGGCAGAACGTGCAATGAAGGCTACAGGAGTAAAAGTGCCTGTTATGTTATCTGTGACGGTTTCCGACACCGGAGGACGTACTCTTTCCGGACAGACGTTGGAAGCTTTCCTGGCTTCAGTGCAACACGCTGATATCTTCTCAGTCGGGTTAAACTGTTCGTTTGGTGCCAGGCAACTGAAACCTTTCTTAGAGCAATTGGCCGCTCGGGCTCCTTATTATATTAGTGCTTATCCGAATGCTGGTCTACCTAATAGTTTAGGAAAATATGACCAGACTCCGGCAGATATGGCCCATGAAGTAAAAGAGTATGTTCATGAAGGATTGATCAATATCATAGGCGGGTGCTGTGGTACTACCGATGCCTATATTGCAGAATATCCTGCATTGATTGCCGGAGCAAAACCGCATATTCCGGTTTGTAAACCGGATTGTATGTGGCTTTCGGGATTAGAACTGTTGGAAGTGAAACCTGAAATAAATTTCGTTAACGTGGGGGAACGTTGCAATGTAGCCGGTTCGCGCAAATTTCTTCGTTTGATTAATGAAAAGAAATATGACGAGGCATTATCCATTGCCCGTAAACAGGTAGAAGACGGAGCACTGATTATCGATGTAAATATGGACGACGGCCTTCTGGATGCAAAGGAGGAGATGACAACTTTCCTTAATCTGGTGGCTTCGGAACCGGAAATTGCTCGTGTTCCTGTAATGATTGATTCTTCGAAATGGGAAGTTATCGAGGCCGGATTGAAATGTCTTCAAGGAAAATCAATTGTGAATTCCATCTCGTTGAAAGAGGGAGAGGAGAAATTCCTTGAACATGCTCGTACGGTTCGCCAATATGGTGCGGCTGTGGTAGTGATGGCTTTTGATGAGAAAGGGCAAGCTGATACAGCCACCCGTAAAATAGAAGTTTGCGAACGGGCCTATCATTTGCTTGTAGATAAGATAGGATTCAATCCGCATGATATCATTTTCGACCCGAATGTATTGGCTGTGGCAACAGGGATCGAGGAACATAATAACTATGCGGTAGATTTTATAGAGGCGACGGCTTGGATTAAAAAGAATCTTCCGGGCGCCCATATCAGTGGGGGAGTAAGTAATCTTTCGTTCTCATTCCGTGGAAACAACTATATTCGTGAAGCGATGCATGCCGTATTTCTTTACCATGCCATTCAGAAAGGGATGGATATGGGGATTGTGAATCCGGGTACTTCTGTATTGTATACAGATATTCCGGCGGATGTACTTGAGAGGATTGAAGATGTAGTATTAAACCGGAGAAGTGATGCCGCAGAACGATTGATAGAATTGGCTGACCGGTTAAAGGAGGCTTCTGCGGGTAATACTTCGGCTGGGCAACCGGTAAAACATGATGCCTGGAGGGACGGTACGGTAGAAGAACGCTTGCAATATGCTTTGGTAAAAGGAATCGGGGATTTTCTGGAAGAAGATCTTGCTGAGGCTTTGCCTAAATATGATAAAGCGGTGGATGTGATTGAAGGACCGTTGATGAATGGAATGAATCATGTGGGCGAATTGTTTGGCGCAGGTAAGATGTTTCTTCCACAAGTGGTGAAAACAGCCCGTACGATGAAGAAAGCCGTTGCAATCTTACAACCTATTATAGAATCGGAAAAGGTGGAAGGTACTGCTTCGGCAGGAAAAGTTTTGCTGGCCACTGTGAAAGGGGATGTGCATGACATTGGCAAAAATATAGTCTCGGTTGTGATGGCATGTAATGGTTACGATATTATTGATTTGGGAGTGATGGTACCGGCTGAATCGATTGTCCAAAAAGCCATTGAGGAGAAAGTGGATATGATCGGACTTAGTGGGTTGATTACTCCTTCACTGGAAGAGATGGTACATGTGGCTATGGAATTAGAAAAAGCCGGATTGGATATTCCATTGTTGATAGGAGGAGCGACTACCTCTAAACTACATACAGCATTGAAGATTGCTCCGGTTTATCACGCTCCGGTTGTTCACTTGAAGGATGCTTCGCAGAATGCGGGTGTTGCTGCTCGGCTGATGAGCCCGAAATCGAAAGAAGAGTTGGCAAAAGAATTATCCGGTGAATATGAAGCCCTTCGTGATAAGAGCGGCATGATGAAGCGTGAAACCGTTTCATTGAAAGAAGCTCAGGAAAACAGATTGAAACTTTTTTGATATAAAAAGAGATTATGGTAATAAAGAAAGCGGTTTATGTATGGGTGATCGGGATACTGGGAATGATTTCATTCGCAGCTTGTTCATCTGCTTCTCAAGGAGAAGTCCCTTCGACATCCAATGCTGCGTTAGATAATATTTTTGCACGTAAAAGTGTGCGGGCTTATTTAGACAAGGAAGTAGAAAAAGAAAAAATAGATTGGATGCTACGTGCCGGTATGGCTGCACCATCCGGAAAAGATATTCGTCCGTGGGAGTTTGTATTGGTCACCGACCGGGTTGCTCTTGATTCGATGGCCGCTGCTTTACCTTATGCAAAGATGCTGACTCAAGCTCGCTATGCCATTGTTGTATGTGGAGATGTAGCTCAATCTTCCTATTGGTATCTGGATTGTTCGGCTGCTGCACAGAATATATTATTGGCTGCCGAAGCACAGGGGCTGGGTGCGGTATGGACAGCTGCTTATCCTTATGAAGACCGTATCAGGGTTGTTCGTAAATATACGGAGCTTCCGGGGAATATAGTGCCCCTGTGTGTGATTCCGTTTGGTTATCCGGCAACTGCCCAAGAGCCTAAACAGAAATTTGATGAGAAAAAAATTCATTACGATAAGTTTTAAACCGTTTATTGGCTTTTCTGAAAGCTGCTTCTGATAAAACGAGGCAGCTTTTTTATTTTTATTCCTTTCCTTCTGATAATTTCTGCATTTTGTTTCTCTATTTCAATAAATTCCTTACATTTGCACCAATATTAATCGAAATCTGATACAAGAATGTTTGGAATTAGCGACTCACTTATCATTTTGCCATACTTGCTTTCGGTAGTATGTGTGCTCTTTGCTGCTTGGTTTGGCTTCAAATACTGGAATAAAGACGACGAAAAAGATAAAACACGATGAATACATTTACACTTGGACTGATTGTGATAGCCTATCTGCTGTCACTGGCCTATCTTGGTTTTTTAGGTTATAAGAAAACATCCTCCGCCAGTGATTACCTGGTAGGAGGTCGACAGATGAATCCGTTTGTCATGGCACTCTCTTATGGTGCCACTTTTATATCAGCCTCTGCTATTGTCGGCTTTGGTGGGGTAGCAGCAGCTTTTGGTATGGGTATTCAGTGGCTTTGCTTTTTGAATATGTTTATAGGTGTAGTGATTGCCTTTATTTTTTTCGGACTCCGGACGCGGCGAATGGGTGCTAAATTGAATGTAAGTACATTTCCTCAATTGTTAGGCAGGCATTATCGTTCACGGGGAATACAAGTCTTTGTTGCCGCAGTGATTTTCCTCGGAATGCCTTTGTATGCCGCAGTGGTTATGAAAGGTGGTGCTGTCTTTATCGAACAGATTTTCCAGATTGATTTTAATATTTCACTTTTAATATTTACATTGGTAATAGCTGCCTATGTGATCGCAGGAGGTATGAAAGGAGTAATGTATACAGATGCTTTACAGGCAGTTATTATGTTTGGCTGTATGCTGTTTCTGCTTTTTTCGTTGTATCGGGTACTGGATATGGGCTTTACTGAAGCCAATCAGGCTCTGACGGACATAGCTCCCTTAGTTCCTGAAAAATTTAAGGCGTTGGGACATCAAGGGTGGACGGCTATGCCTGTTACCGGTTCACCTCAATGGTATACATTAGTCACTTCACTTATCTTGGGAGTTGGAATCGGTTGTCTTGCGCAGCCTCAGTTGGTTGTGCGTTTTATGACGGTTGAAAGTAGCAAACAACTAAACCGTGGGGTTTTTATCGGGTGTTTTTTTCTGATTATTACCGTAGGTGCTATTTATCATGCAGGTGCATTGAGCAATCTTTTCTTTCTTAAGACCGAAGGTGTTGTAGCTACGGAAGCAGTCAAAGATATGGATAAAATCATCCCATACTTTATAAATAAGGCAATGCCGGATTGGTTTGCCGCTCTTTTTATGCTCTGTATCCTTTCTGCCAGCATGTCTACACTGAGTTCACAGTTTCATACGATGGGAGCTTCGGTTGGTTCCGATATTTATGGTACTTACAAGCCTCGTTCACGTGGTAAATTGACTAATGTGATCCGTTTGGGAGTTTTATTTTCAATTTTAGTGAGTTATATTATCTGCTATATGTTGCCCAACGATATTATAGCCCGTGGAACTTCTATTTTTATGGGTATTTGCGCTGCAGCTTTCCTGCCGGCCTATTTTTGTGCTTTATATTGGAGACGTGCTACCCGTCAGGGAGTGATGGCAAGCCTTTGGATAGGGACTATAGGTAGTTTGTTTGCGCTGGCCTTTCTGCACCAGAAAGAGGCTGCGGCAATGGGGGTATGCAGGTGGCTTTTAGGTAAGGATGTGTTGATCGAAGCCTATCCTTTTCCGATGATAGATCCGATATTGTTTGCATTGCCATTATCGGTAGCAGCCGTTATTATTGTGAGTTTGTTAACAGAGAAAGGGAAAAAATAAAATATACTATATGCTGTCAAGGGCTTGCAATTCTTATAATTGCGAGCTTTTGCCCTATTTCAACTTTTTATTTTCTTCTTATATGATTCATATCTTGAGTTAATGTCTCTGACGAAATTGTAGGTCTCTATTCCACGGAAATATCCGTTTTTGCATACCGGATCAGTGAAATATTCTTCATTGCTTTTTAGTAGGATGTAATTTTCCACATTGTCTGTCCATACGGTTTTATTCTTACCGTATTTATCTGCCAGTGCAATTGCGTCAAAAATATGTCCCAGCCCGGCATTATATGAAGCGAGTATAAACTTAATCCGTTCCTGTTTATCCGGCACCATGCTTAGGCTGCGATCTGTCGCTGCAATGTATTTCACCGCAGCTTTGATACTTTCTTCCGGGTTTTGCTCTTTGCCCGGTGGAACCCCCATTGCACGGGCGGTGGCAGGCATTAATTGCATCAGTCCCTTTGCTCCGGCCCATGATACGGCAGTTGTATCGAAGTTCGATTCGGTATAGGCCAAGGATGCCAACAGACGCCAGTCCCAACCTATCTCTTGCGCATATTTCTTGAATAAGTTGTCATAATGAGAGATTTTACCCTCTTTTAAGGATAAAATGGGAGAATGAGGCATTGCTTTACTGATCTCAAAATATCGTTTCATACTTGCGGTATATGCCGGCGAAGTCATATTCTGTTTATGCCACTCGTCTGCTGCTGCTGCCAGTTGCGGACAATCTTTACGTACAGCCCAGGAAGCGCGTTGGTCAAAACTGATAGACAGACTGGTATTCAGGTTAGGGTAATAAGTCGCATTCAACTTAGCGACATCATTATCAGCCACTGTATAAGGAATTTTACCTTGTGCAACTTGGGTTATCAAATCCTCGGCAGTAATGCTGTCATTGGTTACTTGATGAATCAGAATGCCTCCTCCCAGCTCTTTATTCAAGTTAACCAATCGTTCGTAATATTTGCCCGGTTTCACATATATATTTTTTCCGACCAACTCGGTTACATCTTTTAGCGGTTTTGTTTTCCCATTGGTTCGTTGGACAATTACCTGGTGGGTGATTACTTCTTCGCCACAATAGATCAGGCTGTCTTTTAATTCTTTAGTAATCGGAATATTGTATGCGATAATATCTCCTTCGCCATTTAGTAACTTTCGGATGAGTTCCGGTACGTTTTTGGCTACTTCTATTCGCAATTTCACTCCTAAACTTTTGGCAAATTGTTCACTGAGTTCGTATTGGAAACCCATGTCTTGCCCACGATAGATGAAATAAGAAGTAGAACTATAAAGAGTCAGAACAACGAGCTCTCCGCTATCTTTGATTTGTTCCAGATCGTGTGCAGAGGACTCCTCTGTAGCTACTGCTTGTTTGTTGCGGCAAGACAATACACAGAAAAGAAGAAAAAGCAGGGAGTAAATTATCAGATGCCGTTTCATGGCCTACCGATGTGTTTTTTTATATACATGGTCAATATATCGATGGCTACTTGATTGCTCCCTCCTTCGGGAACAATCAAATCTGCGTAGCGTTTACATGGTTCGATGAACTGTAAATGCATAGGTTTCAGCACGCGCGTATATCGCTCCATTACAGCCTCTGCAGTGCGGCCCCTTTCCACTACGTCACGTTGGATCACACGGATCAACCGTTCGTCCGGGTCGGCATCTACAAATATTTTCAGATCCATCATATTGCGTAGCTTTTTGTCACATAAAGCTAGGATACCTTCGATTATGACCACTTCACGTGGTTCAATATGGATCGTTTCGGGTTGGCGGGTACAAGTCAAATAAGAATAGGTGGGTTGTTCGATACACTTGCCTTCTTTAAGCAGGGCAACATGTTTAGACAAAAGGCTCCATTCAAAAGCATCGGGATGGTCAAAATTGATATTCTGGCGTTCTTCAACCGGTACGTGGCTACTGTCTTTATAGTATGAATCCTGAGGTAGCAATACTACTTCACCAGCTGGTAGACTCTCAATGATTTTCCGTACGACGGTGGTCTTTCCCGAGCCTGTTCCGCCTGCTATTCCTATTATTAACATCCTTTTATAGTGTATATTTGAAACAAATAGAGTAATTTTGCAACTGTAAAAAACAGCTTTGGCTGACAAATATAAAAACAAATAATTAAAATAACAACGTAATGGTAAAACACATTGTATTATTTAAGTTAAGAGACGACGTTCCTGTAGAAGAGAAACTCGTTGTGATGAATAGTTTTAAGGAGGCTATTGAAGCATTACCTGCTAAAATCTCTGTGATCCGCAAAATTGAAGTCGGATTGAATATGAATCCGGGAGAAACCTGGAATATTGCGTTGTATAGTGAATTTGATAATCTGGATGATGTGAAGTTCTATGCTACCCATCCCGAGCATGTGGCTGCCGGTAAGATTTTGGCAGAGACAAAAGAAAGTCGGGCTTGTGTAGATTATGAATTTTAGTTATAAATAAATAATAGCTTTTTAAGATTAGCCAAAACCTCAAACCGGGAAAATCCGATAGCTGTTATATTTCTAGAAACATCATAAACAATTTTAAAGAATGAAGAAATTATCCTCTTTTCTGCTTTTGTTGCTGGTCGTATTTACGGCGCAGGCACAGATACAAGAGCCTGTGAAGTTTAAAACGGAGCTGAAAACCCTGTCGGGAGCCGAAGCGGAAATCGTTTTTACAGGTACGATCGATGCCGGTTGGCATGTATATTCTACCGATTTAGGTGATGGTGGTCCTATCTCCGCTACTTTTAATGTAGAGAAGATGTCAGGTGCCGAAGTTATTGGTAAATTAACCCCTCGGGGAAAAGAAGTTTCGGACTTTGACAAACTGTTCGAAATGAAAGTACGCTATTTTGAAAAAACGGCTCAATTTATACAGAAGATAAAGTTTACCGGCAGTGACTATTCAATAGAAGGGTATCTGGAATATGGTGCATGCAACGATGAAAATTGTCTGCCTCCTACACAAGTTCCCTTTAAATTTTGGGGTAAAGCCGCTGCTACTGCCGAAGTCTCGGCAAAAGAAACCCCTGCAACTCCGGTAAAAGAGCCAGTCGCCACTGTTACAGACAGTATTGTAGAACCGACAGCTACAACTGTTACCACTGCGATAGGCAGTGTTGACTTATGGAAGCCTGTAATTAATGATTTGAAGAAATTCGGTGAGGCAAACTCTCAGGAAGATATGTCATGGATCTATATTTTTATTACAGGATTTTTAGGAGGTTTGCTGGCCTTGTTCACTCCTTGTGTATGGCCTATCATTCCGATGACTGTAAGTTTCTTCCTGAAGCGAAGCAAGGACAAAAAGAAAGGTATCCGGGATGCATGGACTTATGGGGCATCCATCGTGGTAATCTATGTAGCGCTTGGCCTTGCCATTACCTTGATATTTGGTGCCAGTGCTTTGAATGCCCTTTCCACTAATGCTGTTTTCAATATCTTGTTCTGTCTGATGTTGATCGTATTTGCTGCTTCTTTCTTCGGAGCTTTCGAACTGACACTTCCCGCAAAATGGAGTACGGCAGTGGATAGCAAGGCGGAAGCTACAAGCGGATTACTGAGTATTTTTTTGATGGCGTTTACATTATCGCTTGTATCTTTTTCTTGTACAGGTCCTATTATCGGATTTTTGTTGGTACAGGTTTCTACTACAGGTAGTGTAGTCGCTCCCGCGATTGGTATGTTGGGCTTTGCCATTGCATTGGCTCTGCCATTTACTTTATTCGCTTTATTTCCGTCTTGGCTGAAGTCAATGCCTAAGTCTGGCGGTTGGATGAATGTGATTAAAGTGACATTGGGTTTCCTGGAATTAGCTTTTGCTTTAAAATTCCTGTCTGTTGCCGATTTGGCTTATGGATGGAGAATTCTGGATCGTGAGACTTTCCTTGCTTTGTGGATTGTTATTTTTGCTCTGCTTGGTTTCTATCTGTTGGGTAAGATTAAATTTCCTCATGATGACGATGATACGAAAGTAAGTGTATCTCGTTTCTTCATGGCACTGGTTTCATTAGCTTTTGCTGTTTATATGGTTCCGGGCTTATGGGGAGCACCCTTGAAAGCGGTTAGTGCTTTTGCACCGCCTATGAAAACCCAGGATTTTAATCTTTATACCAATGAGGTACATGCCAAGTTCGATGATTATGATTTAGGTATGGAATATGCCCGTCAGCATAACAAGCCGGTAATGCTCGACTTTACAGGATATGGTTGTGTGAACTGTCGTAAAATGGAGCTTGCCGTATGGACCGATCCGAAGGTTAGCAGCATTATTAATAATGACTACGTACTGATTACTCTTTATGTTGACAATAAGACTCCGCTTACTGAACCGGTGAAGATCATGGAAAATGGTACAGAACGCACTTTGCGTACGGTAGGTGATAAATGGAGTTATCTGCAGCGTGTGAAGTTTGGTGCCAATGCCCAGCCTTTCTATGTTCTGATAGACAATGAGGGTAATCCGCTGAACAAGTCGTATGCTTATGATGAGGATATATCCAAGTATATCAATTTCTTGCAAACAGGACTTGAAAATTATCGGAAAGAGAAATAGATAATACAGTGTTCTCAATAAATAAAGGGCTGTCTTCGCTATTGGAGGCAGCCTTTTATTCTTTTGCGAAATGAATACTCATTTTTATCGCATTGGTACTTCCATTAGCAATAAGGTCGCTTCTTGGGTTATTTCCACTTTAAAGCTCTTTGTATCCCAAAGACCGATGCCGTCACGTCGTGACAATCGGTTGCCTGCAACTTCCACATCTCCTTCGATGATAAAAAGATAAACTCCGTTACCTTCCTGATGCAACTTGTATTCGAAACTCTTTCCTGCGTCAAATGTTCCCATAGAAAACCATGCATCTTGCTTAATGGAAGCGGGTACTTTACCGTCCGGTGAAATAATTAGAGCAAGTTCGTTTCTTTTCAATAAAGGACGAATATCGTAGTTGTTATATTCCGGCTCTGTATTTTCAATTCTCGGGAATACCCATATTTGCAAAAATTCCAATTGCTCTTTGTCACTTCCATTATATTCACTGTGGAAGATACCTTTCCCCGTACTCATAACCTGGATATCGCCGGGTGTGATTGTCCGGGTGTTTTTTACGCTGTCGCCATGTCTCAGATACCCCTTCAGGGGGATAGAAATGACTTCCATATTCTGGTGAGGGTGTGTATCGAATCCCATTTCAGGGTCAACGCTATCATCATTCAGTACCCTCAATACGCCGAAATGCATTCTTGACGGGTTATAATAGTTTGCAAAACTAAATGTATGGTGGGTTTTCAGCCAACCATGATTGAAATAACCCCTTGAAGAGGCTTTGTCTACTACTGTTTTCATACTTTTCCTTTCTTAATAGAACATCTGTATAACAAACGGATTATAGATAAAGTTCTGGTGGTGAGATGGGTGCATTTTGCGAAAAGATTTATATCTTTGAGCATTCTAAAACGAAAAAGGTATGAAAAAGATTATTAACCCGTGGAAGGGGATGGAAGGATATAATTGCTTTGGTTGTGCCCCTAACAATGAAGCCGGTGTGAAAATGGAATTTTATGAGGATAACGATGAAGTGATTAGTATCTGGCGTCCCCGTCCCGAATACCAGGGATGGATTGATACGCTACATGGAGGTATCCAGGCCGTACTTTTGGATGAAATCTGTGCATGGGTTATTCTCCGGAAGTTACAGACTACGGGGGTGACATCAAAAATGGAGACACGTTATCGTAAATCAATCAGTACTAATGATTCACATGTAGTGCTCAAAGCACATATTAAAGAAGTGAAGCGTAACATTGTGATAATTGAGGCACGTCTTTATAATAAAGATGAGGAATTGTGTACAGAAGCTCTCTGCACTTACTTTACTTTTCCGAAGGAGAAAGCCAGAGAAGAGATGCATTTTTTGTCATGCGAAGTAGAAGATGAAGAGATTCTTCCTTTAATTTGAAAGAAAAATAGAAGAATTTCTGATAATTGTTTGGTGATTCAGAACTAATACTTTATTTTTGTCGCATAAACAATAAAGATATGAACATTACTATTACACATCGTCATCATCATTACTCAATCGAATAACTCGGTGGGCAAGATGGTATTGTGTATATATATGATAGAATACGAGGCTTACCGATAAGGTGAGCCTTTTTTATTTTCTATATATCGAATTATAAATTGTAAATTAAGATATTGTAATTATGTTAAGAATCGCAGTACAAGCCAAAGGGCGTCTTTTTGAAGAAACGATGGCCCTTCTTGAAGAATCAGACATCAAACTGAGCACAACCAAACGTACTTTACTCGTACAATCGTCCAACTTTCCGGTTGAGGTACTTTTTCTCCGTGACGATGATATTCCCCAATCTGTAGCTACAGGAGTTGCCGACCTGGGTATAGTAGGAGAAAACGAATTTGTAGAGAGGCAGGAAGATGCCGAAATCATTAAGCGTCTCGGGTTTAGCAAATGCCGTTTGTCTTTGGCTATGCCCAAAGACATTGAATATCCCGGTTTGAGTTGGTTTAACGGAAAGAAGATAGCTACTTCCTATCCCGGAATTTTAGATGCTTTTATGAAAAGTAACGGGGTGAAGGCTGAAGTGCATGTCATTACCGGTTCTGTAGAAGTTGCTCCCGGCATCGGATTGGCGGATGCTATTTTCGATATTGTCAGTTCCGGTTCTACTCTGGTCAGCAATCGTCTGAAAGAAGTGGAGGTCGTAATGAGATCAGAAGCTTTGCTGATAGGCAACAAGAATATGAGTAAGGAGAAAAAAGAGATATTGGACGAATTGCTTTTCCGCATGGATGCTGTGAAAACTGCTGAAGATAAAAAGTACGTACTGATGAATGCTCCTAAAGATAAACTGGAAGATATTATTGCTGTGCTACCGGGTATGAAGAGTCCTACTGTGATGCCGTTGGCACAAGATGGTTGGTGCTCTGTACATACAGTGCTCGATGAGAAACGGTTTTGGGAGATCATAGGTAAGCTGAAAGCGCTGGGAGCGGAAGGTATTTTGGTGTTGCCTATTGAGAAGATGATTATATAGTAAAATCTGTTGGTTGAACTCTTAAATTAAAAATTATGAAACTGATTAAATATCCGGACCGGTCGCAATGGAATGAGATCTTGAAGCGTCCTGTGCTTGAGACAGAAAATCTTTTCGATACTGTACGCAATATTATTAACCGTGTGAGAGCCGGAGGGGACCGGGTGGTCATGGAATATGAGGCTGTGTTTGATAAAGCTGAACTCACCTCATTGGCTGTTACTTCTGCGGAAATAGAAGAAGCTGAAAAGGAGGTACCCATCGAACTGAAGGCAGCTATTTATCTGGCTAAACGTAATATTGAGACATTTCATTCTGCACAGCGTTTTGAGGGGAAAAAGGTGGACACGATGGAAGGTGTTACTTGCTGGCAAAAAGCTGTTGCTATTGAAAAGGTCGGATTGTATATCCCCGGAGGGACAGCCCCTCTATTCTCCACTGTGCTTATGTTGGCTATGCCTGCTAAGATTGCCGGATGTAAAGAGATTGTACTTTGTACACCGCCTGATAAGAATGGAAAGGTACATCCTGCTATCCTGTTTGCCGCTCGTCTGGCTGGAGTCAGCAAAATCTTTAAGGTTGGTGGAGTACAGGCCATTGCCGCTATGGCTTACGGGACAGAGAGTATTCCTAAAGTTTATAAGATCTTTGGTCCCGGCAATCAGTATGTCACCGCTGCCAAGCAACTTGTCAGCCTGCGGGATGTCGCCATTGATATGCCTGCGGGGCCGTCGGAGGTAGAGGTTCTGGCTGACGAATCTGCCAACCCGGTGTTTGTGGCTGCCGATCTTCTTTCTCAGGCGGAACAT
>PPYF01545123.1_pt1 | contig 17475 bp, 8 predicted proteins | sample 1559871 | NCBI WGS metagenome assembly PPYF01 (sample SAMN08240021, study PRJNA423297) | Human gut metagenome, whole genome shotgun sequencing project.
TATAGAAAATACACGGGGACGGGCCAAACCGGATACGGGAATTTTATGGGGAATATGCCGAAGAACATATAAAAACGGGGTGATTGGTGGGAAATGGGGCGGAAATGGCGGAAAAAGTGAAGCCGGGCGCGGGGCGGCAGGGGAAACAGGGAAAGGCGAAAGGTCCGCAACGGGCTGAAAATATGGACGGAATGCCATGCGCGAGGAATCGGAAAAACACTCAGTACGATAGAAAATTCTAAAGTACCGACAGAAAAAACAGTCAGTACTTTAGGATTTTCTATCGTACTGAGTGTTGGAGGAGCGAAAAAGATAAATCCTACAATCTATATATACGTGCGCAACGGTGCTGCCAAGTTTACCCGACAAGGGTTGACATCAGAAGGGATAACCGATTGCAAAATGATATGCAAGGCTCTTACCGAACTTATGTATATTATACCATCCGGATTTTCCTGTTTCGTAAGGAGCATGTAGAGGTATTCCCACATCAAACCGCAACACCAGAAAACTCAAATCGTAACGAAGTCCAATGCCAGTACCCACTGCAAAATTTTTCAAATTCTTCAAATTTAATTCTGCACCCGGCCGATTCACATCCTCACGCACCAACCAGACATTACCGGCGTCCAAGAAAGCTGCTCCATATAGGCTTCCGAACAAACGTGCACGCAACTCTGCATTTGCCTCTAACTTAAAATCACCAGTCTGGTCAATGTAAGCATATTTCGATTCTGCCGCCTTATAGGTTCCGGGGCCGATAGTACGTACGGTAAAGCCGCGCACACTATTGGCTCCTCCTACATAAAACTGGTCAGCATAGGGTGCACGCGTACTATTCCCATAACTATAAACGATGCCTCCAAACAGGCGGGTGGCTATATTGAACCGGTTGTTCAGGCGAAAACTTTCATGAAATTCGGCCGTAAACTTGACAAACTGGGCAAAAGGATTACCGAACAATTCTTTGTCCCGCTGTTTCCACTTTTCCCCACAAGCGGCATAAATACCCGAAACGAGGTTTCCAGCCTCCTTAGCTGTCAGCTGGACCCATATTGGATTTCTATGGTGTTTTGCTGAAGCATAGGTAAAGGAATATGACATGGACGGAATAAACTGGTCGCGCATAGACACGGACAAAGCCGGATTGGCTGTCATTATAGAGTCGAAAGTAGTAGTGGTATGCAGCATTTTGTCAAAATCGAGTGCAAACAAAGTCAACTCATGCTGAGTCGTACTATACGGACTCCATTTGTAGGTCACATTGGCACCCAGCGTTACAATATTAAAGAAATTGGCACGATTGCGCCAGTCTGCGCTCAAAGCAAATGTCGTTGTTGCCGGAAAACGAAAACGACGTTTCTGTATGCGCGGTATCAGAAAACGCGGAATTTCAAAAGCCAGTTCGGTGCCCAACTCATAGGAGTTCAACAACGAATTGCCACCCTGCCGACCTGCTCCAGTCTGCCATTCGTATGAGCCAAACAGTTTGAAGGATACTTTCTCACCGCCGCCAAATGCATTTCGCTTCGCCAAGCCAAAAGATGCCCCGGGCCCGACCTGCTGATTGCTTTTAAATACACCATTCATTTCGAATGAACTGTCAAACAGTTCGTCCATTGTAGCCATAACAAATACATCAAGCGTATCGCACTCATCCGTCGTATCGCGCGGAACATATCTGACGTCCAGCTGATCAAATATTTGCAATCCATGCAGTTTGGCTAAAGTGAATTCTTCATCGCTCTGCCTATAGAGGTCACCTTTACGCTGCACCATGGAACGCAACCAAACGGGAATACGCAAAGGAATTTTCTTCCCCGGAAAGGCAAAAGAAAACTGTCCCATCCGGCGAATACTATCCAACGGCTCCCCGTCCTCATTACGAACAGTAATGTGGGTATTCCCTATATACCAAGGATGCCGAACGCGCAACGGACGATCGGGCGACGGCTGTATCTGCAATTGTACAAATCCAGGCTTCTGCAAAGTGTCGGCACGATAGGTCGTATATGGTGCCGAATAATAGTAATAACCGTTTTCTCTGAACAATTTCTCGATGCGGCGCTGCTCATCCGAAAGGTTGACTACGCTGAAAGCATCTCCTTTCTTCAACAAACGCCTTCTGGAGGTTGCCTTCAAAAGGCTGTCGGCCCTCGATGGAAAGTTGAGGTAAGCTATCGAATCCAGCCGGGACAACGGACCGGCATATACCTGATAAGCGACCTTTGCCTTTTTCGGATTTTTCTGAACGGGCAGAGTATAGGTTACCTTGCCACGGAAAAATCCATAATTATGCAAAGTGTTTGTTGCCACTTTTACACGCATTTCAGGACTTACCTCACTCAGTAAAACGGGATGCGTTGCAAAATGCTTGAATATCCATTTAGGAATGGCACCCTTCTTGTTCGCAAGACTATTATATGTCCACAATCCGAACTGCAAAGGAGAGCGTAAAGAGGAAGAGCCAAACAAAGAATTGTTGGGCGGATAAGCCAACACAGCCTCCACTTCCTCACGCACTCTATCGAAATCTTTTTTCTCCCGTTCAAATAATTCATCCACTCTCTTCTTCTCTTCCTTGTCAAGAAGCGCATACGGCTTACCCGAAACTGAAGCAACGCTATCTTCCACGCTCCCCTTCCCTTCCAAAATACGGTCAACCTCTTTCACGGCACTGCCTATCGAGGCAATGACGCCAGCCGTATCCTTCTTCATGTTTTTTTCCCGGATGGCAGGCGTATCTTCATACGTGATTTTGTCGATACCTATATATAACTGGTCGTCTTCGGGCAAACGGCGCGTTGTCGAACAAGCCACCCAGCCCATCATAATACAGACAAAGACCAAATGAAATACATACTTCGAGAATCTACTGCTCGTTTTCTTCATGTTCCTTTTTCGTTACTGTTTGACTTTCCTCACGCACTTTTTTCTTGCGCGGGCGGAAGATAAAGAGTTCACCCAACCGGTCGCTTTTCCTCCGAAGAATCAATCCGGCACCAGCTTTGGTCAATTGTCCCTCAAGCGGATCCTGCACACTTCGGTCATAGAAAACCTGCACATAGCGAGAAGCTGTCTTATCAAGCCGATACTCCACCTTTATATTATTGATAAAACTTTCGGCAGAATTTTCGGCTTCGGCACCCGTACTTACTTTTCCGCCCACAATCACACTTATACGGTTTCCCCAGAAACGCTTGGCGAACTGGAATGAATAATCAGTTGTGGTTGCTCCAGTCGCAGTGGTATTATTCTCCATTCCGATGCTGACATCTATCGTTTTCAACGCACTCCCGGCGATATTCTGAATTTCACTCTGCAGGAATGCCGTCAATGCATTGCTTGCCTTGAATCCAGACCCAGAACCACTTCCGCTAAGCGTCTCATCGGTCAGATACATTCCCGTCGCCAGCATAGCGACAGCGGCCTTTCCCCGTTCCGCCTTGGTCATGGCTGCCAGTTGGTTCTGTATGGAGAGGTCCTCGGGCGCCTCTATAGTGAACTCCAACCCCATTTTATCAAGCGGCTGGGTTATTTTTACCCCCACATCAAAAGCGACACTTCGCGGTTGTTCGTTTTCCGTCACTGTAGACCGCATACGCTCCGTTGCTGCAATATTCAACGTAGGATTGGCGACATCACCCGTAAATTCCACAGAACTGCCAGGAAGCAGTTTAAAGGTTTTAAGAGGAATAATCGGCAAAGAATATTTCATTTCCCCAGAAGTCGCCGTAAAACGGCCGGTCAGTCTCATATCTCCCTGCTGAGTCAAACGCAATGTCAAATCCCCTCCACCTTCCAAATCAACATAATTGGAACCATCCTCACTCAGATTACAATGGAACACAGCCGCATCGCTGACAACAATGCCTAACGTCATGTCGAAACTGCCTGTAGGTGCAGGTTTTTCTTCCACAAACACAGAGTCTGCAAAACTAACAAACTGAACCAAATCGTGAAGACGGTCATCAACGGTAAGCGGAGAATCCCTCAATATATATGTCATGTCTGTACGGTCGAGAACTTCCAGTTTACCACGGACATACATATTTTCCAGACTGCCTCGCACCGATCCGTCGAAATTAGCGTATACCTTTCCAAAAACCATCGATTTCGGTTTCTTTCGGGCATTAATCAGTTCAAAATTACGCGCCTGCATATTAAAATTCATGCGAATATTCGCCAAATCGCGCATATCCATCCATCCATTCAACAGCAGCGGATTGTTACTCTGCTTGGAATGCAGAGCATAATCTTTCAATTGCAAACGGCCGTCTTTCAAATACACCTTATCATCACTCATCCGAAAGTCCACACCATATACATCGGAATAGAGATGGGCTTCCTTAAACTGTAATTCCCCGTTCAGCAACGGGCTCTCTTCGCCACTCACCACATTCAACATGCCGGCTACGGTACCCGACATGGCCATGTCCGTACCCGAGAGAAAACCATTGACGAGTGCCAGCGGAAAATCCAACAGATGAGCCGCACCATCAAAACGTCCGCCGTGGTCCGTATCATAAGTGCCCTTTAACTGCACGACTTCTTTGCCTTCAGCGCCGACACTGGCTTCCAAATGGTGAAGGCCAGCCTCACCGGGCAAATATTTGGCATCCATGCTCATATTACCCAAAGGAACTCCTTCATACTCCAACTTCTCCGTCCTTATGCCGGCAAACGCCGAATAATTGGAAGGATTCTCCACTATACGCAAATCGCCATCGAGCATTCCGCCCAGTTTTGGCAAATAAGGCAGCACATCCGACAATTCGCCCAAATTCACACGATTCAAGCTAATCTGCAAATCCGTCAAAGAGTCGGAAGGCAGTCCCATCACCCGCAGCCCGGTTCCATCATCAGCAAGCAAATCCACATTGGCACTGACCGTCGACCGGTTACTAAAGAACACATAATTGTCCTTGTTCACGGTAAACCGACGATAAGCAATCACCGGATGCTCCGGATAAATGTTTACACTGACGCCACTGTCTGCGACATTGGCTCTGACACCCAACAGAATACTTTCCTTCCCTTTCTGATCCTGCAGGCGAAGTTCTATCCCTGCTCCTTTATCAAGCAGATAGCTACGCAATGAAGCCTCAAATTTATTGGGATTCCGCCTCTCATAATTATGCACCTTACCGTTGGCCACCAGCCCGGTGCTGTCCTGATGCAAGTCGAAATATACCGTGTCCAGCATCAGTCCACCCGTCGAAAAAGCTTTCATACGGAAACGGCCTCCCATTCCCTTTTCGGGAGCGGCACTGAGGTCCAAATGCATCTGCTCATAATTATAGCCCAAATTCCGCAAGATATTCCCCAACGGATTGTTTTTACCGGCCTGCAGATGAAAATCCAATACAGGCATGATTTTCTTCAACTCCTGCTGGTTCAGCGAATGTCCCACCAACTGTTCCTGCATGGTTTTTCCGAATGCCGCCACTTGCTGCAACATCTGCTCGATTCCAACCCGGGCAGAAAGCCGCATCTCCAAATCGCCTGCCGACGTCCACAACCGCGTGGTATCGTCCGCCGTATCGAATTTGAAAAGCACATCCCGGGCCATTATACCCTTGTCTTTGGTAATAAACCGTACATTACGGATACCGCCACCGAAGCCATATTCCTTGAAATGCCGGTCAGTATAAGCATCAAGGTCAAAGTTGGCTCCCACCTGCAGCGTATCTTTCATCCCCGTCAGGTTGGTTACATTCACACCGGGAAGTTCCGAGCGCAATTTCATCTCTATACGGTCGCCCAAAGTAATAGCGATTGTGCCTGAACCCAACAGAAGGTCATTGTCTGAGGCGAACGTCAGTTCCCCATTGCTGTCTTTCAAAACTGCCTGCAATCCCAAATGTCCCAGTTCCCAACGGTTCATCCTCAGGGTATCCAGCACCGCCTCAGCCTCCAAGCGGGCAGTTTTCTTCAATGGATCAAATCCACGTCCCTTCGCCTGCAACCTGGCCGTCAAAGCGCCTAACCCCATATTCAACAAGAAGCGTTGTATCGGGAACTTGTGCGACTCGAATTTAAGCTGATAAGCCTCGCTTGCCAGGTCTACGCTGCCGTCCACCAGCAAGCGTCCCTTGTCCAACGTACTCTGCGCACGCATACTGTACCGGTCGCCCTTCACCTGCGCCCGTCCGGCCAAAGTCCATCCGCCCGGCAAGGCATAGGCCGTAGCCGTACTGTCCATCAAGGCCGACTGCATAAACCCGGAACGTCCTGTGCGCAAGTCAAAACGCAACTGCCCTTCCCGCTGCGCTGTAGTCGGTTTACTGACTTGTCCGTCAGCCTCCAGTTCCAATACGCCCGGCCATTTCACCAACAAACTGTCCAGTCGCAGCAAATCCACATTGCCCTCGCCTATGGAACGCAACGCCAAAGAAGCATCAGGCAATGCTTTCAAAAATCCGTCATCCACTATTCCGTTCGCCAGCAAACGAATATCGTGCGAGCCTACCGCCCCATCGACTCTCCACCTGGCTTCGCCTCCCTTCCCTTCACGCAAGGCATTCCAATCCAGCGCAGCTTCCCAGTCCATTCGTGAGGCCGGTGTACGCAGTTTCCAATGATTGAGACGCAGACGCAACGGAGTCATCTCAACTCCACCGGAAAGTTCATCCAAATGAAAACCACTCCGTTCAGAAAAGGACAAATGGCGCAAGGCGGCCTCCAGATTCCCATTACCAAAATAGGACAGACTGTCGAGCTGCAATTCCAGAGTATCCAGTTCCAAAAAACTGGGATCAATCCCCATTGCCGGTACTTTATCCGGCCAGCAGAGTGAATCATTCTGGCGAAAAGCATCATTTCCCTGACGTCCGTCATTCCAGGCCGGACGCGTCAAATAGGCCAATGCTCCCTGCAAAAGGAAATGTTCCACCTTATAGTCCCCCCGACCGGTATCAAAATTCCCGTTTCTCAACGCAGCCTTGTCGGCACGGAGAGCTATTCGCATGGAGTCGCCCGGCATGGACAGGCGGACCGAAGCCTCATCCAAATCGACTTTCTCAGCAAGAATCTGCCACTTCGCGGTTGACGGTGTAGTGTCCTGACTCGCAGTGTCACCCAGCGCCACCCACAGGTCGGCACGACGCAGCAAAGCTTCATTCAATACCACTTTCTCGTGCCGGAGATCGATCCCGTGAAGAGAAGCCGAAAGTTCCCCAATGCGGCCACGAAGGCTGAAATCTGGAATCCAGGCCCGCGTATCCAGACGGGCATCATAAATGCCCAGCCCGTCCACTTCCACCTGTCCACGCAACAGCGGGAGCATACGCACCTCCAGCCGCAATGAGCGAATCACGGCCAATGTATCGGAAGCCTCGCGGGCTTCCACCCCCAAAAGGGCCAAATCCAAAGGAAAGGACAAACGCACTTTTTCTATCCGTGCATCTATCCCCATACTTTCCGACAACCATTCCGTAGCTTTCCCCACGGCATAACGCTGCACGGGCGGCAGATAAACGGCTATGCTTAGCAGCAAGAAAAGAAACACAGGCAGCACAACGGGCAACAACACCCACAGCCATCTGTGACTTTTTCTTTGCAATTTCTTCTTTTTCTCTTCCATAACAAGAGCAAAGTTAGCCTAACTATACAGACTAACAAAACGAAACACCATAATTTTTCTCATACTCAAGCCCAAGAAAATCTTTTCAACAGAACGCGAAACCTGCCTTTTGTCTTTGTCCTATTTCCCGGCTGTCTCAACATCATTTTTTCCAAAATCCTTCAGCAGACCGACCGCCTTTCAGAAGGAAAGTCCACAATGTTTTGTTATTTAACAGAGATTCATTACTTTTGCACATTGCAACCAAAACATATATCTAACATTACAAATTGAACGGAGCGCAGTCTCTTTTAAGTACAAAAAGAAATCAACAAACAACAAGTGAAAAAATGAACAAGAGAGAAGGATTTGCAAGTAATTTCGGCATACTCGTAGCCATGGCCGGTTCCGCCGTCGGTCTGGGTAACCTGTGGCGATTCCCCTACCTGGTTGGAAACAACGGGGGAGCCGCCTTCATCGTCATCTACCTGGCCATCGTCTTCATCATGGCGCTGCCCATCATGTACGCAGAGTTCATCATCGGGCGGCGTGCCCAGTCCAACGTTTACGGTGCCTTCCGTAAGCTGGCGCCGGGCACCCACTGGAACGTTTTCGGCATACTGGCCATCGCCTGCTGCATTCTGGTCCTGGCCTTCTATTGTGTTGTCGGCGGGTGGACCATCGACTACCTGTGGCGGGCAGTCACCTTCCAGCTTATCACGCAAGATTCCGCACAGCTCTCCGGGTTGTTCGGCCAAGTGGTCACCTCCAGCTGGCAACCCTTGTTCTTCATGCTCCTGTTTGTCGCGCTGTCGGGCGGCGTGCTGCTGTTCGGAGTGCAACGCGGCATCGAGCATTTCTCCAAGATTCTGATGCCTCTGCTGTTCCTGATGGTGCTCATCATAGCCGGGCGTTCCCTGACACTGCCGGGCGCAGAGAGCGGCATCGACTTCCTGTTCCGCCCCGACTTCTCGAAAGTGACGGCCACCACGGTGCTGGAAGCCATGGGGCAGGCCTTCTTCTCGCTTAGCATCGGCTTCGGCATCATTTTCACCTATGCCTCCTACGTTCCCAAGAAGGTCAACATCGTCAAGATGTCCTCCTATACCGCCATTTCCGATACCCTGTTTGCCGTTATCGCCGGTATGGCCATCATGCCGGCGGTCTTCGCCTTCGGGCTGCCGCCCGGACAAGGTCCCGGCCTCGTCTTCGTCACACTGCCGTTCGTTTTCTCCAAAATCATGTTCGGCTCGGTGCTGGCCATTCTCTTTTTCTTCGTTCTGTTCATCGCCGCCATCACCTCCTCCATATCCCTGCTGGAAGTCGTTGTGGCCTATCTGGCCGAAGAATTCCGCATCCGCCGGCGCACCTCCATCGCCATTTCCGTAGCCGTGGTTGTCGTGCTCGGCACCTTCTGCTCCCTGTCGCAGAGCACGCTTTCCGACTTTCAGATTGGCGGTTACAATCTGTTCGACTTCTGTGACAAACTGACTGCCAATATCCTCATGCCCACAGGAGCACTGATTGTCGTGCTCTACGTGGGCTGGTGGATGAAGCGGGCCGACTTCCTGGACGAGATTACCAGCAGCGGGCGCCATCGCATAGCTCCCGTCTATCTCAAGATTATACAACTTTCCATCAAATATCTGGCACCTGTCGTCATCAGTATCATCATGATTCGCGGCATTCTGCAGGAATTGCTCTGATCCGCGCACCGGAACTGAAGTCCCGCATCCTCCTTTTCATCGCCCGGTGCCAGTCTTCCTCACCGCTCCGAGTGCCGCTCTCCATCCGGCAACGACGAAGGAGTTCGGGAAGGAAAGATGCCGATGGATACGCTCAAAAAAAAGAACAGTCCTTACCTTGGATTCACTGAAAGTACTGACCGGAAAATCAAAAGTACTGAGAGTTTTTCCGAAAGTACTGACAGAAAATTCTAAAGTAAGGACTGTTTTTTCTAAAGTAAGGACCGTTCACGATGCGGCTTCACCGAACCCATGCACAAAAGGACACTGCTATTCGCGCTGCGACAACAACCGCGCAGAGGGCACGCAGGATTTAGGGGCAGACGCCCTTAAATATGCACTTCCTTGATGTCCACCAGTTTGTTGACGATGGCATAGATGGTAAGGCCGGCCGGAGAATGGATATCCAGTTTTTTCGAAATATTGCGCCGGTGCGTAATGACCGTATGCACCGAAAGGAACAACTGTTCGGCAATTTCCTTGTTGGTCAGGCCTCGCACCACGCCGCACACGATTTCCTTTTCCCGCTGGCTGAGCGCCTGCTGTCCCCCCTCAGGTTCTTCCTCCTCCACACACATCTGTTCCTTCAGTTTGTTCTCCAACTCTTCCATGGAGTCATACAGCGTCAGGCTCCCGTCGTATTCCTGCAACAGGCTGCTGTCGCCTATGTGGCTGACAATGGCCACGTATTTTACGTCCGACTGCGGATATTCCTCACGCAACCGGCCTACATTCAGCCATCCCCCGAAATTGGGATTGACCACCACAAGGTCGATCTCGTGGCTGCGCAGCACGTGATGCAACACCTCCAACGTGGGCACTTCAACCGTATGCACTTCCAATTCCTCAAACCGCTGGAACACGGCGGCGATGCCGCTGCGGATGATGGCCGACGCATCGGCAACGGCCACCGTCAGTCTGTTGGCCTGCTTCATATCTTCTTCTGCATTTCCCGCTCCCGACGGCGCACGGCCGGCACAAAAATGAAATCCTCTACGTGTCCGTGCTTGTCCAGTTCCTCCACGCAACTGAACAGATCGAAGAGCAGACTGTTTGTCAAGTAGTTGTCGGCCGTTGTCGGCAGATATTTGATAATGATGTTCTTCAGTTCCCGAAGTTTCTGGTCGGTCTGTCCATGCCCGCAGGCAAAGACATCAATGCCATAGCCATCTGTACACTCTCCACGCAGCAGCCGCTCCACATAGGTAAACACCTCTCCGTCCTCGAGCGCCATGTGACTGAACACCTCTCTGACATAGGTATCAAAAAAGTTGACAATCAGGGCCGCCACCTCAGCGTCGGCAGCGGTTTCCAGATACTGAATCAGCTTTCCCCGGATGGCTGGAAGCTTGAAGTCGAGGAAATAATGGTGCGACCGGCGCAGATAATCCATCAGCGTGGGCAGCGAAATCGCCTCCCACCGGTCGGGGCTGTAGCCTTCGCCCTGCAACATATAGTTGGTCACAGCGAGAAACGTGTAGCAATCCACCCCGTTCGCCCGGCACACCTCCTCGATGGTAGCCTCGCCCACGCCCAGCGACAAGCCGAAACGGCTCATCACCTGCAACAGCCCGTAATCGCTGCATATCATCTCGCTCATCTTGTCAGTCGGCACATATTTACTGGTTCTGTTCATTTCTCTGTTTTCTTAAAAGAGGTAAAACCTTCCGGCAGCCCTGTTGCCGGCAATGCCACGAAGGCGACGGGCACCGCGGACACAGCGCTCCGCAAACACACAGGGCACACCCGTTCCGGTGCAAAATTATGAAAAGGCAGACGAAAGGGCAATACCTAAAAATGATGAAAAAGCCGGCAGACGCTCCCTACAAATGTGGAGTGCCGGGTTCAACGTCCTCGCCAGAACTGCTGCCGGACGGCTCTTCGCGATGGCACCGCTCATAGAGCGCACGATAGAAAGGATGCTTGCCCAGCGTCGACCCCGAACCGAGAATCACCAACTTGAGACGGGCCCGCGTCATGGCCACGTTCATGCGTCGCAAGTCGGCCAGGAAACCAATCTGCCCGGCCTCGTTGGCACGCACCAGCGACACCAGGACGAAATCGCGTTCCTGCCCCTGAAAGGCATCCACGGTATTCACCGTAATCTGTCCCCGCAAGGGACGAAGCGCCTCATCGCGACGCAAGAGCACGCGCAGATACTGCACCTGTGCCTTATAGGGCGAAATGATGCCGATGTCCACGCGTTCCTCCAGAAGCCGCGACAGCCCCACCCGTCCGGCATACTCACGCAACACCCGCAACGTCAGCTGGGCCTCTGCCTTGTTTATGCGGCCGAAACTCTGCCCCACAAAAGCCTCACGGTATTCCTCGCCTCCCTCAGTCTCCGGCGCGAGCGCATCCGTATCCACCCACACCAGCGGCCAGTCCAGCTCATCGAGCAGACTGCGGGAACGCACCTCGGGAGCCGCCTCCAGTTTTCCTCCATAAAACCATTCGGAAGAAAAGCGCATCAGCGTCTCGTTCATGCGATACTGCACCGTGAGCAGACGCACAGCCTCAGGATGACTGCGGGCTATGCGCTCCATGAGCGTGCAGCCCAGTCCGCCATGCAGGGCCTCCACACTTTTCAGCGTGGGCGGCAACTGCTGGTGGTCGCCGGCCAACACCACGCGGTCGGCCTTCTGCAGGGCAATCCAGCAGGCAGCCTCCAGTGCCTGGGCAGCCTCGTCGATAAAGAGCGTATGAAAACGGTGCCCCGTCAGTACGGGCTGCGCAGTTCCGGCCAAGGTACAGGCTATGACCCGGGCATGGTCGAAGAGCGAATGGCGGATGCGAAGTTCCAGTTCGTCGGCGCGCTCTCTCAGCCGCGCTATTTTCTGGTGAAAACTCTCCGGGCGTCCCTTCCGCGGCAGCGAATAAAGCTGGCGGATGCTGCTCCGGACCTTCCACAAGTCGGGATAATCCGGGTGTGCCTCAAAGCGCCGCTCATAAGTGTTCTGCAACATCTTGTCTGTCACCCGCGAAGGGTTACCGATGCGCAACACACTCAAGCCCCGGTCGCTCAATTGCTCCGAAATCCAGTCGACTGCCGTATTGCTCTGCGCACAGACCAGCACCTGGGGTTCGCGCCGCAACACTTCACACACGGCTTCCACCAGCGTGGTGGTTTTGCCGGTGCCCGGAGGACCATGCACCACGAGCACGTCCTTGCTGCGCAACACATCGTTGACCGCACGCTCCTGCGAAGCGTTCAACCACGGCAACCTGAGCGGACTGGCACTGCCCGCCCCCATGCGTACCGGCACCCGCGTCTGATAGAACAAGTCGCGCAACTCTGCCAGCCGCCCCTCGCGGGCCGCCATCACGCGGTCCAGCGCCTCGAACATCAGCCGATAGGTCGTTTCATCGAAATGCAACTGCACGCCCAGGCGGTCGACTGCCTGCAACTGCGAAAGCGCTGCCGCATCCGGCAGCACGATGACCATCCGGTCGGCTTCGGCATAACTGACCGTAGCCGGAAAGTTCAGATAGTGCAGCAGTCCCGCCGCATCTTCCCCGAAAAAACAAACCGGACGCCCATACTCAAAGTTGTGCTCGATATCCGTATCTTCCTGACGGAAGACCTCCACCACGAAACGGTCCTGCGAATTGTAATAGCTGCGTCCCAGCCGGAGGGGAAACCAGCAGTCCCCCCGCTTAACCCGCCGCCCGATGCCCTGCGCCTCCGTAATACGCCGGAACTCGGCCTTCTCGTGCTCATACTCCTTGCGCAACAAATCACGCTGCCACAACAGGCTGGGCATATCCTTATTGATTGTCCTGTTTTCCATTCCTTTATTTTTTCCACACCCGGCAAAGACCAACTCCGACTCAGCCGCCAGCTGTCATCATCCGTTCCTCCCGAAGCGCCGCCAGCTCATCCGGCCGGCAGGAACAAAGGTACATATTTGTCGCGTGAAGCACAAAAAAATTCGCGGATTCCCGTCATAGTATTCCCTCTCTGCCGTTTCCTCAAGAAGTCGTCCTGTTCCCGACGCATTCAGGAAGAGCCTTACACGGGTACTTGCCGAAGCCGTTATCACCCATCGGATTACCCAATCGCCAGCCCCTCCACATTCGTTCAACCGGCAAGAGACATCTCAAGAAAAATAGTCCATTTATCTCCCCACCCTACACATTACGGCCGCGGGACAAACTTCCGCGTTATGTCTTCCTTAATCCGTATTTTATTCCCCGATGCAAAAAATATAGAATTACCGGGGGAGTGATTTTGATCTCTCTAAGCAGGAAAGAGAAGGCTGCTCAGCTACTCCAAACAAAAAACTCCATTTTCTCTTGGCCTTTGCCGCCTCCTTTCACTACATTTGCACAAACATTTACCTCGTAATCTTACCTTTACTCCCCAACAACCCAACTCCTATGAAATATTTTCTTCTCACACTCTCCTTACTCCTCGGCCTCAGCGTTTTTGCCGATGAACCCCGAAAGGGTCAAGTTAAAAAAATAGACCATGCCACCCTTTGTTGTGTCTATCTGCATTACACTCAAACTCAAAATCTGGAAAACGTGGCTGTGACGGATTCCACCGTGACTATCCTCGAAATCGGCGAACTCGTTGCCAAATATGGCGACCTCGCCGCTTATAAAGGCAAGGCCCCGGAGGGATTCTCCATAAGTTACCTCAACGGCGACCCTCGTGCAAACGATGGCATTACCGTCTATCAGGGATACCCACAGGAGAACATGATAACTGTGCGTGAAGCACTACTGCCCAACTTCTACCTTTACGAAGAAACGCCTGCACTCGAATGGAAAATAGTGGAAGGCTCCACCACTCTGCTTGGCTATCCGTGTGAGAAAGCCACAGCGACCTATGCCGGCCGTACCTGGACTGCCTATTTCTCGCAGGACATTCCCTCGGCCCGGGGCCCCTGGAAACTGTCAGGACTGCCCGGACTGATACTCAAGGCCGAAAGCACGGACGGCGTGCACCGCTTTGTGGCCCAGGCCCTGTTCAATGTGGAAGCGCAGGATATGGTCCTCGACAAAACTGAAAAGGATGTAACCACCACGAGAGACCGGTTCATAAAACTCCGGAACCGCCTGAAAACCGACGCTGCCTGGGCAAAAAATGCCGCATACTATCTGAACAGCAAAGACATTAGAGAGGTATGGGTGGTCAAGGATAAGAACGAAGCAGGACTGGCGCCGAGCCTCAACATCAATGGCATCAGCCTACCGCCGACGGGAGGCTTCGGACATCTGTACCAGTCCCTGGAACTCAACTGAAGAAACCGGCATGAGAATCATCGCGCTGTTGCTGCTCTGCACCTTTACCATCAAGGGTTTCTCACAGAAGACGGTCTTGCAAGGAACCGTGACTGATTCGCTGGCCCGCCCTCTTGCCGGCGTAATGGTCAGAATCGTGAACGGAAACAAGGTGCTGGGCTTTACCACAACGGGAAGAAACGGCAAGTATGCCTGCACTTTCCAGCCCAGCCGGACGAAAAACGACACCATTTCCTTCCGTAAACTGAACTACGAAGAACACCGCCAGGCCCTGCCCGCCGGTTGCAAAAGGCTTGACGCGACGCTGCAACGCAGCGACTACCGACTACCCGAGGCCGTAGTCAAGGTTCCACCCGTAAAAACCTTGGGCGACACGGTGCTTTACCATCTGAAGACGTTTCTCCAGTCGGGCGACCATACACTGGAAGAGGGACTGAAACGCCTGCCCGGCATCAACATAGACGAAACGGGGGCCATCAGCTATATGGGGCGTAACATCAGCCAATTCTACATTGAAGGGCTGAACCTGCTGGGCGGGCGCTATAACCTCGCCACCAAAAACATTCCGGCCGGAAAGGTGACGGGCGTGGAGGTGCTGCGCCATCACCAGGCCAACAAGGTTGACAAACAGGAACTCAGCAACAACGTGGCACTGAACATACGACTTTCGCCAAAAGCACAACTGAAGCCCTTCGGCACCTATGAAGCCCGACTGGGATACCGCCCCGAACGGCTGCTTTACGGCGCAGGCGGCACAGGCATGCTCTTCCGCAAGGAGTTCCAGATGCTGGCCACGCTGAAACTGGCCGACGACGGCCGCATGGGCCGCAACGAACTGTTCGACCACTTCGGACGCTCCACGTGGAAAACAAGTGCCGAAAATGCCTTGCCCCTGATTTCTGGCAACCTGCCACCCGTAAGGGAAACCCGCTATCTGAACAGCAGTGACGAACTGTTCAGCCTTCACACGCTGCAAAAACTCACGGCCGATAATCAGCTTAAAATAAATGCCAGCTACTCCCACCGCCGCAGCGAACACGACTACCGGGCCACTACCATTTATCCCGGCACGGCCGGCAACTTCATCGTCACCGACGAGCAGTCCGATTTTCTGCAAAAAGAGCACGGGGCAGACGTCGGACTGGATTTTCGTTCCGACAAGGAGGCACAACTTCTGGAAAATCAATTTCTGATACGCGGCCGCTTTGCCGATGCAGAATCGGGAGTACGCAACAATGAAACCCCATACACCAGTCTGCAACACGCTTACACGCTCGGCGCGAGGAACGAACTCACGCTGGTGCGCCGCATAAAGAAATGGAAGATAAAACTCGGAAGTCTGACCCAATACGCCGAGACCCCCGAAAATACACTCGACATCACGCCCGGCACCGAAGCACCCGCCACCGTAAGACAACAAGCATCCAGCCGCACTTTCCACACGCAGGAAACGTTCTATACAGGTTTCCAGCTGCTGCCGTCGCTCACCCTGTCGCTTCCAGCCACCTTCACAGCCAACGCCAACCGTCTGCACACCCGATGGCAAGGCGACACAACCGCTGTCAACGCTCTGCAAGGCTGGGACATGAGCCTGGCCGCCACACCGCAAATCGAGTATCAAACCCCGAGCCGCCACTTCAGGGCCATCGCCGGTGTACCCCTCACCTTGTTTCTGCAAGACTACCGCAACGAGGCCCGCGGCATGGAGCAGGATTTCACCCGATTCCATTCCGCTTGGTCGCTGGCGCTGATTTATGTGCCTAACGGCAACGTGGAATGGAACGCATCCAGCCATCTGTACCGGAATTTCGGCGATATGGCCGACCTCCTCACCGCACCGATTCAGACAGACTACCGAACCTTACGCACACGCTCCGGCATCTTCGGCCGCAGCAGCCTGATCAGCAACCGCCTCTCGTTTGACTGGCAGGAACCGCTGTCATTCTGGCATTTCACAGCCAACGCCAACTACAACCGTACGAAAAGCAACGTGATGGGCGGGCAGAATGTCAACGACAACAGCCAATCGCTTCTGGAAGCCATCCGCGACAATACGGGCGACGCCGTTTCCGCAACCGCATCGCTCTCCAAATATTTTCTTTCCATCAAGACAAGTGTGTCGGCCGACGGTTCATATTATTGGCAGCGCAACGAAAGCCTCAACCGTCAGGAAACGGTGACCACCTACGGCAGCGGATATTCGGTAAGCGGACATCTTTCGGCACAGCCCGTCACCCCTCTCCAGGTTGGATACGACCTGACCTTCCAAAAGAATCTCTTGCGGGGCAACGGTTCCAGCAGTTCTTCAGACACCTGGCGACACCAAGGGCATCTCACCCTCACGTTCAGCCAGGGCTGGCTGGCACGCGTGAAGAATGAATGGCAACGCAACCGACTGCCGGACGGCAGCCGTCCGACATCCACATTCTTCGACGCACAATTGGAATACAAATTCAAGAAACCGCAACTCCGCCTTTGCCTCGAACTGAACAACCTGCTCAACGCCCGAAGCTACAGCTACACCACCTACAGCGCACTTAACACTTATACCTACCGGCACCGGCTCAACGGACGGGAATGTATGCTGACCGTTGTGCTACATTGATGCAACCATCAAAAAAATCCGAAAGCAGACAAGAGAAATACGCCGACCGGCCCATGCAGAAAAACTGCCACCGCACGGCACAACGGGACAACGGACAGACACGGCCTCTTACCCTGGAAAGACGGTGAAACCTGCCCCCAAGAACTACGCAGGCAGCCTGTCAAAACAGTCAGTACTTTAGAAAAAACTGTCAGTACTTTAGAAAAATCTATCCTTACTTTAGAAAAAACTGTCTGTGGTGTACTAAAAATGGTTGACAGGTTAAACACTAAAAACGATTATGGTTGACAACCTGATTTCTTATTTCTGTC
>PPYF01469921.1_pt1 | contig 17469 bp, 15 predicted proteins | sample 1559871 | NCBI WGS metagenome assembly PPYF01 (sample SAMN08240021, study PRJNA423297) | Human gut metagenome, whole genome shotgun sequencing project.
CACATTGTTTGTATATATTTTTTCAGGTTTCCCAGAGCAAACGACCCTTCCATTTTTCATAGCGATGATTTTATCTGAAAAACTCATTGCCAGATTTAAATCATGTAAAACCATTATTACTGTCTTGCCCCTGCTTTTCATTTCTTTAATTATTTCCATAAGCTCAAGCTGATAATTAATATCAAGAAAAGTAATGGGCTCGTCCATAAAAACTATGTCGGTATCCTGTGCAAGAAGCATAGCAATATATGCCTTTTGCTGCTGTCCTCCGGAAAGCGCAGCCAAACTCTCATCGGCAATTTCAAAGACGCCGGCGGACTTCATAGCGTCATCTACAATTTCCCTGTCCCTGTCAGTATACCGTCTTGGATATCCCAGATATGGAAACCGTCCATGAAAAACCAAAGCCTTAACAGTCAAAACACCCGGACTTTTCTGCTGCGACAGCACGGATATTTTTTTGGCTCTTTTTTTCGAATCCATTTTATGTACATCCTGTCCGTCAGCCTCAACAGTGCCGCTGAATGGTACAAAAAGGCCGGACGCGGTTTCAAGCAGCGTAGATTTTCCACATCCATTTGGGCCTACAATTGATGTAATTTCCCCATTTTTCATTACTTCGTTTATATTATAAAGGACCTGTTTTTTCCCATACCCGCCGTTTACATTTTTAAGCTCTATCACCGTGTCTGCCTCCTTTCTTTTTCATTATAAGATATATAAAGAAAGGCACGCCTATATAAGAAATTACAATTCCAAGCTGTATTTCATATGGCGCAAATAATATCCTTGAAAGCAAGTCACAAAATGCTACAAATGCAGCACCCAACATTGCTGTAGCCGGTATAAGCCTTATATTGCCGCTTTTAATAAAGTATCTTGCTATATGCGGTACTATTAATCCAATAAAACTTAGGAGTCCCGCGAAGCTAACAGCCGCGCCTGCAAGCAGTGCCGCCGCCATAAGGAGTATAAATCTTATTGCCTTTACATTCATGCCGAGGCTTCTGGCTGTTCTGTCACCAAGCGACAGTATATCTAGCTCATGGCTTAACAGCATTGAGGCAAGCAGGCCAATTGCTATGTATATCCATGCCGGGCTTAGCTTTGACAGCGTCATACCCATAACCCCGCCTATTTTAAATGAGTTTATACCGTTCAAGGAGTCTGGAAAAAATGTAGTTATTGTATTTATTCCTGCGCTCAAGAGGTTTCCAACCGCGACACCGGCCAAAACAAGCGTTATTTTTGAAGCTCCGTTCTTAACTGCAATTAAATATACCGCCATTACCGTGACAACGGCACCTATGAATGCGGCTGCAGGAACAAGCGCAGTATTATGAGGAAACAGGGCCATAGCCAAAACCGCAAAAAAACCTGCCCCAGAATTTACGCCGATTATGCTAGGAGCCGCAAGCGGGTTTTCAAGCACCGACTGAATTATTACGCCTGAAACAGCCAGCGAGCTTCCTGCCAGAACCGCAGACAGCACGCGCGGAATTCTAACCGCAAATATTATTCGGCTGTTTACTGTATCGTTTCCTGAAAGTATGGCTGTTAAAAATTCTGAAACGCTTATCCTTACAGAACCAAGGCATATGCCGAGCAGACAGGCAATTATAAGACTGACTAAACAGCTAAGCAAAAACACCTTTTCAATTTTATTTCTCTTCTCAGAGATTGTCTGTGAGTAGTTCATTCACTTCACTCCGAATACAAATTTTATAAAAAAATAGTGCTTACATATTATATCAGTTTATTTTAAGCTTGGCTACCAGTTTTAGTCTACGGAGCGTGGATTGCTTTTATAGTCTTCTTAGTTTAATATAACTAATGAGGTGATTTAAATGGATGAAAAACGTAAAAAAGAGCTTTTATTAGAATATAAAAACAGAAAGCCTGAAAAAGGAATTATATCATACCGATGTAAAGAAACAAACGAGTCATTTTTAATGGCTTCAAACGACACTAAGGTCAGTTTCAGCAGCACAAGCGCCAAGCTGTCCATGAATTACCACCCTAACAAACGTCTTCTCGAATTGTGGAATAAATACGGAGCTGAAGGATTTGAGCTTACTGTTCTAAAAGTTCTAAAATATGAAGACCCAAATGAGGATTATAGTAAAAAGCTTGATTCAATGCTTGTTGAATGCCTTGAAAAAACAGAAAATTCCCAAATTATATGGAAATAAAAAGCGGATAGATTATCCGCTTTTTCATATCTCTTATCAAAATTTATTAAAGTCTTTAAGCTTGTGCGCCCTCATAGTCGCTTTTAGATTGTATAAGTGATCTCTCGGATCAAATAAAGAATAAATAAAACTATTTTTCTGTCATCTTAACTGCTTTTTCAAAGAAATCGACTGCACCGAAATTTCCTGATTTCAAAACAAGCCTTACATTTCTTTTTTCTGTCGGAGTCATTATAGGGACGCCAGGGTCAACAGATTTTCCTATAATATATGAATTAAAACCAAGTTTTTTTGTTATCGCACCTGATGTTTCTCCTCCTGCAACTATTATCCTGCTGTACCCATTATTTAACGCTATTTCCGCAAGCTCGGCCATAGCATTTTCCAAGCTTTCAGATATTTCCTTTGCCCCATGACGCTGGTTGTATACAACATTGTCTGGAGTATCAGAGCTGTAAATAAGTACGGTTTCATCCCCGTTTTCCAAAACAAAGCTCCAGAGGTCTGAAACGGTTTGTTTCTCATACAAAAGCCTTATAGCATCAATTTTAAAAGCTTTTCCACCTTTATTTATGAATTCCTCAACCTGTCCTCTTGTGGCCGCAGAGCAGCTTCCGGCAATAATAACGGCTTTTCCGTCTGTACTGCTGTCGCCAGGGCATACATTCTCTTCTCCGCCGCTTCTTTCAGCCAGAGCTTTAATTATTCCAGAACCTCCTGTAAGAAATTTAAGAGAACCAAAAATATCCGCTATTCTGACAGCATCCTCTTCCTTAACATAATCGGGTACAATATAGTAATTTCCTGCCAGCTTCTCAAACTCATTTAGCCTGTTCCATATTTCCTCGTTTTCCTCCTCCATTTCTTCAAGATCCACATTAATGCATGGATATTTGCTTTGAGGCTTCATTAATTCCGCAATTTCGCTGTCCCACATTGGGTTTACAGGATGATTTTTCATCGGGCTTTTATCAAGCGGAACATCATCTACAAAGAGCCTCCCCATTACTACTGTCCTTTTATTTACAGGAAGAGCAGGACAAAGAATAGTTTTAGTTTCACCTAATGCATCCATTATTGCATCTGCGATTGGGCCTATATTTCCTTTAGGCGTAGAGTCAAATGTAGAGCAGTATTTAAAATATATCTGTCTTGCGTTTACGCTGTTCAAATATTTAAGAGCTTCAAGCGCTGTATTAACAGCTTTGTCAGCCTCTATACTTCTAATTTTAAGGGCAATAACTACTGCCTTAACGTCACTGTCTATCACAGTATTTTCTTTTGGTATCCCATTATAGAGTACGGTTTTCAGACCGCCCTTCTCAAAAAAAGAAGCCGCGTCTGAGGCTCCGGTAAAATCGTCAGCAATACAGCCCCAAAGTATTGTACTTTCCATAAAAACGCCTCCATCGTAATTTACAATAAACAAAAAGACGGAGTTTCCGCCTTTTATTTTCAACAACCCATAAGAGTAGGGTCTATATCCCCTTTTGGCGGAACTATGCACAGCAGCTCGAGTTTTTCCGTTTTTGAGGAATTATAAAATCTGTGAGGAACCTTTCCCGGAATATAAATCCACGTTCCATGCTCCATATGGTGTTCTTCCCCATCTATAACAAAGTATCCTTCTCCTTCTAAAAGCACGCACCAATGCGGCCAGCCGTGCTTGTGCTGGTCTTTTTCTCCTGCCTCCGGCTCCAGCGTCCAGCATCTCATTACAAATTCATCACTGAAATGTTTTGGCCCAAAAACAATCTTCTTGGTAGCATTTTTTATAAAACACCCAGGTGCATTTGGCAGATCCCGAATTTTGCCTACAAAAATCTCATCACTCATTGTTTTTCCCCCTTATATTTAATTTATCCGTACAATAATTCTTGTATTTATTTTACAACAAAACAAAAGTGTTAGCAATAAAAAACACTAATATCTTAAATGGCTAATTATAATATTCTTGTATTGGCTTTAACGCCATGATAAAATAAAAATTAAAGCGTTAAATAGAAAAGTTAGGGGGGATAAGCATTGAAATTTATGAAAATTGCATCTGGGATTGTGGCCTTAAGTATGGCAGCAGCAATGCTGAACGGATGTTCCTATAAAAGCAGTGAAAATATTGTTTTTGATTCAGGCCAAGAGAAAAAACAGGAGCAAATTAATTTAACCTTTTTTGGATATAAATATGAAGCTCTTAACGTTATGGCCATTGAAGATTCCCTCCATGGATTTATGGATGAATATCCAGATATATCAATCACATATGACGGAATAAAAAGTCCGCAATATTTTGATGTGCTTGATAAAAGAATCAATACACATAACGGTGACGATATTTTTATGATAGACCACGAAAGAGTTTTGGAGCTTGAAGGCAAGGGTAAGCTGACAGATTTATCTGATATATCAACACTTGATAATTTCAGCGACCTGGCTAAAAGTCAAATAACGGCCCATGGAGTTATTGACTATCTTCCAACGTCTATATCTGCATTTGGCCTATACTGCAACTTAGACCTATTAAAGGAGCATAATCAGAGAATTCCCACAAACTTAGCTGAGTTTGAAGATGTATGTAATTATTTTGTGTCTATAGGTATCACTCCGATTATTGCAAATAATGATATATCTCTTAAAACAATTGCCATCGCAAAATCTATGCTGCCAATCTATGAAAGTGAAGATTCCGTTCAAGTGCTTAAAAATTTCAGCAATGACCATGAAAGCTTGTCAAAAACATTTCTTCCTGGCTTCGCCTTTGTGGAACAAATGCTCAAACAGGGATGGATAGACAGTGATAAAACGCTTAATACAGCAAAAACAAAGGATGACCTAATTATATTTGCCAGAGGAGAACAGCCTTTTATGCTGACTGGTGTCTGGGCAGTTCCAAGGCTGTATGAACTTGAACCTGGTTTTGAATTTGAGGTTTCCCCCTACCCCATTATGGAGGACGGAAGCGTACTTGTTATTAATATCGATACTCGCATCAGCATTAATTCGGACAGTCCATATCAGGATGAAGCAAAAAAATTTGTAGAGTATCTTACAAGGGATGATGTAATGTGGGAATTCGTTGACAGCCAAAGCTCGTTCAGCCCATTAAAAGATAATAGGCTCTCTAATGAAAAATCAATTCAGTCTATTAGTCCGTATCTGACAAATGGCCGCAGTGTAATTGGTTCAGATGATAACCTTGAATTTCCAATTTGGGATATAACACGTAAATGTATAGTCGAAATGCTTAATGGGTCCAACTCTGACGAAGCTGTTTCTTATATGGAAAACTTGCTGGACGAATGGAAGAATCAACAGGAGCCGAGGTAAAACAATATGAAAATAAAACAAAAATGGAATATAATCCTCTTGCTCATTTTATTTATCTCTATCATATTTGTAAGCGGTTTTTATTACATATCAAGTGTCCACAGTGCACTTTGGGATAAATCAGTCACAGATATATCGGAGGTAACGGCACAGGGAAGTCATGCTCTTGACACTTATATAGAAAAAGAAGTCGAAATGCTGGATTGGTTTGCTGCAGAACTTGCAGCAGAAAGCTCTCATAATACAGATGCTATAATTAACAGAATGAATCTGGCAGCCTCTCCTCAGTCAACCTACATTTGTGTAAACTTGGATACAGGAATTGTTTACACAGACCAGACAAATTATGGTTTTGAGCTTGAGCCTGAACAGATTGAAAAATTTCGCTTATTTAACGAAAAGGGTATTCGGGAGCCGTTTCTGAACGATTATACAGGTGTTTGGACTATCGGATATTATGAACGCTTTACATGGTCTGACGGAGCTGAGGGTTTAGTTCAAAAAACGCAAAAGCTCTCAGATATTTCTGAGCGTTTTTCCCTTTCATTCTATAACGATACAGGTTTTTCATATGTCGTTAATCAAAACGGAGATATATTAATACGCTCACAGCACCGCAATAGTAACAGGACTTTCCAAAATTTATTTGATATTATAGATTTGCAGGGTAATGATATCAACGAAATATCTTCGTTTAAGGAGGCTTTTAAAAACGGAATAAGCGGAGCGGCACGTTTTAATTATCAAAAAGAAGACTATGTATTCTGCTATGTTCCAATAGAAAATGCAAACGGATGGTATGTTGTATCAATCATACCTAACAGAGTTATTATGGAGCAGGCAGATAACATTATTAAAAATTCTCAAATATTTTTATTTTTAATATTAGGAAGCGCTATAATTATGGCGGCATTTATCATTTTATATAGAAAAGCGACAAGACAAGTACTAATGGCAGAAGAAAAAGCCCGTAAGGCGGCAGAAAGCGCTAATATTGCTAAAAGTCAGTTTCTATCGAATATGTCTCATGACATTCGTACTCCTATGAATGCAGTAACAGGAATGGCTAAGCTTGCTTTAGACCATGTCGATGAGCCTGAAAAGGTTAAGGAATATTTAAAAAATATTGACCTTTCAGGCCAGCTGCTTGTCGGCTTAATAAATGATATTTTGGATATGTCAAAAATTGAAAGCGGAAAAATGGCGCTTAATAATGACACTGCATCTTTAGAGAATTTATTGATAAATCTTGTAAAAATTATACAGCCTACGGCTGAAAAGAAAAAACAGAACTTTAGTATTCATTTGCATAATATAGTAAACGAAACGCTATGTTTTGACTCACTTCGATTAAATCAGATCTTGCTTAATCTGCTTTCAAATGCATTGAAATTTACTCCAGATGGCGGCTCAATCAGTGTCGATGTGACTGAAACACAGTCTGTGCTTAAAAATCATGCCCACTTTACATTCCGTGTCTCAGATACTGGCATTGGAATGAAGCCTGAGTTTATCGAACATATATTTGATTCATTTACAAGAGAGAAAAACGACTTTATAAATCAAATTGAGGGAACCGGCTTAGGAATGGCCATAACAAAAATGATAGTTGATATGATGAACGGAAGCATATCTGTAGAAAGCGTTCCTGGAAAGGGTTCTGTATTTATTGTGGACCTCGACCTGCTGCTGCCTGAGGATAACTCACATGAGACTCTAAATCTTCCCTTTTTGCGCATATTAGTTGCTGACGATGACATTGACACCTGCCGCTCAGCCGATGATTTTCTGCATGATTTAGGTATGGACGCTGACATTACGGACAGCGGAAAAGCCGCTGTGGAAAAAGCAGTTAATGCACATGTAAATGGCCAAGATTACAGCCTTGTTCTTCTTGACTGGAAAATGCCCGATTTAAATGGTTTAGATGCGGCCCGTTCAATCCGCAGCAAGATTGGAAACGATGTACCAGTTATAATTATATCTGCATATGATTGGACCAGTATAGAAAAGCAGGCCATTGAAGCCGGAGTTAATGGATTTATACAAAAGCCTTTTTTCAGGTCAACATTATATCACTGTATAAAACAGTATGTTCTTGATGAAAAAGCGTCATCTGAAAAATCAGAAGATGGAATAAACCTTTCAGGAAGACGTATACTTCTGGCTGAAGATAATGAAATAAATAGGCTCATAGCCTGTGAGCTTTTATCCGGCTGCGGTGCTCAGGTAGATGTTGCCGAAAACGGTCTTATATGTACCGAGCTTTTTGAACAGTCTCCTGCCGGATATTATGATTTAATACTGATGGATATACAAATGCCTGTTATGAACGGATATGATGCTGCAAAGCGTATCAGAAGCTCCTGTCACCCTGACGCTGATTCTGTTCCAATATTTGCCATGACAGCTGACGCTTTTGCCGAAGATATAGAATTGGCCAAAAAAGTTGGCATGAACAGCCATTTAGCAAAACCGTTAGATATTCCGGCAATGATGAGAGAAATAAAAAAATATCTTAGACTATAATTAAAAAACTGGGCCGAAAAGAACAAACTCTTATCGGCCCAGTTTTTATTATATAATATTTAGCTGAAAGCTTACTGCATAACATGCACATCTAGTCCATATCCTCATAGTTTACAATAATATATCCATTTTTTCCATTCGTTTTTGCCCTATACATTGCTGAATCAGCCATATCAATTAGTTTTTCCATTGTTAAATCTTTATCTATATTAAAATCAATCTTTACTGCACCAATGCTGCATGATACCCTCAGTCTGGTTCCGCTGCCGCGAACAGTGAAATTATCAAAGGCATCTTTTTTCATTCTCTCTAAACATTCATCTAAATTTTGAACATACTCAGGTTTTTCAATAACAACTAAAAATTCATCTCCGCCTATCCGGCCTACTTTTCCTTCTGTTTCCCTAGATAAAACGGATGTCATAAATAATAGGACCTGATCTCCTACATTATGACCGTATCTATCATTAAACAGTTTAAAATCATCTATATCAACGAATAACAGTGCCATTTTTGTTTTATCCATTCGGTGCAGTTTGATAGCCTCATTTAGACATAGGCTTATTCCTTCTTTATTTAACACCTTTGTAAGAGCATCCTTTTCAGCCTTTTCCTGCAAAAGGCGCTGCTGCTGAGTTTTATAAAGATCCTCTGTTTCGATAAAATTAAGCAGTTCGTTTATTTCAGAAGCCAGGCTACCCAGTTCGTCCTTTCGTTCGACATCTGCGCGAAGTGAATAATCCTGCTTTTGCTCAATAGACTTCAACGTGGATGATATTTTTTTAATCGGTTTAACTATTCTTTTTGATGCGAACCCGCTAATCCACACTGCTAAGACAGTGCACAGCAGTACCAAAAATGTCATTAAAACAAAAAATACGGTTTCTTGTGCCTGATAATTGCCCATATTAACTGTGAGCATTACTCTCCAGTTAGTATAGTCTATATTTGAATAATATGTAATATATTCTGTTTTCCCAACCTTATACTGGAAGCTTCCCTGAGGGTTTGCTTCAAAGTCAATAGAATTATACTTTTCGTTATAATCCTTACGTTCACTTGCCGTAGTAATAAAATTTTCCCGGCTTTCATTTGGTGTTCCTGCACTTATTATCTTCTGTTGTCCATCAAGAAGATAAAATGTAGATTCATTCCAAAGCTCTGCTCTCTCTCTTATATTACTGTAAAAATCAAGGCTAATCTCCGACACAGTATATCCCAATAATCCACTTTCATCTTCTATTTTCGATATCGCTACCAAAGTTTTGTCATTTTTACCGTCATTTAATACGTCAGAAATATAAAATGAACTGCCGTCCATATTTTTGATTAAATTTTCTATCCCCTTATCCGCAAATATATTATGATCCTTACTGCAGGCCTTAACCCTGTAATCATCATCAATAATGGCAATTGAGCTTACATAGCTCATTGTTTGAACCTGTGAATACAAAATATTATCCAAGTACTGGCTCATTTCATTGTTCAGTTCACCCCTCATTGCGGCGTGGCATAAATCCATATTTCCTGTAAATGACAAATACTCCCTTTGCTGTTCGCAAAAATTTGCCATCTCTTCAATCTGAGCATTAGCAACGACAAAAAGGCTGTCTTTTATAATTTTTTCCAGCCTTGTTGAATAAATTTGTGTAATTAATAAACTGAACAGAAAAAATGGTATTACTATCAGAGTAAAAACCATTCTGTACATGGAATTTCGAACATTCATGTTCTATACCTCAATAATGCTTTCCCAGGCTACAAATAATTCTGTTTGAAGACTATTAGTTTATTATACAACTCTCAATCAAAGTCAGTCAATATAATACAAATTTCGGTCAAAATAATATCTGCCGATTCCCCAATAAAAAACAGTATGATTATAAAATCATACTGTATAATACAATTAAAATACGGCGGTTTTATTCTATAAAGTCACCGAATTTTCTAAATCTCTTATATCTGTCCTCTAAGACCGTTTTTGAATCTTTAGCTGAGAGCACTTTTATCTTGTTGATTAATTCCTTTTTCATAATGTTAGTCGTAAACTCAAGGTCGTTTTCTATGCCGTTTTCAGCCTCAGGTATAATCTTTTCTATAATTCCAAGCTTAAACAAATCCTCTGCTGTCAGCTTCATCAGTTCGGATGCTTCAGCGGCCTTTGACGGGTCCTTCCACAGTATACTTGCAAATCCTTCCGGTGAAAGCACAGCATACATTCCGTTTTCAAGCATCCATACCTCATCCGCTACTGCCAGTGCAAGTGCGCCGCCGCTTCCGCCCTCACCAATGAATATTGAGATAATAGGGACTTCAAGTCTAGCCATTTCCATAATGCTTCTGGCTATAGCTTCACCCTCTCCTCTTTCCTCCGCACCTATGCCGCAGTAGGCTCCAGGTGTGTTTACCAATGTGATTACCGGCCTGCCAAATTTTTCTGCCTGTTTCATAAGTCTCAGAGCCTTCCTGTATCCTTCAGGATTAGGCGATCCAAAATTTCTTTTAATGTTTTCATTTACTGAGTGTCCCTTTTGTACGCCTATTACAGTTACAGGCAGTCCCTCCAGCAAAGCTATTCCTCCGACAATTGATTTATCGTCAGCATAATATCTGTCGCCATGAAATGTAATAAAATTATCGAAAACAGCCTCTATAAATTCTGTTGCGGAAGGACGCTTAACATCTCTGGCTATTCTTATCTTTTTATAAGCCCCGGCCATTATCTCGCCTCCCTGCAGTGCAGCATTAAAATTTTTCCAAGGATACTTTTCATTTTTGTCCTTTTGACAATTTTATCTACAAATCCATGCTCCAGCTGAAATTCTGCTGTTTGGAAGCCTTTTGGAAGCTCCTGCTTAATTGTCTGCTCTATTACACGTTTGCCGGCAAATCCAATAGTCGCCCCAGGTTCTGCGAGTATTATATCGCTAAGGCTTGCAAAGCTGGCTGTAACGCCGCCGGTAGTAGGGTCTGTCATTACAGAAATGTACAGAAGCCCTGCTTCACTGTGCTTGGCAACAGCGGCTGATACTTTAGCCATCTGCATAAGCGATATGATGCCTTCCTGCATTCTCGCTCCGCCCGACGCTGCGAATACTATAACAGGCAGCTTTTCGTTAGTGGCAGTTTCAAATGCTCTTGTTATTTTTTCACCTACAACTGAACCAAGGCTTCCCATTATGAAGTTACTGTCCATAATGCATATAACAGTTCTGTATCCAAGTATAGTACATTTGCCTGTAACTACACCTTCTTTAAGTCCGGATTTATCTTTTGCCTTCTGGATTAGCTTATCATAGTCTGGATAATCTATTGGATTAGCCGATGTCATATCAGAATCAAATTCCTCAAAGCTTCCCATATCGCAGGTTATCTTAAGCCTTTCTCCTGCACCCATTCTGAAATGTCCTCCGCATTCGGGGCAAATTTTAAACTCATCTAATTCCTTTCGGTAAATTGGTTTACCGCAATGAGAGCATTTAATCCATGAGCCGTCCGGGATTTTAGGTTCATTACCAGTTGGTTCAGAAGTCTGCGGATAATTAACTCTTATATAGTTTTTCTTCTTAAAAAGATTCATAAGGTATCTCCTGCCTACTTAATAATTTCATTGGCTATAAATGACGTATCAAACTCGCCCTTTATATATTTATCATTAAAAAGTATATCTTCCTGGAAATCTATATTGGTATCCACGCCTTCTATGACAAATTCGTACAGCGCTCTATACATTTTAGCTATTGCTTCGCTTCTTGTTTTCCCATATGTTATTACCTTGGCAATCATCGAGTCATAATAGGGCGGAATTTTATAGCCTGCATAAACGGCACTGTCAACCCTTACACCGCTTCCGCCGCCGGGAATAATCAGATAATCTATTGTTCCCGGGGAAGGAATAAAATTTTTCTCCGGATTTTCCGCATTTATACGGCACTCAATAGCATGGCCGCTTATATGAACATCCTCCTGAGAATAGTTCATTTTATCTCCGTTTGCTATTTTAATCTGTTCTTTAACTATATCAAAACCCGTTATCATCTCAGTTATGGGATGTTCAACCTGAATACGGGTATTCATTTCCATAAAATAGAATTTACCGCTTTTATCATATAAAAACTCAATCGTGCCAGCGCTTTTATATCCGACATACTTAGCTGCTTTTACAGCCGCCTTTCCCATTTCATCTCTGACCTTATTGCTTAATGCCGGAGAAGGCGCCTCTTCCAATACCTTTTGATTTCTCCTTTGAAGTGAACAGTCACGTTCACCCAAATGAATTACATTTCCATAGTTGTCTCCTAATATCTGTATCTCTATGTGTCTGGCATTCTCAATTACCTTTTCCATATACATAGTATCATCGCCGAAGGCAGCTTTTGTTTCACTTTTAGCCGTCTCAAAGGCCTCCGCCAGGTCCTCTTTTTTTCTTACAATTCTTATTCCTCTTCCGCCGCCGCCGGCAGAAGCCTTTACCATAACTGGATATCCAAGTTTTTCAGCAGTTTTATAGGCTGTATCAACATCAGCGACGACTCCGTCGCTGCCTGGTATAACCGGTACCCCAGCCTTTATCATAAGCTCCCTGGCATTTGATTTATTACCCATTGCATCAATTGTTTCCGGCTCCGGTCCAATAAACTTTATATTACATTCTTTGCACATGGCCGCAAATGTACTGTTTTCAGATAGAAAACCATATCCCGGATGTATTGCCTGAGATTTTGTAAGAACCGCAGCACTAATTATATTCTGCATATTCAGATAGCTGTCCGCCGCCCTTGCCGGTCCTATACATATAGCCTCATCAGCAAGCTGTGTATGCAGCGCATCTCTGTCAGGCTCCGAAAATACGGCGACAGTGGCTATTCCAAGCTCTCTGCATGCCCTTATTATACGTACGGCTATTTCGCCTCTGTTGGCGATAAGTATCTTGTTAAACATTTACTGTCCTCCCTTTAATTTTATGGTATGGACTTATCAGCCTATCATAAAAGTAAGCTCCGCCTCTGCAGCCTTTTTTCCATCCACATATGCAACGCCTTTTCCAATTCCGGCATTGCCTCTCAGCTTAGTAAATGTCACTTCAAGTCTTAAAGTATCGCCCGGAACAACTTTTTTTCTGAACTTTGCTTTATCTATAGCTCCAAAATACGGTGTTTTTCCTTTAAATTCATTCATGCTGAGTATAGCTACCGCTCCTGCCTGGGCCATTGCCTCGACAATAAGCACTCCCGGCATTACGGGTTCACCCGGATAGTGTCCTACAAAAAACGGCTCATTCATAGTAACGTTTTTAACGGCCACTATTTTCTCACCTTCAATAATTTCTTCAATTCTGTCTATAAGAAGAAATGGAGGCCTGTGAGGTATTATACTCATAATTTCATTTATATCCATCATAATGAATTAGCTCCTTAAATTATCCTGAACAAAGGCTGCCCGAACTCGACTATCTGTTCATTTTCCACAAAAACTTCATCAACAATTCCGTCAAATTCGCTTGTTATCTCGTTCATTATTTTCATAGCCTCAATAATACAGACGGCTTCTCCCTTTTTAACCTTATCGCCCTTTGACTTCATAGCCGGACTTGAAGGCTTCGCGCTGGCGTAAAATGTTCCTACAATTGGAGAATAAATAATATTTCCGCCCTTAATCTCGTTTCCTGACTCTGCTGTCTGCTGTACAGTCTCAGCCACTGCTTCAGAAACCGACAGCGTTTTATTATCTATAACAGGCATATTTTCATTAAACATACCGTCATTTTTGCTCATACTTATATTTGCTCCGTCAATATTCAGGCTGAAACTTTTCAGGTCTGAGTCATTGACGATTTTAATCAGTTCCTTAATCTGTTCAAAGTCCATTATTTGCCCTCCCATTTTTTAAGGCAGAGAACCGCATTATGTCCTCCAAATCCAAGAGAATTTGAAAGAGCATATTTTATTTCGGATTTTCGTCCTATATTAGGCACATAATCAAGGTCGCACTCTTCGTCCTTTTCACTGTAATTTATAGTCGGCGGTATAAAGCCTTCTTCAAGTGATTTGGCACAAATAATGGCCTCAACGGCTCCCGCTGCTCCCAGCATATGTCCTGTCATAGATTTTGTTGAGCTTATGGGGATTTTGTATGCATATTCTCCCATGGCCTTCTTAACGGCCTTCGTTTCCGCGCTGTCATTAGCATGTGTGCTTGTGCCATGCGCGTTTATATATCCGACATCCTCCGGCTTTATACCAGCCTCGTCCATTGCCAGCTTCATAGCTCTTGCCGCTCCGTCGCCGTCCTCACACGGCGCTGTAATATGGTATGCGTCTCCGGTTGCTCCATATCCGACAACCTCGGCATATATTTTTGCTCCTCTTTTTTTCGCATGCTCCAGTTCTTCAAGCATAACTATGCCAGCGCCGTCACTTAAAACAAAACCGCTCCTGTTTTTATCAAAAGGCTTGCAGGCAGTCTCAGGATCCTCACATGTGGTAAGGGCTGTAAGGTTTGTAAATCCTGCAACACCGGTTCTTGTTATAGCATACTCGCTTCCTCCGGCAAAACACATATCAGCATATCCATGCTTAATATATCTGAATGCTTCGCCTATATTATTTGCTCCGGATGCGCATGCTGTAACCACTGACTGGCAAACGCCCTTCGCTCCGAATTTTAGAGATATATTTCCTGCTACCATATTCACTATACTCATTGGTATAAAAAGAGGAGATATCTTACCCGGACCCTTTTCATGTACCCTTGTAATCTGGGTCTCAAGGGTTTCAAAGCCCCCTATGCCACTTCCAACAATACAGCCTAAACGTTCGGGGTCCTCTATTTTATCCTTTTCAAGGCCTGCCATTTCAAATGCCTGCTCCGCTGCGGCAATTCCCAATATAGAAAACATATCGTTTCTTTTTAAATCTTTTTTTTCAACATACTTGTCATAATCGAGATTTTTAATTTCTCCGGCTATTTTAACCTTAAAGTCTGTCGTATCAAATTTAGTGATATAGCCTATTCCGCTTACGCCTTTTTTGATATTTTCCCATGTGCTATCTATATCATTCCCAACGGGAGTTATGGCACCCATGCCTGTTATAACGCATCTTCTTTCCATAAAGACCTCCTAGTTCATTACCATTCCGCCGTCTACATTAATTACCTGTCCGGTTATATACCTGTTTTTGGCTAAAAATACGGCAGCCTCCGCAACCTCTTCCGCTTTGCCAAACCTTCTTAACGGTATGGAATCCATCATCTGCTTTTTAGTATCATCCTTTAAAACATCTGTCATATCGGTTTCTATAAATCCAGGCGCGATGGCATTTGCTGTAATTCCTCTTGCTGCCAATTCCTTAGCCACAGACTTTGTCAATCCTATTAAACCGGCCTTTGACGCCGCATAGTTAGCCTGACCTGCGTTTCCCATAAGCCCCACAACAGATGACATATTAATAATAGCGCCTGAGCGCTGCTTAAGCATAATGTTTGAGGCAAATCTAATTGTATTGAAAGCGCCCTTTAGATTTGTGGCAATAACGTCATCAAACTCGGCTTCGCTCATTCTCATTGCAAGCATATCCCTTGTTATCCCTGCATTATTAACTAGCACCTCTATATTGCCAAATGTATCCTTGGCCGATTTTATTAAAGCCTCCGCTTCTTCAAATCTGCTTACATCGGCTTTATATGCGAGACACTCTACCCCATAGGACTTTATATTATTTATTGCTTCTTCATCAACTTTACTTCTGTAATTAAGAACAATATTACATCCTTCAGCGGCAAATCTCTCGGCTATGGCTCTTCCTATTCCTTTGGCAGCTCCTGTTACAACAGCTGTCTTTCCTTTAAGCATTAATATTTCCTCCTCAGCCCTTAAGCTTTTCCATAGTTTTCTCAAGCGATTTCATATCTTCAACGTTAAGTATTACTGAACCTTTAGCAATTCTTTTTACAAATCCGCTAAGCGTCTTTCCGGGTCCCACTTCAATAAAGGTATCTACACCGTTATTAACCATTGTTTTTATTGTCTGCTCCCATCTGACTGGGCTCATTACCTGCTTTATAAGAAGAGAAATTACTTTCTCACTGTTTTCAACCTCGTTTCCGGTCACATTCGTTATAACCGGTATATTCATTTTCCCTACATTCATTTTTTCCAGTTCAACAGCCAGTCTATCACTTGCCGGCTTTAAAAGGGCAGTATGAAATGGCCCTGCTACATTAAGTTTAATTGCCATTTTTGCACCCTTCTGCCTGCAAAGCTCCGATGCCTTTTCGGCGGCCTCCGCTATTCCAGCAATTACTATTTGACCAGGCGCATTATAATTAGCCGGGGCAACAAATCCGTATCTTTCCTCAATCTCTTTACACGCTTCCTCTACTTTATCAGCTTCAAGCCCCATTATGGCGTACATGCTTCCAACACCCTCAGGAACGGCTTCCGTCATAAAACGACCGCGTTTTTTTACCAGCTTTACTGTATCTCTAAATTCGAATACTCCACTGGCAACAAGTGCTGTATATTCTCCAAGACTTAACCCCGCTGCATAATCAGCTTTTACACCATTATTCTCCAGCACTTTTAAAGCAGCTGTGCTCATTGTTAATATGGCAGGCTGGGTATTTTCGGTTCTATTTAATTCTGTTTCGTTATTAAAGCAGATATCCTTAATTGAAAAACCTAATGCCGCATCTGCTTCATCAAAAACGTCTCTGGCACAATCAAAGTTCTCATATAATTCTTTTCCCATACCTACATACTGCGCGCCCTGTCCGCTGAATAAAAATGCTGTCTTCATAAACACACCTCTGATTAATTATCTCTGCTATTATTTAGGGTGTAGCTGGCAAAGCCGCTGCACCCCTCTTAAATCTAAGTTTCACTTTCTACCGGCAAAATCTGCGGCGTTACTCATAATGCTATTAAATTCTTCAAACATTTCTTCAATGATTTCCGCACAGGTCTGCTCCTTTTTAACAAGTCCTGCAATCTGTCCTGACATTACAGAACCGTTATCCACATCTCCGTCAACTACTGCCTTGCGCAGCGCTCCTCTGCCAAGAGTTTCCAGTTCTTCTGCGGATGTATTTTGTTTTTCAAGAGCTTCATATGCCCTTGCCATTTTATTTCTTATTACCCTTACAGGGTGCCCTGTGGACTGTCCTGTTGTAGTTGTGTCAATATCCTTGGCTTTTATAATTTTTGCTTTATAATTTGGATGGACATTGCACTCCCTTGCGACAAGAAATCTTGTTCCTACCTGTACTCCTGAAGCTCCGAGCATAAATGCTGCTGCAATTCCCCTTCCGTCGGCTATTCCGCCTGCGGCTATTACAGGAATTTCTACCGCGTCAGCAACCTGTGGAACAAGAGCCATTGTAGTTGTTTTTCCAACATGACCTCCTGATTCTGTCCCCTCTGCTA
>PPYF01172057.1_pt1 | contig 17468 bp, 24 predicted proteins | sample 1559871 | NCBI WGS metagenome assembly PPYF01 (sample SAMN08240021, study PRJNA423297) | Human gut metagenome, whole genome shotgun sequencing project.
GGAAGTGAAAGGTCCTGACAACCGCAGGCAGCCGGTACCCATACTGGATGCCGGCTGCCTGCAGCACTATTAGTTTATCCGTTTCGGATGTTGTTGTGATAAATCGTGGCGGTAAGGAGGAAGCCCATTACTGTGACAGCATCGGTTTTACCCCTGTCCCGGAGTTTATGCAGGAAAGTCATATCAAGACCGCCGAAATGTCCACCGAGCAGAATTACAACATGATTGACGGCACCCTGAACAATGCCCCGTCGATGGGGGAACTGGAAGCCAGAGCAAAGGCCGGGGAACAGATTTCCCTTTTCGATGTGGCCGAGGCAGCCAAAGCGGAGGCACAGAAACCGAAGCAGGCCCGCACAGCGTCCAAGACCGGCCAGCGCCAGAAAAAGCCGTCCATCCGGGCGCAGCTCAAAGCCGCCAAGGAGGAACAGGCCAAGAAACCACCGCAGCGGGAAAAATCAAAGGAATTGGAGGTGTAAAGCCGTGAACAAGTTTGAAAATGTGGATGTACTGGCCGCGCTGAAACAGCTTATGCAGCAGAACACCGCCTTTTATCGCAATGATTTTGAGATTGATAAAGAAGCCATTCGACAGGCCGCCGCCAGCGACAGGGCCGAGAACAAAACGCTGCTGTGGATGTCCCGCCCGTCCGGGACGTACTGTTTCCGGGAGCGCGATGTTTTCCTGCAAGATACCCGGCAGCATAATACATGGCGCTTTTACGGGGAGCAGACCCGTGACCATATTCTGGCCTACGCTGTGAAGCTGACCGGCAAGGTGGGCGGAAAGATACGGGGCAATCTCTATGAACTGGACTATCCCCAGCATTTCCGGCACGTCGCAGCCGAGGCGGTACAGGCCGACACCATCATCCTGCACTATGAAAAAGGCGACCGGGAGCAGCCTGCCAAGCTGTACTTTGACGGCCACCCCGACCCCAAGCTGGGGGCGTTCCTGCGGTATGAGGCAAAGCCCAATGAGCCGGAAAACCTGCAGGAAGTGCTGCGGCAGGAGCAGAAAGGCCGGGAGCAGCTTCAACCGGGCGACTTCAAAGCCCATGTCACGGCGCTGCATGACAGCCTGATCCGGGACGAGGCCCAACGCATTGTTGCGGGAATGAAAGAGCTGTCCACCCCGAACAGCCCCAACACGACGCATTTCATGGTAGAGCTGTCCCCCTACTTTACGCAGATCGCGTCCAGCAAGGACACCGACCGCCTCTTTTCCATGCTGCCTTATAAATCGCTGGTTTTTACCGGCATTAAGGACAGGCACGGGATATTTGCCATGATAGGCAAGGACGAGAACCGGGACAAGGAAGTGCGGCGGCCCCGCGCTTCCATCCGAAAGCAGCTTTCCGAAAATAAGCAGGCCCAAGCCCCGAAAAAGGCACCGGCCCGCACCAAGAAAAATGAATTGGAGGTATGACAATGCAGTTTAATGTGGAGGAAGAAAACCTGATCTGTCTGTATCACAATGCCGACCGGCGCAGGACGATAGCGAAGCTCCGTGCCGCGCTGCCGGATATGGACGGGGAAATGACGGCGCTGGCCCGCCAGACCCTTGCCAAACTGGACACCATGACCGACGCCGACTTTGAGGCGTACCAGTTCCATTTCACAGACGAGTAAATAAAACATAACGAAGCGCCGGGCGCGGGGGCTGTATGGCCTCTGCGTCCGGCGCTGTTTTTTTGCCTTTATGCCTGCTCCATCGGGAAATTCGGCAGGGCTTCCAACAGTTTCATAATCAAGTGTTGTTTCATATCCTCGTCTACGGCCAGCTCGTCAATCATGGGGGCATAGTGTTCAATCACTTTTTCCGTAGCCCACCTCTCGCCTGCGACGGCGGCCTTGATCGTGGCGCTGTCCAGCAACATTTCCTGTTCGGGCATCCTGTACACTCCTGTCTTTTTTATGCTTGTATCAGCATAACACAGAACCAGCAGAAATACCAGCGGCGGAAACATTTTCCTACGCATTTAGAAGCCCTCTCTGGCGGGGATTGGATAATCTGTCCCGCTTACCTGCCGACCATGCCGAAAAAGCATTGAAATAGCTGGTATTTCAGCGGCCTAAATGCGTAGACAGGAGGCATTTTTCAATCGGGCCACACCCGGCTACCACAATAAAATTGAAATCTGAAAGCACAGGCGGAAACGCCTTTTCCATATCTTCGCGCATTGTCACCTCTAATTTTTCTCTTATCCTATTGACAAGTGCGTTTGGTTTGAATATAATGTACTTGTACGATAAGTACATTAAAGAACAAAGGAGGGGCGTCGTGGAAATAATCATAAGCAGCAATACGAGCAAGCCAATTTATGAGCAGATAACTTCACAGATAAAAGCTATGATTATGAGTGGCGAGCTAAAGACCGGCGATCCCATTCCCTCTATGCGGGCGCTGGCAAAGTCCATTCATGTAAGCGTTATTACCGTTCAAAAAGCATATGAAGATTTACAAAGGGACGGCTTTATTGAAACGACAGTAGGCCGAGGCAGTTTTGTGTCGGCGCAGAACAAAGACTTTTATCAGGAAGAACAGCAGAGATTGGCCGAAGAACATTTGCAAGAAGCCGCCGACATTGGGCGGACGAGTGGAATATCGTTGGAAAAACTGATTGAATTACTGACGATGTTTTATCAAGAGGAGGATTAACTATGGACGCTATTTTGCAGGTTGATAACTTGACAAAGCAATACGCTGATTTCAAGTTAGACCATGTTTCTTTTTCGGTTCCGAAAGGAACAATCATGGGGCTTATTGGCGAAAATGGAGCCGGAAAAAGCACGACTATCAACGCCATTCTCGATTTGATCCGCAAGGATGATGGAACCGTCACTTTTTGGGGACAGGAATTGTCATCTACAAAACAACTCAAAGAGGATATTGGCGTAGTGTTTGATGGAATTAACTTCTATGAAACGCTCACTCCGGCCAAGGTTGGAAAAATCGCCAGTGCTGCCTACAAACAGTGGGACGGCCATCTGTTTCAGGACTATCTAAAACGGTTTCAACTCCCTGTGGATAAGGAAATTAAATCTCTGTCCAAAGGAATGAAGATGAAGTTGTGTATTGCTGTCGCACTTTCCCATAAACCTAAGCTGCTGATTTTGGACGAAGCGACAAGCGGCCTTGACCCTGTGATGCGGGATGATATTCTTGATGTATTTCTCGACTTTGTTCAGGACGAAAATCATTCTATATTGATGTCCTCGCATATCACAACCGATTTAGAAAAAGTTGCAGACTACATTACATTTATTCATCAGGGTAAGGTTCTTTTTTGCAAAACGAAAGATGAACTCCGTTACAACTACGGTATTATCCGTTGTGGCGCAGCCCTGTTCGATCAACTCGATAAAGACGAAGTGCTGGCCTACCGCAAAGACGATTATCAGTGGAATGTGCTGGTAGCTGACAAGGAAAAGGCCCGGAGAAAATATAAAAATGCCGTAGTGGATGATGCGACAATCGACGATATTCTGCTTCTGTATGTGAAAGGAGAGCAAGCAAAATGAAAAGCCTTGTTTTGAAAGATTTATTCAATATCGGCCACAATGCGAAATCTATGCTATTCATCCTTGTGGTTTTTGCCGTTGCGCTTATTCCGTTTTCTGGCGTAGAAGGTTATATCTTTGTGTGTGCGATTTTGTGCAGCATGATGATTGTAACAACCTTCTCTTTTGATGATAGTTCCAAATGGACACGATACGCCATGATAATGCCGGTTTCAAAGAAAGAACTGGTGGCCGGGAAATTTACGGTGTTGGCTATTTTTTGCGCTATTGGCAGCCTTTTTGGATTGATTGTTGGTTCTATCGGTGGTCTTATCACGAATAAAATCACGCTCAACATTGCAGGAATTGGAGAACTTCTGTTTTTGACGCTGGTTGCATGGGTGATCTCCCTTATTTTTGGAAGTATGTCAATCCCTCTTGTGTTTAAGTTTGGTGCGGAAAAGGGTCGCGTTCTGCTATTAGTATCATTCCTCATTCCGGCAGGGATTTGTTTTGGAATATATCAGCTTCTTGCTATGTTGGGAGTTGCATTGACAGATCAGATCGTATTTATTCTTCTCTGCTGCTCGCCGCTTCTGGCATTGGCATGGTGCTATGTGATGTATCAAATCAGTTATCGCATTTTTGCAAAGCAAGAGCTTTGATTTCTATTGGGAGGCGTCTATATGGAAAATAAAAGATTTGAAATTACTGAAACCGCAGGAAGTGTGAAAGGTTTTTATGTGGTAGTGGACAGAGAAACCGGGGTCAATTACCTTGTGGCAAAGTTTGGAACTGGCGGGGGTATTTGTCCCTTGATTGACAAAGACGGAAAGCCCATTGTAACAAAATGAGTTTAGAAAAGGGGTGAACCATGCAGGAAATAAATTGGGTTCTATGCCCCGTATGCGGAAGTAAGACAAGATTGAAAATCCGCGAAGATACGGTTCTTGAAAATTTTCCGCTGTTCTGTCCGAAATGCAAACATGAAACGCTGATAGCGGTACGAAATCTTAATATATCTGTTATCAAAGAGCCAGACGCACAGACGCAGAGCCGATAACTTATAAGGTTTATAGACCTTGTAGTTATCGGCTTTTTCTATGGAGGCAGTAGAATGTGGGACATTGCTATAAAAGAAAAAGTGTACCAACGCCTTGCAAATGAAATATTCTTCCGTATTCTACACGGAGAATACGCGCCGGGGTCAAAACTCCCCTCTCACATAGAACTTGCAAAAGAAGCTGGGAGCAGCCCGGAAACCGTGAGGAAAGCAATCCGTGAGTTACAACAGAATGGAGTGGTCGAAAAAACGAGGCAGGGTTATTTTGTTACTTCAGATTACGCACCTATCACAGCTTTTCGGCAACAATACCTTGCGGCTGTTAAAAAAGAATATCTTAACGCAAAAGGAAAGGTAGAAATCTAAAACATCATATTTAAGCTATCCTGCCCCGCCAGACAGGGAAAGAAAAAAACCGTTGCCGGGCAGGTTGTTTTTGTGCGCTCATTATATGTTTCAATCCAGCGGCGGTTTTGAATAAATCAAGGCCGCCGTTCTTTATGCCCTCATACGGAATGACGCCCTGACGCTGGCGAGATCGGCGGCTTATGGAGGGAGCCGCCATGAAGCAAAGAGCGTTTCGACAAATTCCGACGGGGTATAAACCGTCAAAAAAAGCCCGTCCCCGGCTACGGGGACAAGCGGCCATGAGTATGCACTATACCATGTAAATCAACTGCATATTGTTTCTTCTTTCGTCCGGTGGGTCTGCGACCTGCCGGGCGAAATTTGTTGTTTCCTGCGGTTCTTCGGTGCGGGCCGGGGCCGCCATGTTGCTGCCAATGAAAGGAGTGGCGTAAGCAGCTTTATCTTCTCACTCTCCCGCAGATCGGGGGTGAGAAGATGAACGAATATACCTTTGACTATGTGGAACGGAACCGGCTGGACGCTTTCTGCAAAACTGTTCTCCGCAACGAGGCCATCAACTACCTGTCGGAGCTGGCCCGCCACCGTGACCGGGAAAAATCGCTGGACACCTTGCCGCAGGCTGAAATGGACAAGCTCTGTACGTTGGACGAATACCCCAGCGACAGCTTTAAGTTTTCGGCCTTTGGCTATGACCTACATATCCGGGACGAACTGGTGGCGGGAGCTTTTGCCAGCCTGCCGGAGCAGGAGCAGCAGATTTTAATTCTGCACTGTGTCGCAGCTATGGCGGACAGCGAGATCGGCGACCTTGTTGGGATGTCAAAAAGTGCCGTCCAGCGCCACCGCACAAAGACTTTGAAAGAATTGCGGCAGAGATTGGAGGATAACGGAGGGAGGAACGCGAAATGAAGCAGCCCACATTCCACGGCAGGGTGCTTCTGCCCCTGTCTGTATTTGCCGACGCCCGCGCTGGTGATCCGCTGGCAATGGAGCGCATCTTGCGGTACTATGACGGCTACATGAATAAGCTGTGTACCCGGACGCTCTATGAGCTGGACGGTACGCCTCATGTGCGGGTGGACGAGTACATGAAACACCGCTTGCAAAACAAGCTGATCCGGGCCATCCTAAAGGACAGCCTATGAGAAAACGCCGGGCGCAGGGCCAGCAGGCCGCGTCCGGCGCTTTCTCATGGGTTTTCCTCTACGCATTTAGAAACCTGTTCTGGCGGGGATTGGATAATCTGTCCTGCCTGCCCGCCGACCGTGCTGGAAATACCTTGTCACGGCTGGGCTTTTACCGCCCTAAATGCGTAGACAGAAGGTATCTTTGTCGCTTCCGTTCGGCCCCTTTCTTTTGGCGTATGACTGCCTCTGAATACGACCTATACTTACACTCTATTATTCATATTTCCTGCCTTGTGTTCTTCGAGTAAATGAAATATAATAAGAAATGTTGTCGGAGGTGCAGATATGGACTACATGACACTCAAAGAAGCAAGTGAGAAATGGGGCGTTTCGTCCCGTCAAGTCAACTATTATTGCGTCGAGGGCCGTATTCCCGGCGCTGTGAAAATGGCCGGTGTTTGGCTGATCCCCAAGGGAACAGACAAGCCCGCCGATAGACGATATAAGGAAAGCAGGTAAACCGATGTTACATATAGCAATTTGTGACGATGAAAAAGACTTTGTTCAGTATTTGACTGACCTATTGAACCAATACAGCAAGGAAACTGGCCGGGACATAAAGATTACCCCCTACTATGATGGCATGGAGCTGATCGAGAAATACGACACGACCATTGACCTGATTTTCCTTGATATTCGCATGAAGCTGGTAAACGGGCTTCATGCTGCCGAGCGCATCCGGCAGATGGATGAACGTGTGGGAATTATTTTCCTGACCACACTCACGCAGTACGGGCTTGAAGGATATAAGTATCAGGCGACCAACTATATCATCAAGCCCTTAAAGTATGCCCGGCTGAAATCGGAACTGGATAAATTTGTGGAGCGCAGCCAGAAAGAAGAAAATCCCTCTCTGGTGATTGCCAACGATACGGGAAAATACAAGGTTCCTCTAAAATCCATCCGCTACATCGAAACCTACAACCGTAATCTGATGTTCCATACCGAGCAGGAAAATATCATCTGCTACAAGAGTATGAAAGAAATGGAACGGGAACTCTGCGACAAAAACTTTGTGCGCTGCCATACCAGCTATATTGTCAATCTGTTTTATGTGAAAGGCATTAAAAAGCTGGACATTGAATTGATTTCAGGCGAGGTCATTCCCATCAGCCAGCCGAAGCGCAAAGAGTTTATGGAACGTCTGGCTGACTATTGGGGGGATATACTGTAATGTGGCTTTATAACTTGTTAGACATCATGGCAACAATAACAGAAGCGGCTATTTTTTATGTAATGACTTTGTGTTTCTGTAAGGCTTGTCGATTTCAAACAGTCATCAGCAGAATTGCCCCGCCTGTTGTTTATGCAATGGCGATTATTGTTATGACCTTTTTTATTGATATAGGAGCATATCGCCTTTTTGTATTGATGGCTTTGCTTATAGGAATGACACTTCTGTGCTATGAAGTGTCATTCCACCAAGCGTTGATTGTCATGGAGTTGTCCTATCTATTGTCGGCACCGCTTACAGAGTCAGTTGGACTTTCCATTATGAGTGTTATTTATCACGGCAATGTAATGACACAAGTGGATGGAACAGCTATTATTAAATGGCAGATATATGTTTTTATCATGCTGCTAAGGTTATTGTTTTTGATAATTGCCTACCGCTTATTAAAGAATTTCAAATATGATATTCGGGCAAAAGATGTAGCTATTGTATCTATTAGTTTTCTTTTGGTTTTCGTTGTATCATTCGCAAGCACTTATGGGTATTTGAATTTAGGAACGTCCGATACATCATTATTGGATTTGATTACGTCTGTACTCGGTGTAGTTTTTATTGTGCAATTTCTGTATTCCAGAAATGTGTCTTATCTCCGGGAACAGGAACAGCGGGACAAAATGCAGATTGCCCAGCTTCAACAGCAGTTTGCATACTATCAGGAAAAAATGAAAGATGAAGAACGGGTTCGCTCCATCTACCACGACCTGAAAAACCACCTGCTTGTAATGGAAAGCAGGCAGAACACAGAAGAAACACGCCAGATGGCAGAAACGCTGCGCTCCCAAATCGCAGACTATGAGGACTATGTGCATACGGGAAATGAATTTCTGGACATCATTCTGAAAGATAAGGCGGCAAAGGCCCGCGAAAAACAGATTGATTTTTCCGCAATGGTTGACTTTCACGGGATCGACTTCATGGAGCCACTGGACATCAGCACTATTTTCGGCAATGCTATTGACAACGCAATAGAGGCCAGCGAAAATCTGCCGGAGTACAAGCGCCTGATTACTGTTAAGGCCGAGCGTGTCCGGGATATGCTGCTTATCACCATAGAAAACAATACAGCGCCGGGAAACCATCTCACAGAGGGAACCACAAAGAAAGACCGCTTTGTGCATGGCTTTGGTATTCCCAACATAAAAAAGGCCGTAGAAAAATACGGCGGCCAGTGCAGCTTCCAACAAGAGGAAAGAGTTTACCGGCTGAAAATCCTGATCCCATGCCCTTAATTGAATCATAAATTGAATGACGCCGTTTCTTCGTGAAGCGGCGTTTTTTTAGTCCTTTTTTCGGGGGAGCTTTAGCTTTTTCATCGTAGATATTAGATTACGCATTTTCCATTGTGCATTTCTTTTGCCCGGATATAATGAAAGCAAATCCAGAAAATAAGGAGGAAAATCATGAAGAAATCAACTGGCAAAAGCCGAACCTCTCTTTTTTGGCATCTTGCTAAAAAAGAGTTGTTGGCCAGACGGTTATCCAGCGCACTATCCTTGGCAGCGATTGCTTTTGCCGCAACATTGGCTTTAACTATTACACTCTATCTCACCGGAACGCAAATTCAGCAGGAAAAGATCCTTGGCAATATGCAGCATGTGATGTATATGGATATTCTGCCGGAACAGCTTCAAGCGATTGGCGCTGACGAGCGGGTAGAGATGTGTGTTCCCTATAAACCGCTGGATACTGAATTTGAAATGGATGGCATAAAGTTCAGCTTGGTATATTACGAGAGTGTTCCCGCCGGGATACAGACTTATACGGTATCAGAGGGAAGGCCACCGGAGGCATATAATGAAATTGTTGTGGATAAATCGTTCATGGATGCTTTAGGACAGGAAAGTGTACTGGGAAAAGAACTCACTCTTGATTTGAATGGCCGCAATGAAACCTTTCTCATAAGTGGTTATACTGACGATGCTTATAGTATGTTGACTCATCCTGTGCGGGTGTCGCAGAGTTTTGCAGATCAAAGCCCGGAAATGAGTAGTGTTCCATATACCGCACTGGTGCGTTTGCGTGATGCCTCTGAGATGCCATCTGCTACATTTTCCACCACGGTTTATCAGATTGCTTTAGATTATGGTATTGCCAGAGCAAATGTTAACATCAATGGAACCTTTGAGACTTCTTTGCAAAATGGCAATACGGCCCTTTATGTTATTGTTCTCTTGGCTGTAATGATTGCCGTGGCCTGCGGGATTGTGATATATAGTATCTTTTATCTTTCCGTTTCATCCAGTACACAGAGGCTGGGGCAGTATCTAACCATAGGAATGACGAAGAAGCAAATGCGTGGGCTGATCCGACGGGAAGGCTTTTTACTTACTCTTTTGGCGTTGCCTATCAGCTTAGTAGTAAGCGCCGGTATTGCATGGTTGATTTTGCCCGATGGATGGAGCATGACTAATTATCTTTCCCTATGTGGGATTACCGTTGCTTGTACCATCGTTGTTGTGCAAATTTCTGTAGGAAAGCCTGCTGCTGTGGCAGCTAAATTACCGCCGGTGGAAGCCCTGCGCGGTAATCTTGCCGAGGAAGAAACGACGAAACGCCATAAATCTTCCCAAGATAACTTAACAATCTTTCGTTTAGCACGTATCTTCGGGAATGCCGGAGGAAAGAAATGGATTTTCACAACACTTTCACTGGCTTTTAGCGGCATCTTGTTTATGACTGCTGCCACTTGGATGGCATCTTGGGATGATGAGGCGTATTCCCGTCAAAATGGCTTTCAAGATAACGAGTACCATATTTCCTATTTGTACGACCACAGTTATCCCAAGACCTATGGCACCACGGAAATGCAACTCACTGGACATTTGAGCGAAGAATTATATCAGCAGATTTCTGCTATCCCTCATGTAGAACACGTTGCGGTTGAACATTCGGCCTTTGCTAACATTAGTTATCAGGGAGCGAGTTTCCTACAGAGTTTTTATCCGCTGACCGCTGACTCCGAAGAATATTTTACGCTGGAAGCGGAAGGAAATAACAGCTATGACTATCTATCAGAGCATGATGGAATTTTGATTACAAACAGCACTTTCAGCGAAAGCATCAATGGAATTGACTTCCAACCGGGAGATACGGTCACACTCCATTATTTTGATGGAGAAGAACATACTGTGGAATTGGAGATTGCTGCGGTGTCGGAAGAATATGTAGACGCAGGAAATGACCGCCCGACCTTCTGCATGGCAGATACCACCATGGAAAAGCTATGGAATGGCATGAATACGGCCTCAATGTTCTATATCACAGCGGACAATTATACGGAATACGGCGCTGCGGTTGAGGAAGAAATCCGAAGCATAGTGGAGCAGTACGATGATTTGTCCTTGTGGACGCTGCGGGAACAAAGTTTAGAAGATTCTTCTGCGATACGACAGCAGAAACAGCAAATCTATGGTATCTCCATCCTGCTGATCCTGTTCAGTATTTTCAATCTGATTAACACGGTAATCAGTGGATTTGCTACCAGAAAACGGGAGTTTTCGGTATTGGAGTCGCTTGGCATGGAGCAGCAGCAGCTAAGAAAAATGCTGTTTTGCGAAAGCATCATACAAATGCTGCCCAGTTTAATCCTGACTTTTTCTGTTGGAACACTGGCTGGCTTTGCGTTGATCCAATTTCTGCGACAGTCGGCCACATATCTACAATACACATACCCAATCATGGCGGCAATTTTCTACCTGTTAGCCCTTTTGGGACTGCCGTTAATTCTGACGGCCGGATGCCTTCGCACTCAGGAGAAAATTCCGCTGGTAGAGAGAATTCGTTATGTAGAGTAATAGATACAGCAACACTATTAGGAGGACATTTATGTTAAATAATACCGTTTTGCAAGCTCGTGGCTTAAAAAAATATTATGGCAAAGGTGAAACACAAGTGCGTGCTTTGGATGGAGTAGATTTGGATATTGAGCGGGGCAAGTTTACTGCCATCATCGGCACTTCTGGCTCTGGAAAGTCTACCCTACTGAATATGTTGAGCGGTCTGGATACCCCAACGGAAGGAAGTATCAGAGTGGACGAAACTGAACTTGCCACACTAAACAGTGAACAGGCCACTATCTTCCGCCGCAGACAGATTGGCTTCATCTTCCAAAACTACAATCTGGTGCCTGTGCTTAGCGTGTGGGAGAATATCATTTTACCCATTTCACTCGATGGACTCAAGCCGGACAAGAAATTTATTATGGAGATCGTTAATCTGCTGGGCTTGGAAAAGAAGCTGGACAGCTTGCCTAACACCCTTTCCGGTGGTCAACAGCAACGAGTTGCCATCGCACGGGCATTGGCCAGCAAGCCTTCCATTATCTTGGCAGACGAACCCACTGGAAACTTGGACAGCAAGACTAGCGATGATGTAATTGGTTTGCTGAAAATGACCAGCCGGGAATTTAACCAGACTATCGTGATGATTACCCACAATCCAGAGATTGCAGCACTGGCAGACTGTATAATTCATATTGAGGACGGCCGGATTGTTAAGTAAGGCAGAGAAATATGAAAATAGATTGCCATCTTCAATGATTTTTATCATGTGTCCAGTATAATAACCTTTACTGATTGCATGATGACAGACGGAGTAAAAAATGAATGAATATAAACTGAAAATCAGGGGAGAAATAGATTTCATTATTATATCTCCGAAGGTGCTTTCTTCCCTGATTTTTCAAATCCACAACAGCCCGGAGCGCGAAGTTGCGGTAAACATCGAGGACATCATGCCGCCGGGGTTTACAGATTACTTATTGCGGGTTATCAATGTCAATCGCTTTACCAATGAACGGTTCCGCTATCATTACATTTTAGAAAATCCTGTCACAAAAAAAGGATTATATGAGATTTTGAAGCAACAGCTTTCCAACGCAGACATAGAGAAATCCCCCTGCTTTCAGACCATACGCCTGATTGATACATTCCGGGGGGATGTGGAATTGGATATGGAGTGCAACGAACTATTTTTCTGGGCCTGTAAAGATACAGCAGCAAAGTTTGTTTACGCGTTCCCGGATGGACACGAGGAAACATTAGTGATTGAATATTGAATATCTTCTATCTGCCGGACGACGGCAAAAGAAAAAAAGCCGTCGTTCGACAGACACTATCCACGCTTATTTATTGCTGCGGCGGCTTTGAACAAATCAAGGCCGCCGTTCTCTATGCCCTCATACTGACGACGCCCTGACGCTGGCGGGATCGGCGGCCCACGGAGGGAGCCGCCATGAAGCCAAAAACGTTTCGACAAAATAAGACAGGCGTTGCACCGCCCCTAAAAAGCCTGCCCCCGGCAGCGGGGACAAGCGGCCATAAGTATGAACTATACCGCGTAAATCATTTTCATATTACTTTCACTTTCGCCCGGTGGGTCTATGACCTGCCGGGCGAAATTTGTTGTTTTCTGCGGTTTTTCGGTGCGGGCCGGGGCCGTTATGCTGCCACCGATGAAAGGAGCGGTGGAAACAGCTTAATCTTCTCATTCTCCCGCAGATCGGGGGGTGAGAAGATGAAAGAATACACCCCTGACTATGTGGAACGCTGTCAACTCGACCATTACTGCAAGCTGGTTCTGTACCATGAAGCCATTGACTACCTGCGTGAAATGCAGCGATACCGTAACCGGCAATCATCCTTAGAGGATATTTCCCCGGCTCAATGGGACAAGCTCTCCACGCTGGACGAGTACCCAAGCGACAGTTTTGTGTTTTCGGCCTTTGGCTATGACCTACATATCCGGGACGAGCTGGTGGCGGGAGCTTTTGCCAGCCTGCCGGAGCAGGAGCAGCAGATTTTAGTTCTGCACTGTGTAGCAGCTATGGCGGACGGTGAGATCGGCGGCCTTGTTGGAATGTCAAAAAGCGCCGTCCAGCGTCACCGTACAAAGACTTTGAAAGAATTGCGGCAAAGATTGGAGGACGATGGAGGGAGGAACGCGAAATGAAGCAGCCCACATTTCACGGCAGGGTGCTTCTGCCCCTGTCTGTATTTGCTGACGCCCGCGCCGGTGATCCGCTGGCAATGGAGCGCATCTTGCGGTACTATGACGGCTACATGAACAAGCTGTGTACCCGGACGCTCTACGAGCTGGACGGTTCGCCTCATGTGCGGGTGGACGAGTACATGAAACACCGCTTACAAAACAAGCTGATCCGGGCCATCCTAAAGGACAGCCTATGAGAAAACGCCGGGCGCAGGGCCAGCAGGCCGCCGCGTCCGGCGCTTTCTCATGGGTTGTTTCCTACGCATTTAGAAGTGTGTTCTGGCGGGGATTGGATAATCTGTCCCGCCTGTCTGCCGACCATGCCGAAAAAGCCTTGAAATAGCTGGACTTTTACCGCCCTAAATGCGTAGACAGGAAGCATATTCAACCGGGCTATCCCCGGCTACCACAATAAAATTGAGATTTGAAAGCACAGCCGGTCACTGGTTCGCCGGATGTAGGCGTAGCTGCGCCGGTTGGAAATGTACTTGCGCTGCTGTACCATATCCACCGCACAAAAAATGATGTGGTTATGCAGGTGGCCTTTGTCTATGTGGGTAGTCAGCACATAGGGGTACTTGCCTTGCAGCACTTCGTCGGCAAGCTGCCGCCCGATCTCATGGGCCTGCTCCGGCGTTGTTTCGCCCGGTTCAAAGGCTTGTATCAGGTGGTGGGCCAGATTGTTGCCTTTGCTGAACGCCTGCGCCAGCAGCATTTGAAATTCAATATCCGCTGTTTCATAAGAACAGCCAAAGGACGATACCAGCATTTTATCGTCCGTCTTGTCCGGGTTTTCGATGTAGTCAAGGGCCGCTTTCAAGTTTACCTTGATAGGATGGATCTTTGTAATTGCCATATCTGTGCCAGCGCCCCCTTGATGTCCTCAACGTCCTGCGCGTACACAGCCCCGGTACTGTTGATACGCCGCGCAATCTGGTTGATGTTGACGCCGATTTTTTGCAGCTCTGCGGTCTGTGCCCGGATGTCGCTGGTGTCCATGTGGACGATATACCCGTCAATCAGCATTTTCCGGGCGTAGGCAGAGAAATTCCTTGTGCCGAGCTGGGCCATTTTCTGCTGGATCAAGGCCCGTTCTTCCGGCGTCACCGGGACGCGCAGCACGATTTGACGCTTTCGGTTTGCCATTGCGGTTCACGCTCCTTTCCGGCAAAGGGGTTTGGGGATTTCCCCAACAAGCAAAACGGACGGCCCGGCAGGGGCGGGACGGGGCGTTTTTCGGAAGTGTGGCTACACTTCCTATGCTTGCTGTTTTTGTTCTTCTCCGCTATAAGTACATTCGGAAAGCTCTAAACTACCCGCAAAACAGGGACTTCCCCGGAAAAAACGCAAAAAAAATAAAGGACGCTTCCGCGTCCCCGCAAACAGAAGAAAACAGAGGATGGTTTTCAGGCATCCCCCGTTTCTTTCTTCTTTGGCTGTTCAATTTTAATGGCCCCGTCAATCGCGCCCTCGATGATCGGCAGGTATTCTTCGGGACACAGTTTCAGCTTGTGGCCGACCCGCTGGCGCTGCTCACTTTCCGAGCGCAGCACTTCGGGATTGAAATACCGTTCCACGGGCAGACCGCAATTCCTGATTAGTTGTATGATAACTGGCAGGCTGGGTATTATTCCGTCATTTTCGATATTCGCAAGATACCGCCAGTCGATATTCAGCTTTTCCGCCATTGCTTTGCGCGACAAATGCTTTGCCTTTCGCGCTGCTTTTACATCTGCGCCGAAAGTTTCAAAGCCGGGACAATCTTTGATATTCGCCATATAGCACCACCCACTTACATTGTATATTTCATACTTGCCCAATGGAATGGTGCTATATGCACTTGAATTACATTTTATATTTCATATTTTCCGATGAAATTTCCCCCAATTTTATTTTATGACAATGTAGGTTAAAGAGGTGGAATATAGCCTAGTTGAATAGCCTTAGTCACCGCTTCTACTGACGAGGAAACTTCTAATTTTTCAAATATATGCTGCAAGTGATTAGAAACGGTTCTCTCACTCATAAAAAGCTGTTCGGCAATTTCTTTCCTTTTAATGCCACTAGCCAGCATACGCAAAACCTGTTTTTCGGTTTCTGTTAGTTCCTCTATATAGGTTCCGTCTTTTTCAAAGTAGGTGGAACCATTATTTATTGCTTCCAGAATATGCAGCAGTTCTTCTGGTTCAATATCCTTGTTGATAAAACCTTTTGCCCCCAGCTTTTCGGCTTCTTTCCGGTAAACGGGCAAATCATATCCTGATAAAACAACTATTTTTTGGGTGGGATACTTTTGTAAAAGGTTCTGCGCCAGAAGTAGACCATCTTCTTCGGACAGTTTTCCGAGATTGATGTCCATCAGAAGAATATCCGGCTTGTCCCTTTCGATAGTTGCCTCTATTTCATCAACGGATTTGATATTTGAAAACTGTTCAATGGATGGGAAGTCTGATAATACAATCGCCAAACTTTGAGCAAAAAGCGCATGGTCATCGACCAACAAAACTCGCATAGGATTCCTCTCCTTTCATGGGAATAAAGATGCTGATATTGGTTCCTCCCCCTGGATTTTCTTTGATTGTCATTTTGCCATTCAAAAAGGATACCTGCTCCTGAATGGAAGCAAGTCCGTGATGAATGGAATGATCGTCAGGAGGGGGTGAAAATCCGGCTCCGTTGTCTGACACTTGCAGGATAATCATGTCATTTTCCTGTTGCAGCCTTACATCAATTCTTGTAGCATGGGAATGTTTGAGGGCGTTTACAGCCAGCTCTCTTGCAAACCGACAGATCAGCATCGTGTACGGTTCCACTAAAAAAACATCGTCCTTGCAATTCAAAGTAATCAAGCTGCCACTATCATTGGTAATAGAGTCTAGGACGCTTTGAAGATTCTCTTTGAATGTCAAGTTCTTTAATAATTTTGGATGGTATGCCTGCATCTGAGAACGTATGGAAGATGTGAGTTTCCGTAGCGTTTCTTCCAGTAATTGTTGAATATCAAACTGTCCGGCCTTACGCACTAGATTCTTCATGGAAAGAAGATCCTGTAAAATATCATCGTGCAGGTAATTAGTAAACTCCTTTCTCAGTGCTTCTTCATGTTTAAGCTGCGCTATTGTGTATTCGTAAAATGAAGGAACTGCGCTATTCTTTAATTTGCTCGCTTTCCAAAACATCAGCAGGCGATAAAGCAATCCCCAAAACACAAGCAAGTAAATCAGTGTAATCGCGGTCAGAATGGGCAAATCAAACAACCATACAATCAGTGAAAAGCTGGCTATGCCCAATAAAAGAAAAATAGCAGTTGCAGGCCAGCTTAATGAAAAAAATGGCTTTTGCTGATGATCCGTCCGAAAAATGATACTGTGGATACTGACAAATGTAAGCATGACGATGAGGTATAGTCCCATCTGCTCAACATAGTTTTCTTTCCGAGAAAAAGCTATCACATAGCAGATAAATGGAAGCAGGACAAAGATTGCTGAAAATAGCAGTTGCTTTCTTTGACTTCTTAAAACAAACCATACTCTTTTTCGATGAATTACAGATATAGCAATGCACCAGGCAAAGGAAACCAGAAATTGAATGTTGTAGAGAATGTAAAAAGATTCTCTGTCAATAAAAAAACTGAGGGTTGCTGTAAAGCAGAGGATGGCTGTCCCGGATAGGAATATCCTTCTTCCCTTGTAATTGGCTCCTTGAAAAAGAAACGCCTGCACAAAGTTCATCAGTTGATACAAACAAATCGGAAGAATAACAACGGATGCCGTATCTGCAAGGGAATAGGAACCAAATAGCGACAATCCAAAATGCCATCCAAATAGTATCAGGAGAATTGCAAATTGTGATAAGACAGGATTCCCTTTTACGTTTTTACCGGATATATAGTATCCGTCCCAAAACAGAAATGTCAGAAGTACAATATGAACGATATTTTCTGCTGGTATTGTAGCTCCGATAGTATTCATTACGCATAGAAATGCGATAAGCAATAGCTGATTGAGTATCATTAAGCCTTGCAGTACCATATATTTTCGTTTCAAAGAAGCACCTCCTATCCTAATATATTTTACTTCATTTGCACCATATCCGCAAGGAAGTGAAAGGTCCTGACAACCGCA
>PPYF01268068.1_pt1 | contig 17468 bp, 8 predicted proteins | sample 1559871 | NCBI WGS metagenome assembly PPYF01 (sample SAMN08240021, study PRJNA423297) | Human gut metagenome, whole genome shotgun sequencing project.
CTGAAGGAAGTTCTCACCCGCAGCCGGATATGGGGGTGCGCGATCTGATAGTCGTTGCAGAACCATTCGAGGGAGTTGAGCAGGCCCAGATCGATGTGCGCGGGCCGCAGTTCGTACTGGATGCGCCGGAGCTGGCGGACGAGCCCCTTGACCAGCGCCACGGCCTCGGTGAGTGGCTCCTGCGCCTGTTCGGTGTCCTTCTTGCGGAGGATCAGCAAGGCGCGCTCGATGCCGAACTTGATGACGCTCATGGTCGCGCCGATGTCGTCGTGCAGCTCGGCGGCGAGGCGGAAGCGTTCGGCCTCCTGCGTTTGCAACAGCCGTTTGGAGAGCCTGTTCAGTTCCCCGGTGCGCTCGGAAACCTGTTTCTCCAGATCGTGGTGGGAGCGTTGCAGTTCCTGTTCCCGCCGTTCGAGCTGATTGACGAAGAAGGCTACGGAAGCGGCCATTTCTCGGACCTCCCCCGCGCCGCCGCCGGGGATCGGCGTTTTCACCTTGTGCATGCGCAGGCGCATGCACCGGTTCAGCCGGATGACCGGGGTGATGACGTATCGGGACAGGTACAGATACGTGCAGGCGATCACGGCCAGCGAAAAGAGGATGAGCGCGACGAGCCACGCGGAGAGCAGGGATACCCGCTGGTTGAGGCCGTCGCGGGAAAGGGCTGTTTCCTTGCGGGCCTGCGCGAACAGATCGGCGGCGGTGACGACGATGTCGTCGGACAAGCGGTCGATGCGGGTGCCGAGCCGGGTGAGTTCCTGTTCCGCAAGGTGCTTTTTCCGAAACAGCGGCAGCACGCCGTCCTCGTCCAGCGCGGAGAGCACGAGTTGATCGTAGAGCAGATGGATGAGCCTTCGCAGCCGCCGCAGCCGCGGGTCCGTGGAACCGTCGATCCGCGTCAGCGAGGCCCGCGCCTCGTTGATCTGCGTGTACACTTCCTCGGATACGCGCAGGCCGTAGGACATGTCGGCGTTGCCGCACAGGACGAGCAGGTGCGTCAGGCTCATGTGGATATGGTGGTTCCAGTGATCGAGGTCGAGATTGTCCGGGTAGGTGTTGTTGAGGTATTCCAGTTGGCTGGACAGGGAGCGGAGCGTTTTGGTGAGATGGGCGTATTGCGTTCTGACGCGCAGGGTTTCGGCGACCCGGTACTCCAGCGCATCGATGATGCCGGTGAAGGCTCCCATTTTGGTCCTGAAGGAGCGGATTTCCTGCGGGTACAGTCCGGCGGCCTCGATTGCGGCCAGCGTGCCGGTGAGCCCGTCGATGCGCCGCCGCAGTGCGCCGATCCGGTCCCGCAGCAGGAGTTCGCTGTCGCTCTGCGCCAGACGAAAGCTCATGCCCCTGATCCATTCGCATTCCCGGACCAGTGTGGCCGTAGCGGACAGGGCGGGGATTTTCCGATTCGCGGAAAAGTTGTTGACGGCGGTGAAGTCCCGGAACGCGAACAGAAGCCCACCGGCAAGGAGGAGGAAGAAAAAGGCGAACAGCATGAGCGGGATGCTGGCGGTCAGGGCGATGCCCCACGGTTTCCGTGCGGACATGGGGCTATTCCGTGTCCACGGCGTCCAGCGGGGACAGGATGCCGAGCCCCGTCGTTTCCAGATGCCGGACGCCGGGGGTATGGATGATCAGATACGGGATGGCTGCGAGCCACAGCGAAGGATGATCTTCAGCGACGAGACGCTGGAAACGGGCGTAGAGGGCCTTTCGCTCTTGAGGATCGGCGGCTGAGGAGGCCTGCCGGAGCAGCGGCGGCACGGCGGGATTGTCGTAGCCGTCCGTGTTCGACCAGATGACGTTCCGTTTGGTGGGGTTCGGCGTGTACAGGCGGTGGATGCCGATGGCCGGATCGTGCCACGCGAACAGGCCGTCGAGCGTGGCCTGATAGCGTCCGGTGGCGATGCGGTGCGCCCATTCCGCAAAATTGGGGGAGTCGTGGACCTGCACGTCGATGCCCACGCGTTCCAGATCGCTTCGCAGCACATGCAGTACGGAGGGGAAAAAGTCCGTTCCCGGAATGTAGTCGATGAGCATGGTGAAGCGCGTGCCCTCCGGCCCGCGCGGATACCCGGCCTCGTCCAGAAGCCTGTTGGCGCGGTCGATGTCGGTGCGGGAGGATATCGGAGAAAAACAGGGCGCGCCGGGAGGGATGGGGCCGTACTGCGGGGTGAGCCTGTTTTCGAGATGCTCCGCCAGCTTGGGAAGATCGACGGCGAGGGCTACGGCTTTGCGGACTTTTCTGTCGGAAAAGGGCTTTCTTCGCAGGTTATACTTGATGAGGATATGAGCGTTCAGGTTGGCGAACGCCGTGGCTCGAATAGCTCCGAAGGGATAGCTCCGATTGAAGCTCTTGAGGAACGTGGGGGAGGCGAACGGGTAGACGTCCACGCCTCCGCAGACCATCGCGGAGGGGACTTCCGACTGGTCCCAAAAAAAACGGTAGACGATGCGGTCGAGCAGCGGTCTTCCGGGCAGGAAAAAATGGGGATTACGCTTCAGCCTGAGTTCCTGATCCGGGATGAAGGCTTCCAGCATGAACGGTCCCGAGCCTACCGGATGCAGGTTGGCGGGATGGACGGGCAGGGGCGTGCCGTCGTCGTAAACGTGTCTGGGCAGAATCGGTACGAGCGAGGGGATCAGTATCTTGGGCAGGACGGGGTAGGGGCGGGAGAGTCGGATCAGCACGGTGTGCGGGTCCGGCGTCTCCACGGCGGCCACGGGTTCCAGCATGGGATGGAACGGATGGTAGCGCTTCCCGGCGAGGATGGAAAAGGCCACGTCCTCGGCGGTGACGGGGACTCCGTCGTGAAACGCGGCGTTCTCCCGCAGCCGGAAAAGGAACGAGAGGCGATCCCGGCTTTCCGTCCATGAAGAGGCCAGATAGGGCAGGGGGGTCCCGTCAGGAGCCAGCCGGGTAAGCCCGGCGAACAGTTGCGCGCCGACGGAGCCGACCATCTGGCCGGTCAGGATGAGGGGATTGAAGTGCGGAGGGCTGGCTGCGGCGATGACGAGTTCATGGGGCGCGGCGTTGCCCGCAAAGGCCGAGAGAAGGACCAGCATCAGGGAGAAAAACGGGGAAAAGATGCGGATCGGACGGCGCATCACTGGCCCTGCATCTGGATAAGGCCGTTCTGCAATGCGAACATGGTGACTTCCCGCACATTGCGCAGGCCGAGTTTTCGCATGAAATTGGTGCGGTGCGTGACCACGGTTTTTTCGGCGATGTCGAGTTCTCCCGCAATTTCCTTGTTGGAGTGGCCTTCGGCGACCAGCTTCAACACCTCGCGTTCGCGGTGCGTCAATTTCTCCAGCGGTGATGCGGATTCGGAGCCTTCATCCTTTAAATAGGAACCGACGAACGATCCGGCTATTTCCGTACTGATGTAATGATTGCCCTTGAGCACGGACTGGATGGCGAACAGGAATTCCTCGGCGTCAGCGGATTTGAGGAGATAGCCGTGCGCTCCGGCGCGGAAGGCGGTCCGCAGGTAGTCTGGAGTGGCGTGCATGGAAATGACCAGAATGCGCGTTTCGGGGCTGGCCTTGCGGACGCGGGGGATGACGTCCAACCCGTCGCGGCCCGGCATGGACAGGTCCAGCAACAGCAAATCCGGGCGCAGGTTGGTGGTGGCGTCCACGGCGGACAGGCCGTCCCCCGCTTCTCCGACGACTTCAAGATCGTCCCGGAGAGACAGAAGCAGCTTGAGTCCATTGCGGAACAGTGCGTGATCTTCGGCAATGACGATGGATACGGACATGGGACCTCCGGACGACGAACCGGCATTACCATAGAGTGAATTTTTGAACAGGACAATAGGTGTTTTTTTCAGTTCTTCTAGGGTGCGCACCCGATTGTTCCGCGCGCCGAATCCGCCCATAACATGTATGGCTCCCCAAAGCGGGAGGAGGGACACTCATCGAAGGAGCGGATATGAAGACGCGAAGCAAGAAGCATGTGTTGTCGTTTGCGGCGGTTATGGCTTTGATCCTTGGCGGCGGCATGCAGCTGCACGCCGCGGACAGATTGGCTGATACGGTCTACCATAACGGCAAGATTTACACCGTCACGGAAACGATGGAAGAGGCCAAGGACGTCAAGAACGCGAAGAAGGCCGACGTCGTCGCCACGCTGGACGGCAAGATCGTCTTTGTGGGGTCCAAGGCCGAAGCCAGAGCCAAGGGCTATTTCGACGACGCCAAGGTCCGCAAGATCGTCGATCTCCGCGGCAAGACCATGCTGCCCGGCTTTGTTGACGGTCATGGCCACTTCCCGGGCGAAAGCACTATGGACCTTTTCACTGTCAACCTGAACTGTCCTCCGCTCGGGCCCGTCGAAACGATAGCCGACCTTGTTGAACTGCTCAAGGTCAAGGCCGAAAGCATCAGCCCTGACGGATGGGTGAAGGGGTCCAACTACGACGACTCCATGATTGCCGAAAAGCGTCACCCCAACCGTGACGATTTGGATAATGTCAGCAAGCAACATTACGTTGTTGCCACGCACAGCTCCGGTCACATGTGCGCCGTCAACTCCTACATCATCGACAATATCATCATGCCCAAGGGTAAGATCGTGGGGAACGAGTTTATCCTCAACGAAACGGGCAAGTCTGTCGATGGTGTGGAAATCAAGGACGGTCGTCTGACGGGCATGCTGTTTGAAACCAACGCGATGGGATTGTTCTCCGCTCCGGGCCTCACCAAGGAGCAGAACCTCCAGCTCACCGCGCGCGGTTCCCAGGCCTACGCCGCCGCAGGCGTGACCACCGCCGACCAGGGTGCGAGCGTCCTGACCTCGCTTCCCGCGTATCAGGGGTCTGTGGGGAATAAGGAATTGAACATTCGTGTCATCTTCCATCCCCTGACCTTTGCCTACAACGGTATTTATAACCATACGCTCCTGAAGTGGAATACGAACGGCACTCCCAAAGACCCGCTGGACGACGCGCCTACTGCGGCTTCTCCCAAGGTAGGCGAAGATCTTACCCGTTTTGTGGCGGGACAGAACGATCCCTCCGCGCTTCCCGAAAACTATCTGCTGTTCGGCGCGTGGAAGCAGATTTACGACGGTTCGAATCAGGGCTATACCGGTTACTTCAAGCACCCCGGCTACTGGGACAAGGGTGCCAATTCCGGCAATGATCCCGTTACCGGCAAGCCTGATCCCAACGCTCCCGACGCTCTGCTTGGCCTGACCGGCACCCTCAACTTCTCGAGGGAAGAGCTCATCAGCAGCATGGATTTCTATACCAAGCACGGTCAGCCCGTCGAAACCCACACCAACGGCAGTTGGGCCGCCGAAGACTACATGACCGCCATTGAGTTGGCTATTGCCAATCATCCTGAAACGAAGGATATTCGCCATACGTTTATCCACGGCCAGATGGAAGAACGGCAGATCGTCGAACGTTCCGTGGGCAGGTACGACAGTCTTGACTCCACCGCCAACATGTACACCGACCTGAGCGGCACGGCTCGTGTCGAAGGCGTCGATACGGACGCCAACGGCAAGGCATGGACCGCTTCGGACCTGCGCGCGGCGCTCAAGAACGGGCAGCTCATCAAGGATCAGAACCTCGTTTCCTCATACTTCATCAACCACACCTATTTCTGGGGCGATCGCCATCTGGAAATCTACATGGGCCCCGGACGCGGCAAGCAGCAAAACCCGCAGGGATGGGCCGCCGCCTATGGTCATCATTTCACGTCTCACAACGACTGCCCAGTTACCCCGGTTTCCGGTTTGCGCAGCATTCAGTCCTCGGTGACCCGCACCAGTACGGGCGGTCAGGTGCTCAGCGGTTCCAGTACGGATCTGGAGGCCACGGCCATGTATCCCGAAACCAAGGGCGGAGCGGAACGCGCGTTCTGGGATTTCGATCAGCGTCTTAATCCCATTCAGGCCATCCATGCCGTAACCAGCACTCCGGCTTATCAGAACCATATCGAACGGCTGATTGGCTCCATTGAGGAAGGCAAGCTGGCCGACTTCGTCATTCTGGACAAGGACCCCGTCGACGTGGCCGCCGAAGCGCCTCTGACGCTCGCCGACATACGCGTGACCGCGACCATCGTGGGCGACGGCGTCGTTCACGGCATCCTGCCCGATTCCGACATCATGATTGGTCAGATGAGCGCCGGGTATGGTCAGGCCGACGGCGTGACCGTCTCCAACCTCCAGTACAACAAGATCGCCCACGCCGACGCCGAAAAGAGTTTTGGCGCCATTGGAAAGGGCGAAAATCGCCTCGGCACTCTCGGCTTTACCGCCAATGTGACGGAAGGCAAGAGCGGCGTGTTCCAGTTCTCCTTCCTCGGCAACGGCGCCACCGTAGCCGACTTCAAGCTGTACAAGTTGCATGAGGCTTCCACGGATATCTATACGTACGGCAGACCCGCGCCCGGCGAGATGGATTCCGCTTCCGGCAACTGGTGGATCGCCGATATGGCGACGCCTACCGTTGCTTTGGAAACCGGCGACAAGCTGGACATGAACAAGACGTACATCGCATTCTTCATGATCCGCGACAACGACGGTACGTTCGATGCCGACTCCACCCCCGGCGTCATCAAGGACCCCGTGTCCCTCGTCACGACCGGGCCTATGCCGGACAACGGCGACAACGGCGACAACGGCGCGTCCTCCGACGACGGCGGAAGCAGCAGCGGCTGCACCGTAGGCTCCACGCCGTCTTACGACCTGCTGGTCATGTTCCTCGGTCTTTCGGCCGTAGCCGCCATCCGCGTTCTGCGCCGCCGCGAAGACTAATCTGACGACAGAACCTGTAATCGAAGGGCTCGCCTGTTCTCAGGCGGGCCCTTTGCATTCCGCTGGAGTTTGCGTCTCCGTCAACGGCAACGCACCGCCGTACGAGCAACAGCATGATATATACCAGCATATTACACTGACATTGAACACGCCGACGGAACCGGCCGCAGATTCGACCGGGGCCGGGACGTTCCCCATGCCCGGTGTTTCATCCGCCGGGAGCGCGGGTTGTCAGGCGGGCGGGAAGGCGTATACAACGGGGAATCTTTTTGTACCGCAACCAGTGAGACGACTATGAAACTGCAAGGCAAGACGGCCATCATCACCGGCGCGGCGAAGGGCATCGGCGCCGCGACGGCCCGGCTTTTCGCTTCCGAAGGGGCCCGGCTCCTGCTGCTCGACAAGGACGAGACCAACGGCGCCGCCGTCGCCGCGTCCATCGCGGAGCGGGGCGGCAAAGCGGTGTTCCGCCGCTGCGACGTGGGATGCGAAGCCGATGTCCGGGCCGCGTTGGATACGGTCGTGGACGTGTACGGCGATCTGGACATCGTGGTGAACAACGCGGGCTGGCAGTTGAACAAATCCCTTCTCGAAACCACGGCGGAAGAGTTCAACGCGGTCCTGAATACCAACCTGACCAGCATGTTTTTGTTCACGAAGGGCGCGGCGGAGCTGTTCATCGCCCGGAAGAAGGGCGGGGCCATCGTCAACGTATGCTCGACCTTCGCGGTGGTGGGTTCGCCCGGTTACGCGGCCTATCACGCGTCCAAGGGCGGGGTGGCCTCGTTTACACGGGCCGCCGCCGTTTCGCTGATGCCGCACAACATCCGCGTCAACGCCGTAGGGCCGGGCACGACCGACACTCCCGGACTGCATGACGGGGCGCGGGACACCGGCGACGAAGATCAGGGCATGAAGAGCTTCCTCGCACTCCAGCCCTTGGGGCGCTTCGGCAAGCCGGAGGAAATCGCTTCGGTCATCGCGTTTCTCGCCGGTGATGAGGCCGGATTCGTCACCGGCGCGCTCTGGATGGCGGACGGCGGGTACACCATCGTCTAGCCGGAACGTCGCGTTCGGATGCGACAGGCGAAAAGGCACCGGACTGTTGAGGTCCGGTGCTTTTTTCGTGAAGACACGCGGAGGCCGATGATTCGGATATGCCGTCAATCTGTCGGGGAGGCTGCCCGTCATCGTGTCGTTTTTTGAGGCGTTCCGGGGTGTTCCGTCCACAGTCTTTATCGTACGGCGGCTTGTTGGGGGGCCTCCGCCCGCAGCAGGGAGTCCCCGACCGTTTCGGATATGGGGTCGGGCCGGGAGGGTGTTCGTGCTGTCGCGGAGGCAGGACGATCCGCCCCGCGTCCCGTCAGCGTGCGGACGGGGCGGGGGCCGTTGAGGATGCCGCTAGCGGGAAACCTTGGTGATGCGTCCCGTCATGGGCATGGACAGGGGCGAATGCGCCTTGATGTATGCGCCGACGACGTCCGCATCCATCGGATCGGGTGCGGGCAGCGTCCTGCCGTCCGTCAGCATCGTGTACCCGTCGCCGCCCTTGGCGAGATAGCTGGGCAGCACGACGGCATAGCGTCCGGCCTTGTCCAGCGGGTGGGGCTTGCCGCATTCGTCCACGATTTCCGCCGAAAGAACGCGCTGTCCGGCGGGCCGTGCGGCGTCGAAGCGGTACCGCAGTCCGGCGAAGTGCAGGATGCGCGGGCCTTCTCCCTTTTTCCCCGAAAGGCCGTGTTCCAGCGCCGCCAGCAGTTGCCCGCCGCCGTATTCCCGGATGACCAGCATGTTGCCGAACGGGAGCACGGAAAGCAGATCGCCCTGCGTAACCGGACCCCGCTTCAGAGGAGCCCTCAGGCTGCCGCCGTTGGTCAGCGCCAGCGTCGCACCGTAGGGTTTCCCGTAATCCAGCATGGCGTCCGTCACGACAAGCCCGCCGAGGCATTCGCCCGTGCGGCAGGCTTCCATGCCGTCGGGGAAGTCCAGATCGTTGCGCCCCAGCGTTTGGGCGCGGAAGACTTCGAGCGGCTTGGCGTAGTCGTTCACACGGGTGTCCACGTCGGGGGCGGGAACGATGCCGGGTTCGAGACGCTTCGCCGCGCCTCCCCAGTGGGCCGGGACGCCCTGTTCGTCGAAGTCAACGCGCAGTTCGCCAAGGTATTCCGTGGCGAACTTGGCGGTTACGACCAGTACGGGCTGGCCCGAAGGGCTGCGTTCCACGATGGGGTAGGGGCCTTCCGGCGAGTTCGGGCCCAGATAGCTGTGCGTGTGGCCGCCGACGATGACGTCCACGCCGTCCACGGTGCGGGCCAGTTCCCGGTCGGCGGGCAGGCCCAGATGGGTGACGGCGACGATGTGCCGCACGCCCTGCCGTTCGAGTTCGACGACGGCCTTCCCGAGGGCTTCGGCGCTGTCGGTGAAGCGCGTGTGCGGGCAGGCGGCGGCCAGCGTGCTCACGTCGGGATTGGCGAGCCCGACGATGCCCACCCTGACGCCCCGGACGGTGCGTATCGCATACGGTTTGATGGGCAGGCCGAGCAGGGGGCAACCGGGTTCCGGGGCCAGATTGGCCGCCAGAACCGGATAGTTGAGGGTGTCGACGTATGCGGCGAGCGTGTCGCATCCCCTGTCGAATTCATGGTTGCCGAGCGTAACGGCGTCGTAGCCCACCCGACCGTCGAGATCGGACAGCATGGGCCAGCCGTTGACGGTGAAGAACAGCGTTCCCTGAAATTGATCCCCGGCGTCCAGCACCAGCACGTTGTCGGCCTTCCTTCGTTCGTCGCGCACTACGGCGGCGATGCGTCCCATGCCTCCCACGCAGTCGGTGGAGGTCATGCAGGCGTTGCCGTATTTGTCGCGTCCGGCGACGTAGGAGTGGGTATCGTTGGTGTGCAGCAACACCAGTTCGAGCGGTTCGGATTGCGGCGGAACGGTTTTCGCGCATCCCGGCAGGAACAGCGCGAGAAGCGTGCAGGAGAGAAGCAACCGAATGGACATGGACGACTCCTTGGGCAACGAAGGCCGTAAACAGGTGAGACAAATCCGGCGTCCTGAGAGAAAGACGGGGATGTACTGAAGGAACGGCGAAACGTTCCCTTCCCTCTTTGCCGCAAATCGTCGGCGGAGGGAAGAGGAACGGATCGCGGCGGTACGGGGCCCCCGTTGGTGCATGCGGATCACGGCGAACGGCGTTGCCGAAAGCTGGCGATGCCTGATATGCCGCTGTTGCATCCTGCCTCGTCGTTTTCCGCCTTCTCGGCAGCGGCGGGACGCCGGTAAGGACGCCTACGGTATGCGCCTTTCTGGAATCGCACGGGCTTGCCGCGCGCGAAAAGAGGGGAAACGTCCGCGCTGGACGCTGTGCAGGCGGTTTTTTTGCGGGATCGGAGGGCGAAGGGCATTCAGCCGGATTGGTATGCTTTGGGGGAGGGCGCCCCGCAGCAAGGCGGTTTGCCATGAGAACATTCCGTTTGTGCTCGATTGCGCCGGAAGGAGGGAATCGTTCGCACAGGCGCTGCTCGGAAGCGTGTTTCGAGAGCCCGCGCCGGGCGGGCTCTCGTGAAAAGGCATGCGCGGGCCGTGCGGGATCACAGCCCTCAATCGAGTTGTCGTGAAGTCGATCCCGCATCGCGGTCCCGGCGCAGGCGCTCGCTGAGTCCGGTGAACACGGTGAAGAAGAACGGGGCATAGAGCACGGTCAGCAGCGCCGTAGCCACCATGCCGCCGAAGATGGCGGTGCCGAGGTAGCGTTGGCTGGCGGCTCCGGCTCCGGTGGCCCAGAGCAGGGGGACGGCTCCCACGGCGAAGGCCAGCGAGGACATGAGGATGGGCCGGAAACGGACCTGTGCGGCGCTCAGGGCGGCGTCCCTTAAAGGTTGTCCCTCCTCGTGGTACCGTCTGGCGAACTGGACCAGAATGAGCGCGTTTTTGCTGGACATGGCGATGAGCAGAAGCAGCCCGATCTGCACGTAGATGTTGATGTCCATACCGCGCAGGGCGATGGCGCCCACGGTGCCGGATACGGCCAGCGGAATGACCAGCAGTACCGAAAGGGGAAGAATCCAGTCCGCGTAGAGTGCGGCCAGAATGAGATAGACGAGCACGACCGCAAGGCCGACGAGCACGCCGGTCTGGCCGGAGGCGCTTTGCTCCTGAAAGGCCATGGTCGTCCACTCGTACCCGAAGCCGTCCGGCAGGACCCGTCGCGCAAGGCTTTCCATGATCGTCATGGCCGTTCCCGTGCTTGTGCCGGGAGCCGGGCTGCCCTGCAACGAGGCCGAGCTGTACAGGTTGTACCGGGTGACGAGGCTTGGCCCCACGATGGGCCGCACTTCGGCGACCGTGCCCAGCGGGACGCCTTCGCCGTTCCCGTTGACGACGCGCAGTGCGGCGATGGAGTCGGGACTGGAACGGAACCGATCCTCCGCCTGAACCCGCACTTCGTAGTTCTGGTTGAATTTGCTGAAGTTGTTTATGTAGCTTCCCCCAAGCGCCGTCTGCATGGCGGTGAATACCGAGGACAGGTCCAGCCCGTGGCTCATGGCCCGCGTTCTGTCCAGAGCCACATAGAGCTGCGGCGTGTCGGCGCTGTACAGGGACATGACGCCGCGCAGTTCGGGGCGTTGGGCCGCGGCCTGTTCCATGAGCCGCACCGCCTCTTCCAGAGCGTCCGCGCCGAGGTTTTTGCGGTCTTCGACCATCATGTCGAACCCTCCCGCATTGCCGATGCCCATGATCGGCGGAGGCGGCACGACCAGCGTTTGGCCTTCGGGAAGGGCGGCGAAAGCCCGATCCAGCCCGCCGATGATGTCCGCTTCGGAGATGCCGGGGCGTTTGCTCCAGTCCTCGAAAATGACGAAGGCCGTAACCGCATTGGGAATGGTATTGCCGGTGAGCAGGGAGGTGCCGCCCACGACGACCCAGTCCCGGATGCCGGGCACGCCCGCGATGGCCTTTTCCAGCCGGGCCATGTAGGCCTGCGTGCGCGGCAGGGCCGCCGCGTCGGGAAGCTGGGCGCTGACCATGACGTAGCCTTGATCCTCATTGGGCATGAAGCCCTTGGGCAGGGTCGTATAGCCCCAGACCGCGAATCCGCTGATCAGCAGGTACGTCACCGCCGCCAGCGCGGGAGCGCGCAGGGTCAGCGAAACGATGGCCATGACGCCGCGCTTGAGTCCGTCGTACCCGCGGTTGAACACGCGGAAGAAACGGTTCTTCCTGCCGCCGCCGGTTCCGGCGGGTTTCAGCCAGATGGCGCATTCCGTGGGGTTGAGGGTGACGGCGAACAGCGCGCTGAGGATGGCCGTACATCCGATGACCAGCGCGAACTGGCGGTATATCTGGCCGGTGATGCCGCCGAGGAAGGAGGCGGGGAGGAACACGCTCGCGAAAACGAGGGTCACCGCGATGATGGACAGAAAGAGGTCTTCCATGCCCCGGATGGCCGCGTCCTGCGGGGAGAGCCCCTTTTCCAGGTGGCGGATCGTGCCTTCGACCACGATGATGGCGTCGTCCACCACAAGACCGATGGCCAAGACCAGCGCGAACAGGGTGATGATGTTCACGGAGAAATCCATCAGCCCCATGAACAGGAACGCCCCCATGAGCGTGACCGGAATGACGATGGCGGGGCCGATGACGGCCCGGACGTTCTGGAGAAATACGAAGACCACGAGCATCACCAGCAGGGTGGCCTTGAAGAAGGTCCCGTAGACCTGATGCACGGCGGTGGAAACGAAGGTCGTGGTGTCGAAGGGGACGTTCCAGGTCATGCCGGGAGGAAAGTCCTGCGCCAAAGCGGTCATGGCCTGATTGACGGCCTTGGCCGTGTCCAGCGCGTTGGCTCCCGGCTGCTGGTAGATCGCGATCATGGCCGCGTCCGCGTTGTGGGCCCGGGCGATCAGATCATAGCTCTCCGCGCCGAGTTCCACCCGGGCGACGTCCCGGATGCGCACGATGCGCCCGTCCACGCCACCTGTGGAACGCGCGTCGTTCGAGCCCGAACCGCCCGTCCTGACGATGATGTCCCCGAAGGCTTCCGGCGTGTCCAGCAGTCCCTGCGTCAGCACCGTGAACTGGAACTGCTGCCGATCCGAAGAGGGCTGGCCGCCTATCCGTCCGGCGGCGACCTGTACGTTCTGTTTGGCGATGGCGCCGTTCACCTCGTCGATGCTCACGTCGAGGGCGTTCATCTTGTCGAGGTCCAGCCAGACGCGCATGGCGTAGTTGGAGGCCCCCATGATCGTGACCTGCCCCACGCCGGGAACCCGGGCCAGAACGTTGACGATCTGAAGCGACGCGTAGTTGGAAAGATAGAGATTGTCGTAGGTGTTGTCCGGCGACTGGAGGCAGACGAACTGGAGGATGGAGGAGGAGCTCTTGGTCACCGTCACTCCCTGCTGCTGCACGGCGGCGGGCAGCGTGGGCAGGGCGTTGTTGACCAGATTCTGGAGCAGGACCGTGGCGACGTCGGTGTCCGTACCCAGCGCAAAGGTCACGGTGAGGGTGTAGGAGCCGTTGTCCGCGCTTTTGGAGGACATGTACAGCATGTCCTGAATGCCGTTCACCGACTGTTCGATGGGGGAGCCCACGGTGTCGGCGATGGTTTTTGCGTCCGCGCCGGGATAGAACGCGCTGACCACGACTGTGGGCGGGGTGATGTCGGGATACAGTTCCACGGGCAGATGGTACAGGGTGATGCCCCCGAGCAGCAGCGTAATGAGCGCGATGACCGTGGTGAAGACGGGATTGCGGATGAACAGGCGTGAGAACATGGGCTCGCTCGCTTAGTCTGAAGTCCGGGGAGTAACGATTTGTCCGGGACGGACCCGGGCCATGCCTTCGACGATGACGCGGTCGTCGGGCGACAGGCCGGAGAGGATGACCTGCTCTTCCCCCGCCTGCGGGCCGGTGGAAACCGGCGCGCGCCGGACCCGGTCCTGAGCGTCCACGGTGAACAGGTAGGGGCCGCCCTGTCCCGAGGCGAGCGCGCGCCGGGGGACGAGCAGCGCGTGTTCCAGCGTACCGGAGCTCATGCGTACGCGTACGTACTGTCCGGGGATCAGGCGTTCGGGGCTGTTGGGAAACACGCCGCGCAGGAGGAGCGTTCCGGTGGAGGCGTCCACTTCGGGGGCGATATAGTCCAGTTTGCCCTCAATGACGAAGGGGCCGTCCCCGATCCCCAGCATGAGGGGCTTGTCCGGGCTGAGCAAAGGCCGCAGGGTCGGATTCACGGAAAAGAGGGCATAGACGGGATCGGTCGCCACCAGAGTGGCCAGCGGCCCGCCGTTCGGGCCGACCACGTTGCCCGCGTCTACGGAAGCCTTGCTGATCCGTCCCGTGAACGGCGCTCTGATGGTCGTGTACCCCAGCTCGATGCGGGCCTGCGCCACTTGCGCCTCGGCCTGCCGTACAAGCGCTTCCGCGCTGGAGAGCTGCTCCCGCCAGCGTACCACGTCCGTCTGCGCCGCGGCCTTTTCCCGGTACATGTCCAGATTGCGCCGGTATTCGATGCGGGCCTGATTGCGGGATGCCCGCCTGACGCCGAGTTCCGCCTCCACCCCCGCGAGCCGGGCTTGGAACACGTCGGGATTGATGACGAACAGCACCTCTCCCTTGCGGACAAGGCTTCCGGCCTGAAAGGCCACCTCACTCAGCGTTCCTTCCACCTGCGGGGTAATGGCGACCGTTCTGGGCGACTGCGCCGTGCCGGAGCTTTCCTCCCACAGCGTCACCGGTCGGGTTTCGGGTTGGGCGATGAGCACGAGGGGCGGTTCTTCCGTTTGGGATACCGGCTTGTCGCACCCGGCAAGGCCTACGGGAAACAGCAGGAAAAGGAGGATCGCCGTATGGGAAGGGAACGCGGGCATGCGCATGGAATCACCTCGAAAGCGTTGCGGGAAGAGGGGAAGGGCCGGAGGGCGCGGCTGCCGGAACCGCCGGGTCGGTTGCGGACGACGGATCAACGGGATGGGGGACTGTTGCGGCCTGCCGGGGAGGGAGCCGCATGGGCGCTTCGTCAAGCAGGCCGCCCCAGGCCGTACGCCGCTTCATGTCCTCCGCCGTTTGCGGGGGAAGCCCGGCTTCCGGTTTCCAGCCGCCGCCGAGCGCGCGGAACAGCTGCACGGTCTGCCGGGCCGTTTCTCCCGTAGTTACGGCCACGGCGTTTTCCTGTTCGTACAGGGAGGACTGGGCCAGAACGACGCTGGTAAAGTCCACGCTTCCGGCCAGATATTGCCGGAGCGTGAGCCGGACCGCGCGATCCGCCGCGTCCCGGGCCTGTTCCAGCGCGACAAGACGCTCCTGAGCGCGGAGTAGGGACGTCATGGCGTTTTCCGCCTCTTCCAGCGCCGTAAGCACGGTCTGCCGGTACGACGTCAGCGCCTGTTGGAAAACGGCGTCCTGCGCGCGCACGGCGTTCAACAGGCGGCCATAGTTCAGGAAGGGGAAAAGCGCGGACGGGCCGGCGTTGGCCGTGAATCCGTGGTCCCACGTCTGGCCCAGCGTGAAGGCGCCCACGTTGCTGCCCTGAAAACCGATGAAGCCGCCCAGTGAGAAGGAAGGGAACAGGTCGGCCTTGCGCACGCCGATCTGCGCGCACTGGGAGGCGGCGAGCAGCTCGGCCCTGCGTACGTCCGGCCTGCGCCGGATGACGTCGGAAGGAATGCCCACCGCTATGGTCCCGTCCACGCGGGGGATGCCGCTTCCCTCCAGTTCGGCCAGCGGTCCGGGAGCCTGTCCGAGCAGGACGCACAGGGCGTTGCGGGCGACCTTGAGTTGCCCGCGCAATGCCGGAAGGTCGGCCTCCGTACTTTTCTGCTGGGCGAGGGCCTGCGCGTAGTCGCGTTCGCTGACCGCACCGTGCCGGAAACGAACCTCGGTGAGACGTACGGCTTCCTGTTGAGCCCGATTGTTTTTTTCGGCGATGCGTATCCGTTCCTGCAAGGTCCGATAGTTCAGATACTGTTGGGCCACGTCCGCACTCAGCGTGACCAGCGCCAGCTCGTGGGCGGCCTGAGCCGCCATCAGGGTATCGTGGGCGGCTTCGGCTCCGCGGCGGTACTTGCCCCAGAAATCCAGTTCCCAGCTCATTTGCATGCCTACGTTGATCTCCTGCACCGAAGAGGGGCCGGAAGGTTCGCCGGGCTGCGCCGCATCGGGCGACCGGCGGCTCGGATGGGACCATTCGTACTCGCCGGTCAGGGCCTGCTGTTGCGGGAAGAGCTGACCGAGGGCCTGTCCGTACAGCGCGCGGGCCTGCGCTACACGCAACAGGACCGTTTCCACGGTCGGGCTTTCACGCCGGGCCCGCAGAATCAGGGCCGACAAGGCCGGATCATGGAATTGCGTCCACCATTCGGCGGACGGCGCCTCGCCACGGAAAGCGTGCCGGAGATCGGCTTCCGACCACTGCTCCGGGAGAGATTGCGGGGGCGGAGCAAAATCGGGACCGACCTTCATGCAACCGGACAGAAAAAGGACGCAGAGCACTGTCCCGGCTGCCGCACGCAGAACCGCCGTCGCCGTACCCGGTATGCCGTACCGGGACGGACGTTCGGACAACCGCCGCCGAAACAAGAAATCCCGAGAAAATGTACGCATGGAGTCTCCGGGAGGAACGCATCGCTGGAGGGAACGTCTTCAAAATCCGTCTTTTCATCCGCAAGGAGCGGAAGAAAGCCTGCTCATGCCGGATCATATCGGCACTCGAAACGGAACAGCCGAAATCAGAACGGATTGTACAGGCAAACGTGAAGATGTACGATGAGTATCACTTGAGAAACCGGAGCGGAATCCAGCCGGTATGGAGAAGATATCCCCGGAAGGCCGTATGAAACAGCAAACGTGGAGAGGGCGGAATGGCTTGGGAGCGGAAAGGGAGGGTTTTACAAGCGGAGGATGCTTATAATACAAAAGGCGCACCACAAGACCCTGATTTTCAGGGTAAAGTGATGCGCCTACAGTTTCCTGTTGGCGTCCCCAAGCGGATAAAATATTTCTTGCAACTTATTGATATTGAATAATTTTTTTGTTTTCCCAATATTCTACCCACAAAAAAAACCACAAATTTGAAATATTTCAAAATATCTTGATGGCCGTTGTTGGACATGGAATTTAGGAGAAGTTGTTGCTCGCATTTTCATTTGGTTTTTACAGCGGTAAAAGCCGGATACGGGAGCGTTTTGGGTCAATTGTCAGCAATGCGCCAGTTTCCAGCTCGGAACTCATTTGCCGCAATGTCGCAAGAATCACCTTTCCAGTAGCTTCAGGGCTGGTGTCATTTGCGCGGAGCTGAATGACACTCGGCTTGCTGTCTTTGCTATTGGCCAGCAACGAGCTGAAATCCAGGTCATGGGTAAAAACGATATAGCCATTTTCGCGCGCATAGGCCATGATTTCTCTATCAGGAGCATTTGACGCGCCACATTCCAGCCAGTGAATTGCCTCAACGCCATTGACTCTGAGGAAATTCACTCCAGCAAAAGCTTCATGCTTCTTCCAGAGAATATTCGCGTTCTTCCGCCAGCCACGCGGCGTACTGCAATGCCTGGGTAATGTCCTCTTGCTCAAGATATGGGTAATCGGCCAAGATTTCCTGCGCGGTTCTGCCTGAATGGGCCGTGCCTCCGTGCGGATGGAGGGAAAGAGGAATTTTCCCTCCCCGGAGTATTTCTGAAGTTCCCGAAGAATG